>Ga0209431_10003871_pt1 | contig 11808 bp, 9 predicted proteins | sample RifCSP13_3_FD_184021 | JGI IMG/M metagenome (GOLD analysis project Ga0209431, IMG submission 184021) | Soil microbial communities from Rifle, Colorado - Rifle CSP2_sed 13_3 (SPAdes) (version 2) | ecosystem: Environmental > Terrestrial > Deep subsurface > Rock core/Sediment | place: Rifle...
GAAGATGCAGATCTTGGAAAGTTTCCTGTGCTTTCCCTCGCTTATGACGCTTTGGAGGAAGGTGGGACAATGCCTGCAGTAATGAATGCCGCAAATGAAATGGCTGTTCAACATTTTCTTAAAGGGGATTTAAAATTTTTAAACATTATAAAAGTAGTTAAGCAAGTAATGAATTTACATAAAACCCACACTGGAGGTTCACTTGATGAGATACTTGAAAGCGATAACTGGGCGAGAAGTACAGCGGAGTCAATTATAAATAGGATGTAACCATTTAGCCACAAAATCAGATGCGGCAGGTTGGGTAATTCGGCGTAGCCAATTAACACTAAGGATCAGGTATGAAAATAAACACGATACAGGATATTCGATGCGGGATACAGGATGGATATAACTTTCAAGTATCATGCATCACGTATCTTGTATCATTTATTCGCGTAAATTCTTGTTTATCTGTTATTAAACACTTGCAACGGGAGAAGAAAAAACAATGACTGTTATATTAGCGTTTCTTTTTGTTATTGGAATTTTAGTATTCATACATGAACTTGGCCACTTCATCTTGGCAAAATGGAGCGGGGTAAAGGTAGAGAAATTCTCTCTAGGGTTTGGAAAGAAAATCCTCGGGTTCAGGCGTGGTGAAACAGAATACCTTATCTCATTACTCCCCCTTGGCGGCTATGTAAAAATGTATGGTGAAGGAGGAGAAGGAGGTTTCATTATTGAGAATTTAGAACCTAGTTCCCCTGCTGAAAAGGTTGGATTCAAATCAGGAGACAAAATAATAAGTATAGATGAGATAAACTTAACCGCATATTCTAGATGGAAGGAACTTGAGTTTACACTAGGTAAGGATCTTGAACGTGAATACACATTTGTCATAGAAAGAGACGAAAAAAAATTGAAACTCAAGGTCAAACCAGAAGGCTTAAATGGTATAAGAGCCTTCTCCGAGAAAGATTATCCCCGGAGCTTTTCTAATCAGTCAATTTTAAACAGGTTTAAGATAGTCTTTGCGGGACCCTTTATGAATCTTGCGCTTCCATTTCTGCTTCTTCCTATAGTTTTCATGCTTGGCATTGGTGTGCCAGCTTACCTTGAAACCCCCCCTGTAATCGGTTACGTTGAGCCGGATTCATCCGCAAGCCAAGCAGGATTTCAAAAGGGAGATAAAATACTAACAATAGACGGCGAGAATATAAACACTTGGAGAGATGCTAATATTGCATTTCAATCAAACCCGGGTGCCCTTCTCAAGGTAAAGGTAGAAAGAGGCGGAGAGATGAAAATCTTCGAGTTTAAGGCTTCCCCCTCTCCTGAAGGAATTGTAGAAATAGGGATTAGAGAACCGCTTGAAGCTAAGGTTGGAAGTGTAATAGATGGAACCCCAGCAGAAAGAGCAGGACTCAAAAAGGGGGATAAGGTTGTCGCAATAAACGGCATAATAGTTTCAGATTGGTACCATATGAAATCCATTATTGAAAATAAAACTAATCAAGAGATCACTCTCCTTATTGAGAGAGGTAGCAGTCGGTTAGAGGTCAAAGTGACCCCAGAACCTATGCAGGGAGGCAGTCAGGGGGCAATAGGCATTACCCAATATATAGAAGAGATTCAAAAGAAGTACGGTTTTTTTGAGTCAATTGTTGAGGGAATTAAAGAAGCGGCAAAACTCGTAGTCGAGATTACCGTTCTCCTACTTTCATTTCTCTACAAGCTTATCACAGGAAAATTGTCACTGAGTGCTGCGGGAAAAAGCATTGCCGGCCCTATCCTTATCGCTAAGGTTTCGGGGTCTGCCGCAGAGGGTGGACTAGCAACACTTCTTCAATTTACTGCCTTTATCAGTATAAACCTAGGTCTTATAAATCTCTTTCCAATTCCTATGCTTGACGGAGGGCACATTCTCTACCTCTCAATAGAATCAATAAGGAGACGACCCCTTAGTCAAAGAACACTCGAAATCTGCCAGCGTGTAGGTTTTACCTTCTTAATCTTCATCATGTTTCTCGCAATTTATAATGACCTTTCTAAACTAAAGGGCTCGATTATTGAATCCATTGGGAGACTACTCGAGGCTTTTAGGTAGCTATCTAAGTGCAAATTCTTAGGATAAAGAATAAACAATACTCAAGGATGTAGACAAGAAGTAAGGTAGTTTTATCTTAACCATTTCCATACAAAAACGTGGGATAAAATCTATATCAATATTTGTAGGGGCGAACCTCGTGTTCGCCCAGAATGAAACAATCATTATATAAATGGGCAATCACAAGGATTGCCCCTACAATATAAAATATGAATCTGCTTAAACTCGGTAAAGACAATTGGGCTAGAACACGACCTACAAAGGAAGGAATTATCTTTCTAATACTTACCTTATTCGTTGGTTTTGCGGCTTTAAACACAGGGAATAATCTACTTTACCTCGTTTTTGGTATGATGCTGAGCTTCGTAGCGGCTTCTGGAATTATGTCCATGATTAATCTTTCAGGAATCGAGGTAAAAACAATTGCTCCTGAAGACGTTTTCGCATTAACTCCGATACCCTTCAGATTTTCAGTTAGAAACCTTAAACCCCTTATACCATCCTATTCACTGACAATTGATATAGAAGGAAAAAGCACATTTATAACTTACCTTCCACCAAAATCTACAAAAAACGTTACAATAAATAACTTTTTCAAAAAACGGGGATGGAACAAAATTCCCAAAGCTATATTATTTACAAGATTTCCCTTTGGCTTCTTTAAGAAATGGATAAAGATCAACGAAGATGATGAGGTGATTCTAGTTTATCCAAAGGTTGAAAATGCACATATGGAATTAAACGAATTTCAAGAGAAGTTTGGTGAATTAGAAACTGAAGCAATAGGGTTTGGAAGTGACCTAAGATCAATCAGAACCTTTAATCAAGGAGACAACCCCAAATTTATTCACTGGAAAACCACAGCCAAGACGGGAAGGTTAATGTACAGAGAACTTCAAGATGACAAATCAAAAAGATATATAATTGAGTTTACACCCACAAAAGACGAAAACCATCTTGAGTTTGAAATAACACGTGCAGCATCAGTCCTATTAGAGTTACTCCAACACGGCTATGATGTCGAATTCATAGCGCCGGATAGAACATTTACCTCATCACAAATTGGCAGGTTCCCAAGACCCGTGCTCAGATACCTTGCGCTTTATAATTAAAACGAATTGCTCTTATCTATAAGAGCACTGAAATGACGAGTCTTAGTAAGATAAAATAGATTTAAGTCCGTGGGAAGTTAACGACCAATCTTACCAGCGGCTATGGAGCGCAGAGGAATAACCGTCCGGTGCAGCGCTTTGTTAGCTGCAGTTACCGTTTCTCTATCGTAATAACAACATGACAATTCCGATCAGCGAAAGAACAGATGTTGAGAGCGCAACGATTACGAAGACCCTCAATCGTTGTAATTGCTGAGAGTGTTTAAAAGACAGTTCATCTAATTTCTTGGAGAGTCCATCAGTTGAGCGTAGGATTTCTGGGCCTCCAATTTCTTTTAGTATGTGAATAACCTCGTGGCTATCCTTAGCCACCGCCTGAACTGAATCAATGAGCTCGACCAGTTTCTGTCGGACGGCGTCAAGTTCTTTTGTGCTGGTCTTGTATGAAACGGTCTCGCCCTTAAGTTGCGTGAGTGCTTCGACCAAGTCTTGAGCAGATTGCTCGGCCCGCAGGAAGTTGTCGGCTTCTTTTGACATTAGTTGACCTCCCTATATTGACAAGACTTCTTTCGAACGCTTGGTTAGATTATCCAGCAGGAACCAAGCCGGAGTTGACGCAAGTTCAATTGGCGACTGTTCGATGAGTATGCGGGCAAAGCGCCGATTCTGATATTGACGTAACATATCGGCCTGTAACTCCATTGCGAGGATCAGGTTTCGGTCTGCCACTTTCGTAATAGACCAAACGATGAAATTGAACAGCTCAGCCTCATCCACGCTGTAATTCTCTGAAGCGGATGAAATGGAAGCAGAGAAGTTTTGCTGAACAATGGTTGCGTTCTTATCTCTTGAAAATGCCTCTGCTAAAGACCGCAACATAAGAAGGCCCGGGTGGTCTGGATAGGATTCAAGATAACGAGCGACTTGTCCTCTCAGCTCCGCAGCCTCATTAGGAGAGCGAATGGCTTCGACAATCTTTTTTGTCTTCGTAAGCCCGGCGTCTGATTGGGAAAGAATGGCCTCGAGTGCTTCAGAATACTCAGTCGCTTCAAGGTAGCGAAGGATCCGTTGGCGTATGGCCGAATCACTGGGTGTTGCAGTTGAAGCAAGTAGCATTTCAGACAATGCACGTCTCCTGCCTCTTTCTATGACGTCGTAAATGAAATGTAGAAGAAGATCGACCATTTCGAAAGCGAACCCTGTCAATGGGAGATTGGTCAACTTGCTTGCCTTGTCGATTTCGGCCTGTCGTCTTGCCCCTAAATAACCAGCGACATACCTTCCATAAGTCTCGATGATAGAATCCGTAGTGGCTCCGGCCAGCTTTACTGTGAATTCATCTGTATTGTAGTTGATCGTGTAGTCAGAGATGATTCCGAGAACCACTAAACGGTGAAGTGCCTTTTCTGCTTCAGGGCGAGCAAGGTCGGAAAATTTAATTGACCGTGCAGCCCTCGTGGATAAGTCTGGAAGTGAGCGAATGACCTGGGCGACTCGTGACTTTTCGACGGCGATTCCCGGGAAGGCATTGGTTTGGAAAAATAGAGCCCTTGTAACGTCGTCGTTGTCATCCCAGCTTAGGTTTTTAACGGTTGATAACACCTCCTCGGGTTTCGTGTTGGGATCGAGTAAATGTTTAGCTCTTTCAGCGTCGTCCACTGAGACGATAATGCAACAGTACGCGGTCTTTCGATCTCTGCCGGCTCTTCCAGCTTCTTGATAGAAAGACTCAATAGAAGGTGGTATCCCATAGTGAACTGTATAGCGGATGTTAGGCTTGTCTATGCCCATCCCGAAAGCTTTGGTTGAAACCAGCAATGGAATTTGATTATGCTTGAATTGACGTGTGACCCTCTGCTTTGCTGATTTCCAATCATGCTCGGAATAAAACTTAGGCTCCTTTCCACTGTAGATACCGAGAGGGATACTGAGTGAAGCCCTGATCTTTTCGGACACCTCAACAACCCCATATTCACCGTTGACGTGCGGACAAAAAACCAAGCCGGAGTATGTTGCCTTTCCATGTGTTTGAAAGAAAGATGCCGGCGGCATTGTGAATCTGCTGGGTAGCGTCTGGCCAAGATAGCCAAGAAGGCGTGAAACCTTCTCTGCGGATGATGAAGTGACCACGTGGAATTTAAGTTCGGGACGGTCGAAAGACTTTGGAGTGATGGTTGCGTCAAAATCCTCAATTTGGAGTTCACGTTGCACATCTTTGAGGACGGCTCGCGATGCGGTTCCTGTAAGAGCCAAAAGCGGCGGCATGACTCCACTCAATTCACAGTAGGTGCGACTTGTGCGGCCAATGTTTAGATAAGCGGTACGGAAATCGTGACCCCATTCAGAGATGCAATGGGCTTCGTCGACCGCAATCAACGAGATTGGCGTATGGGTTGTAAGCCCGCTAAGTGATTTCCTGAATTCTACTGTTTGTAATCTTTCTGGTGCAATGTATGCAAACAGATACTCCCCCTGACCAAAAAGAGAAAGCACTCTTTCTTTCTCTAGTGGATCGTTGATTTGACTTGTTATTGCGATTGCACGATCAATGCCGACTGATTGAAGATTGTCTATCTGGTCGTCCATCAATGCAATGATCGGATCAATGACTACTGCTCTCCCTGGAAGAAGGAAGGAGGCAAGTTGAAATGCCATGGACTTTCCTGCTCCTGTTGGTAGCAAAACAATGGAATCCTTGCCCTGGAGTGTTCGTGAGATAGCGTCGTATTGACCTTCCCAGAGAGTCTGTTTTCTGAAAAGGTAGTTCAGGAAATACTGAACTGTATTTGGTGATGGCGTGTCCAGAATTGCAGGGATTGTTTCGAAAACTGAATTAGCTATATCAAATGGAACTGAAACATTTTGAATAAGAAACGTGGGCAAGAAAGAATGGATGCTTCCGGTGAATGCAAGGTGAATACCTGCTGATCCAGAACCAAGAGAAGCGCTGGGTTCAGCGATACAGATTTGAATTGAGTACAACTGCCCAACGTTCCGAAGAAGGGAAAGCAACTCGTCAACCGATGACTTGAGGACAAAGAGAGACTCGCTCTCATTTAGCCATCCCACCTTATCCAGGTCACTTGACAGGCGCCAAGCCGACGAATCTGAGATAGGTAGGAATCCGGTCTGAATCGCCTGAAGCAAAGTAAGTTGAATTTGGTGCGAGAGCTTAATGGCGTGAATGTATCTGATTAGCTTTTGGTTGTGTAGGAATACCTCGTCAGGTTGCTTGTCGTGGACAACAAACAACCCTTCAAGGGTGGTTAGCCCAACACCACTCTGGCTCTCCAATTCGCTGGAATTGATTCTGATGACACGGAAACCCTCTCTTGAAAGAGCATCATCTCGAAGGGCGTCCTGTTGGCCCTGGCTTTGGTGAGCTTGACCATCAATCTCGACGATGATTGGTTTATCAACATGTGGATGACAAATAAGGAAATCTACTCGACCGCTTACTTGAGGTGCCGCGTTTGCCGAAATGAGGTTAGTGATTTCCACCTGAGGGCAAACCCATCGAAGAAAGTTGGTCCCATATTTGTTTGGAAGATAGTCGCTGTAGAACACCTTCTCTGCAGGGCCATCGAGCCAGAAGTCTGTACCAATTTCGTGAGGAGGTGAAGAAAGCAACTGATCGGTAAAACTGAGTTCATGTAGCTTCTCAGTACCTAGGAATCTCTTTCGGTAAGTGTCTTCGATTACAGGCGAGCACAAAGTAATTCTACCTCTGGTCAGTATCTTCTCAGCCACTGACAAAGCTTGCCTCTCTCTTTCGTTCCAGGCTGGCTGTTGCACAGGAGAAGGATAATCGAGCCTCCATTGCGAAAACGCGCGCTTCGCCTGTGCGGTTAGTTCGCCATCAGTTAGACCTTCTATGACTGAAGTCGTGGCAGCAACGGATTGGAAGAAGCGGACTTGATATCCCTCAAATCGTGGGCGAGCAACAAACTTGTGCGGCAAAGACAACTGTGGCGTGGGTGTGTTTGGTGCAGTGTCGACTGGTGTGCTGCTTTCGACTTCCTGATGGTTGAGGATTCCCCTGCAGGTTGGGTAACGTGTACAGCCGTAGAATTGTTGCCCCGCATTTCGTCCTCGACGAGCAGTACGCAACTGCATTGGAGAACCGCATGTTGGACATTGTGGATTCGGCATAAGCTTCAAGCTCCGCGAGACATCTGAACCTCGGCCATGGCAGCTAGCTATTGATTATACGGAATTTTTTCTGCATAATCACCTCAATATGGGGTGTTATACTGCAAATCGTTGCTTTACCCAATTATTACACACTGAATACAAAAAACCTAATTTGGAGTCAAGAGGAGGGAGAATGGAAAATAGCCATTTCCTATCTCAAGCCACTAGATTTAGAATCGCATTAATTTCTTTCTTTACACAGGTAAATATCGGTGTATCTCGGAGGGTGTATTTCCTTCCTTCTTGTTCCCTCATCTTCATCACCACTTCCATAAAGTCTTCCGGTTTATCTGTTTCAAAAGCGACAATAAACTCCTGATCGTCGAGGCCAAATGAATATGATGTATTTATCTTAACGGATGGATACTTGTGTCCGAGATCGATGTGTTCATCCATCATCCTTTGTCGGTCTTCTATTGGTAGCAGATACCAATCGGTCGTCTTTACAAACGGATAAACGAATATATATTTCGATTGACTTGGTATGACTCTAAGTCTTCTACCTTCTTGTCCCTCATGAGAGTGTTTATTTACATAAACTGAATATCTGGTCATGGAGAGGAAGGACCAAGTGTTATTAAGATACTTTCCAAGTCCTGTTTTCACAATTTCTGATGTCATCTCCTGAAAATCATCAAGATCGTAACTTATTCTCCATATCATAAAATCTGAATCAGCGCGAAGGCCAAATGTTGAGTATGTGAAGACCATTATTTTATTAGAGTAGCCTTCAATAACTTCGGTGAATTCCCGTTTCCCTCTCTCTCTTTCTTTTTCTGGAAGTCTCCTCCAAAGTTGATCTACCTTATAGAAAGTATAGTTAACATATTGCCTCTTTTGGTTCTCGGACATATTGATTTCCTCCTCACAAGTCACCTGTCATTGCGAGGAGTAAAGCGACGAAGCGATCCTAAAATGAGAGATTGCTTCACTTCGTTCGCAATGACAATTATGGGAAATTATGCAGTTAAATATAATCACCATACTATAGATTCTAGGTCAACGTCTCCCCAGGTTTTAACTCTATAATCTCCATTTCCTTCATGTCCTTTGTAAGCTCTCTCAATTGTGCAGGGGTTCCTGTTAAGATAGGAAACGTGGCATAGTGCATAGGAATCACATACTTAGGTGATAGAAAACGGCAGGCATGAGCTGCTTCTACAGGAGACATCGTAAATAAATCTCCAATTGGAATCATTGCCAATTCTGGCTTATAGATCTCGGCTATGAGCTTCATATCGCTAAAAACAGCAGTATCTCCAGCATGATAAATCTTGAATCCGTTTTCGAATTCTATAACATAACCTACGGCCTCACCGCCATAAATAATTTTTCCGTCGTCGTCTTGAATCCCACAGCTATGATCTGCATGAACCATCGTAAATTTGATTCCATCCACCTCTTGAGTACCGCCCTTGTTCATAGGCATTATAGCTTGAACCCCTTTTGAATTAACCCATACACACGTTTCATAAATCCCAACGACCTTAGGTTTATATTCCTTTCCAATAGTCACAGCGTCGCCAATATGGTCAAAATGACCGTGCGTGATCGCCATAATATCTATCTTGTCAAACTTTTGATGCTCCTTTGGACAGGCAGGGTTTCCCTGAACCCATGGGTCTACAAGTATCGTTCTACCCTTAGGTGACTTAATCTTAAAAGTAGCATGCCCTAGATATGTTATTTCAGTATTTCGATTGAGTTTCATCTCTAACCCTCCATTTTTGTTTATTAGTTGCTGATGTTAAGCACTCAAATGTTCAAGTGGTACATAAAGCCGTCATTCCCGCATGTTATCCGATAAAAGCTTTCGTGTACAAGATTTAGCGGGAATCCAGCATTAAATTACTTTATGGATGCCCGATGAAAGCATTCGGGCATGACAAATTCACAAGAGTGCGTAACATTAATATGTTAAATTAACCACAATGACAGAAATATTGCAACCTTTATAATTTTATACAATCATTTTGTTTTCAATTGTGATGGGGGAATAGGAACAGGCACAAGGTTTTTAATAGGTTTTAATGATTGAAGATAAGCAAAAATTGCTTTAAGATCCTTATCCTCAAGGTGTTCCAGATTGAACCAAGGCATTGGGGGAAGAATCGGACGACCTGCGCCCATATGCTTGCCGGTCCGCATCGAATTTGTAAATATTTCTTCTGTCCATAGACCGATTCCTGTTTGCTTGTCAGGAGTCAAATTCGCAGCAAAGGCTACACCCCAAGGACCCACAGCTGCTGTCAAATCGTAATTAAAAAGAACCCATTTACTAGTGTCAACTAGGCTGTAATCGATAGTAGGCATCTTTGAATCCGAAGGATAGCCTGACAAAAGGCGCGTCTTATCAGGCACAGGGCCATTCGGTGTCAATACCTTCGGTGTATGACAATCATTGCACCCTCCAAATCGTACGAGGTATTCACCTCGTTTAATCAAATCTTGTTTTGTTAAACCCTTCCCTTTTTGTTCTGTGGTACGGCTTATCTTAAAAGAGAACAAAAGAAACAGCACAGACAAGATAGCACACATTGTAAAGAATTTTTTATCCATAGAATACTCCTTTTATTTTAAGATTATATAAATCTTTTTTGAGACATAAACTAAAACAATAAGTTGGGAATAACAATTTTATATCTACCTGTAATCGAGTAAATTTACAAGAAAAGCTAAATTATGAGCAGTAATCGGCAAATTTAAGCAAACTTACAAGAGCCAATATTAGTAGCTAAAGAAGAAGACTAAAGATGCTCTTGAAGAGATGCAACAAAGGGCTTAGTATTAATTAAAACTGATGTATATAAGATACAAGATGAATGGAAATAAAAATTGCCTATTTATGATTATGGGGTTATTAATTTTTCTTTTCTTTAGCGCTTCACAATCCTTTGCAATAATACCATGTTCCTCAGTAAAAATAGATTTAATGAGTCCCGAGACCCTGCGCTCTCAGAACTTCAACGAACGCCTTAACTGGTATAAGAATAAACTTTCTCCTTGCAGTCAGGAGTTAAAAGAGAGCGCAGATCGTAATAATATCCCTACGGAGCTTCTTAGCACGATAATCTTAAATGAGCTTGCAGATATAAATCTTTTAGACCTAGGTCAGGAATGGATTGGGGTTGGAAAGGGTTCAGTAGGAATTGCTCAGATTCAGATTGATACAGCTATCTTCCATAAACTTGTAGACGTGACAGTGGAAGATATTCAAAAATATCAAAATTCAAATGAAGCAGTCCAAAAATTCGGCGGCAAGAAGCCATCTCGGAATGAAACTATAAGAATTATCACCGGGAAAAAACTCACTGAGCCAGGGATGGCGATCGAGGCGGCTGCTAGAGAGATTAGAAAAATACTAGAAAATATTAAGGCTTGTTCTTCAAGTTCTTGGACAAATAACTTTCTCAATGGAGAAATCATGCTTACAAATGGAAACCAAAGCCAAATCTATGACTTTATAAAGGGTGGGTATTTAAAGGAAAAAAGGATTAATCTTGCACGAATGGTTGCCGCCCCCTATAACTCCACAGGAATTGAGTGCGTAGAAAATCCCGGAAACCCTTTCTCTCCAAACGACGGCGGCCCCTTTTCAAACCCGAGAAGACGAAGTGAATTAGCAGCCTTCATTGCTGAAGATTTGTTTAACGGGAATATATTTAACGAATAGGATTTCTACAACTATTTGACCATGTGGGGCGAATCCGCCAATCTGTAGAGACGCATTGCTATGCGTCTCTAAATAATCATATAGTAATGCGGGACAAGAAAATCCCTATTATCGTTATCGTAACAATGCTAAATCTATCACTCCTCGACCCCATCACAAAACCGATGCCATGATAGTCGGGGTTTTCAAACCCCGACCAACGGGACAAGAATGTCCCGTCTATCGGTATATTTTAAATTTTGAATAATAGGGGGGAACGTTTGTGACCCTGCCCTCGGTGCATTTTAAATTTCAGAATCCTCACATTCATGCTAAAATCCTAAATTATGGACTACGAAATACTCGATCACACAGCAGATGCGTGTATTAGAGTTTATGGAAAATCGTTTGACGAACTTTTTGAAAATGCAGCGCGGGCGATGATGGAGTTAATAACAGATAGAGAGAGAATAAACCCTTCTCAAGAAATTGAAATCGAGGTTCGTGGAGAAACTAAAGAGGAGCTTCTGGTTCATTGGCTTCAGGAGATTCTTTTTCTTCATGAAGTAAAGAAGATGGTATTTAAGGATTTTAGGTTAAATCTGATTAGTGAAACTCATGCAAAAGGAAAAGCCATTGGTGAAAAAATTAACATAGACAAACACGAACTAAGCTTTGATATTAAAGCCGTCACTTATCACAATTTGAAAATAGAACCTATAAATGATAAATTGAAAGTAGATATCGTGTTTGATGTGTAA
>Ga0209431_10003872_pt1 | contig 11807 bp, 7 predicted proteins | sample RifCSP13_3_FD_184021 | JGI IMG/M metagenome (GOLD analysis project Ga0209431, IMG submission 184021) | Soil microbial communities from Rifle, Colorado - Rifle CSP2_sed 13_3 (SPAdes) (version 2) | ecosystem: Environmental > Terrestrial > Deep subsurface > Rock core/Sediment | place: Rifle...
CCTTATGGCCCTTTTTTTCCGTAGGGGTTTGGGGGAGAAGGAGGACGTTGACGCCTGGTCTTATCTTTTCCGCCAGTTCCTTGAACTCCTGGTCATCCATCCCCTCAAGGGCTTGAGAGGCCAGTATGACGTCAATATCGTTCTTTTGCAGGATGTGGATGGCCTCAAGGGGCAGAGAGGTTGAAAACACTGGACAATCCCCACCCTCCAGCATCGCTGCGATAAGGCCTAATTCTGCATTATCGCGGTTAAAGATGAGAATGCCTTTATTTTTGCTCATATTTTGGATAATTTATCTGCTTACTGCCGTATTGTCAAGCCTTTATACCCCTATGGCTGATACAAAACTGTTTGACATAAGGTCGGGATGGATGATATATAATTTGTTAAATATGCAAACCGGTATACCTCCTAAGCCTGTTGAAGTAAGAGCAGATTCTATTGATAATTTTTTACTGGATCTGCACAAGGTATATAAGGCATCATCCTTGTATCCATCGAATCACCCTTCCCTTTTAGCTCTTTATGTAAAGCCGTTTAAGGATATCTCCGCCATCCTTGATGAAACCGAACAGGTGGTCATAAGGTACAAGAGGGGGGAGGGCTTCTTCTGGGGTGATACCCCTGTTGCAAGGAAAACTCCGGCAGTAAGAGAGCTTGGGGAGAGACTTTTTCAACTGAGGATCCAGTCCGTATTCTTTTTAAGGGGGTTGAAGCTGATCGAGCTGCGCTCCTTGATTGAGGTCATAACTTCGGAACAGTGGGCAATAGATAATGCAGGAGGATGCGATGCATTGCTCCATAGTAAAGAGGTGCGGTGTATATGGTTTAATAAGATAGATTTCGGGAAGATACTTGAAGCGCAGGAGGAGGTCAGCGAAAAGGCCGCAGATATAGAGACTGCTGTTGAAAAAGAGGGAAGTGGGTATGGGGGAGGGATATACGACTTTCTGGAAGGCGAGGAAATGGGGACAGATAAATCATATCATGTTGCTTCGCATGATGTAAAAAGTCCGTTGCCGACTCAGGAGCTCCCAAACGCTGAGGCAGGCGGCTCTGAAGAGGAGGAGCCTCCAGAGGATACTGATGAGCTGATCAAGAGATGGAGAGGCGAGAGGTCATATCCCGAATTTGAAAAGACCGGGAATATACTTGTGGGCAGGGTTTTTGAAGCAGGGTCACAAGGGGACGGCGCTGTGATAACAAAGATACTTGATGCCTACCTTGATGCGGGGGAACAGATAAAGGAAGAAGAATTTATTGAGTTCATCTCGAACCGTCTGGACCAGATGGCTGCTGCCAAAGATCCTTTAGATGTCTTGTTGACCCTGGCCTGTGATAAAAGCAGTAAAGATGCAAGATTGATCGAGACCATCGCCAGGCTTAAGGGCAGGGCAGCAGGCCACGTGGCAGACAGGCTGGCCACGGAGGATGATATTGGCGCAAGGAAGACACTAAATAACATCCTTGTCAGGATGGGGAAGGAGATAATCCCTCAACTCCTTGAAAGGCTCAGCGATGAGAGATGGTATGTGGTGCGGAACACAGTCAGGATCCTGGGTGAGATAGGAGAAAGTCATGGTGTTGAAGACGCACTCAGGTCACCCCTCGTTCATAAAGACCCCCGTGTAAGAAAAGAGACTGTTCGGGCCCTTTCCATGATAAGGGGACCTGAGACAATTAATCTTATGAAAAACGTCCTGGACGACAGTGACGGCAGCGTGGTGGAGCTGGCAGTGGTGTCACTGGGACTCCTTGGGGATGAAGGGTCTGTTCAGGCCCTTATAGACCTTATTGAAAAGAGAGCGGACAGCGGAGTAGGGAGGGAAGCCGTCAGGGCTTTGGGGAGGATTGGCTCAAGAAAGGCGGTTACCTTCCTCATCAAGAACCTTGAAAAGAGAGAATGGTTTTTGGGGAAAAGGGATGACGATCTGAAGGTGATGTGCGTCTCTGCCCTGGCCGATGCAGGAACTCCTGATGCAGTCAGGGCGCTGGAGGCGGGTCTTTCTTCATCGAGAGATGCGGTGAGGAATGCCTGCGAAGAGGAACTTAGGAGGATCAGGCATGAGTAGCGCAGATGAGTTGGTGATTGATCTCTTAAGACACCTGAACCAGGCGGTCAAGGGGATAAACCTTTACCCGGCCAGTCATCCATCCATAACCCAGAGCATTTCAGAGGTATATAAAGACATCTCTTCTATCCTTAATTCAAAGGACAGGATGATTATAGGACTGGTGGAAAATATTCTGGTTTTTGATGAAAGCCCGCTTTATAAACTGACCGATTCCGTTCAGGAACTTACATCCAGGATGAAGAGGCTGAATATCGGGACAATAGCCATAAGCCGCGGGATTACTGAGATGGAGATACGAGGAGGGCTTCTCAGACTCTTCCATTCGGATGGCGCAGATATTGAGATGCAGGGTGGATTTGCGCCTTATATGAATGCCCTTGGAGTCTCTCACATAACCGTCCTTGAGCCAAAGGTCACCGGGGAAAAGGGAGGCGCAGATGATGCCAGACGGGTCTATAAAAGGGCCATAGATGTTGTACGGAAAGCCATGGATGAGGTCCGCCTCGGTAAGATCCCTTCCTCAACAGGGGCCAAGGTTGTCATAAACGAGATGGTAGATCAGATACTTGAAAACAAGTCAGCCATATTAGGACTCTCCATGGTCAAGAGCTATGATGAATATACATTCCATCACTGTGTCAACGTATCTATACTTTCCCTTGCCCTGGCAGAGGCCGTTGGGATGCCGCAGGAAGTCCTAAATGACCTTGGAGTCGGAGCCATCCTCCATGATATCGGGAAGATAGATACCTACGAAGGGATTATAAGGAAACCCGGGCCGCTGAATGAGGACGAGTGGAAGGAGGTCAGGAAACACCCTGCAAGAGGTGCAGAGATTATCAGGAAGATGGAAGGGATAAGCGAGCTTTCCATAAGAGTTGTCATAGAGCATCACCTGAAGTATAACAGAAAGGGGTATCCCCAGATCGATGGAGCTCAAGCCCAGAGCGAGCCTTCCATGTGTGTGAGCATCGCAGACTGCTATGACGCCATTACAACCCTGAGGACCTATCACATACCTTATACTCCGGGAAAGGCATTGGAGTACATGCATACACTTTCAGGGAAGGATTTTGAACCCCATCTGCTGGACAGATTTATTGAGATTCTCGGTATCTATCCCCCAGGGACGCTGGTCAGGCTGAATACCAACGAGATAGCTATAGTAACGGCGCCTAACCCTAAAGAGCCTACACAGCCAAAGGTGCGCCTGGTCTTTGATCGTCTCGGAAGGAAGGTAGAAGGGGTTCAGGAGTTCCTTTTAACTGAAGCGGATGAAAAAGGGTGGAGACGTTCAGTGCTGTCTGTTGTTGATTCTGTGGCGAGGAATATAGACCCTTCTACATATATATGGTGATCAAAATAGTTATCAGAATTCAAGCTCCCCAAGCCCCGATGCCGCCTCTTTCTTCACGTCAGGGTCTTCCTGAGGATTATTTATGATGGCAAGCAGCACGGCCTCTGCCCGTTTGTCGCCAATGGCAGCAAGGGCCTTCACCCCAGCTATTTTTATTTCTTTCTCAGCCACGCGGATAAGCTCAATCAAAGGTTCCACAGCCTCCCTTGACTTCATGTGACTGATGGTCTCTACTGCAAGTTCCCGGACACTGGGGTTAGGGTCACTGAGTCGTGCGATGAGAGGTTCTATGGAAATGGGATCTTTCATATCCATAAGCACCTTCAGGGATGCCCCCCGTACATATTCATCAGGATCTTCAAGGGCCAAAAGTACTGCAGGGAGCGCCCTTTTGTCCTTTGTCTCGCCCAGGGCATACACAGCCCTGATCCTTATGTCTGCCTTCGGATTCTTCAGTGCCTCTGTGTAGGCGGAAATGCTTCCTCTTGCCTCAAGCCTTGCAAGTGCAACTGAAGCTGCCTTTTTTATCCCCTCATCCTGGTCGTTTAATGCCTTGAGAAGGGCCTGGATTCTCTCTTTTATCATTGGACCTCCTGCTTTAATGCAGGTACATTAACATAACATGGCGGCAGCTGCAAGGGACCAGCTAACGAAAACTGCAGAAGAAAACCTTGACGGAAGGCATATTTATGCCTAAAATGAATCCCTGCGACAAAGAGACCCTGCCTGGATATCTCTCGGCCTGGATATCTCTCTAAATTGGATTGGAGGAATGACCTTGGCAAAAAAATTGGGTGAACTATTAGTTGACGCCGGCCTTATCTCTGCAGATCAATTGGCTAAAGCCCTGGCATATCAGAAGGCGAATAAGAAGAGGATCGGGGAGATAATAGTAGACCTCAAGATGGCTTCTGAGATGGATATTGTCCAGACCCTTTCCTTTGAACTTGGTGTAGATTCACTGGATTTGTCCAAGGCCGTTGTGGATCCCATGGCGATTCAGCTGATACCTGAAAAACTTGCCAGGAAGTTCACTCTGTTGCCGATAAGTGTCGACGGGAAAGTCCTGACCGTTGCGATGCTGGATCCTCTTGACTTCGAGGCTTTAGATGATGTCAGGTTTGCTACAGGATATAAGGTAAAACCGGTGGCGACAACCAGGACAGAACTCATTCATGCCATTGACATTCATTACAGCGCCTCCGATTCAATTGCAGAGATACTGGTAAAAGACCTCTCTAAAGCTAAATCGGAGGTAGAGGTCGTAGTAGAGAAGGAAAGTTCGGATGCAGCGACACTCAGGAAAGAGAGTGAGACCCCTCCAGTAATAAGGATGGTCAACTTGATGATCTCGGATGCCGTAAAGTCCAGGGCCAGCGATCTTCATATGGAACCCCAGGAGAGGAGGCTCCTGATAAGAAACAGGGTTGACGGTCTTTTAAATAATGTGATGGAGCTTCCAAAGTGGATTCAGGGATCTATAGTCTCCAGGGTGAAGATAATGGCAAGGATGGACATTGCCGAAAAAAGGACCCCCCAGGATGGCCGTGTAAAACTGAGGGTTGATGGAAAGGAGATAGACCTGAGGATATCGGTCCTCCCTACCCAGTACGGGGAGAAGGTAGTCATGAGGCTCCTTGATACCAAAGCGGCTGCTCTTCCATTGAGCGAGCTTGGCTTTACAGCGGAAGAGCTGAAGAAGATCTCAGTATTGATATCGAAGACCCAGGGCGTCATCCTTATTACAGGGCCGACAGGCAGCGGAAAGTCATCTACACTCTATGGGATTATTACCCAACTGAAGTCAGAGCACGTTAACATCATTACCCTTGAAGATCCTATAGAGTTTGAAATTGAAGGGGTAAGTCAGGTCATGATTGATGAGAGGGTTGGCCTTACCTTTGCAAATGGTCTGAGGTCTATTTTAAGGCAGGACCCGAATGTGGTCATGGTGGGAGAGATGAGGGATCGGGAGACAGCAGAGATAGCCATGCAGGCATCTCTCACAGGACACGTGGTCCTGTCGACATTGCACACCAACGATTCAGTCGCGTCCATTGTCAGGCTCATGAACCTGGGCATTCAGCCTTACCTTATAGCCTCATCTATTAATGGTGTTATTGCCCAGAGGCTTGTCAGGGTTATCTGTCGTAATTGCAAGGAGCAGTATGTCCCGTCTACGGAGGATCTGCTTAATATCCGGATGAAGGACACGGAAACGGCCCCTTTTAATGTGTACAGGGGAAAAGGGTGTGACAACTGCAAGAATAGCGGATACAGCGGAAGGACAGGGATATACGAGGTCTTTCCAATGAGCGCAAGAATAAAAGAAATGATTGCATCCAAGGCGTCTGAAGGTGAGATCAGACAGACTGCTATCGCCGAGGGTATGAAGACCCTTGGAGAGAATGCGTTAGAGAAGGTCAGGATGGGGATAACCACCCTGGAGGAGATAAGAAGGGTTGTTTTTATGGAAGGTGAGTCTGCTTCCGTTTGTTCATCCTGCGGGAAGGTTGTAAATGCCGACTTCAAAGTCTGTGCCTATTGCGGCCACTCCATCGAGTCTCTTTGTCCTAAATGCTCAAGACCGAGGTCTGCCGAATGGATCGTATGTCCATATTGTAAGACAAGCTTGAAATAATCATAATAAACCTATAAACTGCAAACCACAGAGGTCACAGAGATAAATTTTGAGTATAAAAACCTTTTAAAACCTTTTAATTCTCCGTGTTCTCGTGAGTTTGATTTTAAAATTATAGGGCTTTTAAAAGTCACCTTTTGAGTGCACAGAGAAAAGATTTAAAAGAAGGTTTTTCTTTTGGTATTAAAGGGGTCCCTCCGTGTGCCCTGTGGTTCGATTGAGGATTTAGGTTAAAGGAGATTGTAATGCGTAAAGATGGCAGAAGGCCGGAAGAAATGAGGCCAGTAAAGATTACAAGGCCTTACCTTAAGCACCCTGAAGGGTCTGTATTGATAGAGGTCGGAGATACCAAGGTCATATGTACGGCGACCATAGAGGAGAAGGTCCCCCAGTGGCTGAAGGGGAAAGGCCAGGGGTGGGTTACTGCAGAGTACTCAATGCTTCCCAGGTCTTCTGCAACTCGTATCATCAGGGAGGCATCGACAGGCAAGATCGGCGGCAGGACCCATGAGATACAGAGACTTATTGGAAGGTCTCTAAGGTCTGTTGTCGACATGAAGGGTTTTGGTGAGAGGACAATATGGATTGACTGCGACGTCATCCAGGCGGACGGAGGGACCAGGACCGCTTCCATAACCGGTTCATTTATTGCCCTTGCCGATGCCTTAAGGTTCATGAAGGACAGGGGGATTGTCGCTAAACTCCCGTTGAGAGACTTTGTTGCCGCTGTTAGTGTCGGGATGGTCAACGGCGAGGCCGTTCTTGACCTGAACTATGAAGAGGACTCCTCGGCAGAGGTGGACATGAACATGGTCCTGACCGGCAAGGGCGCCTTTGTCGAGGTCCAGGGGACTGCCGAGACAATACCGTTCACGAGGCAGGAGATGGAGAAGATGACTTCACTTGCCGAGGAAGGGATAAAGGGACTTGTGGCGAGGCAGAAAGAAATAGTGGGGCAGCTTTCTTGACGGAACTGGTGGTTGCCACAAAAAATGAGGGGAAGGTCAGAGAGTTTAGTGAGATAATGAAAGACTTCCCCATCAAGATAGTTTCCCTAAAAGACTTTCCTGATTTCCCGGATACAATCGAAGACGGAAGTACCTTTGAAGAGAACGCCCTCAAAAAGGCCAGGGCCTTGGCAATATTCACTAAGGATGTTGCCATTGCAGATGATTCGGGGCTTGTGGTAGATGCCCTGGACGGCTCCCCGGGTGTCTTCTCTGCAAGATACTCAGGCGAAGGCGCCACAGACCTGAAAAACAATCTCAAGCTTCTGAATGACCTGAAAGGCGTCCATTTGAAAGACAGAGGGGCTGCATTTAAATGTGCAATAGCTGTTGTGGCTCCTGATGGGTTTGAAGAGGTGGTGACCGGCGAGTGCAGAGGCACTATCGGATTTGAGATAAGGGGAAATGAAGGGTTTGGTTACGACCCTCTTTTTATCCCGAACGGGTTTGATAAGACCTTTGCAGAGCTTGGGATGGATATAAAGAACCGGATAAGCCATCGTTTCAGAGCAATTACGGCTGTCAATCCGGTATTAATAAAAATGGTAAGCCTTTCTCTTGGCGGAGGGAAAGCTCTCGCTATAGGTTAGTCCGCATATTCAGTGGTTTTATTTCTACAGGTTGTCCCTCTGTAAATATTGTATACGAGTTAAAACCTTGTTCAGCTAATCTGTCGAGCTGTTTCCCGACGTGCTTTCCTTTTATCTCTATAGAGACAATGTTCCCTTCACCTCTTAGTTCTTCCGCCTTGGATAGTAAAAGGTCAATAGGAATGATTCTGTCATAGAGAAGAGCGATCTTCTTTTCTGTTTTTGGAATTTGAAAATTTTGCTCTTCGAGAATGGATATTACTCTTTCAAAGCCAATTGAAAATCCGCAGGCAGGAATATCTTCGTGGCCTTGCAGGATCTTGCCTATCATCTTATCGTATCTTCCTCCTCCTGCTATTGAGGATTTATAATTTTCTGCCTCTATCTCAAAAATCTGTCCTGTGTAGTATCCCATACCTCTGACTAACGACAGGTCTAATACAATTGAATACCTTGGCCCTGCCTGTTTAGTAACGGCGTCCATTACAAAATTCAAATCGGTTAAAACCTTTTCATCAATCTCCGGCAGGATTGCCTTTATACCCTCAACTGTGAGGTTTCTTTCCGTTCCCTGTCCAACAATATCAATAAACTTGTCGATTGAGGCTTGAGGAAAGAGAGATCTTTCAAGTTCATCTTTTACTCCTGTTAGGCCTATCTTGTCGAGCTTATCAAGTATGATGAATACCTTCCCGTAAGCCGATTTTTCAAAGCCGCAAGAACCAGCCAGGTTCTCTAATATCCTCCTGTCGCTGATTCTAACCTTGAAATTTTTAAACCCAACTTCAATTAGTGCTTCAGATGTGGCAAGTATCAATTCTATTTCTGCAATTACATTTGGTACACCGATAATATCGATATCACATTGAGTAAATTGGCGGAAGCGGCCTTTCTGCTGTCTCTCTGCTCTCCAGACACTCCCTATCTGAATTACCTTGAAGTTCTGCGGAAGTATAGCTTTATTCCTTGCATAAAATCTGCAAAGAGGAACTGTCAAATCATACCTCAACCCTAAATCAACTAAATCATTTTCATTTTGAATTACGTTCAGGTTTAATTTTTCTCCTCTTTTTAATATCTTGAAAAGCATCTTCTCATTCTCTCCACCTTCTCCGCTGCAAAGAAGATTAATATCTTCTACGCACGGGGTTTCGATTTGAGAAAATCCAAATTTTCTGTAAACACCTAAAACAGTATTTACAACGAAATTTCTCAATTCCACCTCTTTAGGTGTCAGGTCACGCATGCCTTTTGGAGGATTGCTATTTGTCATAAATGACCACTCTGACTTTTTTCATTTCTGCCGACACATTTGTCTCCTGAGAAGTTTCGATATCCCCATTTTAAAAATCGTTAGAGCCTCTTGCAAAAGTCCTTAACCACAGAGCACACAGAGAAAATGATGAGGCACAGAGGATAAAATTATTAATATTTAAGAAAAAAGCTCTGTGTTTCTCTGATTAATCTCTGTGAACTCTGTGGTTCGAATAGAGTTGCAATTGCCTCTTTATTCTATTACATTTTTTGTCACCCGTCACTCTCTTTCTTCAGGATTCAAGATAACAGATGGCTTGCTGGAATCAATAACCTGATAAGCCATCGCTTCAAGGTAGATGCGGAAATCAAGCCGGAATTAAAAAATAGACCGCATCAAAAAAAAGACTTGTCTTTTTAAAAACCAGTATGATATATTTATCATTCTTTATGACGGGGCGTAGCGCAGCTTGGTAGCGCACCTGCCTTGGGAGCAGGGGGTCGGAGGTTCAAATCCTCTCGCCCCGACCATTTAAACTAAGAGCGGGAAGCTAAAAGGATTTGCGCCTGTAGCTCAGTTGGATAGAGCAACAGCCTTCTAAGCTGTGGGCCAGGGGTTCGAATCCCTTCAGGCGCACCAATTTTATGGTGGGCGTAGTTCAACGGTAGAGCACTAGGTTGTGATCCTAGTCGTTGTGGGTTCGAGTCCCATCGCCCACCCCATATTATTGTGGGTCGCCAAATTTAGATTGTCCAGTTTTTATAATATTTTATTAAACCCGAACTCCGCAAGTTTGCGCCTGTAGCTCAGTTGGATAGAGCAGCGGATTCCGGTTCCGCTTGCCGGGGGTTCGAATCCCTTCAGGCGCACCATAAAAAGAGATTATTAGTTATATATAGTTTTGTTTGGGTCGTTAGCTCAGTTGGTAGAGCAGCTGACTCTTAATCAGCGGGTCGTAGGTCCGATTCCTACACGACCCACCAAACAAATTAAAGGAGTTAGGCGACATCGCTTAACTCCTTTTTTTATTTTTCTAAAGCTCCCTTACCTCTATTGGGCAAAGGGGCTTATCATATCCACTGGTTATATGGTTATACAATTTTTTCATTCCCGCTTCTCTATCCTTTAACCCCATTTCAGATAATTACTCAAGGTCTGTAGGGTCATTGAACAGCACAGAGATATTGATCCTTCCATGCCCAAGTTGGGGGAAGCCAGGTGCATTCCTGTTTCCTGGGTCCAGGTTCGACGCCGTATCGTCCGGCGGGAAGAGTACAAGTGAATTGAGAAAATCAAGCAGGGCAGTCTGGTCGTCTCTATCGAGTATGGCAAAGGCATCCCGCGACGCCTGGGCCTCCCCGCTGTGACGCAGGATCACTTCCGTCAGGTTGATGCTGCGCCCATCATGCCCATATGGTGCGGTGCTTCCGACACCCCACAACGCGGTTGTCAGAAATACCTTACGGATTGTCCCATCGTAATTACGCTCGTGAAAGTTCGGACCCAGGTCGTGAAGCTTGAAGTCTGTAAAGATGTTCTCTACTAGAAAAGACTTCATTTTCGGCATTTTTAATGGAGGCAAACCCTTACCATCATCTTTTGTATCAAACAACGGTGTTGCCGTTGCAAACAGGTTGTTGAGTATTCCGTTTCCCGGATCGTAAACGGTCTCGACATCCGCTACCCGTCGATCCTTATCAATGCGAAGGTTGGGGATATGGCATGTAGAACACAGTATCTGTTTAAAGACCTGTCGGCCCCTTAAAGTCGTCTCGGTCTGTTTATATGTTGCGGGCTTAAAATAGTTTAAGAGATAGAATTCAAGGTAGTCCACCACACTGTAATCCATTTCATTGGCTGCCCCTTCTTTCTGAGGATGTCCCATCTTGGCGGATGGAACCTGGATTTTGTCTGTTGAACCGTCAAGGACCATGCCTGAAGGAGTCGTTACTTTACCCCCGGAACTGGCCTTGTCAAGATCAGGATCGTATATATGAATCCCCATCTCCCCATGTAGGGCGCCAATGATGAATTCATGCATAGATACCGTTCCTCCATGGGCAAAGAAGGGACGGATGCGGAGATCGGTATCAGCCCCCTCGACATGAGAGGTGTCTAAGGAGCCGTTCGGATTGGCGGTGATCGTTCCGTAAATGACTCCCTTGCTGGTCAGCTGTAGTGTAACCGGATTACCGCCTGATTTGGCATTGGAGATCGCTTTGTCCCGGATAGAACGCAGATCGGCGGTTATCTCATCGGCCAGCATCTCCTTTAAGCCGAGGCCGAATAAGTGCGGTGCATCCCTACTGTCCGGTCTTGTCACAACGTCACCACCGAAGCCTGCTGAGCCGCGCGGACGTCCATGGCAACCGGAACAACTGTCGGACAAGCCGGCCCCGATCTCTATATCGCTATGAACATCACCCTTGCCGTCGCCTACACCCGGTCCCTGCCCTTCTTCTCTCGTAAATTTGCGCTGAAATAGCTGACGTCCCCGTCTTATTGCGCGAAAAGGGTCGCGGTTAATGATGAACAATGAAGATTTTGGGGTCGTTATACTCCCGCGGCCGGCGCCTATTTCATCCTTCAGTGACTTGTTGATTCCCTCATTTGCAGCGTTAGGCGCTTTTGTCTTATCAATCAATCCTCCGACAGTTGGAGTTATCGGTAATGCCACAAATCCAGCCAATGCGACTATTGCACAGATTAGAATCTTCTTTTTCATACTTCCCCCTTTTTTTATAATCAGAAGGCAGCCATTCAAGATCTCTTTTATTAATTTTATCACTGCATCAGGTATTCGCAAGTGAGAGTTAAAAAGAAGATTAGCGGCCTCTTGGTATCTGTTTATTCTGTATAAAGGATTTTCCCAGAAAGATGAA
>Ga0209431_10003874_pt1 | contig 11805 bp, 10 predicted proteins | sample RifCSP13_3_FD_184021 | JGI IMG/M metagenome (GOLD analysis project Ga0209431, IMG submission 184021) | Soil microbial communities from Rifle, Colorado - Rifle CSP2_sed 13_3 (SPAdes) (version 2) | ecosystem: Environmental > Terrestrial > Deep subsurface > Rock core/Sediment | place: Rifle...
CGAAGAAAATGCAGGACTTAGAAACTCTGCTGCTGCAGTACTGATAAGGGTCGGCAGGTCTGCAATACCGTACTTAAAAGAGACGCTTAAGGACCATGACAGGGACATGAGGAAGTTTACGGCAGACATCCTTGGAGAGATAGGGGAAGTGACGGCCGCACCCAGCCTGATAGAGGCCCTGAGGGACTCTGATGACAACGTCAGAGCTGCTGCTGCGGAGGCCCTGGGTAAAATAGGCGGCGATGAGGTTGTAAATGCTCTTGTCTCCATCCTCGCTGAGGCAGGAGATGACCTATGGCTCCGCTTCTCCGCCCTGGAGTCACTGGGAAGGATAGGTAAAGGGATCCCTGTAGAACCTATTGTCGGACTCCTGGAAGACAAACTCTTAAGAAAGGCCGCCTTCGATGCCCTTGGCAAAAGCGGGGACCCGAAGGTAATTCCTCACCTGATCACCGGTTTCAGGGATAAAGGGAAGGGAAGCCGTGAGGCTGCTGTAGTCAATTTCAACCTAATATACAAAACCCTCCCTGCGGAAGAGAAGGAAAGGTTTGATGAGGAGATCAGGAGGAATAGTGATGTCCATCTGTTAAGTGACCTTTTGGATTCCCCCTCGATTGAGGTAAGGAAAGGGGGGGTAGTCATATTAGGGATAATTGGCGAGGGTGTGAATCCGTCCTGCCTTCTTAACCTCGCATCAGACGAAAGGGTGCAGGAAGTTGTCACTGATGCCCTTGTCGGGATGAAGGAGAAAGTTTTAGAGACTTTGATAAATACCTTGCCAAAGAGTGAAGAGAGGATGAGGCAGTATATATGCAAAGTACTTGGGTTAATGGGCGACAAGAAGGCCTTGAAAGCACTCATAATGGCCCTTTCAGACAGTTACGGCCATGCAAGGCAGACCGCAGCCCAGTCCATTGCAGAGATAGGAGCAGTAGAGGCAGTTCCATTTCTCATCCCCCTCCTGAGCGACGAATATGAGGATGTGGAAGAGGCTGCCGTAAAGGCCATGATAACGATAGGGAAGGATCATCCTGATGAAGTCGTTAGCCGCCTACAAAACGGCATGGCTGCCCATGGATCGAGTTTAAGAAAAAACATGATCACGATACTGGGAGGTATAGGCGGAAAGAATGCCGTGCCAGCTATCCTTGCCTCCATGAAGGATGAAGACAGGAATGTGAGAAAGGCCGCAGCAACCGCTTTAGGGAACCTACTGCCGGAGGGAGAGATAGACCATCTGGCCCTGGCTCTGGCAGACGAGGACAGCCAGGTCAGGCTGGCAGGTGTTCATGCCCTGGGGAAATTTTGCAACAGGGAGGCTGAAAGACTTCTCACCCTCGCCTCCGGCGACGAGGACGTATGGGTAAGGTGTGCAGCCTTAAAGGGACTTTCAAAGACCCTGAGTGATGATGCCGAAGAGACCATCGGTTCGGCCATAATGGATGGCGTTGGGGTCGTTGCCATAACTGCCCTGGACGCCCTTTTTTCAATGAAGGGATCCGCGGCTGCCGAGGCGATAAAAAAAGGGCTTAATCACAAGGACCAGGACGTAGTAAAGACTGCAAAAAATATTCTAAGCAAGATCATTTAGCATGTTGATAAACGAAAACACGATAGAGATGGACGATGAAGAATTCCTTTTGATAAGGGATCTTATACACGACAACTACGGCCTCTATTTCGATACAGGCAGCAAATACCTTCTGGAGAAGAGGCTGTCCAGGAGGCTTTCCACCCACCAGCTAACCACCTTCAGGGACTACTACCTCTTCCTGAAATATGACTGCCACAAGGACGAAGAATTCAGCGCCGTGATCGACCTCCTTACCACAAACGAGACATACTTCTTCAGAGAGGGATATCAGCTAAAGGCCTTCACGGACGAGATAGTCCCCGAGATCGTGAGCAGGAAGAAGGAGAAGACGCTCAGGATATGGAGCGCAGGGTGCTCAACCGGCGAGGAGCCGTATACAATTGCCATCCTTCTTTTGGAACTCATGGGAAAAGGTCTCCTTAAAGGCTGGAACATAGAAATCCTCGGGAGCGACATATCGCAAAGGGTCTTGGGGGTAGCGCGGAAAGGAGTATACGGCCCGTCTTCCTTCAGGGAGACAGATGGAAGATATCTTTCTTTCTTTGAGGATGAGGACGAAAAGAAGAGGGCCAGGGATGATGTCAGGAAACTGGTTACCATCACACACCTGAACCTCCTTGATTCAAACAAGATGAGCCTGCTTAAGACGATGGATGTCATATTTTGTCGAAATGTTATAATATACTTTGACATCAAGGCAAAAAAAAAGGTGATTCAGGGTTTTTATGACAAGCTCGACAACAATGGGTATCTATTGCTGGGGCACTCGGAGTCGCTGATGAATATATCTACACTGTTTGATCTAAAACACCTGAAAAATGACTTGGTCTACCAGAAACCGTAGAGGAAATGATTATATGGAGAAAGTGATAAAGGTCCTGGTCGTTGATGATTCGGCATATAACAGGAAGGCCATAACAGCGATGCTGGAATCGTCCAGCGCCGTCAAGGTGGTAGGGACAGCCATGGACGGCGAAGATGCCGTAAAAAAAGTAATAACCCTGAAGCCTGATATCATCACGCTGGACCTGGAAATGCCTAAGATGGACGGTTTTACCTTCCTCAGGGTAATGATGAGCAGGTTTCCTACCCCGACTATCGTATTAAGCTCCAGGAACGAAGATAAAAACGTCTTCAAGGCGCTGGAGCTTGGAGCTATCGATTTTATCGCAAAACCGACCCACCATATCTCTACCGAGATCATAAAGATCAAGGAGGAACTCCTTTACAAAGTCGGCATGGCAGGGGAGGTAAGCATTGAAAGGATAAAGGTGGGAAAATCTCAGGATATAGAAAAAGAAAAGGCTCCTCCAAAAAAGGTTTCAACCAGCATGCCCCAGGGTAAAGGGATGATAGTGGCCATAGGGGCCTCCACCGGAGGCCCTCCTGCAATTCAGACCGTTTTATCGATGCTCCCGGCTGACATCCAGGCTGCTGTGGTCATATCCCAGCATATGCCTCCTGGATTTACAAGGACTTTTGCTGAGAGGCTTAACAAGCTTTCCCCCCTTAACGTGAAAGAGGCGGAGGACGGTGAGACGGTTCTGCCCGGCAGCGTCCTCCTGTCTCCCGGCGGCTATCACATGACCTTCGTGGAAAAAAGCGGTTCCGTCAGGACCAGACTGCTGAAAGGTGAGGCAGGAGATAAGTACGTCCCTTCCGTTAACAGGATGTTTGTATCCGCATCCGAGATATTCGGAGAAAAGACGATAGGGGTTGTCATGACAGGGATGGGAGATGACGGGAAGGATGGTACCATCAGCATAAAGACCAGGGGAGGCAAGACCGTCGCGCAGTCCGAAGATACGTCGGTAATATTCGGTATGCCGAGAGAGGCCATCTCGACAGGCATGGTGGACAGGATACTGCCCCTGGAAGGTATTGCAGACTGGATTGTCTCGATGTGCAGATGACCTAAACTGACATAATAAAATCCCCCTTAATCCCCCTTTTTCAAAGGGGGAGGTTTAAAGTTCCCCTCTTTAGCAAAGAGGGGTTAGGGGAGATTTTACGGAAAATATAGGACAGATATGATACAGGAGATAACCCTTCACGGAAGGGTCGAAGACAGTATAGAATATTTCGCAAACATTGCAGGCCGGGGACTGGTGCACAGATATTTCTATGAGCCCTCCGACGGCTCTATGGACAGGTTTTTTTACGGGGGAAAGGAGTTTGTCATTGAAAAAGAGGGGATCAGGCATAAGGGTAACGGAGGTAGTTTCTGCGAATATATGTTCGGAGTTGAGCAACCGATAAAGGACCTGGTAAGGAAGGACGTGCTTAACCGGCTTGCCATGTACGGCGCACTATTCAACAATGAGACAGCGAAACTGACCTTCACCGGGAAGACAGATGGTTATCACAGTTATGATAGGGTCTTCCTGGACGGGAATGCGGTCAGCAACTACTATTTCTTTCTCGATATAGACCTGCCGGGGGATCCGGGCTCCCAGCAGGAACTGATCTTAAAGCTTGTCGGCAAGACCCTCAAATACTCCCCTGCGGTCGGGAAGGGTGATGACAGCTCCCTTATGTCTGAACTGACCGCGGACCTCGACGGATACAACCCGGTGATATTCCTTTTCCGGCTTGTCAATCGCTACCACAGAAGGTATTACGACCTCTTTAAAGAGCTTTACAGCGAAAAGAGGGAGATCCCGGAAGAAGGGGAAAGGGTTCTTTCATCCCTTGCTGCTGAATTTAATATAGACCAGTACCAGCAGGAAAGAATAAAGATAGACGTCATATACAATCATCCTGAAAACAAGCGCGTTCTGGACGAATACAAGGACATACTCATATCTCTTGATAAAATTGAGGAGATAACCCCTTCCGACACAACCGGTCTTAACAGACTCCGCTCTCTGGCCATAAGGAACAACATCCCACTATCCCTGTTCGACCTGCTGGATGAGGTCCTGTTGAAGGACAAGAAGCTTATTCAAGGAGAGGAGCCGGATTATATAAAGGAGAGCAGGACCTTGCTGGACGGCCTTTTCATGACGATTGAGGGGGGGCTTGACGCTGTCTTAAGCAAGAAAGGCCTTCCACGGCTCATTATCGACAAGAAGTGTTCCCTGGAAAACAGGGACCTTGCATTTGACAGCCTTCTGCTGGATATAGGCAAGGCCTGTGACGAAGCTTTTCAGAAGGGGGATGCCAGGCCCGTGGAGAGGTTCAGCGAACTGATAACCTATTTTGACAGGTTCGATACATCGGCATCCATGATTGGCAGGATGGCCTTCATGGACGAGGATGTACCAGTTGAAAAGCTAAGGAGCATCCTGGGGAACAAGAGGGTCTTTGAAGAGGTACAGAAGGGACTCTTTGAAACCCTCTTCATATCAGACCTCTTGAGCAACAAATACCTGACCTCTTCAGGCAGAAGGAAGATCATTGAATTAGACAAGGGGCTTGACGATGTGGAAAATGGATACAAGTCTCTAAATGACGTTGCCAACAGGATATCAGTGATTAATGATGAAGACAGGAAATACCAAATCCTGCACACTGCGGCCAGGGATATGTTGAGAAAGGCCCCGGGCGTCATGGAAGGCAAGGGTGATCAGGACAGGTTTCTTAAAGAGGTTCTGAAGGGTCTTTTACATGAAGGCCCCGTAAAGAATATACCTAAAGGGATAATGAAAAGGGTCTTCATTGCCCTGAAGTTGGAGATATTCTATATAAACGAGATCCTTCCCAAGATTATAGAGACAGGGGACATGAAGGAGAGGGAAGACTTCCTCCACAACAGCGGTCTTGACAGGTTTTATGTAGAGGATATCGAAAGGAAGTTCCTGGATAGCTCCGACCTTTCCCCTGAGATCAAACAGAGGTTCAAGGCAATGGCCGAGGAATAGCGATTTACATTACCATCCTTTCTATCTGATAGGCTATTTCATATGCAGGCATAGCCCCCAACGAATCCCCCCTGTGCAATATATGCGCTTCCAGCCACAAGCATATCACCCTTATCGGCATCTCAACCCCTAATTACCTGTCTTTTCGGCAACGTAAAATAAAATCTGCTCCCCTTCCCTTCCTCGCTCTCCGCCCATATCCTTCCGCCGTGGGCCTCCACTATTCTTTTACAGATGGAAAGGCCTAAGCCGGCCCCCTCTTCGCCGCTTTCCCCCCTATAGAACTCGTCAAATACCCTGTCTAATTCATTTTTGGGTATCCCTTTACCTGTGTCGGAAACCATCACTTTGAGTTCAGATTCTCCATCCTCAACCGATACAGCCACCCCACCGCCTGAGGAAGTAAATTTTGCAGCGTTTCGAAGGAGGTTTATCAGTACCTGCCTTATCCTCTTACGGTCAAAGAAGCCCATGTTTTTTCCAGCGGGCGCGACAACCCTTATTCCCTTTTTTTCAAACTCTCCCTTCATCAAGGTGATCACCCATTTTACAACCTCAATCATGTCATATTCCCTGATGTCTATGGAGACCTGCCCTGATTCTATTACGCTTATATCGAGCATCTCTTCAACGATCCTCGCAAGGTCTGTGCTGCTCTCCAGTGCGAGGGTAAGCATGTCGGACTGCTGAGTATTAAGTGGGCCGCTAATGCCTTCCAGGAGCATCTCCATGTAGCAGTTAATAACGCTTAAGGGGGTCCTCAATTCATGAGCTGCCATGGCTAAGAAGCCGGACTTGAGCCTGTCCAGTTCCATAAGACGCTTATTGGCCTTCTCAAGCTCCAGGCTTTTTTCTTCCAACTTCTCAAAGAGCGAGGCGTTCTTGATGGCATTTGCAGAGGAGGCCGCTATCACCCGGCACAGGTTTGCCTCCCTTTCTGTAAATCCCTCTTTTTCCTTACTCGCCCTGAGGAACAAGGTCCCGATGACCTCGTCTCTGAAAATAATGGGTACCACCATTAACGACCTGTAAGTAAACCGGATCGCTTCCCTGACCCCGGCCATCAAAGGGTCGGTATCGATGTCATCGACGATGACGGTCTCTCTTGTCTGAATAGCCCTTATTATCTCCGGGTATTTATCTAAGTAAATACAGAGACCACCTATGTGAGGGGCGTCACTTGAAGCAACAACAAGGCCTTGTCCCTTTCCCTCATCCACAAGAACTACGGAACAGCGGCGAAGGTTAAGGTATTCCGCCAGCTTTTCCGTTACGGCATGAAGTACCTCGGTTATATTGAGAGATGAGGTGGTTTTCCGTGTAACGTCAAGGACAATCTCCTGGTCCCTGTGGGTCTGCTCAAGGCTGCTGTAAAGGGCCTTTGTCCGCAAATGGGTCTTCACCTTAGCATCAAGAACCGTTTTATGGAACGGCTTTCCAACATAGTCGCTGGCCCCCGCATTCAGGCCCATTATCATATCGTCATCGCTGTCAAGAGCGGTAAGCATTATTATGGGAATGCTCATGGTCCTTGGATCTTCCTTGAGTATCCTGGTGGCCTGGAGCCCGTCCATAACAGGCATCTTAACATCCATAAGGATAAGGTCGGGCATATCCCTAATAGCTGTATCCACGGCCTCTCTGCCGTTCGATGCGGTAATGACCTTATGTTCATCGGAAAAGGATTTGACTATCAGATTAAGGATTACATTGCTGTCGTCTACAGCAAGTATCTTAGACATTGGACACCTCCGTTGCGCACTTACCTTAAAGGCCTTTATAATGTTCCGGCAATGCCTTCAAAGGTCGCTATCTCTTCCCTTATCGTTTTGATCAATTCCGGGCTGTTGCTCTCGACCAGCCAGTGCAGCAACCAACCATCCTGAATGAGCGGAACCCATCTGGCCGGCCATGTTTATCCTTGTGGCCTCGCCCCTTATGTGCTCAGTAAAGAAGTGCTCTGCAGAAACATAGAAGGATGTAAACACCATGGCCATGATTCCAACGAACATCAGCTTCCCTGTCAGAGATTTGAATCTCATTGCTTGTCGCTCCTAAACGTTCTAACCTGACGTTCCCTTGGAATGAACATGGTGAAGGTAGTGCCTGAGCCTTCCTCGCTTTGCACCTCAATGGCGCCTCTGCGATGAAAAATAGGCTTTTTTCGAGACCATCAATCTTTACTTGTCCGATCTCACCAGAAACCTTTTAAATGAATCGACCACAACAGGATCAAACTGGATACCTCTGTTCTTCTCCAGCTCTTCCAAGGCCTGCCCCCGATCCATCCCCTCCCTGTAGGGTCTTGAAGACGTCATGGCATCAAAGGCATCTGCTGCGGAGATTATCCTGGCTATAAGTGGGATGGCTTCCCCTTTCAGACCCTCAGGATATCCGGAGCCATCATATCTTTCATGGTGATGCCTGATGCCTGGGATATACTCATCCATCAGCCTTATGGATTTCAAGATATTGCAGCCAATCTCTGGGTGCCGGGCCACCATGGCCGTCTCATCCTGGTTTAGACTGCCCGCCTTGTATAGATGAGTGTCTTCAGTCCCTATCTTCCCCAAATCATGGAGCCTGGCCGAGTGCCTGAGTTTATCTATCTCCCGCTTGGATAGTCCCATCTCCATCCCTATCTCCAGGGAATATTCCGTAACCCTCTCGGAATGACCCCTTGTGTAATGGTCTCTGGCCTCCAGGGCCAGGATCAGCGCCTCCACTATCCCGAGGGTAAACTCAAACTGCTCGGTGGCTCTCAACTCCTGGTTTTCAAACTGTCTCTTCAACCTGTCAAATGACTCTCTCTTCTTTTCAGCAAGGAGGTCACTTACAGATTCTCTCAGTTCTTCCGGCTCGAAGGGCTTCCTGATGTAATCCGAAGCTCCTTGCTTCATGGCCTTCCGGGCAACATCCACATCCCATGAGCTGGTTATCATGATAGTCCTTGTGCCGGGGCTCAGGACCCTTGCCCTTTTAAGGAACTCTATCCCGTCCAACTGAGGCATGTAAACATCGGATAGAATGATGTCGAAATACTCCGTTCCCATGCGGGTTAAAGCTCCCAAGGGGTCGGTGGTTACAACCACCTCTCCTATCCCACGCAGCGCCCCTTTTATGAAAGAAAGGACCGCCTTGTCATCGTTCACAGCCAATATCCTAACATTAGTATTATCCTCCTCATATCTGGTCCTGCTTAAAAGTGTATGACGGACAGCACGGAGGAGTTCCTCCCTGCTGAAAGGCTTCTGGATATAATTGGATGCCCCCATCTTCATCATCTCCACAGCGACCTTCTCACTGCCGTGGCCTGTTACGACTATAACGTCAATATCTCCGTGACCCTTCTTTATCTCCTTCAGGACGTCAAGACCGTGCATCCCCGGCACCATATAATCCAGAAGGACCAGTGAAGGAGGGTCTTCTTTCATCTTTAACAGGGCCTCCTGACCATTTTGGGCGGACGTTACGCTGTACCCCTCAGCCTCAAGCATGGTGGTCAGCATCCTGACCATACGTATGTCGTCGTCAACAACAAGAAGCTTGCTCATATGTCCTTTCCGAGGTCGCAATAAACTGGCATTTCATCGCTCTTACAGACCTTTATCCCGGCCTTGAGCATGTCCGGGATGGTAAAATGAAATGAACTTCCTTCTCCTGGCTGGCTTTCCACCCAGATAGTTCCACCGTGCATTCCAACAATCCTCTGGCATATTGCAAGCCCCAGGCCCGTTCCCTCAAACTTCCTGGAGTATGAAGAGTCCACCTGGCTGAAAGGCTCAAATATCTTTGAAAAGTCTTCCTCTTTTATACCTATCCCGTTATCTGTAACTACTATCCCCCAATGGCCGTCCCTCCTGAAACAACCGACCGATATCCTCCCTGCATCGGGAGTGAATTTTATGGCATTGGAAAGGAGGTTCAGCCATACCTGCTTTATCCTTAATCGGTCCGCCACCACATTATTAAGGTCAGACGCAGGCGAAACCTCAAAGGACTGCCCCTTCTTGCGCAGCAGAGGGCGAACATTTGCTTCAGCATCATTTACGAGTTTAGAGATATCGAACTCCTCAAACCTCATATCCATGGTACCTGCCACCGCCTTGGAAAAGTCCAGCACATCGTTGACCATCTGATTAAGGTGATGGGCCGATGCGGCAATCTCTTCCACAAAATCCCTTTGCATTGCGTTTAATTCGCCCCCTATACGCTCCAGCATCATCTCCGAATATCCGGTTATGGTAGAGAGGGGAGTCTTTAATTCATGGGTAACGCTGGCCAGGAACTGGGTCTTTACCCTGTCCGCCGCGGTAAGCCTTTCATTGATGGCGCTCAACTCCTTGTTCTGCGCCTGAAGTCGTTCTGCCATCCCTCTAAGAATGGTGTCCCTATGGTGTAATACCTGAAGCATCGTATTGAACTCTTTGCTCAAAAGCCCGAACTCGTCATCCCTGGAGGTTAAAGACGGTTCCAGTTGAAACCCGTGGGCAACGTCCTTCATTGCGATAGACAGTTCATCCAGAGGCCTGAGAATCTGCCTATAGACGTAATTAGCGAACAGGAGGAGAGGGATCCCGGCCGCTGCCGTGTCGAAGCAGACGTATTCCCAGGTAAACCCATCCTCTGTCAAGCCCATAATAATATGGACCGACAGCAGGATTACAATCCATGCTGTCAGATACGCAATAACTTTTGTCTTTATGCTCTTGAAAATCATAGTTATACCGCAGGGCGAAGCAAATGCCTTATCTGCTTCGCCCAATGATGATGCCTGAAATAAGGGCGAAGCAAAAAACCTTGCTTCGCCCCTACATTATTTCCAGCCACTCCAACAGATCATCATAAGATGAAAATGTCATGGCCATATCTCCCGTGAATATATCTACCTTTATCACATCCCGGTGATAAATCTCCAGGAGCCTTTCATGGACTTCCATAAACGGCTCTACCGGCTGGATGCTCCCGAACCCTTCCTTATCCCCTCTCAGCGTGATTCCCTTGCCGTTCCTAAGGGAAAACCTGGCCTCAAACTCAAAAACACCCTCACTCCTACCCTTCTTCAACACTCCAGGTCCCAAGCTCGTTGGCGGTCTTTTCAAGGGAGAATGTCTGGGCATCGGCGCCCAAGGATATCTGTTCAGACTTTGTGGATACCTGCCGTCCGTATGCGACCAGCTCTTCAAGAGAAGGAACCAGCACTGCAAATTCCCTGGCGATCTCGGATATTATAGAGGCAAGGACCTCGTCTGTGTGGCCAACCTCTCTTTTCAGCATATCCGTATACTTACGTTCAGCAAGTGAGCCCGATGCCTTTTGTATGGCCTCTCTGGCCCTCTCCTTATGAAAACGGAAGACAAAAAGGACGGAACCTATGATGAAAAGGATCAGAAAGGTTTCAATAAAGATGCTTTGGAGGAAGAGGCGGCTTAACAGTAAGGCAGTCAGAAGGGCAACAAGAATCCGGGTCTGAACAGTTACGTTTTTACCGGCTCGCAGGCCACCCATTATTTTGCCTCTTTTTCAACGACCTTTTTTATCCTTGCAATCACATCTGAGGGACTGAAAGGTTTCTCTATGTAATCTGCGGCTCCGATAGCAAGGGCCTTTTCCATGTTCTGGGGATCGGAAAGGGCGGTAAGCATGATGATAGGAGTGTCCTTGAGGTCCGGCTCCTTCCTTATCTCCTTAAATGTCTCAAAGCCGTCCATCTGAGGCATCATTATGTCCATTAGAATAATGTCCGGCCTCTCAACCACCTTAAGCCTCAGCTTCTCAAGGGCCTCCTGGCCTGAAAGGGCGTATGTCACGTCGAAACCCTTTGACAGTAGGAGATAACTCATCATCTTGTCGTGCCTAAGGTCATCGTCTATTATCAGAATTTTTTTCATAGTTTTCCCTCCATCTTATGTAGGGACAACCTTACATGGTTGCCCTGTGCGGCCACAGAGGACCGCCCCTACCAAAGGTTAAGGTATTTTCAACAACTCTTTGACTATGGTTAAAAGGTTTGCGGACTGGATAGGCTTTGTTATGTAAGAGTTTGCTCCAAGGGCCATTGCCCTGTCCCTGTCTTCCTGGCCACCTTCAGTAGTTATGACAACTATAGGAATACCCTTATTCAGAGGGTCGTTCCTCACGAGGCTTACCAGCTTCAGGCCATCCATTATAGGCATGTTTATATCGGTCAAGATGAGGTCAAACCTGCCACCTGCTATCTTTTTCAAGCCGTCAACCCCGTCGCTGGCCTCTGTTATATCTATGTCCTTCAACCTTTTCAAAGTAAAGGTTATAAGCTGTCTCATGGTTGGAGAATCCTCCACCACCAGTATTCTGTAACGGCCCATA
>Ga0209431_10003877_pt1 | contig 11800 bp, 15 predicted proteins | sample RifCSP13_3_FD_184021 | JGI IMG/M metagenome (GOLD analysis project Ga0209431, IMG submission 184021) | Soil microbial communities from Rifle, Colorado - Rifle CSP2_sed 13_3 (SPAdes) (version 2) | ecosystem: Environmental > Terrestrial > Deep subsurface > Rock core/Sediment | place: Rifle...
CATTTTGATGCTCCTTATAGGGTAAACAGGTTGTGCGATTCTCGGCAATCGCGACAGGCGGGTTTGGGTTCTTGAAGCCACGATTCGGGACGAACGAGGCGCACGTATGCTGCTGCGAAGGTATAACCGCAGTAATCGCATTTCATGCGCCCGCCTTCGTAACTGTGCAGGGCTGCTTCACGAATCTTGGCTCTTGATGGGGGGTGGTACTTTTTCTTGACCGCTTGGCTGGGCGGCATTTCGTAACTTTGCCACGGTGTTTTTCTTGTTTCGGGCATCTTGCCTCCTGTTGGGGGTTAGGCTTATGACGCTATTTGGTACAACTTCATTATAGCATATAACAAATCGTGGCGCAATAGTACTTAAGTACTACTATCGCGCCACGCGGGTTCGGGTTCTTATTACTTCTTGGCGCCGACGTAAATGTAGCGAACACATGATGCTGGTATGATGAAGTCACGAACTGGCTGTTGTACTGCGGCAGTTCGTACTGCGCAATGATCGTCATTTGCTGCTACAACTTCGGCATCAAATTGCCTACCAATGCCTTCTTCGGGTAAATATACCCGAGCAAAGACGTAGTGTGTTGCATGATGCTGGTGGTACACGTTGGGGTCGTACGGTTGATCGTTCATCTTGCCTCCTATTGGGTGTTAGGTTTACGATCTATTTTTGCCAACTTCATTGTAGCATAAAGTAGGTCGTGGCACAATAGTACTTAAGTACTACTATCGTGCCACGATTCGGGTTGGCTATTTCTCGACGATCAAACTGCCTTTTAAGACGTTGGGATTATCTTGTATAACGTCATAGCCAAGGTGGGCTAATACGAGCAACGCGGTCGTGAACGTTGTGTGCTGAAGCTCAGGTATGTCGTGCATAGCCTTGACGATGTATCCGTGAAGATCGGGGTCAAGCTCCTGAATCTGATTATCTAAAAGGTACGGGTTGCGGACGTTCGGCAGCGGTATGATGTGGTAAAAGGCTGCTACATCATCAACACCGTCGTCGGTCATGATTCGGAACTCTGATTCGCTGACCAAGCCAACGATGGTTGCCATCTTGCCTTGCGATTCGGGCTTTAGGTCATAGCCCTCGTCTTTCAGCACTCGTACACGGTCGCCAATCTTAAAGGTTTGTGACATTGTGATTCTCCTGGGGGCTGTTGCCAGCCCCCGAGTCATGATTCGTCGGCTATGCTTCGTGAACTACCTGGGCATTAAGCATGACCGTACTGCCATCGTCGCAATGCAGGGTTATGATGCCAGCATTGCTGATGTGGGTTATTGTACCTTCGTAAAGGTAGCCGCCCTGATCATCGCCATATACGAGGGCAACATGCTGACCCTCTACGATTGTGTTGCCTGATTCATCTTGTATTGCCATTGTGAGTCTCCTTAATCATAGGGTTTTGCAAGACTTTTGCCTTGCCATTGTTATCATTATAGCACAAACTAAGTCGTAATGCAATAGTCTTGCCAATATTTTAAGGTAGACGATTGATGATTCGCATTCATTGATGCACGATTCGCGACGATTTGCAGTTATCGTCAATCATTCGTGATTCGCGATTCTCGTAATTCGTGATTCACGATGATTCGCAAAAATCGTTTGATTCGCGACGATTCTCATTCGTCGTCATTTGTGATTCACGATGGTCGTGGGGCGTGATGCACGATGCAGGACGCATGACGCCGTACGTGCGAGGGTCGTGGGGTGTTGGGTAATAAAAATACCCGCCATGGGGCAATGGCGGGCTATGTAATTGTGGGGGTTAGCGCATTACTGGCGGCGGTAAGGGCTAGCCAGTATGCTACTAATAAGCATGGCTAAGGCTATGGCTATACCGGCGGCTAAAAATGGGTTAGCGCTAACAAATGCTTGCAATTGGGGTATATACATGGGGTTTACCTTTAGGGCTAGCCCTTGCGGGCTAGCCCTTGGGTTATTGGTTAGGGTTAGGGTTAGGGTTAGGGTTTTGGTGCTTTGCTGTAGTTACCGCTTGCAATTGCTTGCAACCCTTGGGGTGTTGCTAACCAACTGTTTACCCAACGTTGCCTACCATTGTACACCGGCTTACAAATGGGGTGTGCCAGTGTGCCGGTTGCCCTGTCGCCCCCAATTGCCCTAACCAGTTTACTAATGGTTAGCCCAGGTATTTTATGCGCATTTGCGGGTATGGTTACCTTAAAACTGGCAACCGTAACATAGCCCGCGGGCACGTTGCCGGTAAGGGTAGCATAATGCGCCTGTAATTGTGCCGGGGTAAACTGCGCCTGCAATTGTGCGCATTTGTGCCCAATGCCAGCAGCAGTACTGGCGGCGCGTGTTAGTACTTTGCCACAGTATGCGCATTTGGCGGGTGTTGCGGGTGTTGCTTGGGTGTTGCCGTTTGTTGCCATTGTTACCTTTTGGGTTAGTGGGGTGTGTGCTAGCCCTTTGGGTGTTGCTAGCCGTTTGCCCTAACCACTATGGTTAGTGTACCACTAAACATTGCCTTGTGCTTGCGCATAGCCGTAAAAGCACTAAAAATACCACGACGCACTGATCTCGCCTCCAAAAATAGTGGACGAAAATTTCAGCTTCCAACCCCAAATTACCCCTTTCCTCCGACGTCAACCTGTGGTACAATACAGTCATGGACGATATCATTACGACTCCCGACATCGTTACTACTGCTCGGCGAATTATCGCCGATGCCCTGACCGTAAAAGCTGAGGCTACGACTGCGTATTTCCCCAACGCCGGAGATTACGTTAAGAACAAGGATATTCTGGCTACTATCCTGTGGGACATTATTACTCAGGGCTACGCCACCTATGCCGACGGAAAAGAACTCCGTCCCGAGTCCTATTCAGACTGGCTCTCGACCGTTAAGTATCTTGTCTCACATCTCGATGGACCCGTTTCTGGCGAAGATGGTGCTGGCGTCAACGTTTTCAAAGTCTATGTTGGCATTGATATGAGCAAGGTTTAAGAGGTTATTATGTCGCCTGTAGGATGGGCTGAAAAAGGAAAGGGTCACCAAATCCAAGACGAAGGCGCTGATGTCGCTGATCGCGATGATCTTAACTTCGTTGGTACTGGAGTTACTGTTGCTGACGTTGGCAACAAAACCAGAGTAAATATTCCGGGAGGTCTGGCTGTTCTTGGAGACCACGATCATACTGGAGATCCAGGTGATGGCGGCAATCTTCCTGCGTATGCTCCAAGTGTACATGATCATAATGCAGCCTACTATACGGAAGCTGAAGTTGATGATTTGATCACCGCAGTTGCGCCTTCGCCAACAGGATCTTTCGTCGTAGAAGGTGGCGGAGTAGCATGGACTGGAACGGGTTTACAGTTCAGAATATCGGCAGCAAGATATTATATTGATTCCATCCTATACGAGTCTTTAGAGCAGACAGTTACGTTGGATGCTGCTGATCCTGCGGATGACAGGATTGACGTTATTGCTCTGGATAATACTGGAACGGTTGTTAAGATTACAGGTACTCCGGGCGCGAACCCATCTCGACCGGATGTTGATCCGGCTACGCAACTTCATTTGACCTTCGTTCTTGTTCCTGCTGGAGCTACGACTCCAAGTGGAGTTGCCAGCGCAATCATGTACGAAGAAAATCTTGGTAGCCCGACCGAATGGGATGCAACCTCCAGCGGTGCAACCATTAATGTCAATAGTAGTAATAATCCTAGAACTGGCACTAAAGACGTAGAGCTCACGGCTGCTGTGAATGGCAATTATCTTAATCTTGCTGCTGGTGCTTCGCTCAATCTTGCTAATTATGCTCAGCTTATTCTTTTCATCCGTAACAAAGCAGCTTGGGCAAGTCAGAAATCCTTGCGTCTTGCATTTCGGTCCGGGGGTGCTGTAGTCGGCAACTTTGTTTCTATTGACAATAGTCTATTTGGTTTCTCAGACAGTTTGACCGGAGCCTATCAGCAAATAATTATCCCATTGACCGCATTTGCTGTGTCAGTATCGCAGCTTATAAACGAGCTCAGAATAGAAGTTCGTGGTTCCGGCGGAAGTTTAGGACTCTACATTGACGATATTACGCTTCAAGGCGGTGTTCCTCAGGAAGCTATTGGTATGACCGTGGAAGAGGCTGACGCTCGTTATCGTAAATTAGTTGACGATATAACTTCAATTGATATTATTATTGATGGCGGTGGAGCCGTAATCACATCTGGCGTTAAATTTGCTCTTCGCTTTGACTTTGCAGGTACTATCAAGGCTTGGGCAATTGGCGCTCCTCGCGAATCCGGAAGTATAATCATCGATCTGTGGAAGGATATTCATGCGAATTTTCCTCCCACAAATGCCGACTCAGTCACGAATGGTCATGAGCCAACATTGACGACTGCTCAAGTAGCCGAGGATACGGATTTATCTGATTGGCTCGACGTTACTGTTGATGCGGGAGATTGGATTATTGGCAATATTGATAGTGCTACTGATGTGACTCTTGTAACTCTGGCTCTTAAATTCTTAAAAGCATAAGAGTACAATTAAGCATGACCACCTTAATCCTTCAACCTGATGCAAGTGCCGGGATCGATACGTTCATTCTTGGAAATAACGCTATTTGGACTGATCTAAATTGGGGGATTGCTACGCGAATTCAAGCTGGAAATGGTACTAGTCTTACCGCAGCAAGAAGTCGAGGTTTATTGAAATTTAATCTATCTGCGTTGCCTTCGGCAGCAAAGGTAATCTCTGCCGTACTTACCCTTTATTGTTACGATGAAGCAGAAGTTAATGATAGAAATGTGTCTGTTCACAGAGCACTCACGGAGTGGTTCGAAGGCATCCAGAATGAGGCAGATCCACCCGCAGGAGAAGATGGATCTACGTATAATCGTCGTAATAATAATGGCTCAGTCGTGTGGGCGGGAGGTGCAGGAGGTGGATCAGGAAGCGATTATGCGGCTGTTGCTACAGATACTCAACTTATCACGACTACTGGAGCGTCTTTCGATTGGGATGTAACCGCTGATGTCGAAGCTTGGGCAGAGGGAGTTGCTTCAAATCATGGTTGGTTTATCTTAGGTGCTGAGAGTTTTCTCAATAGTAGGAAAAATTTTCGGTCAAGCGACGCTGCAACAGAATCGCAGCGTCCTAAACTAACGATTGAATATTCTATTGGACATGTTCACGCTATTATATTCGGATAACTGAGTAAAGTTTAGGAGACTATTATGTCACCTGTTGGATGGGCTGAGAAGAAAGGCGGTCACACGATTCAGGACGAGGGTGCTGACCTTCCCGCAAAAGATGATTTGGATTTTCAGGGTGCTGGCGTCATTGCCGCTAACGTTGGTGGTGCGACCGTAGTTACTATTCCTGGCGGAGTGGCTGTTCTCCCTGACCACGATCATGCAGGAGTTGTCGGAGACGGCGGTCAATTTGATCCTGCTGTTCTTGAAAGCGGTGGAGCGACCGCTACTCAAGTTCTTACTGCTGATGGCGCTGGAAATGTTGCTTGGGAAGATCAAATAGGAAGCGCCTTGGCAGTATTCTTTTTCTACAACGATGCTTCTGCTGATCCAATTACGTACAAACAGATGCTTCCTGCTCATTCTGCTGCCGCTGAAGAACTGATTACTGTTGCCGGTCTTATAGATAATGACGTTATCGAGGAATTTATCACGAACAATGGAAGTCCTAATTCTGACTTCTTGTTAAATGGACTCTATACTTTTCACATTCACGCTCATAAATCTGCCGGTACTCAAGTTTTAGCTCTGTACGCTGAAATCTATGTGCGAACAGATCCAGGTGGGGTGGAGACACTACTGGGAACAACGCACGATTCTACTGCACTGAACGGAGTTGAGACGGAGTACACTCTTCATGCCGCTATCGGAGACACTGACATTGATCTCACCGACCGTATCGTAGTTAAAGTAAGAGCTGCCGTTTCCGGTGGTGGTACAGCTCCCACAACAGTATTACACGTTGAAGGAGATACGTTTAGCTCTATACAAGCTCCGGTGGTTACTGCCGGAGGAGGAGCGGGGTCAGATACTACTGCTATTCACGACAATGTTGCCGGAGAAATTGCGGCTGTAGCTGAGAAGGTTGCTCCTATTGCTGCAGATATGCTTTTGATAGAGGATAGTGCTGCGCTCAACGTAAAGAAGATGGTGCAGGTTGGCAATCTTCCGGCTGCTGCTCCTGCTGCTGATACTCTTTGTGTTTTCAGACCATATCAGAATGAACCTCCGACAGCCAATTTTGCTACGCTGGATACATCAAATCAGCGCCCTGTTCTTGATTTTGACGCTGCAACTGACGAAAGTGCTGTCTTTTCCGATATTCTTCCTGAACGATATGGCGGGGGTGGACTTGATGTAATTCTTCACCTTGCCGCTACCAGTGATACGAACGCAGCTCATCTATCCTTCTGGGATGTCTCCATTGAAGCGATTGCTGCCCAAGTTCTTAGTGCTGACGGATTTGCTGCTGTACAATCTGGCAGTGTTAATGCTCCAGCTACTTATATAGAAACTACGTTGACCATTTCGTTCACTTCAGGTGCTCAGATGGACGGTCTGGTAGCTGGTGGTGCATTCCGACTCAAGGTTACTAGAGATGCTAATAACGGGTCTGACGACTGGTCTGGAGACGCTGAGCTGCTCTATGTAGAAGTCAAAGAAACCCCGTAAGCTGTCAGAAGGTTATACGAAGTGAAACTCAAGGAGGCGTAGTGTCTCTAAACCGAAGTGCAGGAGGCGGATTTATTCAGGCTACTGTGGCAGCCGTGCTTGCACATCCAGTCACGATGGCTTGCTGGTTCAACGTTGACGACATAACGTCGTTCAATACCTTAATGGATATTAAGTACAGCGGGGCAGATACCCGTTGGGCACTGATCGCCAAAGGGGATACGGCTGGTGATCCGATTTTCGCCAGCAGTGTCGTAACTGGTACATATCGATCTGCCGCAACGTCATTGGGATATTCGGCAGGAACGTGGCAACATGCCTGTGGAGTATTTACATCTACTATTAGTCGAGCGGCTTTTTTGAATGGTGGAAGCAAAGGAACGGATACAGTCAGCATTAATCCAGCAGCCTCAGCACTTGATTTAACAAGAATAATTGGCGGTGCTTCTGGAAACATTGCAGAGGCGGCGATCTGGAATATAGCTCTATCTGATGCTGAAGTAGCGATCTTGGCAAAACCAACCTCGCCATTATTGATCAGACCAGAGAGCCTCGTGTTCTACAATCCATTAATTCGCGATTGGGGTCACGATTGGATCGGTGGACTGGCATTTTCTATTACCGGAGCGCCTGACCCGACGATAACGAATCACCCTCGTGTGTTTTATCCTGGATAATCTAGAATGAGTACTTATGCCCATCACGTCGTTGACGAAGCTCCTCCTAAGGAGATCCTGGCAGACCCGAGATATAAGGTTTATCAGCCTTACGGGTCTGCTGAGGATTTTCTTTACTGCAAAGATGCTGAAGTTCTTACATGCGGTCCAGCCGGTACTGGTAAATCCAGGAGTGCGCTGGAAAAGATACATCTATGTGCCATGAAGTATCCGCACAGCCGTTACTTGATTGTGCGAAAGACAAGAACATCCTTGACACAATCAGCATTAGTAACATTTGAGAAACAGGTATTGCCGGAGAATTCTGGAGTACGTTTCAGAACGTATGAGCAGGAATACAGATATCGCAATGGAAGTACGATCGTGATTGGTGGCATGGACAAATCCTCAAAGGTTCTGTCCAGCGATTACGATGTTATCTACGTTCAAGAGGCGACTGAGCTTTCAGAAGAAGATTGGGAGATTCTTACGACTCGTGCCAGAAATGGAGTTCTTCCATATAATCAGTTGATTGCCGACTGCAACCCTGGACCGCCTCGTCATTGGCTCCGTCAGCGTTGTAATGATCATGTAACTACGTATCTTCAATCATATCATGAGGATAATCCAACACTCTACGATCACGAAAAGAATGATTGGACTGAGCGTGGAAAAGCCTACATATCTAAATTATCTAACCTGACCGGAGTTCGAAAGAAACGTCTGTATCTAGGCGAATGGGCTGCGGCAGAAGGTATGATCTATGAAGAAGAATGGGATCCGGAAACTTGCCTGGTCAATCGATTCCGAATTCCGTACGAGTGGCCGAGATATTGGGTTGTGGACTTTGGGTTCAAAGACCCATTTGTCTGGCAAGCCTGGGCTTACGATGAAGAGCACGAAACGTATTATCGTTTTGCTGAGCTGTACTACACCGGTCTTCTTGTTGAAGATGCTGCTGCTATCATTAATCGATGGAAGAGGACTAACCAGGAGAAATTTCCTGAAGCTTTGATTTGCGACTGGGATGCTGAAGGGCGAGCTACGCTTGAACGGCATTTATCAATCGACAGCATACCGGCAACGAAACCCATTTTAGACGGAATTGAGCGAGTCAAAGTAAAACTTCGCGAAGGACATCTGAAATTTCTGCGAGATAGTCTTATAGATTGGGATCCCGAGCTGCAAGATGCGGGTCTACCGACAAGCACGGAAGAAGAATTTGAAAGTTATGAATGGAGTGATAACAAGAAAAAAGATATGCCAATCGACAAATACAATCACGGTATGGATGACGTGCGATATTTTTGTGCTTACGTTGGCGATGACGAAAGCTGGGGATCGGGGATGGCTAGATAGGAGAATACGATGGGCGACAATGGAAGTACGGTCGAAAGAGCAGTTCCTGAGGAAAATCTTTCTAAACAGCCTAGATTTTCTCCCGATGCAAGTCCGGTAGATTTCTTTGCATCGCTTATGGACTGGTGGAAAACAGCTGATCCCGACAAGGAGCCTCCGTATGGAGTTATCAGCTCCAAGCGAGATGAGTATCTGCGCAATCACGTCCGAAGTAATCCCAACATTGCCGGTATTTTGAACTCTGTTATTGATATTGATAAGAACCGCGGATGGCGTCTGATAGGCGGTCGCAATCAAGTAGGTCGTTTTACAGACATGTTTCATGGCATCGAAGCTGCTCCTGGACTGCGAGGTTGGCGACCGGGAATTTCATTTGCATCTAGATCATTTTGGGAAGCCAATATGGGCTTCGTAATAGAGCTCGGTCGAGATGGTGAAATGGGTCCTGTACGAAAACTCTACAATGTTGATCCTGTAAAATGCCAGCTTCGGGGTGATCCAGATTTTCCACTGGAATATAAATCTGCTCCGAGCAAGAAAGCCAGATTATGGCGAGACACAGATTTCTTCCGGGGTGCTTCCAATACATCCAACGACGAAAAGCTTCACGGACTAGGTTACTGCGCTATTGACCGTGCCTTGATGCTATCCAAGCTGATGATGGCTTTGTACGAGCATGATTTCGAGCAGATGGGAGCCAGAGCGCCTAGAGGACTTCTGCTATTACAGGGAATTTCGGAATCTTCTTGGACTAAAGCGATGCAAGCCCGAGCAGCTAATCTGGACACTGTAGGATATGATTACTACGGCGCTCTCGCTGTATTGGCCTCTGCCGCCAAGACTATTGACGCAAAACTCATCGCGCTCTCCTCGCTGCCGACCGGATTCAACATGCGAGAATTCATGGACATGCTGATGTACGGATTTGCTCTGTGCTTCGGCTACGATCCATCAGAGTTCTGGCCGGTTCAATTTGGTGCTATCGGTCGAGGCACGGAGACAGAGGTTCAGCATGAAAAGGCGACCGGCAAAGGTCGTTTAGATTTCCCGCTCACATTTCAGGAACAACTTCAGGAATTTCTGCCGCCTACGCTGGAATTCATGTTCGATCAACGCGATGAAAAAGGTGATCTTCTTCATGCTTCTGTTAATCAAGCTTGGGTCAATGTTGTTAAAACTATGACTGACGGTAGTCTGTTGAGCATTCCGGAAGGCAGAGTTCTTCTTGCTGAGTACGGTGTGATACCTGCGTCGTGGGCTCCTACAGATACGTTATCGCAAACAGATTTGGACGAAGTAGATCAAGGCAACAATGTAGACGAGGATGACTCTGAAGAGGGTGCGGACAAAACGGATTTGGAAAAGAAATCCAGTACTCCAGAACCTGATGACATGAAAACCAGAGAGATTACGAAAAAGATGAAACTTCTGCGCGAGGAGTTAGCACAGCGTCCGTATATTTGGAGATGTGCAGAGATGTTTCCGGCAGAACCTATCGTTCAATACAGCTATCCTGGAAATACTATGATTCAGCTGTGGGAAAGGGCTGATACAATCTTGGAGAGATCAATGTGGAAAGGATTATCGCTGCGCGATTGACGTCGTACGACCTTGCTGATAAACATGGTATGATGAGTCATGCCGAGATACAGCTATTGCAGAAATGTGCTTTGATGCTGCATGAAGATCCTATCGTAGTTAATATAGGAGCAGGATTAGGTACGAGTGTCGCCGCCATTCTAGAAGTTCGACCGAGTGCCTTCGTATTTTCTGTAGATAAAAGTCCGCAGCCAGAGGAGCGAGATAACATTGCTGGATGCGGTCTTGATTTTACTCGTTGTGTTCGCGTTCTTGGACTTAGCTGGGAAGTAGGGATAAACTTTCCGATTACTGTAGATCTGCTTTTTGTAGATGGCTCTCACGAAGAATCGTCTGTTAGAAAAGACATTGCTGCATGGCTTCCTAAGGTTGCTGACGATGGCGTAGTTCTATTTCACGACTATCATCATCCAAAAGCTCCGGGAGTTACAAAAGTGGTAGATGCAGCCATGGCTGACTATACTGTCATAGGAATGGAGAGATTTTTAATAGCCTATGATAATCGGAGATAACTGGGAAGACGTTCAAAAATCTCGCAAATTCTTTGAAGAACGGCATTGCTTCATTGATTGCAGAGGAAGATTAGTTGTTGCCAGATCTTCGGTATGGGGCTTTAACATCTGCGTTTATACTGCCAGTCACAACATCTCTAGAGGTTTCGTAGAGGAAATGCTGGCTAGAGAAGTTGTAGTAAGACCTCATGCTTGGATTGCATCTAGCGTAATTCTTTACAATTGCTTCATAGGAGATGGTGCTATAGTATCTGTTGGATCTGTGGTTGCTAATATGACCGTACCTCCGCATACGATGGTAGAAGGTAATCCGGCAAAAATCATAAAGAAATTTGAAAACGGACAGTGGAGTAAAGTTGATCACGACGTCCTCAGTAATCAATTTGACGTATAAAAAGATTGATTTCTTTGAGTCTATGATGCGAGCGGAAACTCCGTTCGCATTTTCTCGTTATGGAGATGGTGAATTCCAAAGTATTCTAGGATATTCCGGTAGAAATTGCGATGGCGTAGTCTATAGTGAAAATTTACAGAAGGCTCTTACGGAAACTTTGATCTATCCGCACCTACAGGAAAACTATTTTTACGGATTATTAGCAATCGCCCTTAGATTCTTCAGACCGCACATAGAGAAATTTCTTACGAAAAATAACTTGGATATCCCATGGACAGAGGCTACTTTTCTAGTTGCAGCCAACCGTCAAGGACAGTTAGCCCATTTTCTGAACGTTCTTCGAAAGCGCCCCCTATTATATGTAGGACCGAAGTACCTTAGGGAAATCGGTCATATTCTTGGACTAAACGTAAGACACTTTATTGACATTCCTCCTACAAACGCATTTGAAAGCAGAAGCGAAATTAAGAATAAGATTTTAGTCTATTCGGACAAAGCAGATTTTATCGGATTCTCAGCAGGTCCATCTGCAAAATGGCTGATTTGGGCGCTCTATTCTGAGCTCGGCGACACGCATACGCTGTTTGACTTTGGCAGTGTCTTTG
>Ga0209431_10003878_pt1 | contig 11799 bp, 6 predicted proteins | sample RifCSP13_3_FD_184021 | JGI IMG/M metagenome (GOLD analysis project Ga0209431, IMG submission 184021) | Soil microbial communities from Rifle, Colorado - Rifle CSP2_sed 13_3 (SPAdes) (version 2) | ecosystem: Environmental > Terrestrial > Deep subsurface > Rock core/Sediment | place: Rifle...
ATTTGCCCCGCTAGCTTGGCTTGCTAAGCCCAAGCCGCATTGCTCAGCCGATTTTCAGCAATCTGCGGCATGAAAGGCAAACCCATATTGAGAATTGCTGGTGCACTACAATCCCAATTGAATCTGCTTAGGACACCTTACAGGAAATAAGAGATGAAAGATGAGGGTTAATCTCATTATCAGTAGAACAGAACGATGAGTAAAATTTAACACGGAAATGCATCGAACGATTCAATCTCCGAGGCTCTTGGATCTTCCGTCTCGACCAATCATTCCATGCTTCCGATAATTCCTGTGTAAGCAGTAATGACGCTTGCTGCAAATATTTCTTTGCCAAGGGAGTATCATTGATTCAAAATCAGTTGCTTTATTCATTGAGTGGTGCACACGGGTGGTAACGGTTGTTCACAATGTGTCTTTTTAAATTACAATTCCAAAATCACTGACAACACTGACATGCGAGTCGGGGAAACATAGCAGTTTTGCAAGCCGCACGAAGGGCTCCGAGTTTGGGGCAGCCTGTGATGATACAACTCAATTTTTAGGCGAGTGCCTATCATCGCACACTGAAATTGGCAGCGTTGTTAATCGATGAACGCAGTGAGGCGGTTGTTGTCGCTTCATCGCTGCATAGGCTGCAAACGCCAAAGTCGTTGTTGTCGGGGCAGGATCCCTGGATAAGGATATGTTAAAATTGATTTGGAATTTACCGTCGAACCGCACTGGTAAATGAAAATGCCCCATATTAAACCCCTCCACCCAACCATAGGAGTTCTTGCAGGCTGGCCGGTATTTACGGGTGTACCTGACAGTTTTCTGGGTCATGTATTTCGTGGCATCCAGGCCGCGGCGCGTGATCGCAACTGCAACTTGCTGATGGCCTGCGGCATAGACTCTGGGCGACCTGCCTGGCCGTTGCTCTCTCCCGAAGTGGATTTTGTACCGGTTGGCCCCTCGAACACAGACGGATTGATCATTGTTTCTCCCTTCGCTTCCGAAGCTGGAGAACGTTACGCTCAGGACCTGGTCTCAAGTGGTTTTCCCGTGGTCTTTGCCGGGGATCGGGACGCCGGGCCGGCAGTTGTCGCCGACAATACGGGTGGAATTCGCCAGGCACTCGAGCACCTGGTAAATCACGGTCACCAGCAGATTGCATTCATAGCCGGCCGCCGGTCCGAGCACAGTGATAGCGGAGTTCGGTTACAGGCTTTCGAGACAGAACTGCGTTCCCTGAACCTGCCATTCAATCCGAACCTGGTCGCTTATGGATCGCACCATTACGAGGGGGGACGGCAGGCGATTCAACAGATCATCAGCCGCGGAGAAAAATTTACGGCCATCATCGCCAGCAATGATCGTTCCGCCATAGGTGTTTTGGATGGTCTGCGCAAAAACGGATTCATGGTGCCTCAGGATGTTGCCCTCATCGGCTTCGACGACCGCCTCGAAGCCCGCGCCCTGGTACCTTCGCTCACGACCGTGCATTATCCGATGTTTGGGTTGGGATATCAGGCAGTCGAACTGTTGATGAAGGCCATCAAGGGGGACTCAGTCGTAAATGAACTGGTCCCCATTCCGACACGTTTGGTGATCCGCGAGTCATGCGGATGCCTGCCCGGATTACCGGCCAGTATCCAGGATGAAGAGAGCCAGGCGCAGAAGCCGCTGGAAATGACCCGAGGGCAGGTTGTATCACAACTGGTCCAGGTGATGACTGTCGCCGTTCATAATGAATCGCTGTGGCTGAGTCAAAAAGAGGTCGCCTACCTTGTGCAACGTCTGGTGGAGGCCTTTCTGCTGAGCCTGGAGAAAAAAGAGCCGCTGACCTTCCATTTAATGATCAAGCAAATCCTGGAGCGTGTGTCGGATCGCGGGGATGATCTGTTCGCATGGCAGGCCGCAGTGACGATCCTGCGCGATCAACTTCCGTTGATACGGCGAGTGGTTAGCCAGCAGCTTCCCAATCCTCAGGAAGAGGATATGCTGCACCAGGTGCGTGTTGCCATTAGTGACGCGGCGCGGGGGCGTTCCACACGGTCTTTGCTCCACCAGGCTCGCGAGGCTGACCAGGTCGGACTGATGACCAGCAAGTTCTTTACCGCGCATGAGGAGCGCGAGATTTTCGATGTATTAATCAACGACCTGCCTGCCATCGGAATTCAAGATGCGATTGTAGGATATTACGAAGCTGAGGGGGATGATCCCGTGGCTTGCAGCGTTCTGCAGACATCGGTTAAGTCGAACTCTGGCACATCTCGACTCGAGGAAGGGGTGCGTTTTCCCAGCCGGAAATTTTCTCCAGACGCTCTTAATCCGCTCGAACAAGCGTACCAACTGGCTGTGCTCCCTCTAAAGTTATATAACGAGTTGAGTGGTTTTGTAGCCTTCGATACGAGTAATCTTGATCCGTGTGCAGATATCGTCCGGCAATTGGGCGCCGCGCTGCGCGGTGTGCGGTTGTACCGTGAAGCCGTGGAAGCCCGGCAGTTGGCCGAGGAAGCCAACCGTTTGAAAAGCCGCTTCCTTTCCGTCGTCAGTCATGAATTGCGTACTCCATTAAACCTGATCACCGGCCTGAGTAAAATTCTACTGGACGAATACGAAGTGCTGCATGAGCGCTCTCAAGTGGGTTCCCCTGACAGACTTAAGAATGATCTACATCGTATCTTCATCAGTGCCCAACACCTGGATGGGTTGATCCGTGATGTATTGGACCTGGCCAGCAGTGACATGGGGCAACTGAAACTGGTGCGTGAGCCGTTCGACATGACCACGGTACTGGAGGCGGTCGCTGTCATTGGCGAGCAGCTGGCTTCCGATAAGGGCCTGTCCTGGCGGGTCGAAATCTCGAAAGCCCTGCCTCGTGTATGGGGTGATCGGACGCGTCTGAGACAGGTCATATTAAATCTCGTCAACAATGCCGTTAAGTTCACCACCCATGGCGAGGTCCGCTTAATCGCTCGTGTTGATGAGGGACGGATCCTGGTATCGGTGAAAGATACCGGCCTGGGCATTCCAGTGCACGAGCAAAACGTAATCTTCGATGAGTTCCGTCAATCCGAACGTACCACTGCACGTGGCTACGGCGGCCTGGGACTCGGCCTGGCCATCTGCCGCAAGCTGGTGGAGCTGCATGGGGGTGAGATTGGCGTCTGTTCCTCGGGCAATGAAGAGGAGGGTTCAGAGTTTTTCTTCTCGTTGCCGGTTATTGAGATGCAGCCGCATCTGTTGGAAAAGAGCGCGCCGCCCTCGGGCGCGCAATCGGTGCTGCTGTTGGTAAAGGATGCAGAGGGCGGCAGCGTACTGCAGAATGATCTCCTCGGGCGTGGATATGAGGTCGAATTGTGTGTGATCGAAGAGGAAAGTGACTGGCTGGCATCGTTACTGCTCCTGGCGCCTGACATTGTGGTATTGGATCTTGGCCTGGCTTCTGAACGAGGCTGGGAAATTCTCAAGATTATGAAAGAGAACTCAGCCACAAAAGATATCCCGGTATTGTTCTATTCACTTTCGGGAGATACTGATTACGGTTCGCTGCTGGAGATCCATTACCTGACCAAGCCCGTGGGAACCACTGCCCTGACAGAAATGCTCGCTTCCAATGGTTTTTTTAACCCGGAAGGTGAACAAACTCCCAGGAGAGCCATTCTTATCGTCGATGATGAACCGGGCATGTTGGAACTGCATGCCCGCATTGTCAAAACTCAGCTTCCAGACTACCGCGTGCTCCTGGCAAGAGATGGGCGCCAGGCATTGCAAATCATCCATCGGGAACCGCTGGCACTGGTTTTGCTCGATTTGATGATGCCTGTCCTAGACGGTTTTGCGGTACTGGAAGAAATGCGGAAAACCGATTCGACTCGCAGCATCCCTGTTGTGGTGATCACCGGGCAGTCGCTGACCAAGGAGGACATGGCGCGCCTGAATTCAGGCGTGGCCAGTGTGCTGGGGAAGGGTATGTTTAGTGTGGATGAGACCCTCTACCACATTGCTGATGCCCTGGCGCACAAGCGCAGGGCCAGCGCGGAAGCCCAGCATATCGCTCTGAAGGCAATGGCCTATATCCATACCTTTTACACTGAACAGATTTCCCGCAGTGATGTGGCAGCGCATGTGGGCTTGAGTGAACGTCACCTGACGCGTTGTTTTCATCAGGAAGTGGGGCTGACGCCAATCACGTACCTAAATCGGTACAGGGTAAAGCAGGCCAAGGCCTTGCTGGACGCTGGAGAGAAAGGGATCACTGAGATTGCGGTGGAGGTCGGGTTTTCGAGCAGCAGTTACTTCACCCGTGTTTTTCGAGATGAAGTGGGTGTGTCCCCCCGGGATTACCTGCGAAATCGTTCCGCCAGCCAGGTTGAATCACTTCCCGGGAAGGCGGGATGAATTTCTCCATAAAGGTCAAAGTGCTTCGGACAGAACAGCCAGGACTGAGTTGTCCCAGAAATACAAATCTGCGTCCCAAAAATGGAATTTTTTATCCGCCAATGGGGGTAAAGTTATAGTGAGAAATTGGCAACCGATAGCCTCTTCTCACGAGGGAAGAATGGATCAGATTGCGAACAAGCGGATTATGATCGTTGGGAGGGATTCGCATTTTTCGTACTTGCTGCAGCGCTTCGTAAGGACTAGCGCTCACCGAGTTATCTCTGTGAACCTTGGGGATGACATACTGTCTTTAGCCAGATACCAGAAACCTGTTGCCATCGTATTGGAGGTGGACATGCCTGAGACCGTCGGTTGGCATACGTTGCGCACCTTGAAATCCGATCCGGAGATAGGTCGAATTCCCGTGATTGTCTGCTCCTGGCTGGACGAATCGGCGCGCGGTCTGGCGGAAGGAGCCGACGTCTACTTACGGATGCCGTTCCTGTATGAAGAATTCGGAGCCGCGCTGGCGGTCATTCTGAGAGAGGGCGAGAATGGCGAAAATCATTAAGTACGTAGGCGCGTATCTGATGTGGATTGTAGATCTTGGGTTGACTTTTTGGCTTATTTTCATCAGCAGGACCGTTTTTCTTGGCATCTTTGCCTTGTTCTATGATAAAGGGCAATTGGCATATGCCCACCGAGTCGATTTTGCTGATAAAGTTTTTTCGATCACACTTGGTCTGGGATGGCTGGTTTTCATGATTGTTGTAGAAGCATATTTCAGGGCCGGTGCACTGCGTGATGATTTACTTAAACGTTTTGCCAGGGTTACCGGGCCAGTTTTGTTGGGCATTTTTGGCGTCGATCTGATCCTTTTCTGGTTACAAGGCGCTGGCGGAGGCGACTGGCTTCGCTGGCTAATACTTTCGGCCGAACTGGGTAGTGGTATCGCTCTGCTCGTGTCAGCCAGCCCTCAGTCGAAACCTGATCCCACGTAGGAGATATCCAACTTCATGCGCATTCGCAACGTTCACTACAACCTTGAGCACGGGTTTATTCACAACTGGCTGGTAGCGGGTCCTCAGGCGATCGCTGTCGACCCCGGGCAATTCAAAAGAGACAATATCCACCAGCAGATCGCCCAACATTACTACGAGTCTGATTCGGGGATTACAGAGACTCCTGTCGAGCGCGGGCCTTTAACTGAGGGACTTTTTCAGATAGGTGACTACACCGGTTCATGGGGTTACCTGGCCTGCCGCGAAGATCACCTGGTCGAACATTCCGGGTTTTATTCCACTCCTCATTACTTACGCTCCTGGGCGTATACACAACTCAATAGCAAGTCAAACCAGGAGGTGTTGCTGGTATTGACCACCCATGGTCCGGCGGATGTGTGGCTGAACGAGCAGCACGTTCAACGTCTGACGCACTTTTGTCAGCAGCAGCCTTGCAGCGTGCCCTTCAAGGTTTTCCTGAATAAGGGCACAAACAAGATTCTTGTACGCGTAGAGTCCGTAGCCATACAGGAGTCTTCTTATGCAATGGCGCTGCAAGTCCGCCGACCCACGGATGGGGAGTCTGCTGATCTCACAGAACTTCATCCGGCGAAATCAGGAATCGAGGTTACCATCCCAACCTTGATCGAATCGATCTCTCGCCGGAATAAATTCGAAAGTGCGGCTGCTGTAACATACATCACTCAGGATGTGTTTGAGATCGATGATCACATCCGGCTGCATTGGCCGGATGATTTGAAGCAGTCTTCGGCTGCAGTGGTCCGACTGATAACGCCCGCGGGCCAAATCTATGCTGAAGCGACTGTGGAAGGAACCGCAGGCGATCAGGTGTTCCTGCAACTACCCCGCCAGATTCCGGCAGGACCTTATCGTGTTTTCATGATGCCGCTCGCCTGGGAATATTATGAGCGCGATCTACGCATCACGCGCGAAATAAGCTTGTGGAGCCTGGGTACAAGCCGATACTCTGCCACCCCCTATGGCACCTCCGAAGATAGATGCCGCGAGGCCTTGATCAGCGCATCACAGTGGACAGGCTTGTTCGCGGAGATTGCCAAAATGGCGCTCAACCAGTGGACCGCTGTTGAAACAGGGACTATCCTGAAGGACGCACAGAACGCCAGTCCTTCGGAAGTATTGGGGCTGTTGGGAATGCTGCATAGATTTGGCGGCCACCCGCAGTTTCCCAAGGAGCTCCTTCAGCCATTGGAAGATTACATCCTGAGTTATCCGTATCAGCGCACCGAGGTTTTTGATATCGAAGATGTGGATAGCGAGAGTGATCGTATCTTGTCCTACGCGGCTGAAATCCTGGCAGGGCAACACTATCCCGAGCGCATCTTCTCGCTTAGCGGCAGGACTGGCCAATGGCACCGCCAAAATGGTGAACGGCACGCCCTAGAATGGTTGTACCAACGCGGCGAGGTTGGCTTTTCGGATTGGGACTCGAATTCCTCATTTGCCGAGCATATATTGGCTCTTTCTCATCTGGTTGACCTGGCTGAGTCTGAAACTGTATGGGAAATGGCAGCTGTTGTGATGGATAAACTTTTTGTCACGATCGCCATCAATTCATATCGGGGCGTATTCGGATCAACGCACGGACGAACCTGCGCCTCATATGTGAAAGGAGGTCTGTTAGAACCGACGTCTGGCATCGCGCGGCTGATGTGGGGGGTTGGTATTTTCAACCATCACATCGCCGGACCAGTCAGCCTGGCCTGCGTGGAAAAATACGAATTTCCTTCGATCATTTCCGATATTGCCGTCTCTCTGCCTGAGGAGATGTGGAGCCGGGAATGCCATGCCGTAAATACCTCTCGGGTTGTTAACAAGGTCGCTTACAAGACACCAGATGGCATGCTTTGCTCGGTGCAGGATTATTACCCGGGCCTAAGAGGCTGCCAGGAACATATTTGGCAGGCCACTTTGGGACACACTGCCACGGTTTTCGTCACGCATCCGGCCTGCAATAGTGAAGACGATGCCCGCCAACCGAATTATTGGGTTGGTAACGCGGTGCTGCCGCGCGTGGCGCAATGGAAGGATGCGTTGATCGCAGTGTATCAGCTGCCCAAAGATGACTGGATGGGCTTCACGCACGCATATTTTCCAGTGTATGCCTTTGATGATTATGCCCTGCGCCAGGGTTGGGCTTTTGCCCGCAAAGGCGACGGTTACCTGGCAATAACCGCTTCACAAGGGTTCAGTCTTATAAAGAGCGGACATTACGCGCTGCGGGAACTGCGCTCGTATGGGCACAATAATATCTGGTTGTGCCACATGGGAAGGGCTGATTCAGATGGCGATTTTTCTTCGTTCCAGGAGAAAATATTGGCCCTGGATGTAAAGTACGTTGATGCTTCTGTCCGCTTCAGCACCTTGCGAGGCGAGGCATTATCCTTTGGTTGGCAGGGTCCCTTCTTGCGGGATGATCACGAGCAGCCGCTCTCAGGCTTCGAACACTACGAGAATCCATACGTTGCATCTGGATATCCCAGCCGTCAATTGGAAATTCGATATGGCGAGTCTGTCTTACGTCTTGAATTCGGCAGTGCAACCAAGTCTGGGCTTCAGCAACCACCACCCACCTCTGAGCAGCCAGACCTGTCCTAAAAATCCAATATTTTGTCCTAAAAGTGGAAGATTTGTAGTATATGAGATGATAAAGTAATATCGGAATAAAGTATCTGGCTGTTGTCGCCAGATATAAGTCTATTTCATAATTAAAACAAAGAAAGAAGGAGATCGAAATGGACAAAAGGAAGATAAGTCGCCGTGATTTTTTGAAAGTGTCAGCCGTGACAATTGTGGGAACGGTGGCGACAGCCTGTGGCGTTGCTCCCACTCCCACCCCAGCGACCATTGAGAAAGAGGTCCAAGTCACTGTCGTAGTGCCCAAGGGCCGTAGCGAGCCGCCTATGCTGCAGGCCAAAGTGGCCGCCGGAGAGTTGCCCCCGGTGGATGAGCGTTTGCCTGGAACCCCGCTGGTTGTGGGCGGGCGTGATGCCATCGGCGTCTATGGTGGCGAAGTGCGCATGATCCACTTCGACCCGGTGTGGAGTGTCAGCACCTACGACTGGAATTCCGAGCGCTTGCTGCACTATTCGGATATCGACCTGCGCACGATCGTGCCGAATATCTTTGAAAGCTGGGAAGTCAGCCCGGACGGTAAATCTTACACCATCAAAATGCGCAAGGGCATGAAATTCTCGGATGGCCAGCCCCTCACCACCGAGGATGTGCGCTTTTACATCGAAGATATCTGGTTCAATACCGACCTCAACGCCAGCCCGATGTGGCAGATCCGCTTCGATGGGAAAGGCAACAACACTCCTGCGACGCTGGAAGTCATCGATGACTTCACCTTCAAGCTGACCTACGTGGCCCCCTTTGGCGCCTTGCCTGCCCACATGACGCGTTGGGAGCCGGGCAACTGGCCGAGCATACTGGGGCCCTCGCATTTCTACAAGCAGTTCCACAACAAGTACACCGACCAGGCCAAACTGGATGAAATGGCCAAGGCCGCCAATCTCGAAACCTGGGTGCAGTTGTTCAACCGGCACTGGCAATGGGGCATGGCCGTCTGGCAATTCCCGGCCTGGCAGAAGGATACCCCCTATCCAGTGCTCTCGCCCTGGCACTTGATTGATATGCCGCAGGAAGGCCTCATTATCATGGAGCGCAACCCCTACTACTTCAAGGTTGACCTGGAAGGCAACCAGCTTCCTTACCTCGACAACCTGCGCTTCGACTACATTACCACGACCGATGCGGCCAAGCTCAAGCTGGCGCAGAACGAGTTGGATTCGCTGGGCATGCATGATGTCACCATGGCGGAATATCCCTTCTACAAAGAGAATGAACCTGCGGGCAATTTCCAGGTGATGGATTACATTTCCTGCATGTCCGACCGCAATGTGCTCTTCCCGCAGCATGTTATTTATAAGGAAGATGGCACGCCCGATGATGTCATGACTGAGATCGCCCAACACCCGAACTTTGTGAAGGCGCTTTCGGTGGCCATCGATCGCGACGAGATCAACCAGAGCCTGCTCTTCGGCACTGCCCGCATGGGCCAGTTGGCTCCCTTGCCCTCCTCCAAGTATTACAAGGAGAAATACGGCACGGCCTGGGCGCAGTTCGATGTAGATCTGGCCAACCAACTGCTTGACGAAATGGGCCTGGACAAGAAAAATGCCCAGGGCATCCGCCTGAAGAAGGATGGTCAGCCGCTCACGTATGTCATCGAACAGGCTGGATTGCGCGTGGGTCCTCTGACCCCGAAGGTTTGCGAGTTGGTTGCCGCCTACTGGCGGGATATCGGCATCGATGCCACATCCAAAGAGGTGACAGAAACCCTCTTGAATGAACGGCTCAACAATGGTCAGGTGCATTGCACAGTCTGGCACGCCGACCGCTGCACCGACCTGCTCCTGCCGCTCGAAATGGAATGGTTCATCCCCACCCGCCAGGGCCAGGGTGGAGCTTCCAGCCTGTGGGGAAGGTGGTTCCTGGCTGCCGATAAGACAGCTGAAGGCCTGGTAGAACCGCCAGATCAGATCAAGAAATACTACGATCTGTTCGCCAAGATGACTTCGACCGTTGACGAAGATGAGCGCGTCAAATTTGGCCAGGAAATCTTCGATGGCCTGGCGGAAACACCGTTGGGGATCGGCCTGATCCTGGAGGGCCCGGCGCCCTTGACCTACAACAAGAACATGCGCAACCTGCCGCGGCCGCGGGCCATCATGGGTTGGGACACCTACGGCAATTCCACTTATCACCCTGAAGCTTACTTCTACGAAGGCGGCACGCGCGCCTGAAGTTTGAAGGAGGATCAACTACCGGATGTGGGCGCGTGGCAGATATCAACCATGCTGCCCACATCCGGTAGTACTTAATCAGGAGGTGAGGCTCTTATGCTGAATTACATCATTGGCCGCCTGGCAAGGATGATCCCGCAGATTTTCCTGGTCTCGATCCTTGCCTTCATCATCATCCAATTGCCGCCAGGAGATTTCTTGACCGAACAAATCAACCGTTTGCGCGCCACCGGTGCAACGGTGGACGAGGCCGAGATTCAGCGGCTGACCAATATGTATGGCCTTGACCAGCCCATGTATGTCCAATATTTCCGCTGGATCGGGAATATCGTTACTCGCTTGGATTTTGGTTATTCGTTCCTCTGGCAGCGGCCGGTCAATGATGTCCTGTTAAGCCGGATGGGGATGACCTTTTTTATCGCCTTCCTGGCTTTTGTGGTCTCTTGGGGCTTTGCGATCCCGGTCGGCATCTATGTAGCGGTCAAACAATATTCGTTTGCCGACTATTTTTTCACTTTTATCGGCTTTATCGGCCTAGCCACGCCCGGGTTCCTGTTGGCCCTGGTGCTGATGTATGTCAGCTATGCCATCTTGGGCATAAGAGTGGGGGGGTTGTTTTCACCGGAATTCGAGCCGCAGCCGATGAGCTGGGCAAAATTCATGGACCTGCTGGGGCATCTCTGGCTGCCGGTGCTGATCCTGGCCATCGCGGGGATGGCTAATATTATCCGCACCCTGCGCGCCACCATGCTGGACGAGCTGCGCAAACAATATGTCACCGTGGCGCGTTCCAAAGGCCTTTCAGAATTCCAGGTGATCATGCAATATCCGGTGCGCATCGCCATCAACCCGATCATCAGCCAAACTACCTACTTATTGGCGTGGTTATTCTCGGGAGGCACAGTGGTTGAGATTGTGCTCAATCTCAACACCGCCGGGCCGGTCTTGTGGCGTGCGCTGCTCCAGCAAGATATGTACACTGCCGGCGCCTATATCTTGATCCTTGGAGTTTTATACTCGCTGGGCAGCCTGCTATCAGACCTGCTGCTGGCAGCGATTGATCCACGCATCCGCTTTGGAGCCATGGAGGCCGCATGAGCACAGCACATCCGACAACCCCCAAGCGCAAGTGGTGGGATTTTGGAAAAAAAAGCCAGCCAGGGGGCGAGGCGCATGAGAAAGATGAAACTTTCTATCGCGCTGGGCAGTGGCAACTGGTGTGGTGGAAGTTCCGCCGGCACAAGCTGGCGCAGATCGCCATGGCCGTGTTGGGCCTCTTCTATCTCATCGTTATTTTCGCCGAATTCATATCCCCCTATGACCCTCAAAAGCGCTTCAAGGATTATAGTACGTTGGCGCCCGTCAACGTGCAATTGGTTGATGCACAGGGCGAATTCCACCTGCCGTTCATCTATGCACTTGAGCGCGCGCGCGATCCAGTAACTTTACGACCAATATACAAAGAGGATACAACATCCAAGCGCTACCCGGTCGTGTTATTTGCAAGGGGAGATGAATACAAGTTGTGGGGATTGTTCCCAAGCAATATTCATCTCTTTGGGATACGAACTGCGCCGGACGAA
>Ga0209431_10003879_pt1 | contig 11796 bp, 12 predicted proteins | sample RifCSP13_3_FD_184021 | JGI IMG/M metagenome (GOLD analysis project Ga0209431, IMG submission 184021) | Soil microbial communities from Rifle, Colorado - Rifle CSP2_sed 13_3 (SPAdes) (version 2) | ecosystem: Environmental > Terrestrial > Deep subsurface > Rock core/Sediment | place: Rifle...
CACTGTAGACCAGACTTTTTTGCCTCACAAGGCATTTATGAGAATTTCCTGTCTTGAGATGGAAAAGGCTCATCGCATCAGGGAAATGGAAAGCTCGCGCCAGCGCATCGAAGCCGTTAAAAAACGTCTAAAAGAGATAGAGACCGAAACGGATGCCCTCATGAATCGAATCAAGGCAAAAACAAAAGAAGGTAGCATTGCGGACACAAAAGAAGGTGGCATTTTGAGCAAAAAAACAACTGATAAGAACAAAGGGCTGGTGCTCAGGTACTAGCGAGGCGAGGCCTCAGACTGATAAAAAACAAGAGGCAAGAGGCAGGATGCAAGACTTCTGGCTGCTAGCTCCCGGCTTCGCGCATCTAAAACTTGATTGTATAGGAATTTTCATTTTATTTATGCGGGTTATTGGGTGGCATGGACTGTACGGGCGAACGGATGTTCGTCCCTACGGTTTGTCCGTGCCTGTCTTGTAACTTACAACATTACAAAAAGCCGTTGGAGGTACAGTGGATGGTTATCCCCCGCCGGCGGGGGACAGTTACCCTTGCACTCCCGCCGGTGAGGACAAAGGTGGTTGTAAACTTGTCCTCGTGAAACTTGTCCTCGTGAAAACGGGGAACGGGGATTGCCAAGAAAAAACACAACCCCCTGAATCCCCCTTTTTTAAGGGGGACTTAAACGGAATACCTTGACTTATCCCCGTTTTTACGAGGACAAGTTTGTAAAGATAAATCAGCGATAAAGATTTTTAAAATAGGAGAACCGTAATGATATCAATAAAAACCTCAAGTCATATCCGTAACATGCGGAATGTAAAGAGTTTTAGTTCTGGCGGTACGTCCACGAGTGTTTCAATGTCGCATGCAGATAAGGCAATAATGTCTAACGAGACAGAACGTTTGTTACAGCGGAATGATCGCCGCAGGTGGCTTATCCATCAATGGAAAGAGCACTTTCCCAATACACGTAATAGTTCACCGCAAAGGCGCAAAGAGCACAAAGGTAGTATTTCTTAGAAAGTATAGGAATTTCAAAGTTTTTGGTAGGAGCCAACTCCTGTTGGCGACCAGGCACATGTACGCCGCTGTGCATTGCAAATCGCCGTCTACCAATACGGTATTTAAGAATAGCAAGTCGTTGGATTTTGCAAAGCAAAATCCAACCTAATTCAACTCATTTGTGAAGATAAATCGCTAATAAAGTTTTTAAGGAGATTGAGCAATGAAAATAAATTGTATTTGCTGCGGCCATAATTTCGATTTAAATGATACCTATGATGATTACGAGGGAGAGGTCAAGTGCTGGATCTGTGGGAATGTCCTGGATATTAAGCTAATGGAAGGCAAACTGAAATCTATAAAATCTCATCCTATATTGGAAGAAGCCAGGAGTGCATAGGAAATTTCATTTTATTTATGCGGGTTTTAGGGTGGTATGGATTATTCCCCTCCCCGACTGGAATCGAGGACAGGTCTTGGGAGGAGACTCTACAATTCCCCTCTTGGGCGGGGTTAGGGGTGGGTCCCTTTCCCCGTTCCCCGTATTCACGAGGACAAGGGTCGTGAAATCTCAGTGAACCCCGTTAGAAAGTTTGGAAGAGGCTTCAAACCCCTCCCACACTGTATTTTCTCAAACTCCGCCCTTTCGGACGGAGACTTCTTTCTAACGGGGTGAATATCTCACGAATTACCGATCCCCGTTTACACGAGGACAAGCTTACCCACCCCTAAATCCCCTCCCAAGAGGGGACTTTCTAACTTTACAGGAGAAATTGTTATGTCTGGTAATGGGAAATATATTTACGGCTTTATGAGGAATGGCGCAAAACCCACTTTTACCATTCCTGGTATTGATGGCAATCCAATTTTTACAATATCAGATAATGGTGTTGCCGCTGTGGTCAGCGATGGACCGGATGGCAAACTCCGTCCGGAACGGAAGCATCTGAGCGCCCATCATGGCGTGATCAAAGAAGTCATGAAGACATCAACCATTCTCCCGTTATCTTTTGGCGTTGTGGCAGACAATGAGGCAAGCATTAAAAAGATATTAAAGCTCAATCATGATAGTTTTATAAGCCAGTTGAAAAGGATGGAAGGCAAGGTTGAAATGGGTTTAAAAATTAACTGGGACGTCGAGAATATCTTCGAGTTCATGGTAAGAAAACATCGCACCCTTGAGCTATTTAGGGACAACATATTTTTAAAGCCGACTGGGGCCACGCAGGAAGAAAAACTGGAATTGGGGAGAATGTTTGAGACCATCCTGAATGAAGATAGGGAAACGCACCTAACAACGGTACAGGATATTCTGAAAGACTACTGTTGCGAGATAAAGGTAAATAAACCCAAAGATGAAAATACGATAATGAAGCTGGCGTGCCTTGTGGAAAAGACAAAAATGGAACAGTTCGAAAAGGGTGTCTTTGCGGCGGCAAAGGAATTTGATGATAATTACGCCTTTGATTTTAACGGGCCATGGGCGCCTCATAATTTTGTAGACACAAAACTGAAGACGGCATGAATACGAGTAAACTCACCACAAAGGCCTGCCCTCATGGAAATGGGGGCACAAAGAACACGAAGTAAATAAAAAGGAAATTTACGAATTACGATTTACGATGTACGATTCTGAGAAAATGGAATTAAATCACAAATCGTAAATCTGAAATCGTAATTCGTACATCGTAAATCGTACAAGGAATTTATATGTTTTTGATCGATGACATCTTGCTTTCACCCGTAAAGGGTTTGATGTATCTCGCTAAACAGATTCACAAGGCTGCAGAAGAAGAGTTTCTTGATGAAGAGAACGTCTCGGCAGAATTATCCGAGCTTTACATGATGCTTGAAACAGGAAAGATCACCGAAGAGGAATTTAATAACAGGGAATCTGAACTCCTGAATCGCTTAGAACAAATTGAAGAATACAAAAAGAAACACTTTGCGGTTGCAGAGGAAAGCGAAGCTGATGAAGACCGCGAAAACGAAGACGAAATGAGGAATGTAGTGGTCAAAAAGAATAAAAAAAGAAGTAAAAAAGATAATCTTCCTTGATGCTGGCGAGTTCGACTTTAATAAATCAACCGTTGATATGAATACAGTGGCATTATTAAGAAATGAGGTTAAACACATCGTGAAGGAGAATATCGAACACATTGCGCAAGGCCCTTCATTTCTTACAAATCCACAGTTATCCCTGATTTGTTTTGGGGGCAAAGGCGGTGTAGGAAAAACAACCTCTGCGGCAGCAGCGGCGCTCTATCTTGCAAAGAATAATCCTCAAAAGCATATTCTGCTGGCATCTATCGATCCTGCCCATTCCCTCATGGATAGCCTAAAGGATAATAATTTGTTCAAGAATCTTAAGGTATGGGAAATAGATGCATATGCCTCATTCCAGCAATTTATGAAAAGGCATAGTAACACGTTAAAAAAAATTATGGAAAGAGGCACCCTCCTTGATAACACCGATATATCGGCGTTTCTCTCCACTTCTTTGCCAGGGATAGATGAACTCATGGGAATGGTTGAACTGGTTGATCTATTGGAAAACGATACCTACGATACCATCGTACTCGATACTGCGCCGACAGGACATACCGTCAAATTCCTGCAAATGCCCCATTTCATAAAGAAGTGGACGCAATTGCTGGACTTAATGATGGAAAAGCATCGTTATATGTCAAAGTTGTATATGCGGCATTATCAATCCGACGATACCGATGCATTCATTGAGGCATTCTCAAACGGCGCAAAAAAGGTTGAAGGGGTATTGCGGAATAAGTCATGCGAATTTGTGCCAATAATGGTGCCGGAAGCGCTCAGTGTGAATGAGACAAAACGCTTTTTATCTGTGTTAAGAGGGCACAAAATTCCCGTAAAAGACATTATTGTAAATCGCATCAACCCTTTTGGCGATTGCTCCTTTTGTAATGGACAATATTTGTTACAAAAGAAATATATTGATGAGATAAAGCGTTGTTTTGACGGGTACAATTTACTGATGATGCCTCTGTGCAAAGACGAAATCCATGGGAGAGATTTCTTACTTAATTTTGCAGAAATGATGACGGAGACCACCCTCCATCATGGTGCAGAGGCTCATCCTCAAAATATTTTCCATACAAATGAACTCCTCCACTCCGCAATTCCCACCACTCCACCTTTAGAAAAGGAGGATTCAGGGTCGTTTTCTCAGGAGAGAAACCGCCTTCCTGTACCAAAAGCCACTATAGAATTCCTGATGTTTGGCGGCAAGGGAGGTGTGGGTAAGACAACCATTGCCAGCGCCTCAGCGTTATCACTGTCAGATATCTACCCGGAGAAGCGTGTTTTGCTTTTCTCTACTGATCCTGCCCATTCCCTTTCCGATTGTTTGGGTGTGGTTGTTGGTGAGGACGTTCTATCCCTTAAAAACAATCTTTATGTACAGGAAATGGATGCTGAAAAAGAGTATGAAAAATTGAAATGCCTGTATTCAGAAGAAATCAAAGACATTATGACCGCATTTGTAAAAGGGGATGCTGCTATAAATGTTGTATTCGAAAAAGAGATCATAGAATCTTTTATAGACATGACCCCGCCTGGCATAGACGAGGTTATGGCCATTACCACGATTATTGATTATATGGATAAAGGGAAGTTCGACTTGTTTATATTGGATACGGCGCCTACAGGGCATCTCATACGATTTCTCGAAATGCCGGAATTGGCGCTCGACTGGTTGAAATTCTTTTTTAACCTTTTTTTAAAATATAAAAATATCTTTCGTATGCCAAAACTTTCGGCCTTTCTGGTCGATCTGTCAAAAAAGGTTAAAAAGCTTTTGACCCTGCTCCGTGACAGTGAAAAGTCGCTCTTTGTTCCCATCGCCATTCCCACTGAAATGGCTTACCATGAGACGAGTGACCTTGTCGAGGCTCTAAGGAAGCTTAAAATCCCGCTGAGTCAATTGATACTGAATATGGCGCACCCCCCTTCCCCAAGTAGCATAACAGCCGCCGGATGCGCGCTGTGCATCAATAGAATTGCATACGAAACAAAGACCTTCGATAACTTTAAACACCTGTTTCCTGTGGGAACTCCGTACGTCATTCATAAACAGGAGAAAGAGGTGTGTGGAGTAAAGGCCCTAGAAAATTTTAGTAGGGAATTGTATGAATATCATTAAAAAATTGTTTGGTCTGTTATATAAAGGATACATAATGTTAAGAGAGCGCTTTTTCCAGATTCCTCCTCTGAGAACTCAGCCTCCTCCGGAAACTCAGCTTCCCCAGCCTTCCTCCATTATGGGGGAGGGCGTGGGAGAGGCTGATATCCAACAGGAATATCAGTTGGTGGAAAAGCAGCAATTCCAGCCATCACAGGTATATACTTCCGGAGGCGGAGAGGTAGTGGAGGAAGAAAGAGCAGTAACGGTTCACCCCCCTCCCCTAACCCCTCCCACCAGGGGCGGGGGAACTTGTCCTCGTGTAAACGGGGAAACGTTTCCTCCCCCTGTCCCCCTCGCTGAGGGGGAGAAAGGAGGAGGGGGGAGGTCAGGTGGGGGCGCTGAACTGTTACAAAGGACAGGTGATTTTGAAGCCCCCCCATTATTGGCGGGGCAGCGCATCTCTCTTTGTGAAACACTCGATCGTGTGCTGAATACAGGTGTGGTAGTCCACGGTGACATCACGATATCTGTGGCGAATATTGACCTGATTTATATTGGGCTGAGGGCATTATTAACATCTGTGGAAACTGCAAGGCAGTCAGGTATAAACCGTATGACAGATTTTTAAATTATGCCTTCGACAACTTAAAACATGCAGAGGTAGGAGCCGTCTCCTGATGGCGATTGGCAATGCTCAACGGTGTGCACGTGCCGGTCGCCAACAGGAGTTGGCTCCTACCAAAAACATTGAAATTCCTATACGTTAAATTAGGCCTTCGGCAACTATTTCTGTTTGCATGTAGGGGTAATTCATGAATTACCTTACCAGATCGAAGTTCCTTAACATCAAGTTAATCCCCCTTAACAAAGGGGGATTCAGGGGGTTGTGTTTTTTCCGGGGTTATTTTACAACCCCCTTTCTCCCCCTCAGTGAGCTTACTGTTGGACAATTTTTTGCTGGACACTGGACAAAATGGCTTTGGAATGTTACCCATGTCGAAACTGGAACATGTAATTCCTGCCCCTGCATCCAGATTGTTGGGTTTAGCAGAGTATCAGCCCAACCTTATATGTTATGGTGTATCAGGGCTAAAGCCCGGTTCGGTTCGTCTCTTAGTCCCCAGCCTGAAGGCTGGGGCTATTCTCCGGTCGTCAGACTGAGAGACAGAGTTATAACTCCGCCATTTATGGCGGAGATTATATCCGCAACATCAATGCGGCTTTAGCCATGACTTCCAAAATTGCAGGTGGCTATTGATTTAACGCACCAAGCCCTATAAAATACCGTCATGGCGCAGAAAAGCCCGTGGGTTTGGGCTATTTTTCTTATTTCTATTGTGAAACCATTACCTTTGGTGAGTTAAATCAATAACCACCTAATGTTTTGATTATCGCTGATTTTGCCCAGCAAAAAATTGTCCAACTGTAAGCTCAGTGAGGGGGGCAGGGGGAGGGACAATAGTTTGAAATTTCTGAACATTTATTTATGCGGGTTACAGGGTGGCATGAACAAAGTACAGACGACTCGCCTGGTCGTCTCTACAAGTTTGTCCGTGTTTAACTTAAATCCACATATCCCCGTTTACACGAGGACAAGCTTACCCACCTCTAAATCCCCTCCCAAGAGGGGACTTTCTAACTTTACCACAGAAAGGCAGATATGAATGGAAAGACAGCGCACCGCTATAACACAGTCGACCAACTCAGCAACGCTCGCCGATGTATTGGAACGAGTCCTCGACAAAGGACTGGTCATTGCAGGAGATATTAAGATTAAGCTGGTTGACATCGAACTCCTGACCATCCAGATACGCCTCGTGATTTGCTCAGTAGAAAAGGCAAAGGAAATGGGGCTGGACTGGTGGGCAACAGACAAGGCTTTCAATGCCAAATTGAATACGGCACAAAATACGGACGAATTAGAGGCGATAAAAAAACGTGTAGAAATACTCGAATCCAAAAAACTAGTATAACTATAGTACGAAAAATCCCGCTCCCTCGATGGGCAATGTCATTGAATTAAGAGAGAGTGCTTTCTTAGCTGGTTCAATCTTGCAGATTGAACCGAAACAGTTGGCATAGTTTTGTCTCATTGCAGAGTTCAAATCCTATGACCAATTCGAAACATATGGTTCAATCGTTCGACTGAGCGCTCACGACGAAGTCTGCAAGATTGAACCAGCCATGAATAACGTATAACAAGAAATGAAAAATGTTTAAGTGTTTTTTATTTTTTAATTATTCGTTTCTTGTTATATGTTATTTATTTTTTTACTTTAAGAGTGTAACAGCCCCATGAAATAGTAGGATGGGTCAAGCGAAGCAGACCCATCAATTTCTATGGACATTTATTGTTGATGGGTGCGCTTCCAGACTGGGTCAAATGAACCCTATTATTTTAAAAGTGGGGAGTAAACCTTATAAATTGCCCATTTTATTCTAAGTTTATTGCTTTTCAATCCTTAAAGTGGGGAAGAAACATCTCGAAATATAGTAAAATTGTTCATTTGGCACAGTCTGTTCGCTTCACCCATCCTACACAACTTGTATTTGCTATTTTTTTATCAGGTTGGGATAGCGCTATTACTTTTTATGAGGATAAGAAAACCTCATAATTCGAAATTCCTTGTTCGATATTCGTTATTCAATACACGGTTAAATTGTCCCCGTTAGAGATGACATCTCTAACGGGGTTGATCCGTCATTTTAAGTTAGCGCTTATGGGGCGACAGCCCTGGGATAAGGATTTAATAATATTTTTAGCCCTGAAAGGGCGACACATTATCTTAATTCAACGACATTGCCCATCAAGGGGAGGAAAAGTTCCCTCGCCCCTTGCGGGAGAGGGTCTGGGTGAGGGGTATTTTCGTATCAATACTATACTTGGAGAATCCATGCCAAACATTGAAACCGACACACCAGATATATTCAGCCGTATCATGTCCGAGAAAAAGAGTGTTCTGCCAAATCATATAAATATCAATCAGGCAGACGTGAGCAAGGGGCTTGCAAAATTAGTGCTGACCATTATCGAATTACTACGTGAACTCCTGGAACGCCAGGCAATCAGGCGCATCGATAGCGGGACATTAACCAGGGAAGAGGTAAATAACCTTGGTACTACTTTCATGAAGCTGGCGGAAAAAATGGAAGAACTCAAAACCCAGTTTGGTTTAAAAACAGAAGACCTTAACATAGACCTTGGCCCCCTTGGAAAATTGCTTTAAGAGTTCAATACCCATGATTTCGTTTTACCCGGGTAACCCAACCACCATATTTAATTATAAAAGGTAATCTCATGTAACTTGGCTACTATTTCAATATACACCTGAATGAACGCCTTATAACAGTAAGACAGACTTGAGAAAGGAGAAACACAATAAATATTAAGGAAGTAGCCCTCCAAAAACCAGAAACCCAGGCACTCACAGATAACAGCAAGTCGATTCAGTGGACAAAATCAACATGCCCCTACTGTGGGATAGGTTGTGCCCTTGAGGTTGGAGTTGAAAATGGCAAGGTTGCTAAAGTGCACGGAATGAAAGGCCATCCAATCAATAATGGGAAAATCTGCCATCTGGCCGAGACCTTCCCTCACGTCTTCGATGCCTCAGGGCGGCTTACACGGCACATGATACGGTATGATGGCGGACTCGTGCCCGTTGCCTTAAAAGAAGCTATCACGCACATTGCGACTGAGCTGCGAAGGTCTGAACCTACTACCATTGCAGACGTCCATCTCCAGATATGGCCGGGTACAGATGTCGCCCTCAATAATGGACTGGCACACGTCCTGCTGAAAGAAGGTTTTGTTCGGGAGCTCGATGTTGAGTACTACGCATCAGGTTTACAACAATTAAAAACATTCCTGGAGGAATATTCGCCGTCATGTGTTTCGAAAATTACCGGCTGTCCGGAAGATCAAATTACCAGTGCCGCCCGTGCTATCGGCCGGGCCAGGGCAATGCTGAGCTTTTGGTTCCAGGGTTATAACCACTCAACCCAGGCCGTTTTCAAGAATAACACGCTGCACAATCTTTCATTGCTAACCGGCAATATCTGCCGCGTTGGGGCAGGGCCTCTATCAATTACCGGTGAGGCAAACGCCCTGGGCAATAAATGGATAGGCGCGCTATCGCACCGCTTGCCGGGGGTTCGGCAGGTAGCCAACTATCAACAACGCAAAGAGGTTGCTGATTTTTGGGGCATTCCAGTCGAAAAGATCCAGCCCGTGCCGGGTCGGTCTATCATCGAAATCATAAATGGACTTCATTCGGGTGATGTGCGCGCTCTCTGGGTCACCCACACGAATCCAGCAGCATCACTGCCCAACACGAGATGGATAGAGGAAGGGCTTAATAATGCCGAATTTCTGGTAGTGCAGGACATTTTTTATCCGACAGAAACGACCATGCTGGCGGATGTAGTTGGGTAGGGTGGATTAAGGCATCGTCTTTTACGCCGAATCCACCTTCTTTTTTTCATACGATCAGATTGGTGGATTCGCTTCGCTTAATCCACCCTACCCAGCTCGTTGGCGCCGTCTATATGAACATGCACTATGGCAAGGCGCTCTGGGTAGGCGACGGGAAGCTGGCCAACCTGGTTACTAACGCTGTTTATGACGATTTTTCAAAACAGCCTGAGTTTAAGTTTAGCGCCGTAAGTGTCTCAAAAACTGCGCCCGACAGGTAATATAATGTTCAGGAATTTCAATCTTTTATAATTCCCCTCTAAAAAGAGGGGATAAAGGGGTGTGTAAATTTGCCGTAACACACCCCTACCCCTCTCAAGAGGGGAATTTGAGGAGTCCCCTCTTGGGAGGGGATTGAGGGGTGGGTAAAAAATAAAAGCCGTTGGGTTTTTGTCTTTTAAAACCCAACCTAATTTATTATGGAAATAAAGCAAGAAAAACAACAGGTAGAGCCTAAACCGGAAACTGCAAAGTTCTTTCAGTGTCTGCTCTCCGCATCTATTGACGGCATACTGGTTACCGATGAGACACAAAACATAATCGTGGCTAACGAGCCGTTCTGTTCGTTCTTTGGACAAGTTCCCGTCAATATGTTAGAGACTAATTTGTTGGACTGGCTAAAGCGAGTTCATGAAGATTGTGTCAGAGATTGGACTGAAGTGGATAAAAATGCCCACCTGAAAGGGTCTTGCCAGAATATCGAGTTCAAAATGATATTGCCTCACGAGACAAGGTTTTTAAGTATTAACGCATCCATCCTGGAGCGATTGCATGGTAAAGAGTCCTGCATACTTAGCATGTGGCATGACAGTACCGGTATCAAGCTGGCGAAAGAGAAGTTGCGAATGAGTGAGATAAAATTCCATACAATATGCGCATCTGCCCATGACGCAATTATCACGATCGATAATGAAGGCAGGGTTTCATACTGGAACGAGGCTGCTGAGAAAATGTTTGGGCGTACGAGTAAGGAAGTCACAGGGAAAGAAATCCATGAGTTAATAATGCCAGAAAGGTTCCGTAAAAGGCATCAGGAGGGATTCAAGGCGTTCCGGGATACAGGGGCGGGACCAGTTGTTGGGAAAACTGTTGAGTTGGCGGCTCTCAGGAAAGATGGAAATGAATTCCCGATAGAACTTTCTGTATCGGCTATGCAGATACGAGGCGAGTGGAACGCAACGGGTATTATCAGGGACATCACTGAACGAAAGCAGTCCGAGGAGAGGCTGAAACAGCAGGTAGAAGAGCTGGCACGATTCAAGAAGGCCACCATCCAGAGGGAAATCAGGATGAAGGAATTAAGGGATAAGCTGGGGAAATTCTCGTAGAGACGCCCCGGTGGGGCGTCTCCCAAACATACACGACGGAAAATGACAGGACATCGAATGATTGCGTGAAAACGCTGGGGCAAAATAATAATGAGACGTTCCAAAGGAGACGTCCCAGTTCCAAAAAAGACGTCCCAGCGGGACGTCTCTACAGGGAAAGGACAATACCTATGATTTTTAAATCAAAAATATTCAGGCGTTTCCTGACTGCATATCTCCCGGTAACACTGGCGCCGTTGATTATCGTTGCATTCATTGCCTTATGGTTTGGGTGGATTAAAATACGCGATCAGACGTTTAGACAACTTCAAACAATGGCAGACGGGGCGGAAGCGCAGGTGCTTGATTATCTGCACTATTTGAAAATCCAGACATCGGGACATAGAGCATCAAAGGTTATTGTGGATGCCTTAAAAAAGCGCTATCGCCATAAGGTAAATAACTATAGCGACAAGGCCTTAAACAGGTATCTGGCTTCTGGTATAAAGAATTTCCCTGAATGTGTTGAGATGTTTGTCCTCGACATGAATGGCTGGGTTATTGCATCTTCCGACGCCTCAAACACAGGGAAAGACCTTTCAGAAACAGATTACTTCCTGGACGGACGAAAGGCTGTTTACATAGGCAATATCTTCCGTGAGGAAGAAACAGGCCGGACTATGTGGTTGGTTTCATGCCCTGTCATGGATGTTCGGGGCAACAAGTTGCTTGCGGTGCTTGTGAGCCGTATTAACCCCGTCACCTTGAGCGATATTACTACAGAGCGTAAGATGCTTGCCTTGGGGGCAAAATCACAGGCATTACGAATGGGAAAAACGGGTGAGACCTATATCGTCAACC
>Ga0209431_10003883_pt1 | contig 11790 bp, 10 predicted proteins | sample RifCSP13_3_FD_184021 | JGI IMG/M metagenome (GOLD analysis project Ga0209431, IMG submission 184021) | Soil microbial communities from Rifle, Colorado - Rifle CSP2_sed 13_3 (SPAdes) (version 2) | ecosystem: Environmental > Terrestrial > Deep subsurface > Rock core/Sediment | place: Rifle...
CGAAAGCAGGATTGCCACACTGGTAACAATAATGCCGGAGAGCATCAGAATACCCGGATTGACATGCACTGAAAAATCAAGGTTTTTAAAAAACTCTGCAACCGGTTCAACCAGGGCCGGATAAACAGTTCCGCCGGGATTTTTCTTCGACAGGGCCCACCAGCTGAATAGTATAAGTACCAGGACAAAACCGGAAATAACCATCCAGGCTTTCCTGCTCAGCAGTGGTTTATACCCATGGTCGGTCTTAATTTCGTAATCTTTCACGAGATGCATGACCATTTGGGTAAAATCAGGTGAAGGGGATAACAATCCTTCTTCCCTTATCAACGCTTTCAATTCATCATTATTTTCAACTATTTCTTTCATAACCCGTTAATATTAGGTTAAATATAAGCTTTCTCGGCGAAAATGGTGACCAGTTCCTGGAGCTTCTTTCTTGCCCTGAATAGTTTTATTTTCACGTTGGATTTTGATAAGCCGGTGATGGAATGAATTTCTTCCACACTTGATTCATGGATATAATACAACGTTACGATAGTTCTTTCTGATTCAGAAAGCTTCAGCAGGGCTTTTTCAAGTATCGATCCCCGTTCTTCATCTTCGGGTTCATCCGTGGACCAGGTGCTCAAACTTACAGGAAGGCCTGGAAGATCACCGGTCAACTGAAAAAAGGGTTTCCGGAGTCGCTTTTTGGAAATGGCTGTGTTATAAATAATTCTGAAGAGCCAGGTAGAGAATTTTGACTGCTGTCTGAATCCGGCCAGGTTTTGGTAGGCCTTGACAAATGCATCCTGTGCCACTTCCTCCGCATCCTCCCGGTTGCCCAGAACCCGGAAAGCAATCGTAAAAGCAAGGTCTTTATACCTGTCAACCAAAACGGTATATCCAGAAATATCTCCCTGCAGGATATAGTTGATCAGTTGCATATCATCCTGATGCTTCATATATTTTTTTGACGCTTGCTTTTCAGGTTCGGTTACAAATAATGTAAAATAACAGGAAAATCCAATTGCATGTTGTAATTTTAGAAATAAAATAAGTATAACCCCAAATAAAACTTGTCATGGATGAAAAAACAAAAAAGAATTCTGTTCAGCCTGAGAAGGATTTGCTGAACAAAGCAAAAGATATCCTGGATAAGGCTGATGATATGCTGGATGAATCCGTCGAAAAGCTAAAGAAAAGCAAAGCTTACGGATCGGTAAGCGGGGCTTATAAGAAAGCTGAAGACTTCGTGGTGGATAAAATAGAAGATCTCGAGAAAAGCGGTATAAAAGAGAAACTCGAAACAATGGCTGATAAGGCCGAGGAAAAAGCCGGCGGAGCATTCAGGAAGCTAAAAGATTTCGGCAAAAATCTAGCCAATAAGGCCAAAGACAAAATCGATGAAATTGCCGGCAATATAAAAGGTAAACCAAAAGACGATAAAAAACCGGATAATACGTGATCTTAAAATAACATATTTGAGACAAGGCATTACCTTGTCTCTACCTGATGTTTATTCCATATGAATCTATCTCGTTTCCCAGATAGTTGTTATCCCAAAACCTCGAAGGAGATCTTCACAGTTACCCGGAACTCGATAAGATCATTTTTTAAAACCACTGCGCTCATATCCTGTACATAAACAGAGCGGATTTCCTTTACCGTTTTGCCGGCGGTTTTTACAGCAATACGTGTTGCATCTTCCCAACCTTTTTTGGATGATGCCATGATCTCAATTACTTTTAAGACTGCCATAATTTTAAATTTAGGTTATTACCTGGTATTTAGAAAATAATTTAATTTCAGATAAGAAAGTGATTTTTTTGTACAGGTAAGTTACAGAATTCTTTGGTAATATAAAACACATTTTTCCTGTTTGTGAAATTCGGTCGTATTGTCCGCCAGGAAAGAAGTCATCAGAATCAGCATATTTGTAACCGATCAGGAATGAATGGCGTCTTAGATTCAAAAGATAATTTGTAACACTAAAAAATCAAAAGCCATGCATCAGGAAGCCACAATTACCATTGTTTTTTTTCTCACATTTTTCGGAACCGTTTTCGGGATAGCCTATTTTTACTATACAACACGGAACCGCGAAAGATTAGCCTTAATTGAAAAAAACGCCGACCCTTCGATCTTTAAGGTCGAACCGGTAAATATTTTGAAGAAATTCTCTATAAAGCTGGGCATGTTATTTATGGGCGGTGGTTTTGGCGTGCTTGTAGGCAATATTCTTACGGTTACCACCCGGCTCGAGGAACCGGTTGCCTACCTTTCCATGATCTTCATGTTTGCCGGTGCCGGTTTGGTATCTTCCTACTTTGTAGCACGAAAGATCAAAGACTGAAAAGATCAGGGTTAATTCGGGTTAACAAGCAATGTTGCCGGCCCAACACAGTTAATCTGTATTGGGCCGGTTTTTTTATTCAATTGAGCTCAGTGATAATTCGTAACAGTATTTCGAATCCGTTCTGTAAAATATTATTAGATTTGCTTCTATCCAAACTAATTATAAATATCGTAGTCAAAGAATCCGGTAATCATGCATAGTTGTATCTTAAATTTTAAACTGCTGCTGCGTTTTTTTATTTTAATTATCAGCCTTACCACCGTTAGTACGGTATCGTGGTCACAGACCCAGCAGAATGATCTTAATTCCATTGACTTCACTAAGATTAAAGTCGATGAATTATCCGATGAACAGATCCGGCTAATGATGGAAAAAGCCGCCGAAAACGGTGTCACGCAACAGCAAATTGAAGTAGTTGCCATGTCAAGAGGAATGTCGCAGACCGAGGTACAGAAACTCAGGCTGAGGATGAATACGGTGCAAACGCTTGGGGGATCCAGAATAGGACAGATTTCCGGTCCCACAGGTACAATGCGCCAGGAACTTACAACTACGAAAAGAACTGATCTAAAACCGGAGGATATTCTTTCCAGCCTGTTTTCAGAGCAGATTGACAGTCTGAGCCAAAAACCGGATCCCCGTTTAAAAATATTCGGTTATTCGCTGTTCAATACGCAAAACCTTACCTTTGAACCCAGCGTAAATATCCCAACACCGGCTAATTATATGCTGGGACCCGGTGATGAGATCAGTATTGACATTTGGGGAGCCTCACAGCAGAATTACAGGCTTATGGTGGCACCCGACGGGTTTATAATTATTGAAAATGTCGGTCCCGTTCATGTAAGCGGATTGACAATCGAAAAAGCGTCGGAAAAGATTATTGCACGCCTGTCTTCCATTTATGCCGGTTTACGAGGGTCGAATCCAAACACATTCGCCCAGATCAGTCTTGGAAATCTGAGAACTATCAAGGTGGTTTTATTGGGGGAGGTATACCTTCCGGGATCATATGCACTGAGTTCAATGGCCACGGCATTTAATGCACTTTATCTTTCAGGTGGACCAGATATTAACGGATCGCTCAGAAATATTGAAATTATGCGCGATAACACGGTAATAGACAGTATTGATGTCTATGACTTTCTTTTCCGGGGCGATATTCAGAAAAATATTCTTTTGAAGGATCAGGATATTATAAAGATCAATCCTTTCTCAGTTAGGGTAATAGCGTCCGGAGAGGTAAAGCGGCCATTGATCTATGAAATGAAACCGGAAGAATCACTTGCTGACCTGATCAGGTATACCGGTGGATTTTCCGGTAAAGCCTATACAAACCGGATAAAAATCATCAGGAATACTTCCCGCGAGAAAGAAATACTTGATGTTTTATCCTCGGAATTTGACAATATTCCGTTGCATAACGGTGATAGCGTGATAATTGAACCCATACTTGAACGGTTTGCCAACCGGGTGGAAATAAAAGGTGCCGTTTACAGGCCCGGGGAATTCGCGATACAGGATAGTCTTTCGTTATTGCAGCTGATCGGGAAAGCCGAAGGACTGAAAGGGGATGCTTTTTTATCCCGGGCTGTAATATACCGGACAAAAGAAAATTATTCCCTGGAGACCATTCCTGTCGATCTTGGTGCGCTCATGAACGGGACCGGAAGGGATATCATGTTGAAACGGGAAGATATCGTTACTATTCCTTCAATTTTCGATTTGCAGGAAGAGTACTATGTTCAGATTGACGGTGACGTAAGAAATCCGGGGCAATATCCCTATATGTACAATTCAACTGTTGAGGATATCATCATACAAGCCGGTGGTCTTCTTGAGTCTGCGTCCATGGCTCGTTTGGAGATCGCCCGCAGGGTAAGGGACGCAGAAGCTGTTACAACAACGAATAAGGTGGCGGATATTTTTTATTACCAGATCTCGAAAGATCTGAAGCTTTCTGAGGATGGAAAAAACCTGATGTTGGAACCCTTTGACCGGATTTTTATCCGCCGGTCACCGGGATACGAAGAACAGATCACTGCATTCATCGAAGGGGAGGTACTTTTTCCGGGAGAATATAGTATTTCCAACAAAGATGAAAGAATATCCGACATCATAAGAAGGTCGGGTGGCCTCACGCAGGACGCTTATCCGAGAGGGGCGAGCCTGATAAGGGCATTCAAAACTGATGAAAAGGAAAGGACAAAAGCACTCCAGTCGGGTGAATTATTGCGCAGGGACTATATGGGACAAACCGGCATGACTGGCATGACCGGCATGACCGGCAATGATCCGTTGAATAGCATGAACAATACCACCATTTTGAATGAGCGAAAACTGGAGGTATTGGATTCCCTGATAACCAGTGCAACACAATTCAAAAATGAACAGGCTATCGGAATTGATCTTGAAATGATTTTATCAGAACCGCATGGTAAGTACGACATTATTATTCAGGAGGGTGACCGTCTGGTGGTTCCCAAATTGCTGCAAACAGTAAGCCTGCGTGGTGAGTTGCTCCATCCGATCACAGCAAGGTATGATAAACGGAATGGTTTTCTGGATTATGTCCGTAGCGCCGGAGGATTTACTTCCGATGCCAGCAAATCAAGATCCTATGTAATATATGCAAATGGAAGTGTGGACATTACACGGAGTGCTTTTGGCTTTAAGAATTATCCCAGAATAGAGCCGGGTGCAGAAATTGTAGTACCCGTGAAAGAAGAAGTAAGAAGGCTTACGCCGGGTCAGCTGGTTTCGCTCGGATCAGCGCTGACATCCATGGCATTGTTACTTGTAACCTTAATGAATTCTTTGTAGTAAAACAATTCCCTGGATTTGTATTATTTTAACCTAAAAATACGAAGAAGTGACAGAAGAAGAAAAGAAAAAAATTACCGGTAAGCCGGATGAAATAGACCTGATAGAAGTATTTCGAAAAATTTTGGATTATCGAAGTATCATTTATAAATGCATTGTCCTGTTTTTTCTTGCTGGCCTTATTATTGTACTGGGCAGTCCGAAGGAATACAAGTCGGAAGTGGTCTTGCTGGTAGAAACTTCTTCATCCGTTTCAGGAATGAGCGGACTTTTGCAGCAATTCGGCGGATTGGCTGCCTTAGGCGGACTCGGTGCGACAGCCGGACAGGAAGCATTAACACCTAAGTTGTATCCTGATATCGTTAAAAGTACGCCGTTTCTTTTGGAAACCATGGAGGTCAAACTTACCGATTCCAAATATGATTCAACCCTAATGGTCTCGGAATATCTCGAACGGCATACCCGCAAGAGCCTGGGGCAATTTATAAGGGCTTATACTATTGGGTTACCGGGTAAACTTATACAATTGATCAAGGGCAGAAACAGGGCAGGTCAAATACAAACTGAAGACATCAACGCCCGGCCTTTGAAATTAACACCCGGACAAAGCCGCCTTGCCAGAGAACTCTCTAAAAGAATCAAAGCCAGGGAGGGTGAATTATCCAACACCCTTATCATCAGCGCAGAGATGCAGGATCCACAACTGGCAGCACAGTTGGCAGACTCCCTGGTGAAGAGTCTGACTGCTTATGTTATCGATTACCGCACCCAAAAGGCCAGAACCGATCTCAGATATCTTGAGCAAAGTCATCGTGAGGTTGAAATGAAGTTCATTGGGGCACAGCGTAAACTTGCCGCTTTTAAAGATCGCAATATGAATATAATTACTGCATCGGGCAAAATCACGGAGCAAAACCTGCAAGCCGAGTATACATTGGCTTTTGATATATTTAACACGCTATCCCAGCAATTGGAGCAGGCAAAACTCAGGGTGCAGGAAAAAACCCCTGTTTTTAAGGAAATGGAGCCGGCTAAGGTGCCTCTGTCCAAGAACAAGCCAAGAACAAGTCTTATATTAATCGCAATGGTTTTCCTGGGTGGATTTGTTGGAATTGTGGTCATTTTGAGCAAAATGGCTTTCGGTGCCATTAGGAATGAATAAATCTAAAATCCAGCCATACTGGTCAAATAATGTCACTTAAAAACAGGACTCTGAGCGGCCTCTTCTGGAGTTTTGCTGATAGCTTTGCGAGCCAGGCCGTTCAGTTTATTGTTGGAATTATTCTCGCCCGGATTCTCTCTCCCCGTGAATTTGGGTTGATAGGTATGTTAACAATTTTCATTGCTATTTCCCAATCCTTAATTGACAGCGGATTTACCAGTGCATTAATAAGAAAAAGGAACTGTACCCAGCGGGATTTCTCAACAGTTTTTTATTTCAACGGGGGTGTTAGTTTCTTACTTTTCTTATTGCTTTTCCTGTTTTCAGGTAAGATCAGTTCCTTCTTTCATGAGCCGGAACTGAAAGCGCTTTTACAGGTTTTGGGATTCGGGCTGATACTAAATTCCGTGGCCATTATTCAACGAACAATCTTAACCAAGGAGCTCAACTTTAAATTGCAGATGCGTGTTTCAGTAATTGCTTCTGCCGGATCAGGTATAGTTGCCATTACTATGGCCTATGCCGGTTTTGGCGTATGGAGCCTGGTTGCTTTAACCCTGAGCCGCTTTAGTATCAACACCGTTTTATTGTGGTTTTGGTCACGTTGGAGACCATCCCTGGTTTTCAGCAAAGCATCTTTTCATGAACTGTTTTCTTTCGGAAGCAAACTTTTAATTAGTGGCCTGATTAATACAATATACCAGAATGTTTATTATTTGATAATCGGCAAGTATTATTCTGCAATAGATCTGGGATTTTATACAAAGGCAGATCAAATAAAGTCACTTCCATCACAAAATCTCAATACAATAATCAGCCGTGTAAGCTTTCCTGTTCTATCAAGCATCCAGGATGATGTGCCGAAATTGAAAATGGCTTACAAAAAGATCATTAAAAATACAATGTTTATAACATTTGTGCTGATGTTCGGGTTGGTGGCTGTTTCTAATCCTTTGATCCTGACTCTGATTGGGGAGAAGTGGCAACCATCGGTTATTTATTTACAGTTGTTGTGCTTTGTTGGTATGTTTTACCCTTTGCATTCACTGAATTTGAACATGTTGCAGGTACAGGGGAGAAGTGACCTGATTCTGAAGCTTGAGATCATAAAAAAGATACTGGCTATACCGGTTATTGTTATTGGTGTTTTTCTGGGCATTAAGATCATGATTATCGGAATGATCATAAATTCCCTGATCGCCTATTACCTGAACAGTTATTGGTCAGGCAGATTTATAGGTTATTCAATCAGGGAGCAGGTATTTGACATAGCACCTTCTATTGTCATAGCTGCTGCGGTGGGGCTTGTTGTTTATTTAGCGGGATTTTTTATTCATGCAATTCCCCTTTTAGTGCTTACCTTGCAAATAGTATTGGGAATGTTTCTTGTAATCGGTATCGGTGAGGTTACCCGATTTGCAAATTATTTTTATATCAGGGAAATTATCTTTGAGGCGATATCGAACAGTAGTAAGCGGTGAAGAGGCGGTAATGAAGATCACATTTGACACAACAACTAAAATGAAAGTAAACAGATAATCAATCAGTTTGTTAAATGAGAATATACGAAAAATGAATCCTATTCGAACCAATGACGATCACAGCTACCAGTTTCTAAAAAGCGCCTTTGCTGCCGAAGGTTCAGTTTTACATACAAGCCAGGTTATTAGTTGGTTGGCAGAACAGAATCAAAGAGTGAAATTGTTGATCAGAAAGACAAGTTTTGACCGTTTAAGCCAATGGAGTTTAGAGGATGGCAGTTTCAGGCACGATTCCGGAAGGTTTTTCAATATTGATGGCATCAGGGTAAATACCAACTGGGGTAATATCAGTAACTGGGACCAGCCCATTATAAACCAACCTGAGATAGGTTATCTTGGTTTTATTACAAAAGAATTCAATGGAATACTGCATTTTTTGATACAGGCAAAGATTGAACCCGGGAATGTGAATTACGTGCAATTGTCCCCAACCCTGCAAGCCACGCGCAGTAACTATTCTCAGGTACACAAAGGAAAAAAACCCCTTTATCTTGAATATTTTCAACATGCAAAGCCGGATCAGATATTTCTTGATCAGCTGCAATCCGAACAGGGGGCGCGATTTCTCCGTAAACGTAACCGGAACATCATTATAAGGATAGAAGAAGAAATCCCGATGTATGATAACTTCATCTGGCTCACATTGGGTCAGCTTAAGAAACTCATACATCATGATAATCTGGTCAACATGAATACCAGAACTGTGATATCCGGCATTCCATTTGGGAGCTTTGAACCGGAAGTGATTGATTTTTTTAATTTTCTGGGTTATAACAGTCACATCAATGAAGTTCAGAAGGCTTTTTTGAAATCAGCATTAACTTCGGTGGGGGGGCTCCATACGATTGAGAACATAATTACTTTCCTTACCCAGCTTAAAAGTTATTTTGACCTGGATGTAAGACAGATACCCCTGGAAGCGATGAAAAGCTGGAAATTAGGGGATAGCGAAATTTATCATGAAGATCAGAAATATTTCAAGGTAATTGCGGTGGATGTTGAGATTGGCAACAGGGAAGTGGTAAAATGGAGCCAGCCTATGATCGAACCGGCACAGGAAGGGTTATGTGCTTTCGTTTGCAAGGAGATAAACGGGTTGCTTCATTTTGCAGTACAGGCCAAACTCGAATGCGGAAATCATGATATTATCGAATTTGCTCCTACAGTGCAGTGTCTGACAGGTAATTACCGTAAGGCAAAAGAAGGTGCTCTACCATTTCTGGACTATGTTCTGAACGCGAAACCTGAACAGATCGTTTTTGATACCCTTCAGTCCGAGGAAGGAGGCCGTTTTTATAACGAGCAAAACAGAAATTTAATTGTCATTGCAGATGATGAGGTACCAATTGAAATGTCTGATAAGTTCATCTGGATGACATTGAATCAATTGCATACTTTCATTAAATTCAACAATTATTTAAATATCCAAGCACGTAGCCTGATAGCTGCTATTTCATTTATCTGATTATGGAGAAAATTGTCAGAATAGGTATACTTGGGTGTGCCAATATTGCCAAACGCTCGATAATACCTGCTATTCTTGGTTTAAAGGATCACTTTGACCTGGCGGGAATCGCCAGCCGTAATTTTTCCAAAGCTGGGGTATTTGCTGAATTGTTTAATACCAGAGCTATTGAAGGATATCATAACCTTATCGGGCTACCTGGTTTAGAGGCTGTCTATATTCCACTCCCCAACAGTCTTCACAGGGAATGGGTTGAAAAGGCCCTGTTAAGAAATTTGCATGTCCTGGTGGAAAAATCACTGGCATGTGAATTTGATGATGCAAAGTATTTAAATGAACTTGCAGCTGAAAAGGGATTGGTTCTTGTCGAAAATTTCCAGTTCCGTTTTCACAAGCAATTACAAAGTATCATTGGGTATGTAAATCAGGGGAAAATTGGTGAGTTGCGCTGCCTCAGAAGTTCTTTTGGCTTTCCGGGTCTTGCCGATCCAAATGACATTCGTTATCAGAAGTCCCTGGGAGGAGGGGCTTTGCTGGATACAGGAGCCTACCCCCTTAAGATTTCCCAACTATTCCTTGGTGACGAAATTGAAGTGAAGGCAGCCAGCCTGAACACCCCGCCAAATAAAGAAGTTGATATCACGGGAGGGGCTTTTGTTAAACAGAAGAATGGAGAATTGTTTGGCGAGCTTGCTTTTGGCTTTGATAATTACTATCAGTGTAATTTGGAACTTTGGGGCAGCAGAGGTAAAATCTACACCAATCGCATTTTCACGGCCCATAAAGACTATGAACCTGTTATTGAGATCGAGACCAGGGAGGGCAGAGAAAGCTTACAATTGCCGGCCGACGATCATTTTAAAAACATGCTCAAACATTTTTATCATTTAATCCATACACCCAACCCTGAAAACCTGAATAACGAATATTTACAGAATATCAACCAGGCACGACTGATCCATGAAGTTAAACAAAAAGCCAATGAAAAATAGACCTGTTTATGTAACCATGCCCTCCCTTGCACCCTTGGAGGAATATACAGCGTTGTTGAAAAGTGTGTGGGGAAGGGGGATACTAACCCATAACGGTCCCCTGGTCCAGCAATTTGAGAAGGAGATCTGTTCCAGGCTCAATCTGCCGGGCTTTGTTGCCGTTACGAACGGAACCATTGCCATTCAGATGGCTATCAAAGCTTTGGACTTAAAAGGTGAAATTATTACCACACCCTTTACCTGGATCGCTACGGTAAGTGCAATCAAATGGGAAGGTTGTGTCCCGGTTTTTTGTGATATCGATCCCCAAACCCTCAATATTGACCCGGCTAAAATGGAAGCACTGATCACAAGTAAAACCGTGGCTATCATGCCTGTACACGTGTTTGGCAATCCGTGTGATGTGGATGCCATTGAGGCTATTGCTGTAAAAAATAAGCTGAAAGTAATCTATGACGGAGCTCATGCTGTAGGTTCTGTTTACAAAGGCAAGAGCTTGTTGGAATATGGCGATATCACTGCGGCTAGCCTTCATGCCACAAAGCTGTTAAACACTGCTGAGGGAGGCGGATGTATTACAAAAAACTCAGAGCTTCATGAAAAACTGAAACGGATCCGCTTTTTTGGACATGATGATCTTAAAAACGTAATAGAAGACGGATTTAATGGCAAAATGACGGAAGTACATGCGGCACTTGGCTTGGCCAACCTGAAATACTATGATATAGTTCTGTCTGACAGATTAAATAAGTATAAATATTACAAAGATGCTTTGAGCGATTTAGACTTTATTAGTTTTCAGAAACTTACATATGGAGAACCGAACTACTCATATTTTCCAGTAATTTTTGAAAATGAAGCAAGATTAATTGAGGTTGAAAAAAAAATGAATGGTGATCAAATATTTCCGAGAAAATATTTCTATCCTTCTGTTAATACTTATTCGAAAATAGTGGAATACAAAAATTGTCCCGTTTCTGAAGATATTGCTAAAAGAATATTATGTTTACCATTGTACTGGAAATTGAGTGAATTAGACATAAACAGAATTATTGAATTTATAAAGAAAGGTTGAATATCATGTTTTTTGGTCTTGAATGGTTATTATCAATATAAAAAAAGCATTTTAGAATCTATTACTTAATTGCGTATTCCGGTGAAAAAATTAAACATATTAGTGTTTCCCTGTGGATCAGAAATAGGCTTGGAAGTTCATCGTTCTCTTAGATATTCCAGACATATTAATCTTATTGGTGCAAATAGTATTGATGATCATGGCAAATTTGTATATGAAAATTATATTGGAAACATACCTTTCATTGATACTGATGAAATTATATTACGCTTAAAAAATATTGTTCATCACTACAATATAGATGCAATTTATCCAGCTATGGATAAAGTTATCTGGAAAATAAAACATTTTGAGAAAGAATTAGGTTGTCCAATAATTTCATCCAATTGTG
>Ga0209431_10003884_pt1 | contig 11787 bp, 9 predicted proteins | sample RifCSP13_3_FD_184021 | JGI IMG/M metagenome (GOLD analysis project Ga0209431, IMG submission 184021) | Soil microbial communities from Rifle, Colorado - Rifle CSP2_sed 13_3 (SPAdes) (version 2) | ecosystem: Environmental > Terrestrial > Deep subsurface > Rock core/Sediment | place: Rifle...
ATCCCTGGCTAAAGACGTAAGGTCGCCGATGCTCTTCTCTTTTAGTTCTGTAAGGTTCATTTTAAAACTCCTTAAAAGATATTTTGGGGTTGGTAATCTATGTTAATAGTTATATACGGTGTTGAATGGCTAAAAAATTAAACATTATTTAATGCTGCCTGGGATTTTCCATCAGGTGGCGAGAATGCTATAGGATTTATAGTAGAATTTTCCCCTTCAAAAATTAATATCTACCTTTATGGGTTGCACAAAGATACTATCCGAATGATATATACTTTATATAGTATATAACTCCAAGAGGTTTGTCAATACCATAAATCATTTTTGAGAGGAGGTCAAATAACCCCGCAGTACGAGCATCCCTTATTGACAGACCTTCGAAAAGCGAATAGAATCCGTCAAAGATACCTATGGCAAAAAAGATCGGCATTGTATCAAAGCCCAGGAAAGAGGATGCGGGGCATATCCTGTTTGAACTGGTAAAGTGGCTCAGAGATAAAGGCACAGAGCCGCTGATGGACCAGGAGACCGCAAGCCTTATAGAGATCACGAGTCCCTATTCAAGGCAGGATATCGCCGCGCTTTCCGAGTTCGTCATTGTATTAGGCGGTGATGGAACCCTGCTCAGTGTCGCAAGATTAATCGGCGCCAGGGGAACTCCCATACTCGGTGTCAATTTAGGCAGTCTGGGATTCCTCACAGAGGTGACCCTTGACGAGATGTATCCCCTCCTTGCCGACATCCTCTTAGGGAAGATGATCATTGATGAAAGGGGGATGCTTGAGGCTGCCATCCGGAGAGAGGGGCAAGAGATTGCAAAGTACACGGTACTCAATGATGTGGTGATCAATAAGGGGGCCCTTGCCCGGATGATCCTGATGGAGACCCGTGTTGATGGATGGCTCTTAAACACGTACCGGGCAGATGGCCTGATCATATCCACACCCACAGGCTCTACCGCCTACTCGCTCTCTGCCGGCGGGCCGATCGTCTATCCTACAGTGGGGGCTGTCATCATCAGTCCGATATGTCCCCATACCCTCACCAATCGTCCCATCGTGGTTCCTGACGATGCCGCCATTGAAGTGACCCTTCTCACAGAAGATGAAGATGTCCTCGTCACCCTTGATGGGCAGGAAGGTCATCAGATCAAGTTCATGGACACGGTCGCGATCAAGAAAATAAAGGGGACCACCAAGTTGATCCTCTCGCCCAAAAAGGATTATTACCAGATCCTGAGGCAGAAACTCAGATGGGGCGTGTGAACCTATCTACCAGGCTCCAGTAACCTATCCTTGGTGTATCTGAAGCTGTCTCTCTCATAATCAGCAAGCTCGAAATCCTCTCTCAATACAATCGCCTCAACCGGGCAGGCCTCCTGACACAGGCCGCAGAAGATGCAGCGGATCATGTTGATCTCATACTCTTTCGCATACCTCTCACCCGGAGAATATCTGGCCTCATCCGTATTTTCCTCTGCTACAACACGGATACATCGGGCCGGGCAAGCGGCCTCACAGAGAGAGCATCCAATACACCTCTCAAGGCCATCCTCATGCCGCATTAATTTATGGCGCCATCGTGTCCTTGGATAGGACTCACGCCTCTCCTCAGGATAACGGACTGTGACACTCCGTGTAAAGAGGTATTTACCTGTAATACCGAGGGCCTGCAACAGTTCCGTCAGCATAGCTCCCTTTCATTCCAATACCTTCATAAGAAATATACCGGTACATCGGAATCTTTTCAGAAATTTCCCGCATCACATCCTGGGAGGAGTGGAAATCCCAATCAGTCCCTGTGGCCTTAGCCATGAGGGTCATCACCTCCCACAACGGTTTTGCATCACCGGGAGATCTGGTCGTTTTAAACAGCCTTTGGACCCTTCTCTCAGAGTTTGTATAGGTTCCGTCCAACTCTGAAAATGCTACGGCTGGAAAGACGACATCCGCAACGCGGGTGGTTTCAGAGGGGAAGATGTCGTAGACCGCAAGGAAATCGAGATGGTTCCGGAGGTTTGCAATATCCGGAATCTCCTGTCTTGCGACAAAGAGACATTTAGTTAAAAAAGGGGACAGATTTATTTTCTGAATATCAGAAAATAAATCTGTCCCCTTTTTTAACAGCATATCCTGGGCGCCCTGGGTGTTGGCCTCAGGCATCAGCACTCCGAGGCTGATCCACCCTTCTTCTCTGTTGCTATGAAATTCTTTAAGGAGGGTACAAAGAGACTCCACCGCTGACGGATCAATCTTACAACCTAAGAGTATAACAGACCTTTTTGAGTCTCTAATTTCATCTGAAAATCCCCGATCAAATCCCCCCTTGCCCCCTTTTTCGGGGACAGAATTTAATTCTGTCCCCACTGGGATGGGGGAAGCAGATGCAAAGCCTGATAACTCTATCTCCTCTGAGCCTGCTATGAATAGTCTTGCCCCTCTCTTAACCGCCTTTTTTATCCTTAGATCCAATATAGGAAGGTCCTTACTGGGGTCCCCGTCTATCAGAAAGATACTATCTGCCTCATCAATGTCCTGGAAGGAGAATCTTCTGAGACCTGAACAGGCAGCCGGCCTCAGCGATTCGATCATCAGATCACCATTTAAGGTATAGCCTGAGGAGTTCGTCCCGGCAACTTCCTGGAAGAATTTCTGGAAGAGATACAGTTCTTCATTGGTAAGCTTCGGTGATGCAAGTCCCCCGATACTCTCACTTCCGTACACCTCCCTCACCTTCTTAAATCCTCCAATAACCCGCGAGATCGCCTCTTCCCAGGTGCACGGGATAAACCCTTCCCCCTTCCTGATCAAAGGAGTTTTTAACCTGCTCGCATGGTTTACAAACCGATATCCGAAGCGGCCCCTGTCACAGAGCCACCCGCCATCGACAGGAGAATTTTCCCTCGCCAGCACCCTCATGATCTTGTCCTCTCTGACATCCAACCAGATATTGCACCCGCACCCGCAACGCGGACAGACAGAGGGACTTCTTGTCAGCTCCCACGGCCTCGCCTTAAACCTGAAGGGCCTTGATGTGAGCGCGCCCACAGGACAGAGCTCAATGGTATTGCCGGAGAAATTGGAGGTAAAACCCTCTGGCCTTGCCACCTCTATGAAGGAGCCCCGTCCCCTCTCCGTCACCTCAATCTCAGGATGTACCGCTACCTCCTCCTGAAAGCGGACGCAACGGGTACAGAGGATACAGCGTTCCCTGTCAAGGACAATAAGCGGGCTCAGGTCAACAGGCTTTTTAAAATGCCACTTCTCATCAGAAAACTCACTCTTGCCCGGACCATATCTGTACGTATAGTCCTGAAGCGGACACTCTCCGCCTTTATCGCATACAGGACAATCCAGGGGATGATTCATCAGGAGCATTGCAAGGACGGCCCGTTGTGCCTCTTTCACCTTCTCACTGCGTGTCCTGACCACCATGTTCCGGGAGACCACGGTGGTGCATGCGGTGACTAACTTGGCTAAACCCTCAACCTCTACGAGGCACATCTTGCAGGAGCCGGACACAGAGAGCTTCGGATGATAGCAGAAGTGCGGGATCTCTATTCCTAAGCCCCTGGCCGCTTCAATAATGGGCATGCCCTCTGCTACGGTTGTCTCCTGGTCGTCTATCTTCAGGGTTACCATCATCACCTCCGCTACCTGTCTACATCACCCAGCACCGGATCAATACTCCCGATGATGGCCACCACATCTGCAATGTAACAGTCCCTTGCCATTGCAGGGATACTCATCAGGTTTGCAAAGGACGGGCCTCTGATCCTGAACCGGTACGGTTTTTCTGAGCCATCGCTGATGATATAGTATCCAAGTTCCCCCCGGGGACTCTCAACAGCCACATAGGCCTCTCCCCTGGGTACAGGAAATCCCCGGCTGGCAATAAGGAAGTGGTGGATCAGGGCCTCCATACCCTTGTCCAATTCGTCCCGCGGCGGGAGGACAACCTTTCTGTTATCTGCCTTGACCGGTCCCTCCGGAAGCTTGTCAATGACCTGCCTGATGATGCGAAGGCTCTGTCTCATCTCTTCCACCCGGATAATATACCGGTCGAACACATCTCCATTCTCTCCCACAGGCACATCAAAATCAAAATGATCGTAGCAGGAATAGGGCGCTTGTTTTCTTAAATCCCTCTTTATCCCGGATCCCCGGAGGAGGGGCCCGCTGGCGCCCAGACCCAATGCCTCACTGGCAGATAGATAGCCAATCCCCTTTGTCCTTTTTAACCATATAGGATTCTTGGTCAGCAGCTTCTCGTACTCATCTATCTTCTCCGGGAATATCTTAAGGACACCCCCGACCTTGCCAATGAATGCCTCCGGGAGCTCGTCTCTCAGACCCCCGATGGTGATATAACTCGTCATCATGCGGACCCCGGAGAGCATCTCAAAGATGTCCATGATAATCTCCCGCTCACGGAAACAATAGAGGAGGACACTCGTTGCCCCCAGCTCATGGGCCATAACGCCTGTCGCAAGAAGGTGGCTTGCCAGCCTGTTCAGCTCACAGAGCAAGACCCGGATATACTGCGCCCTTAAAGGGATCTCCAGGTCAAGGAGCCTCTCTACTGCCAGACAGTAGGCCATGTTATTAAATAGATTGGATAGATAGTCGGCGCGGTCTGTCAGGGTCAGGGCCTGCGGGTATGAGAGGTGTTCCCCGCTCTTTTCAATGCCGGTGTGCAGATATCCTATTTCAGGGATTATCCGGGATATCCTCTCCCCGTTTAATTCGATGAGAAGCCGCAGGAGGCCGTGTGTCGAGGGGTGCTGGGGGCCCATGTTCAGGATGATCCTCCCTTCAGCCCCGCTTAGACCCAGCCGTTCAAGATTGCTCAAGGTGAAACCATCCGGTGTAAGCTCTAAATATCCATCCCGTTTCCCTTCGAGGATAAAAGGAAGCGACTGCTCTTCAATGGAGTCTTTATTGGAGGTGAAGGTCACCGCCTCTCCACCCAGAGGATAATCCTTTCGCAGCGGATGCCCTCTCCACCCCTCCGGCATCAGGATCCGCCTCATATCAGGATGGCCAGGAAAGGTGATCCCGAACATATCATAGACCTCTCTCTCATACCAGTTGGCTGAGGGGTATTCAGGGGTGATCGTTTGGAGCGTGGGATCAGCAGATGTCACCGGGATCTTTAACCGTATGACGGTCCCGTCCTTTGTGGATGTCAGATGGCAGACGACCTCAAAGCGAGGCTCCTTACCGAGATAGTCCACCCCAGCAAGATCAGAGAGGTAATCAAATCCCAGATCAGGCTCTTCTTTCAGGAGCCTTACCACTCCTGACAGCCTGTCCTTTCTGATGGTCACAGAGACATCCCCATGGAAGGCTGAGGCATCATCCACCGCATCAGGAAATACGTCACGGATCCTCTGTACAGCCGTTTCTGACCTCTTCATCCTCGCTCCTTCCCCAGGACTCAAGAAAGGGATTAAGATGGGTTTGACTTTGATATCTTCTCCTGCAGCTTTATCAGTCCGTAGAGTAACGCCTCCGGTGTCGGAGGACATCCAGGCACATAGACATCTACCGGGATAATCTTGTCCACACCCTGGACAAGGGCATAGTTATTAAAGACCCCGCCGGATGAGGCACAGGCACCCATGGCAATCACCCACTTCGGTTCGGGCATCTGGTCATAGAGTCTCCTGATCACAGGCACCATCTTCATAGAGACCCTCCCTGCTACGATCATCAGATCTGATTGCCTTGGAGTCGCCCTGAAGACCTCCGCACCAAACCTGGCTATATCAAACCGGGAGGCCGCCGTTGCCATCATCTCAATGGCACAACAGGCAAGGCCGAAGGTCATGGGCCAGAGAGAAGACTTCCGGGCCCACTTGATCAGGTCTTCAAGTTTAAAGGTAATAGGCAGAGCAAAAAACAGGGGATCCATCTCTTGTCCCTCCTGGAGAAAAGTCTGACATATTTTATGCGGTAACCGTAAAAGCCTTGCTTAACAGATATTCATGAATCGATCTTGCGGCGATCTTGGCCTGGCCCATGGCCTTGATGACTGTGGCGCCGCCCGTGATGATATCGCCTGCGGCATAGACCCCTTCTCTCGATGTCTTTCCGGTTGCAGGGTCTACGATGATGATCCCCTTCTTGTTCGTCTCCAGTCCCGGGGTCGTCTCTTTGATGATCGGGTTCACCCCGAACCCGAGGGCCATGATCACGGTGTCCACCTCTTCGATGAAGTTCGAACCGGGGATCGGTCTGGGGCTCCTCCTGCCTGAGGCATCAGGCTCGCCAAGCTCCATCTTTACACACTCCATGGCCTTGACAAAATAATTATCATCTCCAATAAACCTGACTGGATTCGTGAGGAACTTAAACTCCACCCCCTCCTGCTCTGCATGTTCCCTCTCACGCGGAAGACATGGGGCCTCCTCCCTGCTCCTCCTGTAGTAGACCGTCACTTTTTCAGGATGGAGACGCGCTGAAGTCCTCGATGCATCCATTGCCGTATCACCGGCGCCTATAATAGCCACCTTCTTCCCGAGAAATACCGGCGTCAAGCTCTCAGGGAACAGGTCTGCCCGCATCAGGTTCACCCTTGTCAAAAATTCATTGGCAGAATAGATACCGCATAGATTCTCACCAGGGATATCCATAAAGTACGGAAGGCCGGCACCGGTCCCTATGAGAACCGCATCAAATCCCTCTGCAAACAGGTCATCGATCGTCAAGGTCTTCCCGATGACTGCATTACAGATAATCTCAACCCCCATTTTTTTGAGGATCTCGATCTCGTTATCGATCACATCAATCGGGAGTCTGAACCTCGGGATCCCATAGACAAGGACCCCGCCGGGCCTGTGGAGGGCCTCAAAGATGGTGACCTTGTGTCCACATCGTGCAAGCTCGCTGGCCCCTGTAAGGCCGGCCGGGCCTGAGCCGACCACAGCGATCCTCTTCCCTGTCGGCAGCGCTACGTCCGGGACTTCGATGAGCCCGCTCATCCGCTCATAGTCAGCCGCAAACCTCTCCAGTCTTCCTATTCCAACGGCCAGGCCCTTCTTACTAATGACACAGACCAGCTCGCACTGCTCCTGCTGCGGGCACACCCTTCCGCAGATAGCAGGGAGCAGATTGTATTTCTTCAGGGACCTGGCGGCCCCGATAAAATCTCTTTCTTCTATCTTTTTAATAAAGGCCGGTATATCTATACCCACGGGGCATCCCTTAATGCATGGCGCCTTACACCCATCAAGACATCTTCTCGCCTCTGTTAAGGCGGCCTCTTCGAGATAACCCAGCGGCACTTCACAAAAATTATTGACCCTTGCATCCGGTTCCTGCTCCGGCATATCCTGAAGGGGTATCTGCATCCGGTCTTTGTTGGAAATGGGCCCGCTCATTGATTCTTCTCCTTGCACGCACAGAGTTCCATAGCCTTTTTCTCGTAGGGTATGTACATCCTCTGCCGGTAGACAAGTTCTTCAAAATTCACCTGATGACCGTCAAAGTCCGGGCCATCGATACAGGCGAACTTCGTGGTCCCGCCGACCCCCACCCGGCATGAACCGCACATCCCTGTGCCATCTACCATAATGGCATTCAGGCTTACGTATGTCCTGATATGAAGCGGCCGGGTCATCTCCGAGACCGCCTTCATCATCGGCACAGGGCCTATCGCAGTCACCATATGCACAGGCTCCTGTTTTAAAATCTCTGCAAGGGCATCTGTCACCAAACCTTTGACTCCGGAGCTTCCATCATTTGTAGAGACCTCAACCCTGTGGCATATCGTTCGAAGCTCATCCTCCATGAGCACTAATTCCTTTGTCCTTGCCCCAATAATCGCAATGACTTTATTCCCCAGCGCCTTTAAATCCCCTGCTATCGGGATAATGGCGCCTGTCCCATATCCGCCGCCGATCAGGACGCAAGTGCCATAGTGATCTGTATGAGACGGCTGACCCAGGGGGCCAACAACATCTTCAATCGAATCACCCATATTAAGATGGATAAGCTCTGTGCTCGTCCTCCCCACGGCCTGGACAATAATCCTCACCGTCCCCTTATCTCTGTCCCATCCGGATATGCTCAGAGGGATCCGCTCACCATTAGGAGTTACCCTCACAATGATAAACTGCCCCGGACGAATCTTCTTTGTCAGAAGAGGGGCGTGCACCTGCATCATGACTGTATTGGGGGCCAGCTCTTTCTTTTCTACGATTGGATAGGACATCTCTTTTTACTGAACCTTTCCCTGGAGATTTGTGAAATAGGGGACACCCTACTTAATTCTTTGTGAATTAAGTAGGGTGTCCCCTGAAAGTAGAATAGCAAGGCAGGGGTGTATATGTCAAGGAATGGCAGTGGATTGTCATTTCTCTTTTCCCCTTTTTGTAAATCTTATAAATTCATGCACTTGTTTGCGCTCTATATCAGCATATACTCACAGGCTTTCCTGCAAATCCTTTCATCAATCTCGGGATAATGTCCTCCACAAATCCTTTATCAAGCCATTGATGCAGGTTCATGTGTTGGTATATTTATTGTACCCTGGTTATTGCAGGATTTGTAGTGATTGCCCTTTATTCTATTGTATAATTAATAAGATTAATTTGGTAGGGGAATGAAGAAGAACCTTTTAATCACAGGCAGGCCTGGAGTGGGGAAGACCACCCTCGTCATGAAGGCAATAAGGGCGGAAGGCAAGGGACTTCCCATATTTTAATGCCCAAAATATGGGAAGTGTCCCTCATAGATCCTATTGAACTTTTCTAACCGACTTGATCACCACGGTCTCTGCCGGGACATCGCTGAATCCCATCTTAGAGCCTGTCTTAACGGCCTTGATCTTGTCCACCACATCCATGCCTTCGATCACCTTGCCGAACACGGCATAGCCGAAACCCTGCGGGGTGGTGTTCTGATGATCCAGGAAGTCGTTATCCACGACATTGATGAAGAACTGGGCCGTGGCGCTGTCCACTACATTTGTGCGGGCCATAACAATGGTTCCTCTCATGTTCTTTAACCCGTTCCCTGCCTCGTTCTTAATCGGCGGTTTGGTGCGCTTCTGCTGCATCTCCGCGGTAAATCCCCCGCCCTGGATCATGAAGTTACTGATCACCCTGTGGAATAGGGTGCCGTCATAGAACTTTTCATCCACATAGGAGAGAAAGTTTTTGACGGTGATGGGGGCCTTGGCCTGATCCAGTTCAATCTTGATGTTGCCGAGGGATGTCTCCATTAAGATAGTGGGGTTCTCCTCCCCTGCCCCTGACTCCGAAGGGGATACGACCATTGCAACGGATACCAAAAAAATGAGACCGAAAATTGTGAACTGCATTGATTTCTCCTTTCTGTGTTAAGTATGAAATATTTAATATACTCAATTAACTACCCGAACGCAACATCAAGGATCATCATCACCGTAAAACCTATCATGGCGCCCATCGTGGCGATATCAGTGTTGCCATGACGCTGGGACTCCGGGATCAGCTCCTCTACTGTCACAAAGATCATGGCGCCCGCGGCAAAGGCTAAGGCATAGGGGAGTATCGCTATGGACCCCATGACCACCGCGGCCCCGATGATCCCCGCAAGGGGTTCCACCACAGCAGACAACTGTCCATACCAGAAGCATTTCAGGCGGGATAACCCATCACGCCTCAGGGGCATAGCTACGGCCGCCCCTTCGGGAAAGTTCTGAAGCCCGATCCCTATGGCCAGCGCAACAGCCCCGGCAAGGGTGGCAGAAGAGAGTCCTGCCGCAGCGGCCCCAAAGGCCACCCCCACGGCAAGACCCTCAGGGATGTTGTGGAGTGTAATCGCCAGTACCAGCAGGGTGCTCCTCTGCCACGATGTCTTGATCCCTTCAACCTCTGCCATAGAGAAACCGCTGTGGAGATGCGGGAGTATCTTATCAATGATGCGTAAGAACACGGCCCCTGATAAAAACCCTATTGCCGGAGGAAGCCAGACAGGGACACCCCTCCCCTCGGACATCTCGATGGCCGGGGCCAGCAATGACCAGTAACTGGCCGCGATCATCACGCCGGCGGCAAAACCGAGCATCCCATCGAGCGCCTTCATACTCACATCTTTGCGCGCAAATACAAGAGCGGCCCCCAGGGCCGTAACCCCCCACGTAAACGTTGTGGCGAGGAGGGCCTGGATGATGGGGCTGAAATTCCTGAGATCGTCTATTGCCATCCTATGTTTTTATCCTCTCAATCCTCACCGCGGTCACTTTGTACTCCGGTGTCTGGACGTACCCATCCCGGCGAGGAGAGGTGACATGATTAATGAACACCTTCGTATCTGTGAAAGTGGCAAACATCTCTCCCGCTTTCACCGGGGGATTCACCCTGACCGGAGAAAATCTTTCCCCTGGTTTTAAGACGGGACTGATCTTCACTTTCAGCACGGCCTCACCATAGCGGCTTCGAATCCTGACGATCTCCCCGTCCCTGAGATTTAGCCGCCCGGCATCTTCCTGTGAGATGTCGAGCACGTCTGTAGGCCTGAAGACCGTATTCCCTGTGCGCATGGTCATGGTGCCTGCGTTAAACTGCGTCAACGTCCTCCCTGTGATCAGCAGGAACGGAAATTCCTCTGTAGCCATCTCTTCTGTAGGGGTGTAGTCGATACAGGTCAGGGAGGCACGCCTGCCAATGGGGAATGTCTCCCTATGAAGGACCTCTGTTCCAGGGTCTTCTTCCGAGAGGCAGGGCCACTGGATACCCCCCTTCTCAAGCCGGTCATAGGTAATGCCGCTGCCTGCCTTCCATACGCGGCGGATCTCATTCCACACATCCTCCGGTGAATGAAAATTAAAATAGTCCCCTTTGCCCATCGCACGTGCCAGCTCGCAGATGATCTCCCAATCAGGCCTTGATTTCCCTACGGGCTCTATCACCCTTTTCACAGGCTGAATCCGCCGTTCCGAATTCATAAATGTCCCATCCTTCTCAAAAGAAGAGGCGACTGGTAGAAATACGGAACCGAACTCCCTTGCCGTCTCGTTTAAAAACATATCCTGCACAATCACAAACTCTAAGGACTTTAAGGCCCGGCCTGTCACATGGGCATCAGGATTGGTCAGGAACAGGTCATAGCCGATGGCCCATAACCCTTTGAACCTCCCATTGTTGGCAGCGTCCATCATCTCCATGAGATTTAAGCCCCGCTTAGTGGGTATCGGGGCACGCCACTCCTGCTCAAAAGACTCCTTCCCATCCTGTATAGAGACAGAGCCGGTAAGGCTCCCTGGTTCACAGCCCATGTGCGCGGCGCCCTGAACATTATTCTGCCCACGCAAGGGGTTCACCCCTGTGCCTGGCTTTCCTATGTTCCCTGTCAGCAGGGACAGGTTGACTAAGCACATCACCCCCTCGGTCCCCTGGGTATGTTCGGTCATACCCAGGCCATGAATGCTCATCGAGGGTCTCTTGACCGCATAGAGTCTTGCCGCCCGGCGGATCAGGTCCGCCTCAACCCCGCATATACCGGCAGCCCTCTCAGGCGTCCACTCCCTGATAAAATCCCTGAACTCTTCCCACTCAGAGACCCTCTCTTCGATAAATTTTGCGTCATAGAGATTCTCCTCCACGATGGTATGAGCCATGGCATTCAGGAGCGGTATATTCGTCCCAGGCCGTAAAGGGAGGTGTAAGGTGGCATACCTCGCCAGCTCAATCTCCCGGGGATCAATTACGATCAGATTTGCCCCCCTTAATGCCTGATGCTTGATCCGGGCGCCAATGATAGGATGATTCTCCGTAGGGTTGGCGCCGCAGACAAGGAT
>Ga0209431_10003885_pt1 | contig 11787 bp, 9 predicted proteins | sample RifCSP13_3_FD_184021 | JGI IMG/M metagenome (GOLD analysis project Ga0209431, IMG submission 184021) | Soil microbial communities from Rifle, Colorado - Rifle CSP2_sed 13_3 (SPAdes) (version 2) | ecosystem: Environmental > Terrestrial > Deep subsurface > Rock core/Sediment | place: Rifle...
GGTCGCATACATTTGTATAATTTCTTTTTGGTCGTAAATTGTTCCTCCGGTTGGAAAATCAGGTCCTTTAACAAACTGGACCAGATCTTCTACATTTGCGGTAGATGAAAAGTCTGTAACCGAGATTTGATCTTTGTCATCTTTTTTGGGAGGAGTTCCTATATTGTATGCTTTTTCTATTAAGAAATTTATTCCGTCTAAAACTTCTCCAAGGTTATGAGGCGGAATGTTTGTAGCCATACCAACTGCAATACCCGCGGATCCATTTATCAACAAATTAGGCAGAAGCGACGGCAGATAAGCCGGTTCCATGTTTTGTAAATCGTTTAAATTGAAATCGACAGTGTTTTTGTCAATATCCGCATAAAGGGATTCTGCAATTTGTGAGAGTTTGGCTTCGGTGTATCTCATTGCGGCAGGCGGATCTCCGTCTATATTTCCGAAGTTTCCCTGGGGAGCAATTAGAGGGTATCTAAGAGAAAAGTTTTGCCCCATTCTTACAAGTGAATCGTAAACTGCCACGTCTCCGTGAGGATGGTAGTTTTTGAGTACCTCCCCGACTACCGCTGCCGATTTGTGGAACTTGCCGCTGAAAGTTAATTTCTGGTCGTACATGGCGTAAATAATTCTTCTATGAACGGGCTTTAAACCATCTCTGACATCGGGAAGTGCACGCGAAACTATAACGCTCATGGCATAATCGAGATAAGCCCTTTGCATTTCGTCTGTAATATCAGATTTTATTATGCTCGCTTCACTTGGACCAGGATTTTGATCAGATTTATTTCCTTGTATACTTTCCAGATCTTCTTTTGGACTATTTGTTTTCTTAGAAGCCATAACTGAATAAGTGTATCAGTTTTGTATGGGTGTTTCAATCTTGACAACAGGGATTTGTTGTGGGCGAACCGGCATCTGTTGGGGTTGGTTAGGTGCCGGTTCATGCTAAGAATGGTTGAAGTTCATCAGGGTATAACTTTGTTCAGCCATTCTTCGAAATCGTTCTGAGCCGAGAAGCTGGCCAAAGCCAAGGCAATAAAGCCCAGAACGATACACAATAGTGTCATTCCGCGCAATCTAAGCATTGCTGCAAGTAGTCCTAAGCCAAATAAGATACATGCAGCTATGAATAGAGTGACGGATGTGGGTATGGATGAAGTATCCATTTCCTTGTCCTCATTTCATTTGGGGTTTATTGGAGGATACTACTATAAGTCCTATTCTGCAAAATTACTTATTATTTTGAAACTATAATTTTTTCTATTTCCGGAGCGATGTCTTTTTTTCTGCTCATTCTGGGTCCGACATCTGCAACTCTGTCGTGACCTTGAGTAGTAAAGGCTTGTTCAATAACTCTTTTTTCTTCCTCGTTGGTATACAGAGCCTGTGAATTTATTTTCATTATGTCGGTAATGAATAAAAACCCATACTGGGCTTCTTCCTTTGATTTTACTTCTTTAAGTGCGTTTATGAGTACATCCTTTTGTTCGAGTAGATTTTCTGGTTCGACCGTTTCCGCCTGTCCTATAAACACTTTTTTCCCGTCGAAATCGTATACTTTTACATCTTTCATAACAATTTGCTCCGGTGAAAGTCCTTCTACGTCCGACTTTGCTTTAAATATTTCAAAAGTTAATTTGTCAATATCTATGTAAAGATCTTTGGCTATTTTGTTGGCTATATCAGAGTCCAGTCCGGTTGTTAAACTCGATTTAAGACCGACACAATCAGATAGTATCGAAGATAATATTAAAGCCAAGGTTTTATTGGTCGGTTTTAATCCGGCTGCTTCAAATTCCTCGTATATAATAGTACTGGTTGAACCTAAAGGCCTTAAATCAATTTTAATTGCTCTTTTAAAATCTACTTTCATTTTGTGGTGGTCCACAATTTGGAGAATTTTGTCGTTATCAACTTTTTCGGATCTTTGATCGAACTCATTGTGGTCCACTAATATAAAGTGGTCATCCTGCTCAATAGTAACATCGTCAATTTTTACAGGCAGATCAACGTTAAATTTTTGAAAAACGAATTGAGTTTCTTTATTAGGGTCTCCGGCCATTGCGGCAACTAAATTCGAGTCTTTATATTTATTAGATCTTTCCAGGAATTCTGTGTATTCAACGGCAGAAGCAACTGAATCCAAATCAGAGGGTTTATGTCCTATTACGTATATTTTCATAACTGATAGTTTATCATAAGTTTTTGAGTTTGGTGAAGATTATTATATATACCGTGCTGCAATTTCCGTAGTTACCTTACACTAAATCCACATTAGCCTGCTTGGCGTGAGTCTGAATAAATCTTTTTCGGGGCGGAACTTCATCACCCATAAGCATAGTAAACACTTCATCGGCCTTTACGGCGTCTTCCACTTCCACTAATTTTAGTTTTCTGGTTACCGGATTCATTGTTGTATCCCACAGTTCGTCGGCGTTCATTTCTCCCAACCCTTTAAATCTCTGAACTATAGCTTTCTTACCAGGTTCGGTTTTTAAAAATTCCTCTCTTTCCCTGTCATCAAACAGGTATTTTTTTTCTTTGCCCCACGTAGCTTTGTATAAAGGCGGAACAGCCAAATAAATGTGGCCGTTTTGTACCAGCTCAGTCATATGTCTGTAAAAAAATGTTAAATAAAGAGTGGCTATGTGGGATCCGTCCACGTCGGCATCTGCCATGATAATAAGTTTGTTATATCTTAATCTTTCAGGTGTGTAGTGGTCCCCTATTCCAGCGCCGATCGCCACAATTAAGGTTTTAAACTTTTCAGAATCAATAATTTTGTCTAATCGAGCCCTTTCTGTATTCAATACCTTCCCAAATAGCGGTAGTATGGCCTGAAACTGTCTATTTCTTCCATCTTTGGCCGGGCCACCTGCTGAATCTCCTTCTACTATAAATAGTTCGGTTTTTTTTGGGTCTTTTTCAGAGCAGTCTGCTAGTTTACCAGGGAGTACTCCCCCACCCTCCAAAGCTGTTTTCCTAATAACAGTATCCCGGGCTGCTTTTGCGGCTATTCTGGCTCTTAAAGCCAAAACGTTTTTTTCTACAATTGCTGCTGCATCTTTAGGATTCTCTTCGAAAAAAAACTCCATTGCCTCTCTCACCACTGTTTCTACAGCCGGTCTGACGTTTGAATTTCCGAGTTTTGCTTTTGTTTGTCCTTCAAATTGCAGAGTAGAAGAATCAAGCTTTACTGATACTACGGCGGTTAATCCTTCTCTCATGTCCTCCCCTGACAGGTTTTCATCTTTTTCTTTTAATATGTTGCTTTTACGGGCGTAGTCATTTATTACCTTTGTTAGAGCCGATCTGAAACCTGTTAAGTGAGTACCACCCTCATTATTTTTAATATGATTTGCAAAGCAGTAGACGTTTTCCGAAAAAGTGTCATTATACTGCATCGCGGCTTCAACAGTTACACCATCCAATTCCTTCTGAACAAAAAATATATTTGGGTTTATCAGCGATTTATTTCTATTTAATGATTTAAGAAAAGATTTTAAACCCCCCTCAAAATAGAAAGTGTAATTTTGATCGGTTCTGTGGTCAATTAACTCAAACTTAATTCCCCCCGTCAGATAAGCATATTCTCTAAGCTGGCCTATGAAGAATTTAATTCCAAAACTTATAGTTTCAAATATAGTTTTATCGGGCAAAAACTGAACAATTGTTCCGCTTTCGTATGGCCAATTGGCTAAATCCATAGTCCATTTTGATCCTTTGATTTTAGTTTTGGGATTTTTGATATCCAGTTTGCCAACGGGGCCTACTACTTTACCTCCATTTTCATACTCCTGCATAACGATCGTATTTCCCCTTCTGACTATGACTCTGCACCATGAAGAAAGAGCATTTACGACTGAAGCGCCCACTCCGTGCAGTCCGCTGGAAACTTTGTATCCGCCACCCCCGAATTTACCTCCTGCGTGCAATCGCGTAAAAGCCAATTCAAGTGCGGATACTTTGTACTCTTTTTTAATCTCGTAAGGAATACCTCTGCCGTTGTCATAAATCGCTGCAGATCCGTCTTCAAAAAATTCTACTTTAATATGGTTTGCGTATCCGGCAATAGCTTCGTCCATTGAGTTGTTAACGATTTCTGTTATAAGGTGGTGCAAACCTTCTTGTCCGGTTGAGCCAATATACATACCCGGTCTTTTTCGGACCGGTTCAAGTCCTTCCAGTACTTGTATTTGCTCTGCGCCGTAGTTGCTCGAATCTTTTTTATATGTAAGTGGCATAACCTAATGATTTTAGCTGATGTTGGTTATGGATTCAACTGGCGGTTTTGGTTGATAATTAAGGGAAAATTAATGTACTATGGGGTAATGTGTGACTGAGATCCAGCATTTACGGCTAAAAATTCAAGGGCAATCTTTGTATTTAAATTAGTATTTTCCAGGTCCAGTTTTACCTTATTTAAGTTATTTATCATAGCCAACGATCCGTTACCCTTGTACTCATTCAAATAATTTCTGCCGTCAATTATGAGTTTTTCCAAATAATCTATTATTTCTTTTTTATCCATTTTTGCAGTTTCACTTGCCCACTCAAGTCTTTCACCAGTACTTTGATTTAGTAAATCCAGGAATGACGGGATATTAGGGGTTTCTCCAACCAGACCTATTTTCATTTCCCTTTTTAAAGAAATTTTACGACACCTTGATAATATTGTCGGTAAAACCGACTCTTCAGTTTTAGCTAGTAAAATTAGTGTTGCATATATAGGTGGCTCTTCTAAGATTTTTAATAATGCGTTTTGAGCTTCTCTGGTCATATAGTGAGCTTCGGTTATAACTACAACTTTACATTTATGCGAAAAAGGCTTGTTTGACAGAAATTTAATCACCTCTCTAATTTCATCGATTCCTATACTTTTTTTATCGTCCTCGGTTTTTACTATTTTAATGTCCGGATTATTTTCGCTTTTTGATACCCCCAGCTTTTCGGAAATTTCAAAACCTATTTTCTCGCGGTAGTTCTGGTCAGAGCCAAAAACAATAATAGATCCGTTCATGTTTTCTATTATATATCACGGTATGATTTGCATGTTGATCTTTCCAATATATGTATTAATTGCTATCATTTTATTATGTGATACGCGGATTTGTGTGCACACGGTTTCTTAAGTCGATAAAAAAAATCGATAACAACCTGCCTATGTTGAAATTTGATACTACTAAGTCAATAGAAGATTTACTGTACGAGAGAAAACTCATTAACTCGGATCAGCTTTCTGCAATTAAATTTGAACATGTAAATACCGGCAAAGAAATAACCCAAATTGTTAAGGAACGCGGTTATGTGAGCGATGAAGACTTCGTTAAAGCCTTTGGGGATGTGTATGGTATTGAGTATGTAAATTTGACTGGTAAACAAATACCTGCTGAATTAGTTGAGCTGGTTCCCCTTTCGGTTGCTAAAAAATATAATATAGTCCCCTATTTGCTTGAAGGCGACAAACTTTCAGTGGCAATGGTAGATCCTTTGGACTTACAGACCATTGAATTTATAGAGAGAAAAACCAGCTATAAAGTTGTTCCGTTTATTACATCTCAAAAAGAAGTGGACCGCATTTTAGACGAGCAAAAAGGTAAAGCAATCGGAGAAGAAATCAGCGCCGCGCTCGAGGAGATAAGCCAGACCACATTAAAGATTGACGAATCGGGTGGCGAGTTGACCGACGCCACTATACGGGATGCCCCGATTGCGAGAATAGTCGGTATGATTTTAGAAACCGCAGTTAAAACTCTGGCTTCTGACATTCACTTAGAACCGGGTGAAAAGGGGTCACGGCTGCGATATAGAATTGACGGAGTTTTGGAGGAAAAAAGAATATTACCTAAAGAAATGCACGATTCTATAATAGCCCGTATTAAAATATTGGCCAAAATGAAAATTGACGAAAAAAGAATTCCGCTTGACGGAAGATTTAAAGTTCAGGTTGGAAATACTCAAACCGATTTGAGAGTTTCAACACTTCCTACTATTTACGGTGAAAAAGTGGTTATCAGGTTGCTGAAAGAAGAAGGTGCGGTATTCACATTTAAAGACTTAGGTCTGCGAGGATTATCCTTAAAAAGATTTGAAGAACAGATTTTAAAGCCTGTTGGCATGGTGTTAGTTACAGGTCCGACCGGATCAGGTAAAACTGTTACATTGGCATCTGCTTTAGCTAAATTAAATACTGTAAGAGTGAATATAGTTACTATAGAAGATCCGGTTGAAATTAGGGTTCTCGGTGTAAATCAAGTTCAAATCAACCCTCAGGCGGGTTTAACTTTTGCCAACGGTTTAAGGGCTTTCTTGCGACAGGACCCTAATATTATAATGGTAGGAGAAATCAGGGACGGTGAAACAGCGGAGTTGGGCGTACATGCAGCCCTTACCGGTCACTTGGTTTTGTCTACTTTGCACACAAACTCCGCTTCAGGTGCATTGCCTAGGCTTTTAGATATGGGGATCGAAAACTTTTTGCTTGCATCCACAGTGAACGTAATATTAGCCCAAAGACTTGTCAGAAAGATTTGCACTAATTGCAAGGAGGAGCACGAAACGCCTGAAGAGGTTCTGCAGGAAATGAAAACAGTATTATCGTCAATTGAAAGAAATAAGACAATAATGCTTAAGGATCCGGAGACGGCAAAAATAGTTAAAAAGTTTAACGAAGGAGAGATAAAATTATATAAAGGCAGGGGTTGCGATAAGTGTGCGAATACGGGATATAAAGGGAGAATTGGGATTTTCGAGGTTTTGGAAATGTCTGATAGAATCGGTCGTTTAACTCTTGAAAGCAGTACGGCCCAGCAGATACAGGATGTCGCGATGGAGGAAGGAATGTTAAATTTAATGCAGGACGGATATTTGAGAGTTGTAGAAGGAATGACTACTCTAGCTGAGGTTATGAGAGTCGCGAAGTAATAAAGTAAAAATATGAAACTAACCGCGTCGCAATTATTAGAAAAAGTACTGTCACAGAACGCGTCAGACCTGCATTTGTCGGTCGGGGCGAATCCGATGATAAGAATAAACAGAAGACTTTCGCCTCTTGATGATGCGCCGTTAATGGTGGGAGATATAGAATACTTCCTTTCACAACTGATGGAAAAAGAACAGAAAGATTTGTTCGAAGTTAACAGAGAACTGGATTTTTCAGTATCGCTGGGGAATAAGGCAAGGTTTAGAGTTAACGCGTTTTATCAGCGCGGTTATCCTTCAGTAGCACTAAGACTAATTCCGCCCCACCCCCCTTCTTTGGAAACTCTCAATCTTCCTAAAGCCATAAGCAGTTTGTGCGAAATGCGACAAGGCTTAGTAATGGTAGTGGGACCTACCGGTCACGGCAAATCTACGACTATAGCATCAATGATTCAAAGGATAAATGAAACAAGGGCAGAACACATAATTACAGTTGAAGATCCGATCGAGTACATATTTACCAATAAACTGTCTATGATTGAACAAAGGGAAATGTATTTGGATACGCATTCGTGGGAGATATCTTTAAAATCTATTTTAAGGCAGGACCCTAACGTAGTTATGATCGGAGAAATGAGAGATACTGACACAATAAGTACGGCTCTTCAAATAGCTGAAACGGGTCATTTGGTATTTACCACTTTACATACTAATTCTGCCGCACAATCGGTTGATAGAATCATCAGTTCATACCCCGAAGAAAAAAGAGCAGAAATAAGACTGCAGTTTTCGCAGGTGCTTGAAGTTATTATTTCTCAAAGACTTCTCCCCTCCAACTCTAAAGGTATGGTTCCCGCAGTTGAATTGATGTTGGCAAGCGACGCCATAAGAAATTTAATTCGGGAAGGAAAGACACATTTGATAGATAATATGATTGGAAACAGTATAAGTATGGGTATGAGTCCTCTTGATAGAAGTATGGCAACTTTGGTAAACGACGGATTAGTGGAAATTAACGAAGCATTAAAATTCAGCCCGCGTCCCGACGAATTAAGAAGGATTATTAAAGAAACTAAAGTAGCGTCTAAATAATTAGTGACAAAAATATGGCTATTTATAATTATGTAGCTTCAGACAACTTAGGTGCCAGACGCGTAGGCACCGTGGACGCCCGCACGGAAGAACTTGCAATTGCCCTTTTGAAAAATCAGGGAATGTATGTTCTTAGTCTAACTGAGAAGAAATCGAATATTTTAGATCTACTCGTAGAAATTCGCGGAGTTCCCGAAGATGAAGTAGTAAATTTTACCAGACAGTTTTCTACAATGATATCTGCCGGTTTGCCTATTTCCAGAGCTTTGGAAATTTTGGCCGATCAAACTGCAAATAGAAAAATGAAAAAAATATTGGGGGATGTTTTAAGAGATGTTGAGGGGGGTTCGTCGTTGTCGATGTCTTTGGGAAGGTATCCGAGAGTATTTAAAACAACATATCAAGCCTTAATCAGAGCAGGAGAATCTTCTGGCAAACTGGACGAAATACTAGCCAAGCTTGCAACCACTATGGAGGCTAACCGCGAACTGAAAGCAAAATTTAAGGCAGCTATGATATATCCAGCAATTGTTTTCATGGCCATGATAGGTGTCTTTGTAATCATGATGGTTTTTGTTATACCTAAACTGGCAGCTATGTATGAGAGTTTAAATATAGAGCTCCCGGTTATGACAAAAGCAATGATTTTCATTTCGAAGTTATTTACCGAAAAAGTTTACATAATTATCGGATTTGTATCTGCGGGTATATTCGGATGGACACGTTTTTCAAAATCGGAAACCGGCAAAGATGCGATTTCATATATATCGTTTAAACTTCCGGTGTTCGGGAAAATTAACAGGCAGACAGATATTACTCAAATGACCAGTACATTAGGTCTTCTAATTGCTTCTGCCGTTCCTATTGTTGAGTCCCTGAAAATAGTTTCAGATGTTGTTAAAAACCGGTCGTATAAGGAAATATGTTTGGAAGCAGCAAGACGTGTAGAGAAAGGAAGTCCCTTGTCTGAATATTTTAAAGCCAATAAAAATCTGCCTCCCCTTTTAGGTCAGATGGCTTCTGTAGGAGAAGAAACTGGGCAGTTGGATCAGGCATTGGAAAAAGTATCGGATTATTTTGCCGGTGAAGTGGATCATTCAGTAAAAGGAATGTCGGCAGCACTTGAACCAATAATTTTAATCTTGCTTGGAAGTATGGTTGGTGTTTTAATTATTTCTATAATTACTCCGATTTACAAAATTACCAGTTCACTTTAAAGAACCGGTAGTTTTGCACACCGGAGGTGTGAGAAGATAATATCTTCACTCCAGTGAAAAAAATTATCTGGCATTCAGACGGCATAATTAAGTTGCAAATAATATATTATAAATTAAAGGAGGTGAAATTTTTTAATCATATGTTAAATAAAGAAAGAGGTTTCACATTAGTTGAACTTATTGTTGTTATCGCAATCATTGCTTTGCTCGCAGGTGTTTTAGCTTTGGTTATAAACCCGGCTCAAATGTTGGCAAAAGGCAGAGATTCAAAGAGACTTAGAGAAATGGATACTCTTCAAAGCGCTTTAACAGTAGCACTTACCGAGCAGGAAATTGTTTTAACGGATACCAGTGGCTGTACGACTTGTACCAGTGCATCCGGTACACAAGCCGTTGACGGTTCAAACGGTTGGATAAAATTTACGATACCCGCAGGTAAAACAGGTTTATCCAAATATCTGCCTGCTGTGCCTGTGGACCCAACTAACACTACTATCTATGTGTACACTTTCGCATCAACTATTACAGGATACGAAATAAATGCTGTAATGGAATCTACCGACAACGCTACTAAAATGACTACAGATGGAGGAAATAACGCGGCAGCTTATGAAGTAGGAACATCATTAACTATAATCTGATCTGCTTTGTGGAGACCCCAGAGTTCTGGGGTCTTCTTCAAACTTTACGGATTTTGATTGTTTGGTAATTTTTGTGAGAATACTACCTTTTATCTGATTCTAAAAATGATTGTAGTCGCTTCTGCCGGCTGATACACTTTAGTGCATGCTTTACCCTATTTATTATTTTTTAATTTTTGTTGTGGGTGCAGTGTTTGGATCTTTTTTAAATCTTGTATCCGACAGACTCCCGTTTGGAAGACCGGTATTAAAAGGAAGATCTATGTGTGAGTCATGTTCCAAGTTGCTTACCCCTAAAGAACTGGTTCCTTTATTTAGCTATTTGTTTTTAAAAGGAAAATGTTTGAACTGTAAAGTTAAGCTATCCCCTATTTATTTTTTCAGCGAGTTATTTACAGGTTTAGGTTTTGTGGGAATTGCTTATTGGACGAAATTATTCGATCAATTTACAGTTGAAACCATTTTGAATTTTTTATATCTGTCGATTATTTATTCTTTTTACGTCACTTTGTTTTTAACTGATCTGAAATTTAGACTTGTCCCCAATAAAATTGTTTATACTGCTATAATTTTTGCTATTTTATTTCAACTGGCGGTTTCAGTTTATAATTTAGTGGTTCTTCGTACCGGTTTATTAAATGATACTTTTGGAGTCTACTTATATAAAGCAGGATATTTTGATAATCAGGTTTTATACTTGCTTCGCGACTTTGGATTAAATATCTTGAGTTCTGTTGCTATCAGCCTTTTCTTTTTGCTTCTGATCTTTATTACAAAAGGCAGAGGTATGGGCGGTGGCGATGTTACTTTAGGATTTCTGATTGGGATGGTCAACGGTTTTCCGAATAATATTCTGGCAATTTTTTTAGGATTTATGATCGGCGCTGTGTTAAGTATTCTACTGGTACTAATAAAAAAGAAAACAATTAAAGATACAATTCCGTTTGGGCCTTTTTTGATTTTGGGAAGCATGATTGCCTATATTTATGGTACAGCGATTTTGGATTGGTATTTCACGATTTTTAAATGAAGTGTTCTATTGACTTGAAAAGTATAAAGTTTAGAATTGATCTTGGAGAGAAAACTGTATGGATGAAAGTATAACTAGCCTCAATCCTTCCAACGGAAGAAGGAATTTAAAGTTTTTTCTTCTTCTTATTCCTGTATCTGTAGCTCTATTTGCATTATTTTTATATTTACAAAGCACTAATAAGGTAGTTACCGAGCCGACTCCGGAAAAAAATGAAAATGATGACTCGGTTTTCGGAAATGTTAAAGAAAAAAATCCGGAAATAGTAGATTATAAATATTTCACTTCATATACTAAGGACAAGGATGGAAATCAGGTATTATCGGCTATTACTTCTACAGTTTTGGATATTCAGGGAAAATCGATTTCACTGGAAAAGAAAAATGACTCACCTTTGGTTGTCGATACTTCTGCAAATTTCAGTTTTTATAAGTATAAAAAGGATTTGAACGACCCCTTGGAAATAGCAGAATTTTCAGAAATTAAAAAAGACATGACGGTTACTATTTTTTTTGATTATAATAGTAGTGATAATAAAGTGGTTTTCAGATTTTTAGAATAATTTTTTAATGCGTAAAATTACTGTCTATATTTATGTATTATTTTTTTCACTTATATTTTTGAGTGGTGCTAAAAATGTATACGCTCAATGCGGGGGCGATCCTACAGGTTGTTATACTCCTGCCGGCGATTGTTGTTCTAATTGGGAAAACTGTTGCTATTGCGATCAGGCTCCGGGTAAAATAGGCTGTAGCGGGGAAGTAGGAACTTACAGATGTCTTAGTCCTAACTTCTGCGGCGGTAGTGGAAGTGGAGGAGATGATCATCTTCCAACCGGCTGGTTAGATGTAGCTGATTGTACTGCCTTTCAAGGTTGGGCCGGGGA
>Ga0209431_10003888_pt1 | contig 11783 bp, 9 predicted proteins | sample RifCSP13_3_FD_184021 | JGI IMG/M metagenome (GOLD analysis project Ga0209431, IMG submission 184021) | Soil microbial communities from Rifle, Colorado - Rifle CSP2_sed 13_3 (SPAdes) (version 2) | ecosystem: Environmental > Terrestrial > Deep subsurface > Rock core/Sediment | place: Rifle...
AAGTTTGCTATTGGGAGGTTTTTGTTTTTGGATACGGTTCGTACGATTTGTTCTATGTTCATGTCGGCTGTGATTTTTCCGATGCTGTGGTTGTCGGTTGCGATTTTGAAATAGTATCCGTCATCTGGGAGGACTTGGAAGCATCCTGCTGGTGCGCACGCTAACGCAGAGATTGCGTCTTTTCTGCCTTTGCTTGCTGCGGTTGTGCCGTCTACTGGGTCGATGACGAATTCGACTTTGGGTCCTCTTCCTGTTCCGACTTTTTCGCGGTATGCGAATGATGGTGCGTTGTCTTTGGGTCCTTCGCAGCAGATTACTTCTCCTTCGATGTCTGTTTGGTGGAGTACGGCGCGTGAGAATTCTATTGCTTTGTCGTCGATGAGGTCGCAGTTTCCTTGTCCGATGTGGAACGCTGCTCCTACTGCTCCTGCGACGGTTATGCGGGTTAATGAGGGTGCTATTGCTCTTAGGGTTACCATGGTTTGTTTCTCCTGTTTGTGTGTTGGTGGGTTGTGTATTGTGGCGCTTCAATGAATATAAAATGTGCGCATGTGTAGTTCATTTTAGTGGATGGCAACTTGGAATTGATGTTCTCGGAGCAGACTATTTACCCTTATGATAGATTTCGGGTTGTGCAAATTATTGTGTCAATTAGAAGAAGAAGGGAACGTTTGCTATGCCCATCTTCTTCTCTTGCTTTGTGCTGCAGGTTCTGATTGGCTGTGGGGTTGCTGTGTGGTTTGTGTTTGGGAAGGGAGAAGGGAAAATGGGAAGGGACGAAGGGACACGGCACTCACAGCTGGCTGAAGTGAATTTGGTCTTGCCAGAACGAATTTCGTTGCGCTACTCGGGCTAGACCAAAAGTTGTGTTTCTTAAAGCATTATAAAAAGGGTGAAAGCTGCGGGAGATTTTGTCAACCGTGTGCAATTTGTTTTAATAAGAGAGTTTTCACCTAATAATATTCGCAGCCCAAAATAGAGGCAAAAAGCAGACATGTTGATAACAGAAGTCATTCTTGAGAACTTTATGAGCTACGAGTACGCCAGAGTAGCCTTCAAACCCGGCGTAAACCTGATTGTCGGACCAAACGGCGCTGGAAAAAGCTCACTTCTCCTCGCAATAAGCGTGGCGTTGGGTCAGACTTACACCGAGCGCAGCAAGAAACTCAGCAACCTCATCCGATGGGGAAAAGACCTGGCACGAGTCACCGTTGTCCTCGACAACAGCAAACGAGGCGGAAAACGCCCAGCCCCAAAATACGCCAAGGACCAGATTTTCCTCAGCCGTTTTCTGCGCAGAGACGGTCAATACTGGTTTGAAATGGAAAACCGCGCAGCCAACAAACAGGACGTCGAGCGCTTACTGGGAAGGTTCGGCGTGGACCCTGACAACATGCTCATCATCATGCACCAGAGCATGGTTGAACAGTTCACGGTGCTCAGCAACCTCGAGAAGCTCCGCATTGTAGAAGCCGCAGTGGGTTTGGAACCGTTCCGCGAGAACGTACTTCAAGCGCAGCAGAAACTAACCCGCATACTCAGCCAAGAAGAATCCGTGAGCAAGTTGCTGGAAAGCGCGCAGCAGACGCTCAGCTACTGGCGAGAGCAATACGAGAAATACCAAGAGAAAAAGCAGATGCAGACTAAGCGGCGATTTCTGGAACGCGAACTTGCCTGGGCAGAAGTGGAGCGCCGAGAAGCCGCAGTTAAAGAGTTAGAAGCTGACAAGCATAAAATCCAGGAAAAATTAAATCGTATCGAAACCGAATCCAAAACGACAAAAGACCAACTGCAGAAAGAATACGACCAACAGCAGATACTGAAACAAGAAAACAAAACAGCCTTTAGCAACCGCTTAGACTTCGAACGTGAAATTGCCCAGAACCAAGCCACTGCAATTCTGGTTGAGCAGCTGCTTAAAGAAATATCAGTTTTGGAACAGAAAATCCTCCGTTCCGAGAGCGCAAACCAGTTTAAGCTGCTTCAAACTGGAAACCTGAAAGGACTTGCGAAAAACTCAAGCGAACAATGCATAAAGGCACAAGAAAAAGTAAAAGAAAACCAAGCCAAAATGAAAAGCATGGAAGATGCAATTGAGAAAATAACCAACGAAATCATAGACAAGCGAATCAAAATTGCCCTACTGGAATACCAAAGAGAAAACGCAGCCAAGGACATAGGCAAAACGGAAACATCAATCAAAACAGCCAAAACCAGCTTAGAAGCGTCAACGTCCAAGGCGCAAGAGTCAGGCGCAAGAATCGCCGTCGTCAAAAGCCCAGCAGACATCCTTAACGAAATACGCGAAACCGACGGACACCTAGCAGCGTTGGCGGGTGTTTCGGAAGATATAGAGCGTACGTATGAATCCTACAGTAAGCTTTTTCTTGAACTCAAAGAGAAAGCACAGGTGGTTGCGGACAACCGCCAAAAAGCTCTAGAAGAAGTTTCCGCGCGTATGCAGTCATGGCGAAACGTAATGACGAGTTTGCTTGAACGCGTAAACTTGGAGTACCAGAAAATTATGAGTCAAACCAGAGCAACAGGCGAAGTGCGGCTGAGCAGCGTGCAGGAAATTGAAACCGCAGGACTAGAGATTCTCGTCGGCTTCAAAGGAGGAAAACCCGTACCTTTGGACGCATACACGCAAAGTGGGGGCGAAAGAACCACAGCAACCATGAGCTTCCTCTTAGCGCTGCAGCAGCATGTGCGCTCGCCTTTCCGCGCTGTGGACGAGTACGATATTCACATGGACCCACGTAATCGCGAAATGATTGCGAAAATCCTCATCTCAACAATAAAAGACGCAAATTCGCAATACGTCGTAATCACGCCAAGCCAGATTACTTTCGCGCAAGAGAATGCTAACATCGTAACGGTTCAAAATGTCGAAGGAAAATCGGTAGTCCGCGAGGTCGTTGCCTAATGCAAGCGCATAAACAACGAGAACAAAAAAAGCTTGGCAAAGACAAACTCGAACGCGTAATCGGCATGATGAAAGCCATCGAAGCACACACTGTAGACCCATTCCTGCTCAATGTTGACGAAATAATCCGTATCGTACAAGAGTATTTTCCACAGTGGAATGAACCTGAAGAGCTCAACTTGGACGCAGAGGCAATTCACCATCTGGCATCAGTTGTGAAGCTGCAAAGTGAATGGGTAAAACAGCGCAGCACATCGCTTTACACAGATCCTTTTGTTCTGGAAGAGAAAATCATCCAGAAAAACAAAGCGGAAATCACCACTGCGTTTCTAAGAGCATGGCATCCCATAGTTGAGCTGGAGCAGATTAGCTTGCACAGCCTTGCTGAAGCGTTGCGTTACTGGAATGCACTTGTGCCGCTAAAGGATAGGTGGCCAGAACTTCTTGTGCCCGAGTTTTCATGCGGAACTGCCAGCAGAGAAGAATTGGTGGAAGAAAGAATTTTGAGGGATGAGGCATTCAGTGTTGAGCTGGAACGTTACTGGCAGCAGCTAAAGGATATAGTGAAGGCGAAAGGCGTAGATGGCAAATTGTACTACATGGATTTTGTCGGCGCTGAAACTTACCAGGAGACCGCGCAGCGGGCTTACATCACAAGTTTCCTCATAACATACGGCTACGCGACGTTGGAGATTATCCCACTGGAAGAAGAAATATTCATAAAGCCTCTTGACGAACCAGCTTCGAAGTTAAGCAAGCAAGCGGTCTCAGTACCCATCACGCTCACCTTTGAAAGTTGGCAAAAATGGAAGCGAGGCGAAAGGGAATGAGCATAGGAAAGCGAAAAGGCGTTTACGCGGCAAAGATGAAACGAGCGGCTCACATGCTGTTTTTCCAAAGACACCAAAAGCCCGGTGTTAAAGGCTGGGAACTTCACAAAAGCTTAGGTTCAGACTACCCAAAAGTGCTGGACGTATTGGATGATTACATGAAAGGTCTGGACTTGCAGGTTAAAACGGTTTTTGAAGAGGAGAAAACACCTGAAAAGCCTACCTTGGAGGAGCTGGACAAAGCACGTTTTTACGTGACCCTGCGCGGTGACCTTCAGCCGAAAGAAGCAAAGATGATTGGTTGGCGCATCGACGACCTTGCTGGCTTGGCAATTACAATCTCGTTTATCATCAGCAAGAAGGGGCAAACAGCGCGACGTGACGTTGAAGAGCTTTTAGGCGAGAAAATCCCCGGTTGGAAAGTCGGCTTAAACATAGACAGGTACATCCGGTACGGCTATCTGCAGCAGGACGAAAACGAACAGCTATATTTGGATTGGCGAACACGAGCAGAAGTAGACCAAAAAGCACTCATAGACATGCTGCTGCGAGCAGAAGAGGAAAAAACCGCTGGAACATCCGCTAAAGATCAGGAAAAAGACCGCGAAGAAACCACTGAAGAAGAAACTGAAAGCGAAAAAGAATAGATGCTGAACCGAGACCTGCTGCTCGGTGGCGCCGTGAATCTTGCTGCGTAGATATTGGCAGCAAAAACATACTATTCACTAAGAACGCCAGGCCACTCTAATCCTCAATCATCCTTGCTAGCTACTGGTCAAGTGAAATATTACCCCTACTGCGGCTCAGAAAACAGACTTACCGCTGAATACTGCACGCACTGCGGCAAAAAGCAGTAAAGAAGAACTTCCCAAATCTTTCTTCCGCTTGGAAAAGGCTTAGCCAACAGTCCTTGAACAAATCTTTTGCTTCCTTAACAGAAGAATGTATGCACATCCAGTAACTCAAAATGAAAATCATAACTGGAGACGAACGCTTGCGAGAACTGGAAGAAGTCATCTTTCTAAAAGAAAAGGTGTGTTTTAGTAATTTGGTGCTGCGGGCAGGATTTGAACCTGCGAACCCCTACAGGAAAGGATATCTCATAGGGCGCCAAGTCAAAGCGTCGATCTTGAGTCCTTCACCTTTGACCTAGCTTGGTTACCGCAGCGCTCCGTGTAAACCAAAGACTTTTCGTTTTCTTTCTTATTAATCATTTCCTATGCAGAGAGAACATAGAGAACTTACTTTCCGACTTTCTCAAGTTCCCCCAGGAAACGCTCAAATCTTTTCAAGCCGAGATTCCAGAAGTTCGGTGCAGCCACATCTAAGTCGACTATTTTGCTGATTTCTTTGGGTGAAACGCTGCTGCCTGCTGAGAGTGCCTTCATAAGTTTGGGCACGAACGCTTTGCCCTCTTCGAGGTATCGTTGGTACAGCGAGTAAACGAACATCTGGGCATACACATATGGGTAGTTGTAGAAGCGGTAGTTTGACATGTAGTAATGTGGCTTCATTGTCCACTCTGCCTCCAACTCTGGAAACCACTTCACAGCGTCACCGTAAATTCGGTTCCTCGCCACGGTCCATAACCCACAGATAGTCTTGTAATCCAAGTAGTTGCCCTGTTTAATTGTCGCGTAGAGCGCTTGCTCAAACCAAACACGCGCCGTGACTTGAAACGCCGTCATCCCTGCTTCATCCAGAACCAAGCACAACACTGACTTGCGCTCCGCGTCAGACTTCGTCTCTTCCAGCAGCAAATCCGTCAGCAACAGCTCGCCGAAGATCGAAGCCGTCTCCGCCACAACCGACGGAACATTCACGTTCATTATGGTTTGGCTGCGCTGCATGTAGTAATCATGTGTTGCGTGCCCAAGCTCATGTGCCAAAGTGTAAACGTCATTCAACGACCCAGAGAAGCTTTCCAGTATGAAGGCGGACTTTCCGTTGTACCAGCCTGCGCAGAAGGCGCCGTTCCGCTTGCCAAAACGCGGCGAAGCATCAATGTGGCGTTTTCCAAGCATCTCCCTAACCGGCGTTGAGTATTCCTCGTCAAACCTAGCGTATGCTCGTGTTATCAGGCTCTGGGCGTCCACAAAAGTAAACTTCAACTCTTCTGTATCGGGCAGGGGCGCGACGATGTCTTGGCAGCCAAGTACTGGTAGCTGCATCTGCTTTGCCTTCAGCTTGAGATATCGACGATAAAGACCAGCATTTTCCTCAATTGCCCGCAATAAATTGTCTACAATGATTTCTTCAGTGTCATTGCTTATTATGCTGGACTCCATAGGCGAAGCGTATTTTCTCCGCTCCGACACATTCACCCAGTCATTGCAGATGTTCCTCAAAGCAGAAGCAAAAATCTCGCCGTCCCTGCCCAGTAACCCGTAAATCGACTTGTTAGCTGACTCACGGGTGGCCCGGTCAGGATGAGACAGCAACCCATTTGCTTCACCGTAATTGAGCGTTTTCTTCTCGCCTCGAACAATAACTTCGAACATACGCGTGTTTAGCCACTTGCTCTGCAACTCCTCCCAAGCGTCTACGCCGAATTGATCCTTCTCAATTATTAACTGCTCTTCCACCTCGCTGAGCTGGTGCGCAACCCTCCGCTTAACCCTCTCCAACATATGCCTGTACACCGCCAAAACAGGGTCGTCAATCAACTGCGGTTTACTCTTAACCAGAGAACCGAGCTCCAAAGAGAAGAACGCCAACTGCTTGCCCAGCCGCGCCTCAAGTTTGCTAACCCTGTCATGAAGCGCCTGAGCTTCAGGCGAAGTCATGTTTGCCGAAAACAACAAGCCGGCGTATAAGGAGATATCTTGTAGTTTCGCCTGAAACGTTTCAGACTCGCGTATGCACTGAAGCAACTCTTCAGAGGTGAAACTCGCGATTTTGCCTCGGCACCGCTTCTCTAAAGCTTCGGCAGAAGCCACGACATTTGCAATGGCTTTTTCCACCGTAGAATCGGATGCGCTCGGAAAAATCTCTGTCAGATTCCAGGTGATTTCTTGCTGTCCCATGTGCGTTCAACCTTAACAGAAAGGAATGTTCTTTGTTCGCGTTATTTCTGCGTTGCCCTCACCCTTCCTCGAACGGATGGGAAAACATAAGTACCAACTCGGGCATACACTAGTTTGTAAGGCTTAGTGCGAGGTGAACTTTTCGTGTTAGTTTTACCTTTGGATTTAATGAGTGATCTGCTTGGAAAAATAACCGGATCCATAGCTGGCGTGCCCACACTCATATTCATGATAATACCATTCATTTTAGGCTTAATCCTCGGTTGGTTCATCAAGAAAAACCTGAAAATCGCCATGATCGCAGCCATAATAATCGTCATAGTCGCTTACTTCGGCTTATTCGGTTTGAGCATTGGATCTTTAACTGACATAGTAACAACGTACGGACCCGCCGCCATCTTTGGCGGAATTGCGCTTTTCGGATTGCTTCCGCTTAGCATAGGATTCATAATCGGCTTGATTCTGGGCTTCATCGTAGCATGAAGCGCCCCGTTTCCTTTTTTATAGAAATTTCTTTGCTTTTTAGAGCGGTGGATAGTTACGGCAATTGTCACGGCACTTTATTGCATGCCACAGTGTCACAGAGAAGGAAGCAATCAATACCGCTTCGACAGCTATTACAATTATTAAGAGTTGAACTTGTGCAGCCGTTTGCGCCTGCAGAAACGTGTTGACTCCACCGGTTTGGGGAGAGTTACTGGCGTAATCGGGGATGGTGTTTACGGCTTCTTGAAGAGTTGTATTTAGCGCTGAGTACAAAACGTAGATTGGCATGATAAATGCGGCTGCCAAAAACACGATTGAAAGTGCAAGCCATTTCGTGTACTTGTACATGAAAAATCCTCTCAAATAGAAGTTGTTTCGACGAATATAAACTTTGACTGAAGTTGGCTACTTTATGTGGGTTTGAAGCAGTACCTTTGCCATTGAGGCCACGTTTGCCCTGCGGCGCATGCGGCAAAGTCGATGGTTAATTCCCTGCCTATTTTCAGCTGTTCCTGAGGTATGCCTGTAATCATTCCGGGGATTTTCAGTTGGTTTTCAAGCTGCACTATGCCCACTGCGTATGGAGCTAGAGCTTGGAACTGAAGCGGCGCAACATGGATAACAGTGTACGTCAAAAGGTGTCCTTTGCCGGAGATTTCTACCCACTCAAACTCTTGTCCGAAGCATCTGTCACACAAGGGTCTTGGCGGCAGATGGGTTTTGCCGCATTTGAGGCATTTGCCCGCCATGAGCTTGGCTTGGGTCAGGAACTTGTAGAACTGTTCTATTGTGAAGGGGGCTTGCGTGTTCATGCGTGGTCGCTCCTGTAAACGTGTACTGTCGCTGTTGCGCCTGACCCTCCCACGTTATGCGTCAAGCCTACTTTGGCGTCTTTGACCTGACGCTTATCTGCCTGCCCCGTTAACTGAAGGTAAATTTCGTATGCCTGCGCCGTGCCTGTAGCCCCGACTGGGTGTCCTTTTGCTTTTAAGCCGCCGCTGGTGTTAACGGGCAATCTTCCTCCTAGGCGTGTTTCGCCGCTTTCAATAAGCTTTCCTCCTTTGCCCACGGGGCAGAAGCCTAAGTCTTCGTAAGACATTATCTCGACAAAGGTAAAACAGTCATGAACTTCGGCTACGTTGATATCGCTGGGTTTCAGGGCTGCCATCTCATATGCTGTTTTCGCAGCTAGTTTTGCTGAATTTAAGCTGGTAAGACTTGTGCGTTCGTAAAGGCCAATAGTGTCGCTGGCTTGCCCTGAACCGATTATGTGCACTGGAGCATCGGTGAATTTGCTTGCCAATTCAGGTTTAGTCATAATAATGCAGCTTGCGCCATCCGTTATTAAGGAACAGTCGTAGAGCTTCAGTGGCCACGCTACCACTTTAGAGGATAAGACGGTGTCAACGGTTATTTCCTTTTGCAAGTGCGCCTTGGGGTTAAGGCTGGCATGATAGTGGTTTTTCACGGCGACTTTTGCCATCTGCTCCTGCGTTGTGCCATAATCGTTCATGTGTGCCGTAGCCATCAACGCGAACAAGCCTGGAAAAGTGATGCCGTGAAACTGCTCGAATGGGTAATCCGATGCCATCGCAAGGTACTCGGTCACTTCCGCTGTGGTTCGGTGCGTCATTTTTTCAACTCCGCCAACTATGACGGTGTCGGCTAAACCTGAAAGCACAGCATAGATACCGCTGCGCAATGCTGCACCTGAGGAGGCACATGCCGCTTCCGTTCGCGTGGCAGGAATTCCTGCTAATCCAGCCCAGTCGGCTACGGCAGCGCCCATGTGTCCCTGATGTTCGTAGGCTTCCCCCATGTGCCCGATGAACATGGCTTTGATGTCCCGCTTAGGGTCAAGTTTAGGGCAACGGTCAAACGCCTCTTTAACGGCAAAACTGAAGATTTCTCTTGCGTAGAGCCCTTCATGTTTTCCAAATTTTGAAAGACCTGCGCTGACTATGGAGACAAGTGGTTTTCCATTCAAGTCAGAAGTTCCCTTCTGTATTCCTTCTTCTAGGCTGGGCAACGTTTAAAGGCTACGCAAAAGTCACGCCGCTGACCTTTAAACGTTTTACTCGGGAAAATACTACGGTTGGCTCATCTGAATAGTGATTAGCCTTGTTACCATCTGAACTTATGTGAAGGTCAATTTTACGTATTTCAGTGGTCCATAAGAGCGGAAACGCTATGGTCCACGATGCATGTTGATTACTTCTTGAAGGAGAGCCATTTTGGTTTTTGTTCAGGCAAGATCATTTCCCATTCTATGTTATTTGAAATGTGAGTTGAACTTCCTTCACTAATTGTTCTTTGTTGACCTTTTTGTTGGAATGAAGCAGACTTTTAAATTAGTTCTCTGTGAAGGATAGCAATCGCTGAGTGTCTGTGGAGAGTGCGGCGAAAATAGGAAAACAGCAAAACGTTAGCGGACTTAGGAAGTTCGGAGTTGACTTGGTGGGGGCTGTTCCATTTGGAACTCATCTTTGCCAGTTTTATGAAACCAAGAAGGATCTAATCGACATTTTGGTTCCTTATTTTGCTGAGGGCTTGCGAAGTAATGAGTTTTGCTTGTGGGTAACTTCCCCGCCGCTTGAGGTTGATGAAGCAAAGGAAGCGATTCGAAATGCCGTTCCCGACCTAGAAGCCTTCGTCGCTAAAGGGCAAATAGAAATAATCTCTTACAATGAGTGGTACCTGTTGGGCGGCAAATTTGATTCAAAACGGGTTCCGCAAGGATGGGTCGACAAAGAAAATGCTGCGTTGAAACGCGGCTTTGAAGGACTGCGCCTCTCAGGGAACACATTTTGGATTGACAGAAGTCTCTGGCAAAGTTTTGTTGATTACGAGGAAGCTGTTAACGTAGTCATCGGAGGGCACAAAATGCTTGCTTTGTGCACCTACTGTCTAAAGAACTGCAGCGGCAACGATGTTCTCGATGTTGTACGTAACCATGTGGGCACGCTAATCAAGCAGGGTAAGAAATGGGGTTTGGTTGAGAATGTTGCCCGACGCCGGAAAGCTGAAGTAGCGTTTAAGGCAAGCGAGGCGCAATATCTTTCTTTGTTCTCAAATATGATGGACGGTTTTGCCCATTGCAAAATGATATTTGACGAGGAAGGTAAACCAGTAGATTTTGTCTATCTGCAAATCAATGATGCCTTCGAAAGAATAACTGGGCTGAAAAGAGACGTTGTCATTGGAAAAAGGGTTACAGTAGCGATACCTGGAATTAAAAAAGCTAATCCCGAACTATTTGAAATCTATGGTAGAGTTGCTCTTACAGGAAAAGACGAGAGGTTCGAAATCTTTTTCAAGCCTTTAAGCTTGTGGTTGTCTGTCTCGGTTTATAGCCCAAAAAAGGGTTACTTCGCCGCAGTATTTGAAGACATTTCTGAACGCAAGAAGTCGGAGGAGACACTAAGAGAAAGCGAGAAACGGCTAGCCCGAAGTCAGGAAATTGCTCATCTCGGCAGCTGGGAACTTGACTTAATCAGCAACCAACTATCCTGGTCAGACGAAGTTTACAGAATCTTCGGTCTGAAGCCGCAAGAGTTCGGTGCCACATATGAAGCCTTCCTGGATGCGGTGCACCCTGAAGATCGCGCAGCAGTCAATGCAGCATATGTGGGCTCACTCAGCGACGGAAAGGACACTTACGAGATTGAGCACCGGGTTGTGAGAAAATCAACGGGTGAGATACGGGTAGTACAAGAAAAATGCGAGCATTTCCGAGATGAATCTGGCCGCATTATCCGATCCATCGGAATGGTTCAAGACATTACGGAACGCAAGAAAGTCGAACAAGCCCTTCAACAGGCAAAACTTGACTGGGAACGCACTTTCGATAGCGTCCCAGACTTCATAGCGATACTCGACAACGAGCACAGAATCGTGCGCGCAAACCAAGCTATGGCGCAAAAGCTGGGAGTAACCCCCGAGCAATGCATCGGACTAAATTGTTACAGTTGTGTTCATGGGACAACCATTCCGCCAGAATGTTGTCCTCACTCAAAATCCGTGAAGGATGGCAAAGAACACATAGCCGAAGTGCTTGAACCTCGCCTCGGAGGTTATTTCCTAGTGAGCACCACGCCGTTAAGAGACAAACAAGGATTGATGGTTGGCACCGTACATGTGGCAAGAAATATCACTGAACGCAAGCAGATCGAAAAAAAACTACTCACTTCGGAGGCGCGCTACCGCCGCCTGTTCGAGGCCGCCAGGGACGGCATTTTGATCCTGGAGGCTGAGAGCGGGGTGGTTACAGACGTGAATCCATACCTGGTCGAGATGTTGGGTTTCTCACAGGAAGAAATCGTTGGAAAAGCACTCTGGGAACTGGGATTCTTCAAAGATATTGCAGAAAGCAAGGCTAACTTCCTGGAATTACAGCAGAAAGGATACATCCGCTATGAAGACCTGCCGCTGGAGACTACCAACGGGCGCAAGTTCCATGTAGAGTTCGTTAGCAACGTCTATCAGGTGGGCCACAACAATGTTGTCCAATGCAAT
>Ga0209431_10003889_pt1 | contig 11782 bp, 9 predicted proteins | sample RifCSP13_3_FD_184021 | JGI IMG/M metagenome (GOLD analysis project Ga0209431, IMG submission 184021) | Soil microbial communities from Rifle, Colorado - Rifle CSP2_sed 13_3 (SPAdes) (version 2) | ecosystem: Environmental > Terrestrial > Deep subsurface > Rock core/Sediment | place: Rifle...
AGCCGAAGCTTTGGGGTAGGGACCGAATCACTGTGCACGAACGCCGGTATGAACACACCAAGAAAGCCCTTCCCCGGCACGGGATGGTCGGTCGCGCTCTGCCCGGTCCACACCAATATCGCTACCATTCGCTCTCGCCCGTGGCTCTGCTTATGGCTTTCCCTCGGTCTTGCTCTGGAGATTTCCTCCCAGGTGATCTTCGATCTGTAAGTGAAGTTTAATGGCCCAAGCAGCACCCGGTGAATACGAAGGCACGGCGCTGATCGCCGATCCGACCCATCGCTATATCCAGTTCAACGTTGGCGAGGTTTTTGTTGATTGGACTCTTACAAATGCCGTATGTTAGCATCGAATGTATGGTCTCGCAAACATGGGCCACGCCCGCTGAGATGGCGCGCAGCCGCTGGCGATACGTCAATCGCGTGATCGCGGCCGAGATCTCGGCCTTCACGCGCTACTACGACCGGATCATCCAGGCTGAGCGGCTGGAGCACGACAGTGGCCTTCTTCTCAGCCTCATCGATTGCCCGAGCAAGTCAGAGGTGGCGCCCGGGGAGGAGCTTCCCGACCTGAGCGTGGAGCCACAAAAGCGCACGGCCATCTTGCTCAACGGCCTTTTCAATCACCACTTGGATATCCAGGGATTGCTCCTGGCGATGAAGTCAAGGCTTGCGCGCACTTCCCGGCCAGTGGTCGTGGCTTACAACCCCTATTGGAGTTGGCTTTACCGCCTGGCCAATCGCTTGGGGCTGAGGTCTGGCGCCGAGCCCACGACCTTCGTGACCGAGACGGATCTCAGGAACCTGGTCCTTCTCTCGGGTTATGAGATTGCCCGCATCCGCCCGGCGGTTTTCTTTCCTTGGAAGTGCTTGGGCGTAGGTGTTTTGTTGAACCGTCTCCTTCCGGCGATACCGCTGCTCCGGGCTCTCGGGCTGGTCAACGTGGTGGTGATCCGGCCAGTCATCCCCGAGGCCGGAAAGCGGCCCTCGCTTTCGGTCGTCATTCCGGCCCGCAATGAGAAAGGGAATATCGAAAACGCGCTTAAGCGGATGCCGGATCTGGACACGGACATCGAGGTGATCTTTGTCGAGGGCAACTCGAGCGATGGGACATGGGAAGAGATCCAGCGCATCGTCGCGGAGTATTCCTCGCGCTTCAAGCTTAAGGCTTTCCGCCAGACAGGAAAGGGCAAGAACGACGCCGTCCGTCTGGGATTCGCGAAGGCGAGCGGAGAAGTCCTGACGATCCTGGACGCGGATCTCACCATGCCGCCGGAGCTGCTCGGGCGCTTCTTTGACGCCTATTGCGAGGGCAAGGGCGATTTCATCAACGGGACGCGGCTAGTTTATCCCATGGAAGGGGAGGCCATGCGATTTCTCAACCGCCTGGGTAACATCTTCTTCGCCAAGGCGCTCTCCGCGGTCCTCTCGACCCGGCTCGGCGATTCGCTCTGCGGCACGAAGCTTTTGTCCCGCCATGATTACGAGCGTATCGTGCGCTGGCGCGGGGATTTTGGCGATTTCGACCCGTTTGGCGATTTCGACCTCTTGTTTCCAGCCGCGGATCTTGGCTTCGGCATCATCGACATCCCGATCCGCTACCGGGCCAGGACGTACGGGGCGACCAACATCCATCGCTTTCGCCATGGCTTTTTGCTGCTCAGGATGACGCTCGTCGGGCTGCTGCGGATCAAGATGGGCAGGATTTGAGCGATGTCCTGCGCGTCGGCGAAACTGCCAAAAGGGCTCGATGATCCTTGGCACGTTCGGGAACTGCGCGCCCGCATCCAATCCAAGCCTGCTCTGAGAAAGTACTACCTGGAAGTCTATTGTAAGTACACCGATTGCCTAGCGCGCTGCCCCTCGCGCGGGCTTGCCCTAGAGCTAGGCTCGGGCGCCGGCTTCGCCAAGGACCTCATCCCTGATCTGGTCACCTCGGACACGATCCCGTACGAGGGCGTCGATCGCGTGGTCGATGCTACCGCCATGCCCTTTGAGGAGGGGAGCCTGCGCGCCATTTTCATGCTCAACGTGTTTCATCATATTCCGGACGCCGCCGCGTTCTTGCGGCAGGCGCAACGCTGCCTCGTTCCGGGCGGGCGCGTGCTCATTGTGGATCAGTTCCCTGGCTGGTTCAGCCGCTGGATCTACCGCTACGCGCACCACGAGTCGTTCCATCCTGAGGCGCGGGACTGGAAGTTCGATTCCACGGGGCCTCTCTCGGGTGCCAACGGAGCGTTGGCTTGGATGGTCTTTGAACGGGATCGGGCGCAGTTCGAGGCCGAGTTCCCCGCGCTCCGCCTGGAGCGTTACGAGCCCCACACGCCGCTCCGCTACTGGCTCACAGGAGGGCTCAAGGGCTGGAGCCTGCTCCCAGGCTGGGCCTTTGGCACCGCGACCGCCATCGATCAGGGCTTGATGAAGCTTGGGCGGGGTTGGGCGAGTTTTCTGGACGTCGAGCTCGTCAGAGCTTAGAACTCATTCCATTATCCAAAGTCTACGAAAGTAATTCTTAGCTGTGCGGGCATCTTGCTCTCTGCTATACTAAGTCTATGAACCGACTCCCCTTCCTATCGAAGTTGGCCGTTATTTTGGTAGTGTTCTGCGCCCTCTTAGCAAACCTCGACTTGCTGCTCGACAAGTCAACCACCTTCGATCCAAATCTTTGGGGTAGAGACAGAATCACTATGAGCGAAAGTCGATATGAACGAATCAAGAAAGCCCTTCCTCGGCACGGGACAGTGGGTTACATTTCAAATCTAAAAGCTGAGGATATCCGGTTCGATCCAGGATTCGGCGAGTACTACCTCGCTCAGTATGCTCTTGCACCGCTCGTCGTGATCTATTCGTCAGACCAACCTCTGGTGATCGGGAACTTTCGCGGCTCCGCTCGGGTTTTGCCCGCCGGCGCGGCACAGTTGGTTCTTGTGAAGGACTTCGGAAAAGGAGTCATCTTGTTTCGCCGGGAAATGAAGTGACGCTACTTTTTTCGCTGCTGGTAGCGGTAGGGATCGGCGCAGTTGCGCTCTCCCTTGTTCACGGCGACCTCGCTACCATTCGCTACTATCCTTGGCTCTGTTTGTGGCTTTCTCTCGGTTTTGGCCTAGGGATTTCCTCAATGAGCCTCTTTATCTGGTCAGTCCTGTTATACCCCTCAGCAGGTTATATCCTGGCCGAGCTTTGCCTGGTCGTAGCTTTGGCTGTACCCCTCATCTATCGGGTGACCACAAAACCTCTCGCCGCGCCATCGCAAACGCCGCCGGGCGCCTCCTTGAGATCGGGGCGTTTATCTCCGCTCCAGATCTTTTTTTACGTATTATTAATCTCTTCGCTTCTTAGCTTCGCCTTCCTGTTCACCGCCGGACCGCACGGCGTCTGGGACGCCTGGGCTGTGTGGAACCTCCGAGCGAGATTTATTTTTCTAGGCGGAGAGCACTGGCTAGACGGCTTTTCCGGCGCGCTTCGCTGGTCCCATCCAGATTATCCGTTGCTCCTCCCGGCTCTAGTCGCCAGAGCCTGGATTTACACAGGGCAAAACAGCGTCGTCGCGCCTGCGCTTGTAGCGACGCTCTTTACCTTCGCAACCCTCGGCCTCTTGGTTTCATCGCTCGGCATCTTTCGCGGCAAAACCCAAGGTCTTATTGCCGGCATCGTGTTCATGGGAACGCCTTTTTTTTTCGAACACGGCGCTTCGCAACAGGCGGATATTCCCATTGGCTTTTATATCCTGGCCACACTCGTCCTGGTCTGCCTCGCCGAACACAGGCCGAGCGGCAAAAACTCATGGATGATCCTGGCCGGCGCGATGGCCGGCTTTTCCGCCTGGACAAAAAACGAGGGGTTGCTGTTTTTGACTTCCGTATTCGCTGTTCGGCTAGCGATAACGGCTGTTACAAAAGGGCGAACAGGGGGCGCCAGCCAGTGGCTTTTTTTCCCCCTTGGACTGCTGCCTATGCTGGTGACCGTCAGCTACCTCAAACTATGGCTTGCTCCATTCGAAGATCCGCTCCTAACGCAGGGGTGGCAGGCTATTGCCAAATTAGGAAACCTAAGCCGATATTTGCAAGTTTGGCAGGCGTTTCAATGGGAACCCGGCTCATTCCGCAACTGGGTAGTGCCGCTGGCTCTGGCCTTCTACGCGCTCCTCATGGGGAAATCGGCCGAGAGCAAGGAGAGGCAGGCGGTTGGCACTGCCGCCGGCGCGTTACTTCTCGTGCTCATTGGCTACTTTCTCGTTTATGTCGTAACCCCTTGGGATCTAGATTGGTACGTAAAAACCTCGCAGGCGCGCCTTCTCATGCAACTCTGGCCGAGTATCGTATTCGGGTTTTTCCTTATCGTTCGGGCTCCGGATGAGGCCGCGGGGATGACAAGGCAGCAATCTTTTCCTGGATTCGGGAGGAGTTAGGGTCAATCGCGCGGGCCTTTTGGTAATAGGAAAGCGCTTTTTGTTGGTCCCCTAACATCTCCCAGGCGTGGGCCACCGTAAGGATAGCGTACAAGGGTGAGGGCTCTGATCGCACGACTCTACGGAGAAAGCTCTGAGCCTGATCGCGCTGGCCGGCCTGGTATAAAAGGAAGCCCATGCGATAGTTCGCTATGAACTCATTCGGATCGAGAGAGAGGGCTTTAGTATAAAACTCTTTCGCCCTGGGGATGTCCTGCCTCGAAAGAAAGATGGTACCCAAAATACTGTAGGCTCTTGCAAGCTGAGGATTGGCGTGGACCACCGCCAACCACAAAAATTCATCATCATGGTAAATTGTTATCTTTTCGCCCGTCGCTATCGCTCCCAAGACGAGAAATATTCCGACCGCAGCCACCAACCCCTCCTTAAGAAGAGCCTTGCTCGAAAGCCGCGTAAGCAAGGCATCTAAGGCCGCCCCGAAGGAAAGGCACAGGCCGATCATAGGGACATAAAGCCAATGCTCGGCCATGGGCTGGTTGAGCTGTTTCAGGTTGGAGATAGGGACGAAATAAATGACGAACCAGGCGAGACCTAAGGCCAGAGCAGGGTTCTTTCTCCAGTTCCAAAAGATGGCTCCAAGGAGGAGCCCCAAGACCCCTATTCCCAGGATTACATAAGCGTCGCTGAAAGAAGTCGGGGCCTCCACCGACCAAAAAGGATGTGGCACCTGAGAAGGATTCACGAGGGCCAGGAAGTAAAGCGCCAGTACTTTAAAGGCCAAAAGAATGCGGGCGGGTAATGGCGCATTGTAGGAAAAAACGCTCTGGGGAAGAGAGAAGGTAAACCCCAGGGAGAATCGAACGAGCAGATAGATCGCTAAGACCATGAGGGCCAGGGCGGTTTTTGTGGCCCACCGCTTGTCCCGGGTAATAAAGCCCGAGGCCAGAAGGACAGCCGGCAGGACCATAGACGTTTCTTTGGAAAGCAGCGCGGGAATCATTAGGAGAAGAGAGAAAAAGGTTTTGCCGGAAAACAGCGCCTGAATCGAAAGCAGGGTAAAAAAGGCCGCCAGGAGCTCTCCTCGGGAAGTGATCAAGTTGACAGCTTGCGCTTGGATAGGATGGAGCGCAAAAAGGAGGGCCGCAAGTAAGGCGCTGGATCGGTTTTGAAATTTCTCGGCCAGGAAATAAAACAAGATCGCGTTGATAGCGTGGAGCAGGGCACTGGTGAGGTGAAACCCGAAAGCGTTCAGGCCCCATAAGGAGAAGTCGAGCGCGAAACTTATCGACAGAACCGGTCTCCAGTAGTTGTGACGGTCCCAAATATTCCACAGATCTTCTGTGAGCATTTGAGGAAGATATTTCCAGCTCTTAATATAGGGATTTTCCACTACCAGCCATCTATCGTCTAAGATAAAGTTGTGATTGAGCGAGGGGAGATAGAGCAACACGCAGAGCAAAGGGAGAATGAATAGCCGTAAATCGCCCAGGGCGAAGGAGGATACTTGTTTCCTTAAGTTACCCATAGTGATGAGTCATAAAAATAGAGGACAAGGAGTTAGGTTACCTGGAGGGCGGAGCCAAGGTGTTCTCTAGAGTCGCAACCTTTTGTCTAGTCTGAGCAGAGTCCGGACTGAGCTCAAGGGCCTTACGGTAATACGAGAGCGCTTTTTGTTTATCCCCCAACATCTCCCAGGCATGGGCTACAGTTAGGAAGTCCCATATCAGCACGGGGTTGATCTGAGTGACCCTTTCCAAGTAGCGTTTAGCCTCACTAGGTTGACCGGCCTGGTGGACGAGGAAACCAAGCATGTAGTTGGCTGTAAAGTCATTTGGGTCGAGGGTGAGGGTCTTAATGTAAAACTCTTTGGCTCTCGGGATATCCTGCTTTACAAGATAGGTGCTGCCTAAAATGCTGTAGAGTCTTGCAACCTGAGGATTTGCGCGGATTGCTGCCAGCCAAAATGATTCACCGTCTTGGTAAATTTTTGTCTTTTCCCTAACCACCAGCCCTGCAAAAAATAGAAAAACAATGACGCTGGTTACGACCCCCAACCGTACCATGCGGGCTCCGGAGAATCTGAAAAGAGAGAGGGCGTCTATAGCCGTACCGAAAGCTAGGGATAGGCCGATCATGGGGATATAGAGCCAGTGCTCTGCCATGGGTTGGTTAAGCTGTTTAAGGTTAGAGATGGGGAGGAAATAAATGACGAACCACATCAAGCCGAAGGCGAGAATAGGATTCTTCCTCAAGTTTCTCCAGATGGCTGCGATAAGGAGCCCAGAGATTAATATCCCACTTATGACGTAAGGGTCGTTAAGGGAAGCAGGGATCTCCACGGTCCAAAAGGGATGTGGCATCTCAAACAGATTAAAAAGGGCGCGGAAGTAAAGCGCTAAGACTTTGAAAACGAGGAGCAAACGATTAGCCGTGGATGCATGGTACGAAAAGACCAGCGGGATAAGAGAAAATGAGAAGCCTAGGGAAATCCGGACCAAAAGATAGATGATTAAAATGGCGAAAGCTAAAATGAGCCTTAAATCTTTCCTATCCCTTTGGATTATAAACCAAGCAGAGAGGAAGGCCAGCGGAAGAACCATGGATGTTTCCTTAGATAGAAGGGCGAGCATCAATGTGATGGCAAAGGGGATTAATTTTCTTGAAAGAAAGGCCTGAATTGAAAGCAAGGTGAAAAAGGCCGCCAGGAGATCCCCTCTTGAAGAGGTTAGGTTGACAGCCTGGGCTTGGATAGGATGGAGAGCAAATAAAAGAGAGGCAAATACAGCACCTGTTGCATTGAGGAGTCTTTTAGCGATCAGGTAAAGCAAGACCGTATTTAGGGCGTGGAAGAGGATGTTGATTAGGTGAAACCCTAGAGGGTTTAACCCCCATAGGGAATAGTCAAGGGCGAAACTTGTAGAGAGTACCGGCCTCCAATAATTAGTGGGGTCAGAGATATTCCAGAGGTCTTTGCCAAGCATTTGGGGCCAGTATTTCCAGCTCTTGATGTAGGGATTTTCAACAATCAGCACTCTATCGTCGGCCACAAAGTCATGCTGAAGTGCAGGAAGGTATAACAGCAAGCAAAGCAACGATAGCAGGAATAACGGTGAATAACCAAGTATCCACGAGGACATCTGCTTCGTTAATTCCCTCATGACTTGCGAACCTTATATCCTAATTTTTTATCCCGGGAAATAGATGGGTGGAGGCTGCGGGGGAAGAAGCCGCTTTCCCTTGAACTTGCCCAAGAGGTTCTCCTGAGAAGGCGTTTTTCGGACGAAAATGAAGGCGATGGGATCGGAGTAGATGTAGACCCATTCAGGGTCTTTGCGGAGCAGCGCAGTCACCGGATGGTAACGGTTCGTAAGAGCGATCTCAGTGGGATAGCGCTCTAATAACCTCTTCCATCCTTTTCCCCCACGCATCCATTCCCAACTGTCCTGAATGACCTCCATTGGATAGGCAGTAGTATAGCGCCCATCCACCGACACTCGGACCTCTGGGTAGAGTTTCCAGATAAGATACTCACCCCAATCAAAAGGGACTGCCAGGTTTCCCCTGACCCCGTTGCGCCGCAGGAAATCTACCGCTTGGATGGGATACTCTTCACGGCTCATAACGAGCTGGAACCGATGCTGCAAGTGAATTCCACCCATCCAGTGAAGTTGCCAGAGCGCAACAGCAACAATACCCAGGGCGAGAACCCATTCCCTTGCCCTCCCTTCTATCCAGTGGTTCACCTTCTCGATCCCCTGAGCCAAAAATGGAGCCGCAGCGATAGCAAAAAGCGGCATGTGTCGCTGATAACGCACAGAAAAAAGAGCAGCCAGGAACACCAGGACAAAATCCCAGCGCCGCCAAGAGCCGCTCCAGAGGCCCAAAACAAAGACGACAACCAGGGCCAGCTTAAACTCAATAAACGATAAGTCGAGCAGAGGGATCATTTCCCATTCAGTAATCGGCCGGTCGAGGAGTAGGTCTCTGGCTAAGAAACTCAGGAGGTCCAATCCATAGGGATTCAGAAGCAAAAAGAGTAAAGAGAGAATGAAAGGAACGAGGATGTAACTGATAACCGATCTCGTTGCCCGCCCATTCCACCACTCATGCACGGCGGTCCAGAATGTAAACAGGCCCAAGGCTGCGTTTCCGGCCACAAAGCCGCCATGGAGATTAACCCAAGGCACGAATAAGCAAGCGGCCAGATAGAGACTGTTCTTGTTTCCCCCTTCGTATCGATAGAAAAGGAAAAGAAAAGTGGCAAAAAAAAGATAAGTAAAGAGTTGAGGACGGATATTAAAACCCGGGGAGAGAATTGCCATTATCCAGATCAGGGTAATCATACGGACAAGAAAAGAAGGGACACGTTGTCTGATAACAAGGTCCAAAATCCAGATAACCCCGGCTCCCAAGATCACTTTAAGTAGAATAAGGCCGGGAGCGCCAAAGAAGTGGTAGATGCTGTAAAAGATAACTTCAGCGAGCCATTCGTGATTGATCCAGACCTGATCCGGGGCGGTATAGGAGTAAAGATTATGCACAGGGAGCCTACCGCTCCACAGGATCTCTCTGCCGAAAAAGAGATGACCCCAAAGATCAGGATCGACTTCCGGGTAAGAGAAAAAATAGAAGAGCGAGGACACGAGCAAAAACCCAAAAACAAAGTGCCTGATATCTATCCTTTTCATCACTGGTTGTTATATTATATTGATTGATTAAAATAAAAAACCATGCGACCTGATCTGATTAGGGACCTCTTCGAGAAGGAGGCTACCTACTGGTGGAATATATCCAAGAGGGAGATGGTTCTTGCTCTATTGGGACGCGCAAGACCCCTGAAGGCTCAGGGAAAAATCGGCTTGGCCGTCGATATCGGGTGTGGCGGAGGATACACAGCGAAGGTCTTTGAATCCCACTGGCACACGGTAGGAATTGATCTCTCTAGAGAGGCCCTCCAGTTATGTCAGCGACGCGGACTTAGACGTTTGTGCCAGGTTGACATGACTGGTTTTTCCTTACCTTTCAAGACAGGCTCATTGGACTTAGTGTTGGCCCTGGATGTTATTGAGCACGTGGAAGATGATGTCCACGCGCTTAAGGAGTGCCAACGAATTCTTAAAGGCGGAGGTCTTTTAATCGTGACTGTTCCAGCCTATATGGCTCTTTGGAGCCCGTGGGATGAGGCCTTAGGGCACCGGCGAAGATACAATGCCTCCGCGCTAGCGGAGAAAATCCGAAAACTAGGTCTATCAGTTGAAAAACTGACCTATATGTTCTTCTTCGTCTTTCCGGTTGCTGTCTTGATCAGGGGAATGAAGCGACTTCTTCGGAGAGATGCCATGAATTACTCCTCGGATTTCATCCCCATCCCCAAAGTCATCAACGATCTCCTCATTCTCATCGGGCGCTTGGAACAACTTTTGATCGCTAGACTCGGCCTGAGGCTCCCGTTTGGATTATCGGTCATCTCCGTCATCACAAAAAAGTGACTGAGAAGGAGACAGACGACGTGAAGAATAAAAACCAGGGCATTTATTTATCCCTGATTATTCCGGCCTTTAATGAAGAAACACGCATCGGAATAAGTCTCGATCGGATTTTAAGCTTTTTGCGATCTCAGCCTTACTCTTCAGAAGTCATCATCGTCGATGATGGCAGCAAGGACAGGACAAGGGACCTGATCCGGGAGCGTTACGGAAACCAGGATGGAGTCAGGATCTACCACCAGCCTCGCAACCTCGGGAAAGGCGAAGCCGTCAAAAAGGGCATGCTCCTGGGCAACGGGGAATACCTCTTTTTTTCCGATGCAGACCTTTCGGTTCCCATCGAGACGCTACCGACGTTTCTCAATTACCTGGAGAAACACTGCGACGTAACCATCGGTACGCGGCAAAAATCTGGGGCCACCATTGAGGTTCATCAGCCCTTTTATCGAGAGTTTATGGGTAAGATATACACTAGGCTTTCCAACTGGATTTTGGGCCTGTCAACTTCCGACTTCACTTGTGGGTTTAAGGGATTCCGAAGAGAGGCTGCTAGAGAGCTATTTTCCCGCCAGAAGCTTAAAAACTGGAGCTTTGATGCTGAGATCCTCTATCTAGCCCACCTCAAAGACTACCCGGTTTTGGAGATTCCAGTTCATTGGCGTAACGATGAGCGCACCAAGGTAAGACTTTGGCGAGATGTTGTCGGATCATTTCTCGGACTCATCCAGATCCGGTTCAACGCGTTCATGAGGAGATATCAGTGAATAGAGTTATAAATCCGAGAAAATGGCTTCGGTCTTGGATGATGCCCTGGCTAATCGGCGGCGCGGTCTTTTTCCTGGTGGCATCCACCGCACCCCACTACGGCCTTACCTGGGACGAGCCTAACTACTTCTATGCCTCGGACCTGGAGATCCGATGGCTTGTCGAGTTTGGCAAGAACCTCCTTGAGGGTAAAGCAGCTAGGAGTCTCGATGATGACGTCATTAAAGCCGCGTGGCATTGGGACCCCTACCATGTTCCTCACCCTCCCTTTTCTCGCATCCTTTCAGGGCTGACAAAAGCGTTCTTCGCGCCCATCTTTGATAAATTTGTTGCCTATCGCTTTGCCCCGGCTCTGTTCTTCGCCCTGCTGGTAACCGTTATGTACCTGTGGATGACTGAACTTTTTGATCGCGTCACCGGACTTTTCGCTGCCTTAACTCTGGTAGCGATCCCCAACCTATTTGGCTTTGCCCATTTTGCCGTCACCGATATGCCGCTCACTACCATGTGGTTCGTGACCACGTACTGTTTCTGGAGAGGCCTGGGAGACTGGAAGTGGAGCCTTATTCTCGGCGTTGTATGGGGACTTGCGCTTTCTACAAAATTCCCAGCCTTTCTCATACCCATTCCTCTTCTTCTCTGGGCCCACATTTACCGGCGCCAATCCTATGCCAACAACCTTTTTGCCATGATCTTTTTGAGCCCATTGATCATGGTGGCCCTAAATCCCTTCCTTTGGCATGAGACCCTGCCGCGGCTTGCCTCATTCATCTACGACCATACGAGCCGCGGATACCGACTTGAAACCAATTACCCGATCCTTTTCTTCGGGCAGCGTTATTTTACCAGCGAGCTACCCTGGTATTACCCCTTCTTCATTACGGCAGTGACAACGCCGGAGACCATCCTGGTACTGATTTTAGTCGGAGCTATAGCCTGGGCACGGAGCAAGGCGCAACGGGAAATCGTACTCCTTTTCTTATTGAATGCCTGCTTTATGTTTGTTATGGGACTTCTCCCCGGCGCTGTCCTTCACGACGGGATGCGACAACTGCTTGCGATATTGCCGTTCCTGGCGGGCCTGGCGGGTGCCGGCTTCTTCGTTATTGTGAGATACTTGACTG
>Ga0209431_10003890_pt1 | contig 11774 bp, 9 predicted proteins | sample RifCSP13_3_FD_184021 | JGI IMG/M metagenome (GOLD analysis project Ga0209431, IMG submission 184021) | Soil microbial communities from Rifle, Colorado - Rifle CSP2_sed 13_3 (SPAdes) (version 2) | ecosystem: Environmental > Terrestrial > Deep subsurface > Rock core/Sediment | place: Rifle...
AAGTTGATGGGCAGGTTTGAAGTATTCGAGTATTTCGCGCCAGTTGCTTTCGTCGGAGGCACTGCCACGGTGACACTCATCAACGATGATGAGATCAAAAAAGTCAGGGGCATATTCCTTATAAAGCCCCGGCCTGCGCTCATCCCTGGCAAGGGACTGATAGGTGGCAAAATACATCTCACGCCCCTTGTTTGCATTGCCGTTTTCTATCTTCCAGCGGGCGTCTCCGAATGGGGCAAATATCTTGTCCTTTGGGTCATCAACAAGGATATTGCGGTCTGCAAGGTAGAGGATTTTGGGACGCCTGTATTCACCTGCACGGTTCCATCTTGCATTCCATAGCTTCCAGCATATCTGGAAGGCAACAACAGTCTTTCCAGTCCCTGTCGCCATAGTCAGAAGGATACGTTTCTTCCCTTGCAGGGTCGCCTGAAGGGCTCTGGTTATGGCGATTTCCTGATAATAGCGCGGGCTTTTGCCGCTTAGATGGAAAGAGGGGGTAAGAATGCGATTGGCTGCCGTATCGTCTATACCATTACCTGTGCGAAGGCGAGACCAGAGTTCTTTAGGCGATGGGAATGCCTCAAGCTGCCGCTCCTGACCAGAGATATAATCGAACTCTATAATCCCGTGTCCATTGGTTGAATAGGCAAATTTCAAACCAAGGATTTCGGCATAATCCTTTGCCTGTTGAAGGCCTTCTCCCGGTGTTTTGTAATCAGGCTTTGCCTCAACGACCGCAATGGAAAAATCACGAGTATATCGCAGGAGATAGTCGGCCCGCTTCTGTGGGCCGCGCTTCACCTTGCTTCCCGTTACAACGATGCGGCCGTCAGTAAAGGTCTTCTGTTCCGTGAAGGAGTGTGGGTCGTTGTCCCATCCAGCCTCAATGAGCTTGGGAAGGACATGTTTGCGACAGGTATCTGCTTCATTGTGCATGGCAAAGATTATTGTTCAATCTTTGTATAGAGTCAAGGTATTTTGCCAACAAAAAGGGCAGCCTAAGGCTGCCCTTTTCACATTAAACCCCACCCTCACCCCAACCCTCTCCCTGAGGGAGAGGGGAAAAGGAAAGGAATTTACGTCCCCATTTCCCAAGAGCTAAGGTACTTCTTCTGGGCCGCCGTAAGCTTGTCTATCTTTATTCCCATGGTCTCAAGCTTCAGGGATGCAACCCATGAGTCGATCTCCTTCGGCACAGTATAGACCTTTGCCTGTAGCTTTGTCTTGTTCTTTACTGCATATTCCGATGCCAGGGCCTGGGTGGCAAAGGACATGTCCATAACGCTTGCAGGGTGCCCTTCTGCGGCTGCCAGGTTTATTAGCCTCCCCTCGCCGAGGACGTAAATGCGTCTTCCGTCCTTCATCACATATTCGTCAACGAAGTTCCTTACGTTCTTGTTTACCTTTACGGCCAGTTTTGCCAGGACAGGTATGTCTATCTCGACATCGAAGTGGCCGGAGTTGCACACCATGGCCCCGTCTTTCATTACCTTAAAGTGTTCACTGCTGATGACTGAATGGTTGCCCGTCAGGGTGCAGAAGACATCGCCCTCCTTCGCAGCCTCCTTCATAGGCATGACCCTGAAGCCGTCCATGGCTGCCTCTATCGCCTTTATGGGGTCTATCTCTGTGACTATGACGTTTGACCCCATCCCCTTGGCCCTCATGGCAAAACCCTTACCGCACCATCCGTAACCCGCTGAGACAACCGTCCTTCCTGCAAGGAGGACGTCCGTTGCCCTTATGATGCCGTCAATGGTTGACTGGCCAGTGCCGTAGCGGTTGTCAAAGAGGTGTTTTGTGTCGGCATCATTTACCGCAATAACGGGGAACTTAAGCGCCTTGTCCCTCTCCATTGCGCGAAGCCTTATCACCCCTGTCGTTGTCTCCTCCATCGACGCAACAATCTGCTTCTGGAGCTTCGGATAGGACTTGTGAATCTCGGACACCAGGTCTGCGCCGTCATCCATGGTGATAACAGGGCCGTGATCCAGGGCAGCCTTAAGATGCTTGTAGTAGGTCTTGTTGTCCTCACCCTTTATGGCAAACACAGGAATATCATAGTGCTTTGTCAATGCAGCTGCCACATCATCCTGGGTGGAAAGAGGGTTGGAAGCGCAAAGTACTATGTCTGCACCGCCGGCCTTAAGCGCCCTGACAAGGTTTGCCGTCTCCGCCGTCACATGGAGACATGCCGACATCTTCATCCCCTTGAACGGCTTCTCTTTCGTAAACCTCTCCCTAATGGCCTGAAGTACGGGCATGTCGTTGTTGGCCCACTCTATCCTCTTCTTGCCGGCGTCGGCAAGCTTTATGTCCTTTATATCGAAGTTATTGTTGCCTTTCTTTGCCATTTTTCCCCCTGAGTATTGGTTTCATGTAGGGGCGGGGTCACCCCGCCCCTACAATTATTAAATTCCTGTCGCCTTCCTAAGTGCATCAGCCTTGTCTGTTCTTTCCCAGGTAAACTCCGGCTCCGTCCTGCCGAAGTGGCCGTAAGCAGCTGTCTTCTTGTATATCGGCCTGAGGAGGTCTAAGGTCTGGATGATCCCTTTAGGTCTCATGTCAAAGGTCTGCTTTACTATCTCCGCGATCCTGTTTGTGGGTATCTTGCCGGTGCCGAAGGTATCTATCATGACAGAGACAGGCTCTGCTATTCCTATGGCATAGGCAAGCTGGACCTCGCACTCCTCTGCAAGACCTGCTGCAACTATGTTCTTTGCCACATACCTTCCCATATAAGACGCACTCCTGTCCACCTTTGACGGGTCCTTGCCGGAAAAGGCGCCGCCACCGTGGGAGCCATGTCCGCCGTAGGTGTCAACGATTATCTTCCTCCCGGTAAGACCGCAGTCACCCATGGGACCACCCACGACAAACCTACCGGTTGGGTTAATATAGTATTTCGTATTTTTATCGAGAAGCCCGGGGGGAATTATCTGCTTTATAACCTCTTCTATTATCCCTTCCGTAAGGGTTGCGTGAGAAACGCTCTCCTTGTGCTGGGAAGAGATAACTACGGCGTCAACCCTCACAGGCTTGTTATTTATATATTCTATGGTTACCTGAGACTTCCCGTCAGGCCTGAGATAATCCAGTTTGCCGTTCTTCCTGACCTCTGAAAGTTTTTTCGTCAGCTTATGCGCATATATGATAGTCATGGGCATAAATTCAGGAGTCTCCTTGCAGGCATACCCGAACATAAGTCCCTGGTCGCCAGCCCCCTGCTCTTTATAAAGTCCCTCTCCCTCTGTAACTCCCACAGAAATATCCGGGGACTGTCTGTTTATGGATGTAATAACTCCGCAGGTCTCCCAGTCAAAACCCATTGCTGACTCGTTGTAACCTATCTCCTTTATGGTCTCCCTTACAATCTTTGGATAATCGATCCTGGCCTCTGTTGTGATCTCACCTGCTATCATGGCAAGGCCTGTAGTAACAAGTGTCTCGCATGCAACCCTGGCCTTTGGGTCCTGGCTGATAATAGCGTCCAGAATGGCATCGGAGATCTGGTCGGCAACCTTGTCAGGATGCCCTTCGGTGACTGACTCCGACGTGAAAAGATATTCCGTCATTCCCATTTTATGCCTCCGTTAATTAAAAAATTTGAACTATTATATTTTTTTGTCTTTGCATGTCAAGGGAAAATAGGTTACTGCAAAAGCTCCTCATAAATCTTTATCTTTGCTTTTGTCCTTGCGATCTTAAACCAGGACTTCAGGGCCTCTTCACCCTTCTGCTGCGTCAATCTTTCGCGTATGGATGCCTCTTCGGTCTTCAAACCTTCTCTGTCGGCCTCAACCCGTTCCTTAAGTCTCATTATGTAAGTTATGTTGTTGATGATAAAAGGTTTGGCAGGATAAGGTGAATCTTTTGTCAAGGGAAAAGCGGCCTTATTCATCTCCTCAGAGGGCCCTGCGTTTGGTACGCTCCCGCCCCTTCCAAATAACCCGGTATCCAAAGGCTTGTATGGCAGCTTGGATATATCCAGTTTTCCGTTTCTAAGTCCTTCAAGCAGTTCCTCACCCTTTTTGAAGGCTGTTTCCTCAGCCTTCTTCTGGGTTACGGCAGCGTAAACCTTCTCCTTGGCCTCCTCATACTCGGGCACCCTTGACTCCTTTCTTTCCACAACATTCAAAATCAGATATCCGGCGGGCATCTTCACAGGCTGGCTTATCTCACCTGTCTTCAAGGTAAAGGCCTCCCTGTAAAATTCAGGATTTACACCGATCCCCTCCACCGTATCTCCGAAGCCAAAAAAACCTGTCTTAATTAAAGACATATTCTCCTTTATTGCCACATCTTGTAAGCCTTTGGTATTTACTGCATCTTCTCTTACCTTGTAAACCCTTTCTCTCAAAACCTCTTCCGCTTTCTCCCTTCTGAACAGGACGGCAACCTGGGCCAGCACCTCCTCAAAAGGCTTTGCCCCTCCATCCTTTTCAGGCTTCTTGAAGAGATCTATGTTTTTTTCGTAATACTTCCTGAGCTCATCCTCTGAGGGAGTTATCGTTTTTTCAACATCCTGAGCATTCATTGTTATAAACTCAGTTTTCACAAGGGCCGGCAGCTTGAATGTATCCTTGTTCTTTGAAAAAAATTCTTTTGCCTCATCTTCTGAAACCGTTATTTCCTTCAGAAAACTTTTTGGCTCTATCTTTATCAGATCAACATTAACCTTTTCCTTTTGCACTGTATATGCATCCCACACCTCGTCACCGCCTACCTTGACCCCTTCCTTTATGAGACCTTCGACCTTTCCTGTAAGAATATTCCTCCTCTGTCCCTCTTCAAATTCATCAGGAGTCAGGCGGTTTGCACTGAGCACAGCCAGATACTGGGCTTTATCAAAGGTATTTTCCTTTTGGAATGCTGGGTATCTTGAGACAGAGTCAATCAACTCGGCATCGCTGACCTTGAGTCCCAATCTTTCGGCCTCAGACAGCAAGAGTCTGCTTTCTATAAGGTTGTCCAGCGCCTTCTCATTAATCTTCATCGTCTTCAGCATTTCTTCAGAGAGGCCTTCCTTGAAGATATTCCTGTAAGCCGACATCAGATTTTCATAGGATCTCCTGTATTCAGACATGGTGATCCTGGAGCCGTCCACCTCTGCAACAACCTGGAGACCTGTTCCCTGCTGCCCAGGGTCGGTCCAGAACAGGGCAAAGACAACGATGATGATAACGAATATCCCTTTTATAACCCAGGACTGGGCATTTTTTCTCATGACGTCAAGCATCTATTCCCTCCGGGAGTGATTTTAAACCCGTAAAGAGTAATCTAAAGGTTAACAAAATGCAATAGTTTTTTGCTCCACTCCTTTATTTTTCTTGATAAAATAAGGCAGTTTTGCTACATTGTAAAAATTGTGTAGTAAGTGTGAGAGGCACTAAATTGTGAAATATGTTAAGGGAGATATAAATGTTTATTGATTCTATCCTCAGCAAGTTTTCAAACGACCTCGCCATAGACCTCGGGACAGCCAATACCCTTATATATGTGAAGGGAAAGGGTATCGTAGCAAATGAGCCTTCGGTGGTGGCCGTCCAGAAGGATGACAGGGGGGTAAAGAAGGTCCTGGCTGTGGGGAAAGAGGCAAAGCAGATGCTCGGGAGGACTCCGGGGAATATTACGGCCATAAGGCCTCTCAGGGACGGCGTCATAGCTGATTTTGAGGTCACTGAAGCGATGCTCCGCTACTTCATTCAGAAGGTACATAACCGGAAGATGTTGGTCAGGCCGAGGATAGTCATAGGCATTCCTTCAGGGATAACCCAGGTTGAAAAAAGGGCTGTAAGGGACTCTGCCCATTCTGCCGGGGCAAAAGAGGTCTACCTGATAGAAGAGCCGATGGCAGCGGCTATCGGGGCAGGACTTCCGATAACGGAGGCCTCCGGCAACATGATTGTTGATATAGGCGGCGGGACGACGGAGGTTGCTATAATATCCCTGTCAGGGATAGTGTACAGCCTTTCCACAAGGGTTGGCGGTGACAAGATGGATGAGGCCATAATCCAGTATATAAAGAGAAAATATAACCTCCTGATAGGCGAAAGGACAGCCGAGGTCATAAAGATAACCCTAGGAAACGCATACCCCGAAAACGAGATCAGGACCTTGGAGGTAAAAGGAAGGGACCTGGTAACAGGGATACCCAAAACAGTCGATGTCAGCAGCGAGGAGATCAGAGAGGCCTTGAGTGAGCCGATAAACGCCATTGTAGAGGCCGTAAAGGTTGCTCTCGAGAGGACCCCGCCTGAACTCGGCGCGGACATAGTTGACAAGGGAATTGTCCTGGCCGGAGGCGGGGCGCTCCTTAAGGGGCTGGATATCCTTTTGAGGGAAGAGACGGGGCTTCCCATTATCATTGCTGACGACCCCCTTTCGGCTGTGGTTATGGGGGCTGGAAAGGCGCTCGACCAGATAAGCCTCCTCAGGAATGTTTCGGTGCAGTAAAGGTAAATCATGCCCCAGAGATTCGCAAAGAGGAACAAAGTAAGCATTGTCTTCCTATCCCTCCTCATTCTATCCCTCCTCCTTATGTCGATAGATGTAAAAAACAGGGGGAAACTGAGCCTGATTGATGAATTAGTTGTAGACTCCACCTCGGTAGTCCAGAGGGGTATCACTAACTCTTATCAGTCTGGCAAGGGGTTATGGTCAGGATACATATACCTTTCAGGCCTCAGGAAAGAGAACCTTATGCTGAAAAAAGAGGCTGCTGAACTCAGGGAAGGGCTCAATACCTTCAGGGAAGCTGTCCAGGAGAACCAGAGACTCAAAGAGCTCTTGTCATTTAAGGAAGGGACCGGTTACCGTGTCGTAACCGCGAGGGTAATAGGGATATCCCCTGCCAGCTTCTCCAAGACCATAACTATCGGGAAGGGAAGCTCAGACGGGGTCGCGAAGGGAATGGCGGTAGTGACCAATGACGGTGTTGTGGGAAGGGTCCTCAGCTCGTCATCCAATGCCTCTAAGGTGCTTCTGATAACGGACAGAAACAGCGATGTGGATGCCGTGGCTCAGAGGAGCAGGGACAGGGGAATAGCCGAGGGGGAGGACTCTGGCCTGCTTCAGCTTAAATATTTCCCCAGGAGCGCCGATGCTCTGGAGGGAGATCTTATTGTCACATCTGGGATAGGGGGGGTATTTCAAAAGGGGCTTGTCATAGGCTCCATTTCAAGGCTTGACAAGGATATAGGAGGGATATTCCAGTACGCTGAAATAAGGCCTTCGGTAAACTTTTCGAAGCTCGAAGAGGTCCTTGTAATAACCGAATCCCCTGATGATACCGGGGGATAAACAGATGCATCATATTATACTATTAACACTTTCCGGTCTGGCCTTGATAGTGGGGCAGGGGAGCCTGCCTCCCCTGCCCTTAACGCTCAATCCTACCCTGGTCATTGTCGTATATGTAGGTCAGTTTTATCTGCCAATAACAGGACTTATCATGTCCTTCCTTCTGGGATACTTCTTAGACCTTGCCTCCGGGAGCCTTTTGGGATTGAACTCCTTTTCCATGGTCTCCCTCTGTTACCTCTCTTATCTTCTCGGAAACAGGATAGTTATACAGAACAGGCTTTCCCAGAGTCTCGTCGTATTTGTATTTTATCTGTTATACGGCGGCATAGTCTATTCATTATTCAGGTTCTTTAATATCGATGTTACAGGATATTCATTTCTTAAGGTCACCCTGAGAGACGGGGCAGCCACAGCCATCATTTCCCCTGTGATCATCTCCGCCATAAGGAGGATGGAGCGGTTCCTCAGGTTTCAGAATGAACGAACCACAACGCCTGGGAATATAAAAGTATGAATATGGAACTCTATTCAAGGGAGGGTATTAGCGGAGCGCCATCCCGGCTCTTCATATTTTCTACCATAGTGGTAATAGGGGCCCTTATTATATTTGCAAGGCTCTGGTACCTCCAGATACTCCATGGCGACGAGTACCGCCAGAAATCAGAAAACAACAGGGTAAGGATCAGGCCGGTCCTGGCCGGAAGGGGGATGGTCCTTGACAGGAACGGCAAGGTCATGGTTGACAACCGCCCCGCCTTTGATGTCTTTATGCTTAGAGAGGATGCAAAGGACTTCAAGGGAACGATAATGAATGTCAGCGGCATGATAAAATCAAGGCCTGAGGACATTGAGGCGACCGTAAGGAGAGATTCTCCTTTCATACCGGTACGGATCAAAAAGGACATAGACAGGGACACCCTGGCAACGCTCCTGACCAATAAACTTGACCTTGACGGAATTACTGTCTCCATAGAACCCAAAAGGAGTTACCCCCATGGCACCTTGGCCTCCCACCTGTTTGGACACATAGGGGAGATAACTGAAAAACAGCTTAGTGTAGGCGGGTATGAGGGTTACAGGATGGGTTCCCTCATAGGCAAGTCAGGACTTGAATCAAAGTATGAAACGTATCTGAGGGGGGTTGACGGCGGGAAGTACGTCGAGGTGGACGCGGCAGGCAGAGAGGTGTCTGTATTAAAAGAGGTGGATTCCTATCCGGGCAATAACCTGGTCACCACTATAGACCTGGAGCTTCAAACGGTGGCAGAGGAGGCCTTTAAGGACAAGGCCGGGGCGGTGGTTGCCATGGACCCGCGTAACGGTGAGATACTGGCCTTTATCAGCAGTCCGGCCATCAACCCTGACATCTTTGCAGGCCCATTAGACCCCCAGGAGTGGAACAGCCTCATAAACGATCCTATGAAACCTTTGCAGAACAGGGCCATCCAGAGCCAATATCCGCCAGGTTCTACATATAAAACTTTTGTTGCCGCAGCAGCCCTTGAAGAGGGGATTATAACCAAGGATACGGCCTTTCACTGCAACGGCGGGTACAAATTCGGCAACAGGGTTTACAGGTGCTGGAAAAAGGAGGGTCACGGAAGCGTAAGCCTCCACAGAGCCCTGGTCGAGTCCTGCGACGTTTATTTTTACCAGGTAGGCCTGAAACTCGGGATAGACAGGATGGCCGCCTATGCAAGGAAGTTCGGTCTTGGCGAACCCACAGGGATAGAGCTCTCAGATGAAAAGGGGGGGATTGTCCCTGACAAGGCCTGGAGAAAGAAGCGATTCGGCTCCCCCTGGATAGACGGCGAGACCCTTTCATGCGCCATAGGGCAGGGTTTTAACCTTGTGACACCTTTACAGCTCCTTTCAGCCTATGCAGCCCTTGCAAACGGAGGAAGCTTTTACCAGCCGCATCTTGCAAAGGCTATTGTCGGCCCTGACGGGAAGGTCCTGGAGACCTTCCAGCCAAAGATCAAGAAAAGGCTCGATCTCTCCCCTGAAACCGTTGCACTCCTTAAAGATGCACTGCAGGGCGTTGTCAATGAGCCTGGAGGGACCGCACGTTCTGCCAGGCTTGAGGATATAACGGTCGGCGGCAAGACAGGCACAACCCAGGTGGTAAAGATGAGGGCTGACAAGAGGGTAAAGGGCCAGGACCTGCCATATTGGTTCAGGGACCATGCCTGGTTTGCATCCTTTGCTCCCGCGGAGGACCCAAGGATCGCCCTTGTGGTCTTTATTGAGCACAGCGGACACAGCGGCGGTCACGCCGCAGCCCCCATCGCCGGGAAGATTTTAAAGAGCTTCTTTGACCTGGAAAAACAGAGAAAAGAGGGAGTTCAGGCAGAAGTAAAGACAGAGGGAAATGCAGAGGTAAGGCCTGAGGAAAAACCTGAACCGTTACCTGAGGAGCCTATAGCTGATTAACTATGATAGATAGACGCCTTATTACCAACTTCGACTGGACCCTTTTGGGCTCCACCCTGTTACTGATATTCCTCGGAGTCCTGAACCTTTACAGCGCCTCTTACAGTTTCAGTTCAGGGAGCACCCCTGTGTTCCTGAAGCAGGTTTATTATATCCTTATGGGGCTCGCCGCCATATTGGTCATCCTGCAGATTGACTATAAGAACTTGGAGAGATATGCCTACTGGATCTATGGATTCTCCGTGCTGCTTCTTGTAGCGGTCCTGGTAGTGGGGAAGACAGGAGGAGGGGCCAGGAGGTGGATCGGGATAGGAGGTTTAACCTATCAGCCTTCGGAGCTTATGAAGCTGTCCCTTATCCTTGCCCTTGCAAAGTACTTCCATAACAGAAACAATATCGGAGGTTATCAGCTAAGGGAACTTGGCATCCCATTCCTGTTAGTTGGGGCCCCTACCATTCTGATAATGAAACAACCAGACCTTGGGACTGCCCTGATACTCCTTTCACTGTTCGTAACCGTTGTCCTCTTTGCAAGGGTCAGGCTGAAATCCCTTATAATTGCCGGGACCCTGGCGGCCGGAAGTGTCCCGGTTCTATGGCAGTTCATGAAGGATTATCAGAAGAAGAGACTAATGACGTTCCTAAACCCTGAGTTTGATGCATTGGGGTCAGGGTATCACATAATCCAGTCAAAGATAGCCGTTGGTTCGGGAAAGGTCCTTGGGAAGGGGTTTCTTTCAGGAACCCAGAGCCAGCTTCAGTTTCTGCCCGAGCATCATACAGATTTCATATTCTCAGTACTGGCTGAAGAATGGGGATTCATGGGTTCTATGGTTGTCGTCCTGGGTTTCCTTTTCTTTATCCTTTGGGGGGTAAGCATAGCCAAGGAGTGCAAGGACAAGTTCGGGACCCTTCTGTCCTTCGGGATAGTGGCCATGATTGCCTGGCACTTCTTGATAAATATAGGGATGGTTGTCGGTCTTCTCCCGGTCGTCGGTGTGCCCCTCCCTTTCTTCAGCTACGGGGGCTCTTTTGTCATCACCATCATGATGGGGATAGGGTTACTTCTGAATATTAGAATGAGGAGATTTATGTAACGGAAGTGGACTGTCCCTGAATAACGGGCCGAAGCCGTAGATTTGGGAGTGTCCCCTGAAGATTTTAAAGGGCCTTTTTCAGCATATCTGCCAGCTGGGCCTTTGGCACAGCCCCGACCTTCTGCTCGACCACCTGACCACCCTTAAACAGTATAAGGGTCGGGATGCCCCTTACACCATACTTGCTTGGGGTCGCGGGGTTTTCGTCCACGTTCATCTTTGTGACCTTCACCTTCCCCTCATATTCTACGGCCAGCTCATCCACTATGGGGGCTATGGCCTTGCATGGGGCGCACCAGGATGCCCAGAAGTCTATAAGGGTCGGCTTATCGGACTTTAAAACCTCCGCCTCAAATGTAGCGTCTGTTACATTAACAATCTTTTCAGAAGCCATGATTACCTCCTTCTTTATCTTGCTAAAATAGATTTTGTTCGTTTAGTGATAAGGGTAAGATAGAGAAAACTTAATACAGTTTCTCCAAAAACGCAAGGTCAAAATTGTTGCAGGAGGTTTGACCTTGACAGTTCCTTTCTCAATCTATAAATTGAATCCCATGTCTGATCATGATGAATCTACAGAACTGGTACTTTTCGTACGCGGTAGCGGAGATGACCTGGCCGGGTGGGACAGGAGGAGGATCGTCGACGCCCTTGTAAGGGAGACGGATGTCGACATGGAGACCGCCGACGCCATAAGCAGGGAGGTGGAGAACCAGATAGCGAGGAGCGGAATAACCACCATCACCGCCCCTCTGATCCGCGAACTTGTGGATGCCAGGCTCCTTGAGAGGGGGCTTGAAAAGGCATGGAGGATGCACTCCCGGGTCGGGTTCCCCCTGTATGATGTGGAGGGGATAATCATGAGCCCTAACAGAGAAAATGCCAATATCCCCCACTCCCCGGAGGCGACATCCCTGACCCTCGCTGAGGGGATAA
>Ga0209431_10003897_pt1 | contig 11761 bp, 13 predicted proteins | sample RifCSP13_3_FD_184021 | JGI IMG/M metagenome (GOLD analysis project Ga0209431, IMG submission 184021) | Soil microbial communities from Rifle, Colorado - Rifle CSP2_sed 13_3 (SPAdes) (version 2) | ecosystem: Environmental > Terrestrial > Deep subsurface > Rock core/Sediment | place: Rifle...
GCAACCGCAAAATCTCTCCATAAGAGGCGCAAACTTTGCCTGCTTATATGGCTGCTTTAGAAGGAAAGGTTTTTAGCGTGGTTAACCCATGAGAATCAGCGAACAGTAAAAAGAATAGACAAGAGGTTAAAATTATGTCCGTATTTGCAGCACCAGGAGCATACGATCGTGCAATTACCGTTTTCTCACCTGATGGCAGACTCTTCCAAGTCGAATACGCCATGGAACTCGTCAACAGAGGCGCAACCATAATAGGCATATGTTGCGCAGAAGGCGTAGTACTCGCCTCAGAAGAAAACATTGAACCCCTCGAAGAAGCAGGGTACAGCTGGAAAATCTTCCGCGTCGACGAACACATCGGCGCAGCCATCGTCGGCTTAAGTAGCGACGCCAGAATCCTTATTGACCAAGCGCGTATATACGCCCAAAGCAACAAACTCACCTACGACGAACCCATAGACACCGAGGTCGTAACCAAACGCATCTGCGACATCCAACAAATGTATACACAGCATGCCGGAGTAAGACCCTTCGGAGTCAGCATAATCTTCGGCGGATCAGACAAAACAGGCGCACGTGTTTTCGGAACACACCCAAGCGGCACATACCGCGGCTATAAAGCTACAGCTCTAGGCGCAGGACGCGAAACCGTACTTGCTATCCTCAAAGATGAATACAAAGAAGAAATGACTCTCGAAGAAAACAAAAAACTCAGCATCAAATGCCTCGTAAAAGCCCTCGAAGCCAGGCAACTCCCTGCACGCATCAAAGTCGCAGTCATCCCAGCCTCAACCAAAAAGCTCGAAATGCTCACTGATGAAGCAATCGACGGAATGATCAAGCAGTTGGCTTCGGGCAAGTGAAACTTTAATGAGTGAAAAATTCACTATAGCACGCTTCACGAAAGAAAATGAACATTTTGAAATCCTCGTAAAACCCCAAAAAGCCCTGGACTACCGCAACGGCAAAATCTTCGGGGTGACTGAGGTTTTAGCAGCTGAAACCATATTCTCAGACGCCAACAAAGGCACCCGCGCCCCAGACGACGCACTGCGCAAAGCCTTCAAAACCACCGACACCCTCAAAATCGCAGACGAAATCCTTAAGAAAGGACAGTTGCAACTCACAACCGAACAGCGTCGCAAAATGGTGGAAGACAAAAGGAAACAAATAATCGACTTCATCTCACGCCAAGCAGTTGACCCAAAAACGAACTTGCCACATCCGCCCACTCGTATTGAAAACGCCATGGAACAAATCCGCTATCCCATTGACCCCTACAAACCAGTGGAAGAACAAGCACGAGACATCATCAAACTCCTGCGCCCAATCTTGCCCCTCAAAGTTGAACAGCTATCGATAGGTGTAATCATACCCTCGCAACACGCAGTTCGCGCATACGGAGCAGTGAAAACCTACGGAACTATCAAACGGGACGAATGGCGAGGCGACGGATCCTGGTACGGTGTCTTGGAAATGCCTGCTGGCAGTTACGCATCATTCCTCAACAAGCTTGGGGAAGTAACCAAAGGAAGCGGAGAAGCAAAAGTAATCAGTTAACAAACTTGAACTATTAAAGGAGGAAAAATTGGAAAAATGCCAACATTCTTTGAAACAAAACAGCTGGTAACGCCTGGAGAACTCCTTGCAGAAGGCGAATATCAAGCTGGAGAAAACACCTATCTTGAAGGCGGAAAAATTTTCGCCTCACGAATCGGACTTGCAGACTGCGACAACAAGAGAGTAAACGTGGTCGCCTTAAGGGCTTTTTATGTCCCTAAAGTCGGCGACATAGTAATCGGCGCAGTCAAAGAAGTCGGGTTCAATGGGTGGACAATCGACATAAAAGCACCCTACGAAGCAATGCTGCGTGCGTCAGACGTTCTAAGCAGACCGTTTAAGCCGCAGAACGACGAGTTAAGCCAAGTTCTCGACGCTGGAGACTTAATTGTAGCAAAAATAGCATCCTACGACAGAGCTCATGACCCACAGCTAACCGTGGGAGAACCTGGATTGGGAAAAATCACTCGCGGACAAATAATGCGGGTTACGCCAACCAAGATTCCTCGTGTTATCGGCAGGAAGGGCTCGATGATCTCCATGATTAAGGAAGGGACAAACTGCCAAATCATCCTTGGCTTAAACGGCGTTATACTAGTCACTGGAAAGAACCCAGACGACGAAGAACTCGCCATGACGGCGATTAAGAAAATCGAACAAGAATCCCACACGACGGGGTTAACCGATCGCATCACACAACTGCTTAAAGAGGAAAAAGCGAAACGGGAGGAAAATAAAGTTGAATGAAAAAACAGAAAAACTAATTGATAAAAAAGGCATACGACTCGACGGAAGAAAAGCCGACGAGTTGAGGCCGGTTAAACTTGAGGTAGGCGTTTTGCCAAACGCTGACGGCTCAGCATACATTGAACATGGAAAAAACAAGATTCTAGTCGGAGTGTTCGGACCACGCGAAGTGCATCCAAAGCACTTGTCGCGTCCAGATCGTATGGTCATACGATGTCGATACCACATGGCTCCGTTCAGCGTGCCGGAACGCAAGTCGCCAGCACCATCACGCAGAGAAGTGGAACTAGGCAAAGTCATTAAGGAATCTCTTGAACCCGCACTGTTCACAGAACTTTACCCACGCACAGGCCTTGACGTGTTTATTGAGGTTTTGCAGGCTGACGGTGGAACAAGATGCGCAAGCATCACGGCTGCTGCATTAGCCATAGCTGACTCTGGCATTCCGATGCGTGACCTTGTTGTTGCGTGCGCTGCTGGCAAGGTTGAGGACACTGTTGTCGTAGATTTGTATGATGCAGAGGATAAGCTGGGGGCTGCAGATGTTCCTGTAGCTTATATGCCTAACTTGAACGCTGTGACGTTGCTTCAGATGGATGGCACACTGTCTCCTGATGAGTTCGAGAAGGCCGTAAGCATGGCGATGGACGGCTGCAAGAAGATTTACGCTTTGCAAAAGGAAGCGTTGAAAACTAAGTATATGAATGTCAAAGAAGAAATCAAAGAGGAGAATGAAGAATAATGTCAAGCTTAATCACCAAAGTGCGACAGAAACAGATTGGGCAAACGGTTGATACTGGCAAACGTCTTGATGGTAGAAGCCTAAATGAATACCGCGAAATCAAAATTGAGCAAGGTCTAATCGAGAAGGCAGAAGGCTCAGCGAGAATACTGTTGGGCAAGACTCAGGTCCTTGTGGGCGTAAAAGTTGGAACTGGCGAACCATTCCCTGATACACCCAACGAAGGAGTGATGACAGTAAATGCGGAGCTTGTGCCGTTGGCGTCGCCGACTTTTGAGCCAGGACCACCAGATGAGAACTCAATCGAACTGGCTAGAATTGTTGACCGTGGCATTAGAGAGTCTAAAGCCATCGACACGGAGAAGCTGGTTATTGAGCCTGGAAAGAAAGTTTTCGTCGTTTTCGTCGACGTTTACGTGCTCAACCATGATGGAAACCTGATTGATGCTTCAGCATTGGCGGCAGTTTCCGCTTTGCTGAACACGAAGATGCCTAACTATGAAATCAAAGATGGTGAAGTAAAAATAAAGCAGGGCTATACACCGCTGCCGCTGAGGAGTCGCCCAATAACTATTACCATTGGCAAGATAAACGACAAGTTGATCGTTGATCCGTGGTTAGAAGAAGAGCAAGTGATGGACGCGAGGATTTCCATGGCAATCAATGATGAAGGCAACATCTGCGCCGTACAGAAGGGCTTATCAGGCTACTTCACACCACAACAAATAATAGAAGCCTCAAAGCTTGCACAGGAAAAAGCAACTCAATTACGCAAGACACTCAAGTGGTGAAAATAGTTGCCCAAAACAAAGAAAGTCGGTCCAACACGTGGTTTCGGACCCCGCTACGGTTCCACCGTCAGAAAACGATACATCAAAGTGATCGCTGGGCTCAAGACTGCTCACAAGTGTCCACAGTGCGGCTTCGTCAAGGTTAAGCGGCGAAGCGTGGGCGTCTGGAAATGCGGCAAATGCGACTACACCTTCACTGGTGGAGCATACATGCCATCAACAAAGCTTGGAATTGTAGCCAAACGCGCAGCTAAAGGCCAAGTTGCCGAGGAAACCTCGAAAGCTGTTGAAGAAGAAAGCGCCTAGTTTCTTTTTCTTTCATTTCTTTTGATTTTTTTCTTGTCGCTTTGTAACATATTTTAGTTTGTCAAGCTTTTCTCATTTGTTAGGGAAGCTGCGCATTTGTGAAGGCTACTGTTCGTTTGCCGTTTAAGTCAGAAAAACAGTTAATTGCATTAGTGTCCGCTTTGACTCCTGAAATCGAAAGACAAATTGCTGCGCGTTCAAAAGTGACAATGATGACTGATTCCCAGTTATTGGTGCTGAATGTTGAAGCCGAAGATACAGTTGCGCTTAGAGCTACGTTGAACGCTTACCTCAGATGGATAAATTCCGCATTGAACGTTCTCGAAACCGTGGAAAAGGTTTTGTAAGTTAGTTTGCTCTGTTGTGCGATCTTTTGACAATACCCCATCTAAATAGATTAAGCATCAGGGTAGAAACAAAGTTTTGTTGTAGTTTCCTTTGAAAGCAAACTTAAAAGCAGGTATTAACACGAGTCTGGCTGCTATTTCTGTTGCGCTGAAAAATGACTGCGGTAAGAAGTGTTGTTGACTTAGGTGCTGGTGATTATGTTGGCTGTTGTGAAGTTGAAAGAGTTGGACTTGGAGGTGAGCTGTTTTCCTTAGAAGAACTGGTAGTAATCAAAGAAAGTTCATTTCTGGCGCAAAGCCTTGGGAGTGTAGACGCATTGCGGGTCGGAGCCAAGAATGTCGCCGGTAAAGAACAGTGCTGATGTTCGGCAGCCTCCGCAGATGTCTTTGTATTCGCAGACTCCGCATTTGCCTTTCAGGCTGCTTTTGTCCCTGACTTTGGCGAAGAACTCGCTGTTCTGCATGCCATCCCAGATGCTTTGAAGCGACTGGGTTTTGACGTTGCCGAAGCGGTAGACGTCGTTGTAGCTGCAGGGAATGGCGTCTCCGTTTTCCGCGATGCTCATGAACTTGCCGAAGAAGCACCTGCCCAAAAAGAAGTGGTTGTACCAGTTGTCAAAATCCGGCATCCCTCTTTGCTTGGCGACCCGAGCAAAGGACGGGTAGTAAACATTAATTTCAGGCTTCCCCTTGTACTTTGGCTGCAAATCGTACAGCATATTCCATGCCCACTCGTACTGCGCTGCCGAAGGGCACGCTTTCCGGTTGGGTTCATCGCTGCCATACGGAATCATACCGTGGTAGATGACCCATCTGGCGCCGTATTTCTCCGCTAAATCCAATACTTCAGTAAAGTCTTCCTCGTTCAAGTTTGTCACGGACTCGTTAACGTTGGCGAGCGTGTAGACGAGGCAGTTCAAGAGGTTCTCCCGCGAAAGACGTTCAATTGCCGATACCGAGGCCGCGTACGCGCCTTTTCCTCTGATCAAGTCATTAGTTTTCTCTCCCCCGTCTATGCTGATGGAGACGCGAACCTCGTTTCTGATGATATTTTCAATCGCCTTAACATCAAGCAGGCGCCCATCCGTGATTATGCTTGCGTTCATCCCGATTTTCCTAGCGTACGCGATCACATCAAAGAGGTCTTTTCGCAAGAGCGCCTCTCCCCCTGTTATTCCAAAAAAGCTAGCTCCAAACTCGTACGCTTGGTCCACAATGCGCATGGCATCTGCAGTGTCCATTTCATTTTGGAAAGCGGTTTTCCCTGCGGATGTGCAGTGAACGCAACTGTAGTCGCACGCGAACGTGCATCGCCAAGGTAGAATGTACAGAGGTCCTTTTGCTTTCAATGAACCTACTCCGACCAACGTTACAGCATGTTTACCCGGTTTTGCATCGTATTTAACTCTTCACTCAAAAGTGCGAAAAATCCAATTCCCCGCTCGACCACAGAAGCCTGTTTCTTATTCAGTTCTGCTCATGAAAACTTGCTCTTCACGTTCTTCCCTGTCAATAACTAGTCTTCCGTTCGCTATGACTTTATCAACCAAGTTGACTCCAAAACTGTAGCCCAGAAACTTGTGATTTGGCGCATCTAGAATCGTCACGTCCGCTCGCTTACCAACTTCCAAGCTGCCCACTTCGCCAGCGCGGCACACGGCGTGAGCGGCATTAATCGTTGCAGCCGTAACAGCTTCAGCAGGCGTCATACGCATGAAATGGCAGGCCATAGCTATCACAAGTTGCATGTTTTCAACCCAACAACCCGCGTTAAAATCCGTTCCCAAAGCCACTGGCACGTCGCAGTCAATCATCAACCGAGCATCCGCGTATTTACCTGTCATTTGGTTGAAAGCAGCGGCGGGAAGCAAAACAGCGATAACTCCTTTCCGCGCTATTGCCTTTACACCCTCTGCCGATGAAAAATTCAAGTGCTCCGCCGACACTGCACCAACGTCAGCAGCGATTTCTGCGCCCCCCAGCATGCTCATTTGATCCGCGTGAATTTTGGGTTTCAAACCTTGTCTTTTGCCGCTTGCCAAAACCCGTTTCGCCTGTTCCAGATTAAAGGTCCCCCTCTCGCAGAATACGTCGCAGAACTCTGCAAGCCCGTGTTGTGTAACCTTCGGCATGGTTTCTTCAACAATCAAGTTCACGTATTCTTCCACGTTGTTTCGGAACTCTGGTGGGACAGCATGAGCTCCCAGAAAAGTTGAAACGATCTTATTGCAGTGAAGGTGGTTCAAGCGGCGTGTGGCTTCAAGTATCTTCATTTCGTCTTCCGTGGTCAACCCGTAACCACTTTTAGCTTCGACAGTTGTTGTTCCGTGGGAGAGCATTCCGTCGAGCCTTTCCAATCCAAGTTCCACAAGTCTCTCAACTCCTGCTCTTCGAGTATCCTTGACCGTTTTTAAGATGCCGCCGCCAGAGTTGAGGATGTCCATGTAGGATGTGCCTTGGACCCGCATTTGGAACTCGTCTTCTCGGCTACCCGCAAAGACTAAGTGCGTGTGCGGATCAACGAAGCCTGGGAGAACAATCTTACCTTTAGCGTTCAGCACGACTTCCCCTCTGAAGGCCTTTGTGACGTCGCGGGTTTTTCCAACTGCCACTATCTTTCCTTCACGGATGGCTATCGCACCGTCGCGGATAATTTCCAGTTCACTCATCTGTTTGCCCGTGCGCGGTTTCAGGCTGCTTTCAGCGAGGGTTAGTAGTTCCTCAGCGTTCACGATGACAATGTCTGCTCTTTCTCTCGACCTCGTTCTGGAAGGTTTATTCAAAACTATCGCCTTTCTCACATGTTTTTCAGCAACATTGCAAATCTTGCATACCAGTTTTTCTGTGGTATTCCGAAGTCAATTCAGACTCTCTCGATTTGTCCTTGCTCTAATCAGGCAAGCTCTTGCGCTGCCAAACCAACAGATTGTATTTTTGTGCGCTCGAAGTAATATAGGTTGCCACCGGACTTAAGTTGCCTTGAACAAAACAACACAAATGCAGAAGAGCCAAATTCAATGGTGAACTCTTAAATTTTCAACGGCCAACATCACTATGAGAGGAAAAGAACTTGAAAACGGAAGCTGATTATGAAGTTCCTTCTTGGTCTCAAATATATCGGATGCTTTTGTCGCAGGCTGAGCGAATTTGCAGGAGCGGTTTCAAACCCGACATCATCGTGGGAATATCCCGAGGCGGTTGGCTTCCCGCCCGCGTCTTGTCGGACCTGCTGGAAAACCCGCGCCTTGCCAACGTCAAAGTCGAAAGCTATGTCGGAATCGGCGAAACTAAAGGCACGCCGTCTTTAACACAATGCGTGTCCACCAATGTGGTTGGCAAGCGCGTGCTTATTGTGGATGAGGTTGCTGACACTGGCGGAAGCCTCAGACTCGTAGTAAATCATGTCCTGGCGGAAGGCGCTTCAGAAGTCAAAGTTGCCACTTTGTTCAGTAAGCCTCAAGCCAAAGTCAAACCAGACTACTATGAAAAAGAAACCTCGCGCTGGATAGTTTTCCCTTGGGAAACTAAGGAAACCGTCCGAAAAATCTTCAATGGCAACAAAGCTAAACCCGCTATTCTCCAAAAGGAAATCTCCAAACTGGAAGGCGCTGGAGTGCCCAAATGGCTAATAAGCAAATTTCTCAAGGAGTTCTCTGAGGCGAAGAAATGCTGAAGCACCTGAAGGAATATGGGAAATACTTGGAAATAACAGGCTTCAGGAACGTTCAACTTGCAGACGCAGAAGACTTCTTGAAGACCGCTCGCAAAAAGATGCCGCAACACACTGAGCTTCAGTTGTTCAACTCTGACTTGGTGGCGTCGTGGCAGCACCTGTACTTCGCAGTATTAAATTCGTTAATGGCATTCCGCAACAGACGTAACATTTCCAAAAGCGTTGCTGTGGAGGTGATGCTTTACGCGTCGTCGCAGCGGCAAATCAAGAAAGCAATCGAATTCGTAGGCGTCAAAAAAGACTCAGCCAACGTGGCTGCGGTAATAATCAGCAGCAAAGTGGAGTCAGCAAAGACGGGGCTTGCTATAATTTCAGACTGCTTCAGTGTGGAAGCAGACGAAACGGTGCTTGAATTGTCAGTGCAAAAAGTGCAACGGATAAGAATAGCTTTTGACATTTCAGACTTGGAGCTTGAAACCACGACGGCGGATAATATTGAGGAGGCGCTGGTTGACGTCGTCATTGAAAGAGTGGCTTTGCTTTCTACTCAGATTTAGGCTTTTAGAGCATTTTCTCTTTCTGCACGCTTAAGAGATCCATGGGTTTTAAAAGCGACATGCCCGTGAAGCCGCCGAGTACCTCGATTAACAAGACCCAGTCTGGATTGTCTAGGTCTACTTTGTTTTTTACGTCCGTGGCTACTGCTTCGATGAGGTCGCGGCTGTGGATGGCGGTAAACCGTTTCTCTACTGTAACGCGGAAGGTTTCGTTTTCGCTCATTTCAGTGGTGAGTTCCATGCCTACTCGTTTTACTTCGTCTAAGCTGGTGTGCACGACTTTCTGGATTGGGAGAATTCTCAGGGCGTAGCGGAACTCGTAAGGTTTCTCCTGCAGAATTCCGCGGAGCTTTTCGATGGCTTCGACAGGGTTCAAAGCGGTTTTAGCTACAACTAAGCCTCTGATTCCCGTCTTGTCCGCGGTAGGGTCAACGTCGCCGATTTCCTTGAGCAGGAAAGTCAGTTCGTAGCACATTTGGCGTTCGTTTCCCCGCATTGTTGAAGCTAACAGGTTAAAGTCCAACAGCAACTTTCTTATCTCCACTTGTGAGTAGTTGTGGGCGTTTATTTCTGTTTGTTCCCGTTTTGCTTACTTCGCTGGACTGAAGTGAATACCGGAATTGCATAATCATCTTTATCATCTTAGTTGCATCTGTTGTTTGTTCCTTAGAAAAGAGAAGCAGGTAAACAGAAGAAGTTATGATGCGCCTTGAAGAGGGTCAGTGTTGGTTAAGGCTTTATTCACAGCCACTGAAGGCTCCTAGCCGTCGCCTCACATCATCCCCACTAAAAATCCCCCTTGCCGAGAATTTATCGTTTTGCCCAAAGTGGCGAATTTTTGGCGAAAAGAAAGCGTCCTGTCTGAACTTCTGAGATAACCTACGTCATTTGACGTATGAGAATGTTTAAACCGCGCTGGAGCGAGGTAAACTATACCGCTAGAAAAGCGGAGGTGAAGAAGAATGGTGTTCATTGAAGAAGACGAGGAATGGGAAGAAGGCGAAGAAGAAGAGTGGGAAGAAGAAGAATGGTAAACTATTCTGGCAACCTAAACTGTAATGTTTTTTCCTTTTATTCAATTTCCAACCTGTTTTAGCTTCATTTATTGCTTTCTTGCAGGTCATTATTTATAACCAGCCAGTAGACTTCATAATCGCGAACAGTCATGACCCGCATCGCCGTAATGGACTACGACAAATGCAAGCCAAAGAAATGCAATCAGCTGTGCATAAAATTCTGCCCCATGGTGCGAAGCCGCTTAGAAGCCATACGCTTCGAAAACAACAAAATCGTACTTAGTGAGAAACTCTGCAGCGGATGCGGCATCTGCGTCAAGAAATGCCCCTTCAAATCCATTAGCATCGTAAACCTTCCTGACGAATTAGAGAAAGATTGTAGTCACCGTTTCGGTGAAAACTCTTTTAAGCTTTTCAGGTTGCCCATGCCTTCGCCTGGAACAGTCCTAGGTTTGCTGGGACAGAACGGCATAGGCAAAACCACCACGCTCAAGGTTCTTTCAGGCGAGTTTAAGCCGAACCTGGGTAACTACCAGAACCCGCCCGCTTGGACCGAGGTTATCCAGTTCTACCGTGGCTCGTCGCTGCAGGATTACTTCCAGAAGATGAGTGAAGGAAACCTCAAAATCAGCCACAAGCCTCAGTATGTGGACAAAATCCCCAAAGCAGTCACGGGCAAAGTCAGCGAACTTCTCGAAAAAGTTGACCAGAGAAAAGTCCTAGACAAACTCGCAGAAGATCTTGAGCTCAAGACGGTCTGGGACCGCCCGCTTGACGTGCTCAGCGGAGGCGAACTCCAACGCGTAGCCGTGACCGCGGCGTTGTGCCGAGAGGCAGATGTGTACCTCTTCGACGAGCCCAGCAGCTACTTGGACGTGAAACAGCGGCTGCAAGTTGCCAAAACCATCCGAAGCCTCAAAGAACAACAGAAAATCATAGTCGTCGCCGAGCACGACTTAGCAATAATTGATTACTTATCGGACCAAATCTGTGTATTCTACGGCGAGCCCGGAATCTACGGGGTCGTCTCACATGTCCACGGGGTCCGTACAGGCATTAACATTTACCTTCAAGGTTACATTCCAGACGAAAACATAATGTTCCGCAAAGAATCCATCGTCTTCCACGAAAAACCGCCCGCTGTAAACACGCTCACCGGCGAACCCCTCCTAAAATGGGGACAAATACAGAAAACCTTCAAAGGCTTCAAACTCACGGTGAAGCCTGGAGAGATTAGGCGCGGCGAAATCGTTGGCATATTGGGACCAAACGGCATTGGCAAAACTACATTCGTCAAAATCCTAGCTGGAATTGAGGAATCTGATGATAAGCAGGAATTCGGCGAATTAACCGTGAGCTACAAACCTCAGTACATCGCGGCTGACTACGCTGGCACCGTGTTGGAACTGCTCATGGGCGTAGCGAAGGAGAATTACACTTCCAGTTGGTACAAAACCGAAATCCTTCAGCCCCTGAGAGTCGAGCCGTTGCTGGACCACAACGTTATGGAACTGAGTGGCGGAGAACTGCAAAAAGTCGCCATAGCTGCCAGCCTAAGCCGCAGGGCGGACCTGTTCCTGCTAGATGAACCCAGTGCCTACTTGGACGTTGAAGAACGCTTGAACATGGCGAAAGCGCTCAGGCGAATAGTTGAAGCCCACGGCATCCCTGCCTTTGTTGTAGAGCATGATGTGGTAACTCAGGACTTTATAGCTGACCGCCTTATGGTCTTCAGCGGAGAACCCGGCGTTGAGGGCACAGCGAATCCGCCTACAACGCTGCGAAGAGGCATGAACATGTTCCTGAAAGAGATGGATGTGACTTTCCGCAGAGACTCAGCTACAAGGCGTCCGCGAGTTAACAAGGAAGGGTCAAGGCTGGACAACATGCAAAAAGAAATCGGAGAATACTATTACACGCGGTTACTGCGCCAAAAGAAAGAGTGAGGCAAATGCAATGGTGAAACTTGGAGATTCTGAAACAAAACTGCTCGAAGCCGCATTAAAAGGGCTTCGGAAAGCT
>Ga0209431_10003898_pt1 | contig 11758 bp, 8 predicted proteins | sample RifCSP13_3_FD_184021 | JGI IMG/M metagenome (GOLD analysis project Ga0209431, IMG submission 184021) | Soil microbial communities from Rifle, Colorado - Rifle CSP2_sed 13_3 (SPAdes) (version 2) | ecosystem: Environmental > Terrestrial > Deep subsurface > Rock core/Sediment | place: Rifle...
TTTCTCTCCCCCCGAACTTAAGCATCGTCAGGTCGTGAATCGTCACCACCATCTTCCCTTGGTACAGGAGAGGAACGTTAAAATGCGGCACGTGCAGGAGATCGAGATTCGAAGCGGAAAAGATTCCCGGCATCATCACCTGCTCCTTGACACCGTACCAGGTCACATCCGCTAAAACCTTGTGGAAATTTTTGTTTTTCGGCTGGTAGGAGTTAAATCCGGGTTCCCGCAAGAAAATGAAGTACTGGTTTTTTAGGTCGACCTTTTCGAGATTTTCGACCAAATTCTGGACGTACCTCCCCACCCCGCGGCTGGAGGAACCCCAGATCCGAGCATCAATCCCAATGCGCATGTTGTTTCTATTCTAGCAACGCTTGCTGATAAACCTTGAGAGTAGCGTTGACAAACTTATCTACTCCAAAATTATTTTCCACAAAATGCCGACCGCTCTCCCCCATTCGACGACGCAATAACGAATTTTTGGCGAGTTTGGAAAGCGACTTGATCAGTTGGCCTGATCCGTGTTCCAAATCAACCAAATAGCCGGTTTCACCGTCTTTTACTAGATCTCGAATTCCCACCACATCGCTTCCCACTACCGGCAAGCGGCAGGCCATCGCTTCCAAAACCGTCAGCGGCATTCCCTCATGGTAAGAAGATAGGATTGCCGCATCGCTAACTTTGAAAATCTTAAAGACATCCAAGCGCTGGCCCAAGAACCGGACCGCCGAGGATACTCCCAGCTTCTTCGTCAATCTTTCCGTAGCGGAACAGCGCTCCCCGTCTCCGGCAAAAACAATTTTCAAATTAGGAATCTTTTTAAGAAGATCCGGCAATATCCCCACCAGCCGTTCGTGGCCCTTGACAGGATCGAATCGGGCGACCATGATCACGACAAAATCATCCGGCCCCAGCCCCAATTTTTTCCGAAATAGAACTCGATCCACCTTAATCTTGTCAACCGTCCGCGTGTAGATCCCGTTTACGACCGCCCGGGATTTAGATTTCGAAAACAATTTCAGCGCCAAACCCTCTTTCTGCTGACTAGGAGAATCGCAGACAACCAATTTCGTAAAAACGGTTAAGAACTTTTCCAACCTCAAGTATAAAAATCTCACAATCAAATTGCCGTATTCGTAATGCAAACCGTGAAAAGTCTGTACAACCGGAATCCCAAGTAGGGCTCCAATGGGGCGGACATATAAACCGGCTCCTTTCCCATGCGAGTTAATCAGATCCACCTCTTCCTTGCGAGCAACTTTCAGAAGTTGGGCAAATCCTCTGATGCCGATCTGGTCCAGCGGAACATGGTAAACCCGATACCCTAAATCCTTAAATTTCTTATTAAATACCCCACCCGCCGGTGCCGCAATGACGAAATCGAGTTGACTGTTAACTGCTTCCGGCAAATGCGAAAGCAAGTCATACACCACCTTCGGCGCACCCCCGGGGCCGGAACTAGTCAGAGCAATCAAAACCTTCTTCACCCCTTCCTTAGGAAAATGTTGTTTGGCATAAATTAATCCCACCGTTCCCCAAAACGCAATCATTGGGGCGTCGGAAAAGAACTGCTCTCCGGAGACCAAATTATCAACAAACCAACCCAACACAAACCCCAGTAGAGGAAATCCAAAGGCTTGGACTCGCCAATCTTTAGAAAACACAAAACCAAGAACGAGCTTAAAAAGATAGAACCAGATCATCAAGGCCAAAACCAATGCCCCAATTCCCCCACGCACCAGCATATCCAAGAAGAAGCTGTGGGTCATACCCACTCCGGCAAATTTTTGCAAGTTTTCGGAATTGTAACCAACCCCAAAGATCGCGAAGGACGGGTGCTTTCGGAAAACTTCAAAAATCTTTCCCCACCTTTCTAGCCGACCGACAGTAGAAGCATCCAGAGCAATCTCCGAATCCTCACTTACGCCCTGCGGCAGAATGGTCGAGGAAACCTTGCGAATTATAGCGGGATTTTCTTTGATTAAAACAAAACTTGTCAGAATCATAAGGACAAATGAGATCACTACAATCGACCACTTTTTGGAAATCAATAGCCAACAAAACCAAGACGCGACAACTAACAATGCTGTCATGAGCGCCCCTCGCGAAAGCGCGTACAAAATTGCCCCGAAAAAGATAACCGTCGCCGCGGTGGTGTAAGTGAACCAACTCATGGCAAACGTCTTCACCCTTGAAGCAAGTCCTAAGCAGACCGCCAAAACTACTGAAGCGTAAAGACCATAAGTGGCATGAGCCGCCTTACTGGTGGATTCAATTACCCAATTTTTAAGATCTAAGAATTGGCCCAGAAATCCGGTACTTCGGCTGGAAAAACTATAAACCCAGAAATCGACGGGACCTTGGGACCGAATAAATTCGTAGACCCGTGCAAAGGAAACCACCGCCGTGATTAAACCGACGATCACGATCAAAACTAGGATAGGATGAATCTTCTTAAATCCGAGAATCCTCCCCACGTAAATCGCCAAGGGAAATGGCAAGAAGTAGAGGGTGTATTTCACTAAGTGGAGAAGATCGTCCCCAGAAAAAATTCCCGTCAGGAAATATCCATAGACAAAAGACCCCAAAAGGAATGCAATAAGTAAGAAATACAGAAATGAGAGGCGATTTGGAAGTAGCAAATTCTTGGCCTTTTCCCAGAGTTTCCCCCGCTTCCCCGACCTCCAAAAGCTAAAAAGAATGAGAACCAGCCCCAATCCCAGAAAAGGAGCCAGCGGTTCGACATAAACCCCCGCTGCTATCTGAATTTTCGGTAAAAGCGGAGTAAAAAGAAAGAAAAGAAGAAAGGAGAAGATCCCCAGCTTTTCAAGATTTATTTTTTTGAGTAAGTTCGTCATAGATCTCTAAGTACTTTCGGGCACAAACCTTAACCGAAAAATAATCTTTCGCTAATTTAAGCGCGTTTTTCTTGAATGTCTCGCGCTCTTTAACTAGCTTTCGCATTTTAACCCTAATGTCATTCCGATCAAAAGAATCAATCACCACTCCGCAATTTTCATTTTCCACAATACCGGAAACGCTTTTCATCTCCGGCGGAACGATCAACGGCAAACCGGCCGCTAAATATTCGGCAACCTTCACACTCAAAACCAGGGACGTGGTGAGGATATCTCTCCCCATTGTCCCAATCCCAGCGTCTCCTAAAGGGAGTATTTTTTCCAAAGTTGGGGGGTGGTGAAGAACTTTAAATTCATGTTTTGGCACTCCCAGATTAAGTAGGCTTTGAGTAATTTCAGCCGGGTCAGAGTAAGTTACAACCAGAAAATATGGTCTTGGAACGTATTTGCGAAATTCCGAATAGAGATCGGCTATAAACCCAGGCGGGTGTAAATCCCCAAAGCTCCCCGAGTAAACAAAGACAAATCGGTCTGCGATACCTAAAGTATTCCTTCCGGTTTCCCTCTCTTTAATGGTAAGCTCGTAGAGTTTTGGATCTATGCAATTCGGAATGTAACTGACGGCTGCAGTCGGCGAAATATCCCTAGCATAATCCGTCATTCCGGTAGCCTGGGAAACGACGGCGTCAGCAGAAGAAAACATCTCCCTTTCCAACCCCTCCCACACTCGATAGTCAAAATCTGATTTTTGCCAGCGTTTGTGAATTATTCCTTCCAAAATGTAAGGAGCGCGCATATCAAAAATAAACCCAACTTTGATACCTATTTTTCGCAAAAACCAAACCGCTAGCGCCGAGAGATAAGCCCGAGCATGGATGATGTTGATACGATACCGCACTACAAAAAACAAAACCCATGGAATTACCTGAACAAGAAAAAAAGGCATCGCCCACAACGGCATAATAGAACGACCAATTGGGAAAATTGGAATGACGATTAGCTTAATTCCAATATTTCTGCAGTATTCTTTAACCTTGCCGTAATTCCCGATGTATTTTAAAAACCGATTTATCGAGGGAAAATTTAATACCGTTACTTCTACGGACTTATTTTGCTTCAAGATCTGTCCAATTAAATCAAGCGCTTGACTCTTGATAACACCCGGTTCCAGGGCATTTTCCCGACTGATTAAATACAAAACTCGGTTCCTCTTAGACATATTTCTCCAAGAGGTCTGTAATTTTTCCAGCCGCGTTACCATTACCGAAAGTCTTTGTCTGCTTCAAGACTGGGCTAAACCTTTTGATCGCGTCAATAATCTTTCTCTTGTCAGCACCAACAATAATATTCCACCCAGCTGCAACCGTCTCCACCCACTCGGTTTCATCCCTCAAAGTAATGCAAGGAACCTTAAGAAAAAAAGCCTGCTTTTGCACTCCTCCCGAGTCGGTTAGAATTTTTTTTGCGCTTCCCATCAAGATAATATTGTCCAGATAACCTATCGGCTCGATGAGATGAATATTCGGTATGCGGTTAACTTCTAACTTGTAATCAATGGCTGCTTTGCGGGTACGAGGGTGAATCGGAAACAAAATCGTCTCGCCACTTTCAGCAAAAGAGTCGATAATGCTTCTCAGTCTATTCAAGTCATCTGTGTTTTCAGCTCGGTGAACCGTGGCATAAAGATAGGTTTTTGGTGTGAGGTTTAGTGTTTGTAAAATTTTGGATTCTTTTTCGGCTTTCCCGTAAAGCTGTAAGATCGAATCGTACATCACATCTCCAGTGTTGAAAACTCCTTTTGTAATTCCCTCTTTCCGGAGATTCTGGATTGCCGTTTCTGTTGGACAAAAAAGGAAATCGGACAAATGATCGATCAGTACGCGATTAAGCTCCTCCGGCATTAAGCGGTTAAAACTCCGTAGTCCTGCTTCGACGTGCGCGACCTTAATATGTAGTTTTGCTGCCGCGAGTGCCCCTGCAAGCGCGGAGTTGGTGTCTCCGAAAATAACAACAACATCCGGTATTTCTTTGAGCAAAACTTTCTCAATTTCGGTCAGCATCCTGCCGGTCTGCTCGCCGTGAGGACCAGAGCCCACCCCAAGGTTATAATCCGGCTTTGGAAGCCCCAACTCCTTAAAAAACACGTCAGACATATTCGGATCGTAGTGCTGGCCAGTGTGCACCAGAACTTCGGTGAATTTTTCCCTTAATTTTCTAGATAGGGGCGATGCTTGGATAAATTCCGGTCGCGCCCCAACAATTGAAACTATTTTCTTCATAATTCTTTATAGATATTGAGTAGCTTTTTCTCTTCGATCTCCCAGTTGTATTTCGTGCGGGCCAGATTAAGCACCTTTCCGCTCATTTTCTCACGAAGCTTATCGTTTCCCAAAACTTTATTAATTGACACCGCAATATCCTTAGGGTCCTCTGGGTTAAAACAAATACCAATCCCCTCTCCTACTACAATCTTTTTAATTTCCGGAAAATCGCTCGCAACAATCGGTAAACCGGCGTGCATGTACTCAAAAAGTTTATTCGGAAGTCCGTAGTAATTGTTCAATGAAACATTCAAAAGCGGCACAACTCCCAAATCTGCAGAAGCGGTATATCTTGGCAATTCTTTCAATGAAACTTCTTCATGGAATTTTACTCTCGCAAAATACTCCTTAACAGAAACGTATTTAATCAGTACGTTCTTATCCCCTCCCCCACCCATAAAAATAAGATAAGTGTCTTCAGACAAAAATTCAACTGAGTCCGCCACTTGCCTTACTGCTCTCCGCCACATAATTCCTCCTTGATAAAGAACAACTTTAGCTCCCTTAGGTAAAGAAAACTCCTTATGGAATTCTCTACCTTTGCTGACTTTCTTAAACGTAGGGCAATTCATAAGTACCGCAATATTACCTGTGCCTAAATTTCTCGTGAGAATATCTTTTAGAGAATCGTTAACGGTGATTAAGTAATTGGCTCTCCTGGCGCAAAATCTTTCTTCCACTCTCCAAACTGGAATAAGAATTGCGGCGGCAAACTTACCCCACCAGACCTCTGAAAAGTAGGACTTTTCCATTTCCAAAAATAGTTCATGAGAGTCGTAAATAAGTTTCGCCTTGTTGGTTCTCGATGCCAGAAAACAAATAAGAAGCGTGTCCAAATCATGGGCGTGATAAACATCTGCCTTTTCACGAATTATTCGTAACAACGAAGGAAAAAAATCAAAGGGGGCCCTAAACATATTAGGCCGAAAAAGAGAATATCTTCTTACCGAGAGCCTTTTGACCAAAACAGAACCGGTCCTCTCCTCTTCCGGCATATGCTCATCTCTGGTTGCGTAAACTACAACCTCATAACCGGCTTTCGCCAGACTCTCGGCTTCTTTATTTACTCTAGCGTCGTGAGTGAAAGGATTACTCACGACCATGCAAACTTTATTAGCCATAGCTATCACACAATTAAACCCTGTTTTAGAGACTCGATCAACTTGCGAGGTCTCCCTCGGTTCGATTTAATTACAAACCAGATTCTCGCAAGATTATTTAGCTCACGCTTCTCAAAAAAACCGAGTAAATAAAGTGTGACCGGGAAAACCAAGAAAAGGATAGATTTGATAATAAACGCATAAATAAATTCTAGGTTTATGAGCGATGACAACCAGGCAAGTAAACCACCGATTAAAGCTACAAGCAATAATCTCTTAAACTCAAAAGGGATAGGATAAACTCTTTGCGAAAAGTAAAGTTCAGTCAACGCCAAAAGGATAAAAGAAACAAGCGTGGAAACTGCCGCGCCCATGATCCCAAACCTTGAAATCAAAACATAGTTCAATAATAAGTTCAAGCCACCAGCGATAAGCGTTGCTGCAGTAGAGAAATATGTTTTTTTCGTCACCGAAACACCAGTACCAAAATTCAGATAAAGAGAATAGGCAACGTATGAAAAGGCAACCAAAGGCACAACCACATAAGAGTCGTGGAAAGCAGGACCGGTTAAAACTTGGACGGCCTCTTTAGAAAAGATGGATATTCCAAGTGCAAACGTGAAGATTAATAAATAAAAATAGGTATTTATCTTCCTAAAGTAATCTTGGGGATTTGGCTTGTCATTATAAATTGAAAACATAAATCTAGGGTATGCGAGCTGAAGTGCACCAGATACTAACGTAACCAGCATTCCAATTCTATACCCGACATTGTAAATACCCACATCTGCAGTACTGGTGAAGGCTTTCAGAAAGTAGCGATCCGATGAATTCATCACCCACATTGCCAAACCAGCCGGAACCATGGGTGCCCCGAAACTCAACATCTCCCTTAACCAAGGAAAAGAAAAATTAAAGCTTATTCTTCGTAACGTAAAATATAAGCCAAGTAAATACGCGATTGCCGGTCCGAAGAGATTAGCCAAAAAAACTCCCAAAACTCCTGTATGCAAAAATACAACGAGGATAATAGAGAAAAACACCGTCGCCAAAACATTAGTTAAAGTGATCATAATGTACTTCCTAGGGGAACCATCCGCCCGCAAAAGCGCCAAAGGAACTAAAAGTCCCGCCTGGAAAAATATCGTTCCGGCGGCGATTTTCACTAAAAGAGCATTTTCTGCACTAGAAAAGATCGCTTTACTGATAAAACCGCTAAGAACAAAAACAACTGACGCGATAAAAAACGGAAAAACTGTCTGGAAGACAAAGGAAGTACCTACAACAGTACTTCGTTCTCTTTCTTTAGCCCTGAAATAGGCCCAGAAGATCGCGGAACTCATACCCATCCCAGCGATCACAACCAAAATTGAGGAAAATATTCCTAGAAGAGCTGTAACTCCATAATCTCCTGGATTGAGGACTCGGGTATAGATCGGAACCAGTAAAACAGAGATAAACGTGCTAATCACGCCAGTCAGGCCGTAAATTATGGATTCCCCAAAAACTTTTGTGAGTTCTTTAAACATCTGCTTTTCCCAAACCGCCGAAAATATCGACTACGGTCATCTACTCCAAAGCAATTTTACCGGGCAGGGTGTAATGTACTTACCTATCAATTATGATACCTATTGCTGGGTTGAAGCCAATTTCTTTTTTGGCTTTAGCAATATTTGCCCAGCTGACACTTAGGGTAGATTGGCTACTAGCGTAGCTTGGAGACAGGCCGTTTTTAACCAACGCATCAACCAAATCTCTGTTGCTCACGGCCTTACCACTTCCGATATTCATAACTAGATACTTATCTTCCTGTGCGCCTTCTATGCAACTCTTGAAAACCTTTACAACATCGTCTATATGGATATAGTCACGATAATAAGTATCTAGGCCAAGTAACATAATAGGACGATCGGGGGTGGAATGGATCAATTTATATACCAAAGAGTCCTCAAATCCTGCACCATAAATATTAAATATCCTTAGGGTAATGAATTGAGTAGATGAGTTAAGAGAAAGGTCTTGCAGTATTTCCTCTGCTTTTAGTTTTGATTTCCCATATGTCGATTGTGGATCAATGTTGTCGCTCTCATTTGTAGGAGAGAGCTCAGCTTGATTATATACGGCAGAAGTAGATGCGAAAACGAATTTTTTGACGCCGTGTTGTGATGCAAGCTCCGCCAATTGTTTTGTAGCCTCAACATTTATTTTTTCGGTTAGAACGGGATTGGACTCACATACCGGACCAAGGATGGCCGCAAGATGAATTATCGCATCTGGTTTTTCCGATGCCACAATCTTGGAAAACTGCGTAGGATGAGCAAGATCAACCACGTACGACGTAACGCCCCGCAGAGTAGGAAAAGGAGTACGGCTAAGCGCAACTAACTCGTAATGTTCCTGTAAAAACTTAACAATTTCCCGCCCAAGTCTGCCCGAGGCTCCTGTAATTAAAATCTTCATAACCAATAACTAATCTTTCATTTTAAAGCCAAAGCTTTTTAATTTGCCGATCATTTCTTCGGAGTCGATTTTGTAGATGAGCGAATTATCGATAAGGCTATCAATGACTGTAGTGAATTTCTTATGATCAAATGGTTTCTCGTTTTTCACAATAAAGATTTTAGCGTTTGGTGTTTTGTCAATGTTTTTTGGATCGTAGCTTAGTTCCTCGAACATTTTTTCTCCTGGTCGTAAGCCAGTAATTTTAATTTTTATAGGCTTACCCAATAGGCGTATCAAGCTATTCGCAAGGTCGATAATCTTGATCGGTTCTCCCATATCAAGAACGAAAATTTCACCGTTTTTGCCAAGGGTTGTAGATTGGATAATCAACTCAGCTGCTTCTTCAATGGTCATAAAGTATCGAGTTACATATTTGCTGGTTACGGTAAGGGGCAGTCCTTGGCCAATCTGTTGTTTGAAGATCTGCATCACGCTACCGTTACTCTGGATAACGTTCCCAAATCTTACCGCGTTAAACTTAGTAGTGTTCTGAGTTTCGGCTAATGTCTCCATCAACATTTCACCAAGTCTCTTGCTAGCTCCCATCACATTTACCGGATTTACTGCTTTATCGGTCGAAACATACACGAAATTCTTAACCTTATGGGCAATAGCTTGTCGCATGAGATTTAAAGATCCCCAGACGTTGTTATTGAATGCCTCCAAGGGATTATCTTGCATTAAGGGAACATGCTTATAGGCGGCGGCATGAAAAACTATGTCTGGTTTGTATTGGCCGAGTATCTTATCAATTACGTGTGGATTCTTAATGTCGGCAATCTTGTACACAAGGTTATCGCGGGCATCTAAGTCCTGCTTTAAAAAGAACGTACCGTTTTCCCACCAATCGATACAAATTATTTTCTCTGGGTTTAAATCTGCAAGGAGCTTGACGAGCCGAGAACCAATTGAGCCAGCGGCACCAGTAACGACTACAGTTTTACCCTGGATTAACCTCCTGCACTCTAGCAAATCTTGCTTAATAGGCTGCCTGCCAACAAGAGCAAGGATATCAATGTCGGTAAGATCGTTTACATTAACGGTCTCTTTAGAGATAATATTGAAAGAGCGAGGGATAATCGAGATTTTGACTCTATTGTTTTCAATCCGGTTAATGAAGTCACGTAATCCGCCCGCCGATATAGACGGGATTGCAAAGTATATATCTGTGATTCCGTACTTCTTAACAACTTTGTTGACATCTGCTAGGGCGCCAAGAACTCTGATGCCCATATGAGTGTCGTCAAGAAAACCTTCGATTTGCTGACCGTTTCTCTTTAAACTCGCAGCCAAGCTTTTTCCGGCTTGGCCAAAACCAACAACCAATATTCTCTTTTTAATCATCTCAATATTTTACCTCACTTATTAGCCTTTGGTGCCAATACTTTCTCATATAGCCTTTCCATTTTCTTGGCGTTTTTTTCCCAACTGTATTTTTCGAGAACGAGTTTCCTACCGGCTTTCCCCATTTTAAGCCTAAGATCTTTATTCGAAAGAAGTTTAATCATTGCTTTAGCAAGCGCTTTATCATCGCGAGGGGAAAACAAAAACCCAGTCTTGCCGTCCTCAACCACTTCAGGAAGACCCCCAACCCTAGTTGCGATAACTGGAACTTGCAAGGCTTCGGACTCGAGCGCAGCAACCGGCAATCCCTCACTCAATGATGGAACCACGGTGACATCCATCGAAGCCATAATCTTGGAAACATTTTCCACGAAACCTAAAAAATGGACCTTCCTAGAAACCTCTAATTTTTTAGCCAAATTCTCAAGTTCCTCTTTTAGTTCACCCTCCCCAGCGAGAAAGAGTTCCGCATCGTCAAATTTTTTAGATACTACCGCAAATGCCTTTATCAAATACTCAGGACCGTAAATTTCCTTTAGGTGTTTGAAGAAACCTACACGCAGAGATTCTTTTGATCTCACCAACCCACGACCAACAGCGGAATGATCAAAAACTTTGAGATCAACACCGAAAGGAACAATCTCAAGTCGCTTGATCTCGGGGGCCAATATTCTAGTCTCCCTAGCAATAAAACCACAGATCGCAGTAACTAGATCTGCCTTTTTAAGAACGTATCTTTTAATCCGACTAAGCCTACTCGCTTTTGGACCAGCCACGTCGCTCCCCCAAGTGGAAACAACCAGGGGATGCCAGTGTAAAATAGAGAAGGCAAAACCAAGCAAGGTATTGAAGTCATTTAGAGAATGGATGTGGATCAAATCAACCCCCTTTCTCCTTAATAAATTTCGAAGGAAAAAAATTAGTGCTATAAACCTAACTTTAGGTATCCGAATTAAAATTCCTGGAACGATATCATCAACATGTATGCAGTAGTCATGTTCGCAATCCTTGGAAGAAATTATATAAACCTCAAACCTGTCTTTAAAATAATTAATCCAACGTTGGAGATGGACACTCTGGCAGTTACCAACAAAACAAATTTTCTTTTTTTCGACTACTTCTTTTTTAAGCACTGGCTAAAGAGATTATACTAGCTAGAATCGGCATAGAACAGAAAAAGGGCAAACTGTGGGTACAGTTTGCCCTGATCGAACTAGAAACCCAGAAGCACATCCCCCATATAAAAAAGTTTATGGTTCCAGAAAAAGACTGTGTTAGGGTAATAATTAGAGGGAAATGATTACCTGGACCCCGAAACATACCTTTAAGACCATCCTTGCTTTTGCACTCGTTGTCCTTATCGGAGGAGTTACTGCTTACTTCTTCCTAAAAAATATCCCCGAAACAGAAATCGAAATTAAACGGGTGGAAGAGCCGCTTTCCGAAGACGGAAAGCCGGTGTTGGGCTTAATCACTAATGAATTCGGAGAGATCGTCGCCGAATCCAAAGTATTCAAAGCCCAGATGCGGTTTAATGCCATTGCCCTAAACTGGAAAGAAGAAAGAATTGTTCCCGAAGATCTTCGGCAGGTATACCTAAGAACCTCTTTAGACGGAGAAAAATGGGGAAAAT
>Ga0209431_10003900_pt1 | contig 11755 bp, 7 predicted proteins | sample RifCSP13_3_FD_184021 | JGI IMG/M metagenome (GOLD analysis project Ga0209431, IMG submission 184021) | Soil microbial communities from Rifle, Colorado - Rifle CSP2_sed 13_3 (SPAdes) (version 2) | ecosystem: Environmental > Terrestrial > Deep subsurface > Rock core/Sediment | place: Rifle...
CCATCATTGTCACCGCTTTCCGAAGTGAAACATGCGCACTCAAAAGCGGTGACAAGTCCCCGCACTCCAAGGAGTTGAGCTGGGTTCTCGTTGAATTATTCTGTTCGATCCTGATCATCTTCAGCGCTGCTGTGGTGAATGCCCAGACTCAAATGGATCAAACACTCGTAAGAAAATTCGCACTCAAGAAAAGCGGGCTTGAACTGGAACGCCGCACACAATCAGGCAGCTTCTTCGATGTCATTGGTCACAAATCAGCAGTGCTCGGTTACGAAAATCGCCCGTTCGAAGCCTGGGTGTATCCACTGAAAATTCTTGATGATTTCGAACTCTCATTTCGTATCGAAGGTTACCCGTTGGAGTTTCGCGGGTCTGAGATCGCCGTACAAATCAATGCACGCCCGGAAGCGACAATTTTTACTTATTCGCATGCTGCCTTCACAGTTCAGCAAATCATTTATGCCCCAGTTGACGAACCCGGAATCATCATGTTGCTGGACGTTAAGAGCGTGTTACCTATTACCGTGTCAGCATCGTTTCGACCGAAACTGAAGCTCGCCTGGCCCGCAGGACTGATGACCGGCAATTTGGATTGGGATGAAAAGCAACATGCGTACTACATAACAGAGGAGTCGAAACGGTTCGTAGGTGTTGTTGGCTCCCCGGCGGCGGCGGATACCTCTGTAATGCCCTATCAGGAAGAGCCACGTGATGTTCCCGTACGTTTCGTTATACAACCCAACACCGAGGCACTGAAGACGCACTTCATTCCAATCATTATTGCCGGAAGTGTTGAAGGCCGTGATAAAGCAAAGGCCAATTACGATCGACTGCTGGCTGCTGCCCGGGATCTCTATGAAAAGAATGTGGCCTACTACGAGCGGCTGCAAAATGAGACCACCAGCATAAAGACACCTGATGAACGGCTAAACACGGCGTTTCAATGGGCCAAGGTTGGAACCGACAAAGGCCTGGCGACGAATCCCTTCCTGGGCAGCGGGCTTATTGCCGGATTTCGCACTTCGGGTGATAGCGAGCGACCGGGGTTTGCCTGGTTTTTTGGTCGTGATGCGTTGTGGACATCTCTGGCGATTAACTCATATGGAGATTTTGCCGTAACAAGAACGGCACTGGAGTTCTTAAAAAAATTTCAGCGAGCTGATGGCAAGATCCCACATGAGATCTCACAGAGCGCCTCATTGATTCCCTGGTTCACCGATTATGACTTCCCCTGGAACAGCGCCGACGCTACCCCGCTTTATATAATTGCCCACGGCGACTACTGGCGTGCCAGCGGCGACGTAGCTTTTCTTAAGAAAAATTGGGAGTCTATTGTAAAGGCCTATCGCTTCACCGCTGCCTCCGATACAGACGGCAACCATCTCATCGAGAATTCAACAGGTACGAGGTTTGGACATGGCTGGGTAGAGGGTGGCGGACTTTACCCGCCGCACGAAGAGATCTATATGCAGGGTCTCTGGATCCAAGCATGTCAGAGTCTGGCCGAATTGGGGGACGTTGTCGGTGATACTGCCCTGGCGGCGACTGCCCGCACACAAGCCGAGGAGACACGCACTGCGATGGAGCAGATCTACTGGCTCGGCGATCGCGGCTTTTATGCATTTGCGACCAAACGTCCACCAGCAGAACCGCCCAAAGCCGATCCCGGGCCAAACCGTGCGGTCCGTCAAGCTCGCATGGAAGAGCTGAGTCGCAAGACAATCATTGATGAAGACACTGTCCTGCCGGCGGTGCCTCTCTGGTGGCGCACGATGATGGATGATCGCGCGCAAGCAGAGCTCGATCATCTGGGCAGCGGGCGCTTAACGACGGATTGGGGAAACAGAATTATCTCGAGTGACAGCAAGCTCTATGATCCGCTCTCTTATCACTATGGCTCGGTCTGGCCTCTGTTCACCGGTTGGACCAGTTCGGCCGCATACGCCTATGGTCGCCCACACGTTGGGTACCAGGCGTTAATGGCGAATGCGCTTCTGACTTACACCTGGGCCCTTGGGTATGTGACTGAATTGCTATCGGGAGATTTCAATGCTCCTTTTGGCCGGTCGTCACATCACCAGGTCTGGTCTGAGGCAATGGTGGTGACGCCAGCCATCAGGGGGTTGCTGGGCGTTGAAGTTAGAGGTGGAGGAAGGGAACTGCGCTTTGCGCCACAGTTGCCGGCAGATTGGGATGAGATAGAAGTGCGAAAAGTCAGCGTGGGCCAGGTATCTTGCGATCTCAACTTACGCCGTGAACAGGGGCGTGTGGTGATTGGGATAAGAAGCACAGCCTCAACGGCACAGAGAATAAGCGTTACTGTGGCTCCTGCATTTCCACTTGATGCACGAGTCAGGTCTGTAACTCTTCAGGGCGGGAAACTGGAGTTCAAAATTTCCCGGGTTGGTGATGCGCAGCAGGCATCTGTCACTTTCGACTTGCATCGGCCAAGTGTGGAGTTGGTCTTCACTTATGATGAAGGCACTGACGTTTTTGTAGAGCGCGAAATAGCGGATCCGGGAGCTCGCAGCCAGGGTCTCAGGATTTTGCACTCGAGCGCGGATGCTCGCGGCTTGCACCTCACGCTGGAGGGTTTGGGCGGCCGTGCTTATGAGTTAGGAGTTCGGAGCGCACGTCAGTTGGGGGAGACGTCGGGGGTTGCGGTCTCGACAGATCGCAGTGGTCATCAACAGCTGACTGTAAAATTCGAAGGACCACCAGATACTTATGTTCGGCGGGAATTGATTGTGCCGTTTGGGCCAGGCCAATCCCGCCGCCGCTAGGGGCACAGCTATTTGCAGGTTGGGGCGCAGCCAAGGCGAAAGTTGGGAAGGGGCAAGATTAGAAGATTTGCAAGTTGGGAAGAAGGGGGCAAGGCAGGCTTCTGGCAGGGAGGAAGCTACTTTTGGTTAATTGCAAGTTGGGAAGGGGGCAAGGCAGGCTTCTGGCAGGGAGGAAGCTTCTCTCAGGCTGCCGCCGCCCCCGCTCAAGACTCAATGCCAGTCAACATTGATCTTAGATTATTCAACTGGAGGAGCTGTCTCAGGTTATTAACAGGTCTGATATGGGAGCCAACTTAACTAGACTGGTTGATTCAAACTTGGCTGGCAGTTTAAGGCAGCGGGGGCGGCGGCAGCCTGACAGTAGCATCTTTCCTTTCCAGAAGCCTGCCTTGCCCCCTTCCCAACCTGCAATTACCAAAGTAGCTTTTCCTTTCCAGAAGCCTGCCTTGCCCCCTTCCCAACTTGCAATTACCAAAGTAGCTTTTCCTTTCCAGAAGCCTGCCTTGCCCCCTTCCCAACTTGCAATTACCAAAGTAGCTTTTCCTTTCCAGAAGCCTGCCTTGCCCCTTCTTCCCAACCTGAGAGATTTCCCTGCTGAGTCGCGAGCTACAAAGGAGCCAATAAAATGAGACCCTTATTTCTCTTAATTGCGATATCTGTAGTTCCCTTAATTCTAATGGCTTGTATGAAAGATCAAGAGGCAAACACAAACGAAGCTGCAAAGCCGCAGGCTCAAAACCAGTTGACGCCCAATGGTTATACCAGGAAGTGGTGGAAGGAAGCGGTTGTCTACCAGATCTATCCGCGGTCCTTCAAAGACTCAAATGGCGACGGCATCGGCGACTTGAAAGGCATTACTTCGGAACTTGATTATCTAAAGGGGCTGGGAGTCGACGTTATTTGGCTCAGCCCTATGTACGACTCGCCTAACGCCGACAATGGCTACGACATTCGCGACTATCGCAAGATAATGACCGAGTTTGGCACCATGTCTGATTTTGACGAGCTGCTCAAGGGCGTCAAACAGAGAGGGATGAAGTTGATTCTGGACCTCGTAGTGAATCATTCAAGCGATGAGCATGCCTGGTTTGTTGAGAGCCGCAAGTCAAAGGACAATCCTTACCGTGATTATTACATCTGGCGACCGGGCAAAAACGGCAAGGAGCCAAATGATTGGGTCTCTTACTTTTCCGGACCTGCCTGGAAGAAAGATCCTGCAACGAACGAATACTACCTCCACCTCTTTGCGGAAAAACAGCCTGATCTTAACTGGGACAATCCTAAGGTGCGTCGTGAGGTCTATGACATCATGAGATTCTGGCTCGATAAGGGAGCCGACGGCTTTCGCATGGACGTGATTCCTTTCATCTCGAAGGACCAGAGCTTCCCTGATTTTCCAACAGATTATGACGGCAACTTCGGCAGAGTTTATGCTTCGGGTCCGAAACTCCACGATTACATTCAAGAAATGAACCGTGAAGTATTATCAAAATATGATGTGATGACTGTAGGTGAAGCTGCAGGCTGGACGCTCGAAAAGACGCCTTTGCTTGTAGACGAAAGACGCAATGAATTGAACATGATTTTTCAGTTCGATGTTGTCGGCATTGACCGTCAGCGTTGGCGATGGAAACCATGGGCCTGGCGCGATGTTAAAGCGATCTACACCCGATACGACAAGGCTCTGGATGTACATAGTTGGAATACAGTCTTTTTGTCAAACCATGACAACCCGCGTGTGGTTTCTCACTTCGGTGACGACTCCCAGTATCGCGTGCCTTCGGCAAAAGCGCTGGCGACGATATTGCTGACGCAGAAAGGCACGCCATTCATCTATCAAGGCGATGAACTCGGAATGACCAACTATCCTTTCACGAAGATCGAAGAGTTTGATGATATTGAGGTGAAAAATGCCTGGAAGGCTGAGGTTTTGACCAAACAAGTCGACGCAGCCGATTACATCGCGAATTTACGGAAGACCAGTCGCGACCACTCCCGCACGCCTATGCAGTGGGACGACTCCCCTAATGGTGGTTTCACCACGGCCGCTAAGGCATGGCTTGCGGTGAATCCGAACTACAGAGAGATCAACGCCAAACAGGCTTTGGCAGATCCGAATTCGATCAACAGTTACTTCAAAAAATTGATCGAGTTTCGAAAGAGAAACCCCGCGTTGATTTATGGCGATTACAAAGACCTCGACCCGCAGCACCCTTCAATCTTTGTCTATACGCGCACACTGGGAGGCGATAAGTGTCTCGTGGTTCTTAACCTTTCGAAAGACAATATTGCTTACACGCTACCCGAAGGGTTGACGGCGGGTCAGTTAGTGCTTTCGAACTTAGAGGGTAAGGAAGAGAACGTCAAGACCCTGAATCTGAAAGGTTGGGAAGCAAGAGTCTATAAGTTATGAAGTTTGTGGTTGACCGAAAAGAAAAGGCGATTAGCCAATCATGACACCCTGATGCGTATAGTGCTGAACTGCGGCAAAGCGCTAAGAGCAAAGCGCATGAGGCTCAGCTTCTAACTATCGAACTGAGAAGTGATCAGTGAACAACTCTCATGGGACTGCCGGAGCTCACGTAATCTACCGCCACGCCATTGATGAGTGTCTTGTTATCTTTGTGAGTAATTGTTCCTCTCGCTGGCGTGATTACGACGAGGGCAGCAGAGTCGGCAGCCAGAGTAAAGCTTACTCTGCCCCTGACATTCCTCTTCAGAAAACCATCCGTGGCGGCATCATAGAGATCCCGGACCTCTGAGCCGACGTCTATTTCAACCTCCTTCGTAACCTCATAAGGGTTGTAATAGAGATAAGTGGGATAAGCGCGATCATGAAAAAAGTCGGTTGCCAGACAGTCGAGTTGTATGATCCTTTCAACGTTGGTGCGTCGAACAATGCCGCCGAAAAAGCCGACGTAGGAAGCGCCATATAAAGCCAGGTCCGTAGGCCCCCACCCTGACCGGATGGCGTCGCCCGTGGCGTAAGGGCTCTTTCCTTCCCACTCTTTACGTAGTCCTTCGTAGGAAATCACACTTGGATCGTCCCGCCAAAACGCTGACGATTGATGATCAGCAGGATGAGCGTCACCATAGAATAAACGGGAGTTGTTGGCGGCGTTCAGCATCCACTTACCCATTGCTCGGCTGTAACGATCGTCATAGCGAACAAGAGGAACTAGTGCGCCCGCAGTCGCAAAGGTGTTCATGGCAAACGCGTAGCCGCCGCCATCCGTAATGCTGCCGACCAACCCATGACAGCTATAACCACCCCATTCTTCGGCGATAGTCCCCCAGCCCGGCCTTGCTTTGCTCTCCTCAAAACACCACGTGAGCAACTTGTGGACATCATACTTGCGTCCGAGTTCCCCATTGATGCGCGCGGCAAGATATGCGCCGTAGGGCATCAGGATTTCGTAATATGGGTTCTCTTTGCGACTTTGAAGAAACTGCAGTGCCCAATCGGCAGCCTGGAGATGTTTCGACGAGCGCCATTTGACCCAGGCCATGTACTCCAACCAACCGACTCCGGCTGCAGCATCGGGTTCTTTCCACACACCGTTATCTACTGGCTTCATGATCCTGAAGTCGAAAGCCGTGTGGTCGAAATCACTAGCGCCATTCTTTCCGCCCATGTGGTAACAGGCTGCGTACCACTGATCGGCAGTCGCCTTCATGATCACTTCCATTTTTCCAATCTTGGGGTAGCGCTCCGCAAGGGCATAAAAAAGAACATGAGGCCAGACTTCGTACCAGAAGCTTTGTCCACTGTGGGTAGATGTCCTGTTTAAGACAAGGTTCTCTCCATTCTTTTGGTTAAAATACTGCTCGATCATTAAGACCCAGTTAGTCGGGCCGCGAGATTTATCGACTCCTGCAATCGTGGCTCCAAGCAGGGCACCCATACAAGTGATCGCTTCGTGCCCAGTAGTGTTGACCCTTGTATCGCCCACATAACTCGGAAGACCAAAAGTCAGTCGATCGAAGTTGATTCGGCTGTTGTCCCACCACATAAGCGGTAGGTGCTCGCCTTTAGCATTCAGATCGAAGATAAAACGATCATAAGCGTCGGCAAGAGCTTTCCAGTCTTTAATAAGGAAGGGCGACGGGCTCCTAGGCATCAGTTCAACCCGAGCGATGGTTCTCTGCTCACCCGGCACTTCAGACACGGTCCCGCACACCAGAGCCAGGAGACACAGGACCAGGTTCGCCAGACGAAAAACGCGTCGCAAGATAATCCCTCGTTCCTAGTTTTTCATGCCGCTGGTGGCGATGCTTTCAATCAGGTGACGTTGCAGAAACAGATAGGCGCCAATCACCGGCAGGGCCAGCAGGGTTGCCGCCGCCAGTTGCGCTCCCAGACGGGCTTCCGCCTGACCACCAACAGCAAAAAGTGTGACCATTAGCGGCATAGTCATTAGCCGCTCATCCCTAATAACCATAAGTGGCCATAACACGTCATTCCAAATGCCCATAAAGGTGAGAATCGCAACCGTAATGATCGCCGGCTTCGACAGTGGAAAGACAATCGTGAAAAGAATGCGCCAATCAGAACAACCATCCAGCCGAGCGGCTTCGATCAGCGATTGCGGCACGGATTGAAAGAACTGACGGAAGAGCAGCGCCGCATAACTACTCATCATTGTCGGCACTATCAGCGCCAGGTAGGAGTTAACCCAACCGAATTTGACCATCATCGTGTAAAGCGGTATCAACGTGAGTTGCGCCGGAATCATCATGGTCGCAAGCGCCAGGTTAAAGACCAGATCACGACCGCGAAAATGGAGTCTCGACAACGCGTAACCAACCATTGAGCCGAAAACAATCACCGAGGTTGTGACGGCAATCGAGACCAGAAGACTGTTGCCAAACCCGCGAAGAATTGGAAGTTTCTGAAGGACGAAGCGGTAATTCTCGAGCGTGAAATGTGATGACAAAGGATTGAAGCCTGCGATCTCGAGCTCCGGTTTGAGCGTTGCCGCCAGCATCCACACAAATGGGTAAAGAAAGACGAGCGCCCCGACTGTTAGAATCGCATAGAGTAGAAAACGTTTCATCAAACGGCCTCCGTTTCGACGAAACGCCGTTGCAAAAGCACAACCACAAAAATCATCATCGCCCAAAAGAAGCCTACAGTCGTGGCATACCCCATCTTGCTGAAGAAGAACGCCTGTTTATACAGATAGAGAATGCCTGAGAGCGTGCTGTTAGCGGGTCCGCCGCCCGTCATGACGTAGGGTTCAATGAACAGCGAGAACCCTCCAATGGTCGAGAGCACGAGTACAAGCATAATCGTTGGGTTGAGCATCGGTACTGTAATCAGTCGAAAGTTTTGCCATGCACTTGCGCCATCGAGTTCGGCCGCTTCATACAGATCACGGGAAATACCCTGCAATCCAACCAAAAAGAGCACCACGTAAAGGCCGACATTCTTCCAAGTCGCCATGATTGCAATCGCGGGCATTGCGTAGCGACGATCCGTGAGCCACCCAATTCCAGGTAAGCCAACACGCTGGAGTAGCACATTTATTAAGCCGGTCTCACTTGCATACAACTGTTGCCAAAGCATCGTAACCACGACGCCCGACACGACGACTGGCATGAAGTAACTCGCGCGAAAGAAGGCTCGTCCACGAATCTTTTGATTGAGCAGTTGGGCCAAACCCAGCGCAACAACCAGCTGCAATGGGATGTGGATAAGCAAAAAGTAGAGCGTGTTGATTAGTGCCTTCCAGACCAGAGGATCGGTGAGCAGAAGCTTGATGTTGCCCAAACCAACCCACTTCATAGGCGTGTAGATGTTCCAGCGATGAAAGATAAGAACGAAGGCAAAGGCGAGCGGGTAGCCGAGGAATATCGTGATGTGAAGAATGTAAGGAAGCACCATCAGATAGCCGACACGATCTTTCTGATCATGCAAGCCATCCCTTGATCGAAGAACCTTGGCAACACCGTGTAGTGGAATTCGCAGTATTGCTGCGGCTTTACTCAACGTCGAGAATTTGTTGGCTTCTTCTGGCTGCATCGTGCACTGCTTGCTCCGGTGATTTAAGGTCGAAGACGATTGAGGCCTCAACTTCCTGAGCTATAGCGTCGAAAATTTCCTTTAGTTCAGCGACGGACTCAATGCTGCGAGCTGTCATCACTTGCGCGGCGAATTTGACCAGCTTGGGGTTGCGCTTAAAATAGTCGGCGAAAGTTTGATCCTCAAGCAGTCCTGCTCGGATCGGCAACTGGCTGCTCAATTCCAGCAACTTTAAGTCATTCTGCCTGGAGATGATGAACTTGATGAACTGCCAAGCCTCGCGCGGGTGTTGGCATGTCTTGAAGATTACAATGCTCTTCGGGTCAGCGTAGCTGACTGGCTGTCCGGTGGCTTCGTCAGGACGCAGGATTGGCCCATAGTCGTACTCGAAATCGGCAGAGCGGTAGCGCTCAAGATGACCGATGCTATTCGGCCCGACAAACTTCGCCGCGACGCGGCCGTCCAGGATCACATCACCTTGAAAGGTTTGACGCGGGGCGTAACCTCTGGCAAAACATTCGTGTAAAAAGCGGAAGATGGCGACGGAGGATTGATTGTCGAACATGACCTTCCGACCTTCGAGAAGGGGTTGCCCATTCGATGTAGCAAGGTAAAGGGGTAAGTAATCGAACAGCCGTTTATACCAGATGGGATAGTAATCAATTGTCAGCATCCACTGGTCAATCTGCCCATCGCCGTCACGATCACGTGTCACGCGTGATGCTGCTGAGAGAAACTCGGAGTAAGTGGTGGGCAATGATGAGATACCCGCCTCGCGCAGCATTCGCGAGTTGTACAGCACCATGATTGGATTCGACTTCCACGGAACCTGATAAAAATGGCCGTCCGAAGAACGATACTGGTTCAAAAGTTCCTGCGTCATGCGTCCACGCATAACGTCCATGAAATCCGGATAATCATCGAGTTGGACCACACCCCTGGCGTCGAGTAAGTCTTGCATCGCGCCTGGGAACACGTTGGCATAGATATCCGGCGTCGTACCGCTGGCAATAGCCGCGAGTATGACTTCTTCCGACGACTGTCCGGAGGGGACAGGCTCAACTTTGATTTGAACTTCGGAGTGCTGCGCATTCCACTCAGCCGAAACTTTGTTGGCAAACTCAAGCTCCTGAGCATTGGTGGCGCTCCAGTAAGTGAGGGTAATACCACTGCCCGGTTGACCGGGGTCAGTGGAACGCTGACTCGTACAACTTACAAGCAAGACAACTAGCAAAAGTATGATGAGTCGCAGGTTCACAGGAGAGCCTCTCCGGTATTGGGGTCAAAGAGACTAGTGCGCTCCATGTCTATAACTAGCTCCAGCGGTTCATCGATCCTGGCGGGGGTTCGGGAGTTTAAGCGAACAATCAGTTCCCGATCGGCAAGCGAACAGGTAGCAAGAACATCACTACCTAAAGGCTCGAGCACCTCGACCCTCACCCTAATGACACTATCGTCAGTTGCACCCTGATATGACGCGCGCTCGAAGATGTTTTCAGGTCGAATTCCGAGGATTACGTTGTGATTATCGGTGCTGTTGCCAAGCGCGCCTCTTTTTTGGGCGGGAAGTTTGAGTTGTAAGCCATCGCCTAAGAGAAGCAAATCACCATCGCGCGCCAAGGTCTTACAGCTAAAGAAATTCATGGGCGGACTGCCGATGAAGCCAGCGACAAACTGATTTGCCGGGTGGTCATAGATTTCGAGCGGCTTGCCAATCTGTTGCACAACGCCTTCCTTAAGCACAACTAAGCGATCACCCATGCTCATCGCTTCCACCTGATCATGTGTGACGTATACCATCGTTGCTTTTAGTCGTTTGTGCAGCCTTATTAACTCCGCCCGCATGGAGACCCTTAACTTGGCGTCGAGATTGCTGAGCGGCTCGTCGAAGAGAAACAGTTTCGGCTGTCGCACGATGGCCCGCCCGACTGCTACTCTCTGGCGTTGACCACCAGAGAGCGCCTTCGGTCTTCTATGCAATAGATTTCTCAGGCCGAGCACGTCTGCGGCTTGAGTGACGCGGTTATCAATTTCAGCTTTGGCGAAACCTCTCATCTTTAAGGAGAACGCCATGTTGTCGTAAACCGTCATGTGCGGATACAGAGCGTAATTCTGAAAGACCATGGCAATATCGCGATCTTTTGCCGGGACATTGTTAACGAGTTTGCCGTCAATAAGAATCTCCCCCTGAGAAGCCGTTTCCAAGCCGGCGATCACTCTCAGCAACGTAGATTTGCCACAGCCGGATGGCCCGACGAGAACAATGAATTCGCCATCGTTAACGTCGAAGGTGGTGGGGGCAATAGCGCGAACGTTGCCGGGATAAATCTTTGATACGTCTTTGAGCTGGAGACTCGCCATGGGTTTTATTTTAGCAGTGCTCCACCATTGTAGGTCGGGTATGAGAAGCTATGAAAATTGGCTGTAGGCTTCATAGGAAAATCTCTCAGGGGAGGAAGGGGGCAAGGCAGGCTTGGAAGGGGGCAAGCCAGGCTTCTGGAAAGGAAATCTCTCAGGTTAGGAAGGGGGCAAGGCCGGCTTCTGGAAAGGAAAGAAGCTTCTCTCAGTCTGCCGCCGCCCCCGCTCAAGATTCATTGCCAGTCAACATTGAATCGGCCACTCAAGTTAAGCCTGGCTTGCATTGAGCTCATTCAGACCCGTTAATAATCTGAAGTTTGTGCAGTTGAATGGTTTGTTCAATGTTGACTGACAATCAAACTTGAGCGGGGGCGGCGGCAGACTGACACTGGCCTCTTTTCTTACACGAAGCCTGCCTTGCCCCCTTCCTAACCTGAGAGATTTCTCCCCTGAAGCCTGCCTTGCCCCCTTCCTTACCTGAGAGATTTCCTCCCCGAAGCTGCCTTGCCCGCGCTGCTGTTACAGAGCAATGAGTCTTCGACGCTCGATATCGCTAGCCAGAAATGGGTTCTATAAAATACATTGTTTT
>Ga0209431_10003915_pt1 | contig 11727 bp, 11 predicted proteins | sample RifCSP13_3_FD_184021 | JGI IMG/M metagenome (GOLD analysis project Ga0209431, IMG submission 184021) | Soil microbial communities from Rifle, Colorado - Rifle CSP2_sed 13_3 (SPAdes) (version 2) | ecosystem: Environmental > Terrestrial > Deep subsurface > Rock core/Sediment | place: Rifle...
CGCTCATCTGGTCGTCAAGAAGAGCGGGTTCAGGGTATATTACGGCCCAGTAGATGCCAGGGACATCCCGGCCTATATCTCGGCAGGGTACAAGGCAACAGATGAGATGCGCACAGTCAGGTTCACCTGGCTCGACAGGCTGGTCCTGACTCCTATGGAGATAAATCCGGTCATGAAGAAATTTCCGTTATATGCCCTTGTAGTCCTTATTGTCTTCGGCATCCAGCCTTACGGTATAATCTTCAGAGACGCATTAGTAGGTGGTTGGCCGTTCATCTTTCTTGGTCTGATCTCCGTGCTGACAGGGGCATTACTTACCCCTCTCCTCCTTCCTTTTCTCCCGTTCAGGGCCTTTGCAATTAAGGGGTGGATTGTGGGTTTCATCTCGGTATTTTTCATCCAAGACATCATAAGGATCTCAGACAAGAGCCTTCTCATCTTTACATATCTCTTCTTCCCCCTGCTGAGTTCTTACATAGCCCTGCAATTTACAGGCTCCACAGCCTTTACCGGGATGTCGGGGGTAAAAAAGGAGCTTAGATACGCCCTGCCTGTATATAAGGCCGCAGCAGCGATCTCTTTTGTCTTATTATTAATATCCAGGCTCGGAGAGTGGGGTATCTTATGAAATACCTTTCAAACGTGACAACCCTGAAGTTTTTTACAGAGAAATGCACAGGTTGCTGGAAATGCATAGAGGTCTGTCCCCATCGAGTATTTGTAATGAACGGCAAGAAGGCGGCCATTGACGACATAGATATGTGCATGGAATGCGGCGCGTGCATGGTGAACTGCGCCTTCGGGGCAATATCGGTAGATGCAGGGGTGGGGTGCGCCAGCGCCATAATCAACGGGATGCTGACCGGAACCGAGCCCTCCTGCGATTGCACTGGAAGTGAAAGCAAAAGCAGCTGCTGTTAATACAATAAACTCATCAACCTATAAAGAGCATTTCAACACAGATTTCCAAAAGTAGGCGCTTCTAAGCGACACAGATTGTTTAAGATTTACACAGAGTTACCAAAAGCAAATTACTCTCCATTTTGGTTAAGAGGCTAAATAGGATATCTGTGTGAATCATATGCTTTTATCTGTGTTCATCTGTGTTTAATTGCCGTTTTTAGGATCAATCGCTGAAGCTTGAATCAGAATCCCCGGCCAGGTCTTCAAATGCCGTGTATTTATTAAGGAATGCCAACCTTACTGTTCCAATCGGCCCGTTTCTCTGTTTCCCTATGATGATCTCTGCCACGCCCTTGTTCGGGTTGTCATCGGCCTTGTTGTAAACCTCATCCCTGTAAATAAACATGATCACGTCTGCGTCCTGCTCAAGTGCCCCTGACTCCCTTAAGTCCGCAAGTTGAGGACGCCTGTCCGTGCGGTTCTCCACAGCCCTGTTAAGCTGGGAAAGGGCCACAACAGGAACATGCAGCTCCTTGGCAAGGGCTTTCAGCCCCCTCGATATCTCAGATATCTCCTGCTCCCTTCTCTCCGCGCTCCCCCGCCCTCTCATGAGCTGGAGGTAATCAACAATTATCATCCCCAGGCCCTGTGAGGCCTTCAACCTCCTGGACTTTGCCCTCATCTCAAGGAGGGATATGGCTGGGGTATCGTCTATGAATATCAATGTATCGGAGAGGTGCCCTGCAGCTGTTGTAAGCTTGGGCCAGTCGGATTCCGATAGATACCCTCCCCTGAGCTTTGAGGCATCCACTCTGGCCTCAGAACAGAGCATCCTTATGGCCAGCTGCTCCTTGGCCATCTCAAGAGAAAATACGGCGACAGGTACCTTGGACTCTATGGCGGCATACTGGGCTATATTAAGACAGAAGGCTGTTTTACCCATACTCGGCCTTCCTGCCACAATAATCAGATCAGAGGGCTGAAGCCCTGATGTAAGTTTATCCAGGTCCTTAAAACCTGTGGGGACACCGGTTACAAGCTCCTTCCTTTCATAGAGCCTCTCTATTGTCTTGAAGCTGTCCTTTACTATATCCCTCATTGCAAAGAAGGACGGCCGTATCTTGTTCTCGGATATCTCGAATATAACCTTCTCTGCCTCGTCAAGGAACTCTTCCGCATCACCCTCTGCCTCATAGCATTTTGTCGCTATATCATTAGCGGCTGAAATCAGCTTTCGGAGGATGGCCTTTTCCTTTACTATCTTTGCATAAACCCTTATATTTGCCGCTGTCGGGACACTGTCCACGAGATAGGCGATATAAGGCACACCGCCAACCTCATCAATAATCCCCTTTTTCTTTAATAAATCGGTAAGGGTTATAAGATCGCACGGCTGGGTCTTCTCTGAGAGGTCAATCATGCAGTCGAATATCTTCTTGTGGGATTCCCTGTAAAAATCCTGGGCTGTAAGGATTTCAAGGACGGTGTTTATAGCCTCGTTGTCTATGAGGACGCCGCCTAAGATAGATTGCTCTGCCTCTAAATTCTGGGGGGGGAGTTTGTGTTTTGAAAGGTCATCGTTTGCCATGGAAATTACCCAAAGAGGATATGAAGATGAGAAGATGAGAAGTTGGATTTTTCTTAACCTCTCAGCCTCTCAGCCTCTTAACCTCTTGTTTACTCTGCCTGTTAACCTTTTACAACAGAAACCTTAAGACTTGCCTTCACATCCTGATGGAGCTTTACCGAAACGGTATAATCTCCAAGGCTCCTGAGAGGCTCATCGAGGAGGATATCTCTCTTATCCACATCAACACCTTTATCCTTCAAGAACTTCTCTATATCAATAGATGTGACGGAGCCGAACAGCTTCCCTTCTTCTCCAACCTGACACGGGATCGAGCAGGATAGCCCTTCTATCGTCTTAGCAACCTTCTCTGCTTCCCTCTTCAGCTTGTTCTGCCTGTCGGAAATAATCTTTTTCTCATGCTCCAGGGCCTTGACGTTGTTGGACGTTGCAAGGACAGCCAGGTTCTTTGGGAGCAGGTAGTTCCTTCCAAACCCGTCCTTCACATTTACTATCTCCCCTGCCCTTCCCACACCGGTGATCTCTTCTGTAAGTATTATCTGCATTCTATGCCTCCTTTTTCGACGGCTTCTCTGTTTTTAACCTTCTAAAGTCAAACCACAGGTCAAAGAGCCCGAACCCTATGACCATAATGGTGAATATCTGCTGAAATACTATTAATAAGTATCCAAGGGCCTTGAAAAACAAGGGTGTCTGCCTCTTTTTAAAGTAAAAAGCCATAATGGCCATTCCCTGAAAGAGGTATATCCCCCCACAAACAACCAAAAGGTTAAGACCAATAACCCAGGCCCATTCGTTTTTTAAAAGAAGAAGTATCCCCCCTGCAATCAGGACCCAGACCAGCGGCTCAGGAGACCGCCAAGTTACTGCCTCAACCTGATATTCCTCTATCCCCTTTTTCTTAAGCAGACCCTTCAGGGCCAGGATGTTCAAAATAGCGACAGACAGGGTCCCTATAAAAAAGAGCGAAGGGAACACCTTTAATATAATCGCCTCAACCCTTCCTGTAAATTCAGTCAGTGCTTCAACCTGCTCATCAGGGAGCCCTACCTTCTTGTATGCATCAACAGTAACTTGGAGATTCTCTCGAACCTGATCTCCTATTACCTGGGGCAAAGGCTTGTCCAGCGAAGATGAAATGCTCAACAGAAAAAGGGCGCTTCCTGCTATTGAAGCCGCTGTAGAAAGCAGAACCCCTTTTCCAAGAGGCAGTTTCATCCTGACAGATTCCGAAAGGGCTATCCCCATTGCGGCAAACTCAGCAAGGAAAAAAGCACCGACCCTTATCCCTGCCGTAAATCCCACAACGGTGACTACTGTCAGCAGCATCAGCAACCCATACCGCATCCCTATCTTCCTGAAATAATAGGCAATCGGTAACGGGGTAATGAGACCTACGGCCAGACCTAAAACAGGAAGGGTTACCCCTGCCAGAAAAAAGGAAAGGGTTAATACAATCCCTCGCAACAGATCACTTACAACACTCCTCTGCAAAGTCACCCAACCCCGCTTAATGAGAGGGATGGCTACTTGCCGCTGAGAACGGAAGGAATGCAATGTTTCTGGCCCTTTGTATTGCCACTGTCACCTTCCGCTGATGCAGCGCACAGTTGCCTGAAATTCTCCTGGGGATTATCTTCCCCCTCTCTGTTGTAAAGTATTTAAGACTCTTGAAGTCTTTATAATCGATAACAAGGTTCTTATCCGCGCAATAGCGGCAAACTTTTCTCTTCTGGAAAACCCTTTTTTCTCTCTCTTGCCTGACGGCCATTTATATATCCTCCAAATTATGTATCTTTATACCTCAGCCGCAACTTCTGCCGGGGCCTCTACTGGAGCAGCCTTTGCAACCGGCTTATCCTCCACCAGCACGGACTGGTATTTTATAACGCCCTCATTGATCCTGAGGTTCCTTTCAAGCTCTGCCACAAGATCAGATTTACCTGAGAACCTGACATACACATAATGTCCCCTGGATTTTTTCTTGACCTCATAAGCCAGCTTCCTGGTTCCCCAGTCTTCGGTCTTTTCAATCTGACCGCCCATCTTCTCTATGAGCCCTGTTACCTTCTCAGTAATTCCCTTTACATCGTCATCACTGAGCTCAGGACCTGCAATGAATATGGTCTCGTATCTACGCATCTCTTCCTCACCTCCTCTCGGGTTTAATAGCCCTGGAACCATGTCCGAGGCAAGGAGTATCTATTAATTTAATATTGAAACAAAAGTTTATACACCAGAGAGCAAGAAATAGCAAGCTTTTTTTCAATACGAACATGCGGCACGGGGAGATCAGAACTTCCAGTCCTTCATCTCCCTGAAAGAAGCATGGTTGGTGAGGTCAAGATGTATCGGGGTGATAGATATGTAGTCCTCTGAAACGGCCTCGAAATCTGAATCCTTCATATGGGCAAACCCGAGGTCGTCTCCCCCGATCCAGTAGTATTTCCTTCCTCTCGGGTCAACCTTTTCCACAACGGCATCCCCGTAGACCCTTTTCCCCTGTTTTGTCATCCTGTATCCCTTTATATCATCTCCGTCCAGATTGGGGACATTGACATTCAGCAGTGTGTCCTTGTGAAGGCCGTTTTCTAAGACAAATTTTGCAAGTCTATTGGCAAAATCGGCGGCAGGCTTGAAATTGAAATCCTTTTTTGCATTTACCGATACAGCAATGGACGGCACTCCAAGAAGCGTCCCCTCCATTGCGACAGAAACGGTACCAGAGTAGGTGATATCGTCTCCCATGTTTGGGCCCTTGTTGATCCCGGCAACCACCAGGTCAGGCCGCATCTTGAGTATCCCATTTATAGCCAGGTTCACGCAGTCTGTGGGTGTACCATCCACTGAGTACCAGTTCTTAGCTACCTCTTCAACCCTCAACGGGTGGTAAAGGGTAAGAGAATGGCTGGAAGCGCTCCTTTCCCTGTCAGGGGCAACGACATAGACCTCGCCTAAGGGCTTCATAGCCTTAGCAAGGGCCTTAATCCCTTCGGAGTTGATCCCGTCATCGTTCGAGATCAGTATCTTTTTCTTTACACTTCTATTCATCGTCTTTTCCATAAAGAAAAAGGCTTAAGGAATTCCCCTCAAGCCCTTGTAATTGTGGTGGGTCATGGAGGGCCATACCCACAGTTATTTCATTTTAAAGTAGCAAACTGCATAGGCAAAGTCAACGATTTTCAAAATTTGCCAGCGTCTGCCAGCTTCATTGACATGGAGAGACCAATCTGGTACGTTTGGCAACACTTAAAGGGATTTAGAAATATGTCTGAAGAAAAATCAAGGATTGCAAGGGCTGCAGGGGTTGTAGGTGGAGCGACATTGATGAGCCGGATACTCGGCTTCGTCAGAGACGCCTTTATTGCAAACCTGTTTGGCGCAGGGATGGCGGCTGACGCCTTTTTTGTGGCCTTCAGGATACCAAACATGTTCAGAAGGCTTCTTGGTGAAGGGTCTCTTACCTCTTCCTTCATCCCGGTATTCACTGAATACCTTACCCAGAAGTCCAGGGAAGAGGCTCGGGAGATGGCAAGCGCCTTCTTCTCCCTGGCCATGGTAGTTTTATCCCTTGTCACTATTGGAGGGATCATTCTTGCCCCTCAGATAGTGACAGTTCTTGCCCACGGCTTTACCTCGATTCCAGAAAAGTTCACCCTTACCGTTACCCTTACCAGGATGATGTTCCCTTATCTCTTCTTTATTGGGCTTGTGGCATTGTGCATGGGGATACTGAATTCGCTCCGTCATTTCGCAGCACCGGCTCTGTCACCAGTCCTCTTAAATATATCGATGATACTGTCTGTCGTTCTTCTTGCTCCGTTCTTTAAAGAGCCTGTCTTGGCCCTGGCCATAGGTGTTCTTATAGGCGGAGTCAGTCAGCTCGCACTGCAGCTCCCATTTTTATGGAAGAACGGGATGCGAATAAAACTTGAATGGAAGCCCGGACATCCCGGCGTGGTAAGGGTTGGCTGGTTGATGGCACCGTCCATCATAGGGCTAGCAGTAACCCAGATAAACGTCCTTGTGGATACCATTGTAGCCTCTTTCCTGAAAGAGGGGACAGTTTCTTACCTTTATTATGCGGACAGGCTGCTTGAGTTCCCAATGGGGATATTCGCCATTGCCATAGCCACTGCCGTTCTTCCTGCGATGTCTGAGAAGGCGGCAAAAAACGATATGGCCGGAGTGAAGGAGACCTTTTCTTATGCCCTGAGGTTGACCCTTTTTCTGACTATCCCGGCCATGGTAGGTCTCATAGCTCTCGGCATACCTATTATATCCATCCTGTTCCAGAGAGGTTTATTCTCTTACAATTCAACTGTTGAAACATCCCAGGCCCTGTACGGGTTTGCAATCGGCCTCCCTGCCTTTGCCGGGGTCAGGATAATAGTCCCTGTGTTCTATTCCATGCAGGATACAAAGACACCTGTAAAGGTGGCGTTTGTTGCCATGCTCACAAATGTAACCTGCGATCTCCTTTTCATGTATCCATTAAAACAGTTTGGGCTGTCACTGGCTACCTCTCTTTCTGCATGTGTAAATTTCGCCATATTGGCCTATATATTAAGGAATAGAATCGGCAGGGTAGGCGCCAGGAGGATATTGGTATCAGCATCTAAGGTTATGGCTGCATCCATATTTATGGGGATTGTGGCCTATTCCATATGCATGACAAGGGATTGGGATGTTGCCGGAGAGATTCACGGCAAGTTGTTGACACTTACGTCCGGCATATTAGTTGGGGTATTTATATTTACACTCTCCTCATACTTTCTCAAATCAGAAGAGTTGCTCTCCGTCATTTCACTGGTCAGGAACAGATACAAAAAATAGGCCCTTACCTTACCTAAACCATCTTAATCCTTAATCTTAATCCTTAATCTTTATCCTGCTTATCCTGTATATGGCCTGCCTGACACCGAAGCCGAATTCCTCAATGGTTCCAACAGCCTCTTGTAAGAGACTGTAAACACTCAATAAAACGTGCTTAATTTATAGGCAATCCGGTTGAGGCAGTTAATTCTGTAACTCCTTTAGAGTTTTCCACAGGGTATCTAACAGGTATTTCACAGGCCTTGTGGAAAAGGAAGATACCCTATTGAAACGATAAGAGTTTTTCGGATAGCTGTATACAAAAAGCTCATTTCTCTAACGATTTTGCCTCATTCCATAACTCGTCCATTTCATCCAGAGAAGTCTCCTTGAAATCCTTACCTTTTTGGGCAAGGGCCTCTTCTATATGCCTGAACCTCTTTATAAAACGGCTTATGGTCTTTCTCAGCGCCTCCTCAGGGTTTACCTCCAGGAACCGACCCACATTAACCAGTGAAAATAGTATGTCCCCCAGTTCACTCTCCATCTCTTCTGGGCTGTTCCTCTCAACCGCCTCTTCAAACTCCATGATCTCTTCCTTGACCTTTTCAAACACCTGATCAATATGTCCCCAGTCAAAACCAACTCTGGCTGCCTTTTGAGTGATCTTGTGAGCCCTTTGCAGCGACGGCATATGGGGAGGTATGCCTGCAAGGACCGAGTCCCTTGCCTTGACCTTTTTCTCCTCCGTCTTGAGCTTGTGCCACTGGGTAAGGACATCCTCAGCGCTCTTTGCCTCTGCGTCGCCAAAGACATGAGGATGGCGGGATACCAGTTTGTTTATAAGCCCTTCCATGACATCGGATATATCAAACTCACCCTTCTCCCTGGCAAGCTCTGAGTGGAATACAACCTGCAAGAGGAGGTCGCCAAGCTCCTCCTTCAGCATCTCTGTTGAGCCTTCATCTATGGCCTCAATCACCTCGTATGTCTCTTCTATAAGATAAGGCTTTAATGATTCATGGGTCTGCTCCCCGTCCCACGGGCAACCCCCAGGCCCTCTGAGCCTTGTCATCAGGTCAACAAGTTCCTTAAATCTCTTTTCCCTCATCCCTCATCCCTGAAAGGGCAGTCACAAGGTCTGCCCCTACAATTATCCCTCATCCTTATAAATCACTGTATCCTTCTTCCAGTTTACGTCGTCCTTCTCAGGATAATCTATATTGTAATGCAGTCCTCTCGACTCCTTCCTCATCATGGCGCATTTTATTATAAGTTCCGCAACTGTCGCTATGTTCCTCAGTTCAACAAGGTCGCTGGTCAGCTTGAAGTTCCAGTAATACTCTGCGATCTCCTCCTGTATAACCTCTATCCTCCTCTTCGCCCTTTCAAGCCTCTTATCAGACCTCACAATCCCGACATAGTTCCACATGAACCTCCTTATCTCATCCCAGTTCTGGGTCACAACCACCATCTCATCGCTCTCTACCGCCCCCTTTACATCCCATGGAGGTATGGACGGGATTGACACAGGTGCCTTGATTTCTGAAATCGCAGAGATGGAGGCCCTGTGGGCAGTCACAGCCCCCTCAAGTAGTGAATTGGAGGCAAGCCTGTTCGCGCCATGAAGCCCTGTGCATGCCACCTCACCGCAAGCATACAGCCCGTCTATTCTGGTCTTCCCATTTATGTCTGTGACCACGCCTCCACAGGTGTAATGCGCCGCAGGGACAACTGGGACAGGGACCGACGCCATGTCAAAACCAAAGGAAAGACATTTTTCATAAATGTTCGGGAACCTCTCCTTTATAAATCCAGCCCCTTTGTGGGTTATATCGAGGAATACGCAATCATCCCCGCTCCTCTTCATCTCTGTATCTATGGCCCTTGCCACTATATCCCTCGGCGCCAGATCCGCCATTGGGTGGTAGCTCGTCATAAATGCTGTCCCGTCCTTCAGCCTCAGGATCGCTCCCTCACCACGCACAGCCTCCGATATAAGGAAAGACTTTGCCGCAGGATGATACAGGCACGTAGGATGGAACTGGATGAACTCCATGTTTGATATCGTTGCCCCTGCTCTGTAGGCTATTGCAACCCCGTCCCCTGTGGCAACATCGGGGTTGGATGTATAAAGGTAGACCTTGCCTGCACCGCCTGTAGCAAGGATGGTTGCCTTTGCAATGAAGGTGTGGATCTCCTTTGTGGTGTTGTCCAGGGCATATGCCCCATAGCACCTGTTACCGTTCTTTCCAAAGAACTTGTCGTGGGTGATGAGGTCTATAGCTATATGTCTTTCGTAAAAGGTTATATTTGGGTTTTTATCCGCAGCGGAGATGAGCGCCCTCTCTATCTCCCTCCCTGTGATATCCGAGGCGTGGACTATTCTCCGGCTCGAATGCCCTCCTTCTATCCCAAGGTCAAACTCCACCCCTTCCCTGTTCTCCCTCATGGTGAATCTTGCACCCCAAGAGACAAGCTCTCTTATCCTTTCAGGCCCCTCTTTAACAATTGTCTCCACAACATCCTCGTGGCACAGCCCTGCCCCTGCCTGTATAGTGTCCTTTATATGGGCGTCAAAAGAGTCGCTCTCGCTTAATACAGAGGCTATCCCTCCCTGCGCATAGACAGTGGCGGACTCGGACTTCTCTCTCTTTGTCATTATGGCCACACTCCCATGCTCCGCAGCAGTTAAGGCAAATGAAAGGCCTGCAATGCCGCTCCCTATAACTAAAAAATCCGTCTTAATCTCCATAGTCGAAGAGGTTATGATATTTAAAACCTTGTGTCAACAGATTAAGACCGGTTATAGGTGAGAGGTTATAGGTTTATATGACCCATAATCCATGACACATAACCCATAGCCTGATTAATTTGACTTGAAGACCGCATCAAAATGGGATAAATTCAACGTATGCCTGACAATGCAAAAATACTCGTTGTTGATGACACCGCCACAAATCAGGAGATACTGAAGAGGGCCTTTGAGAAAGGAGGCTTTCAGGTGATACAGGCCTATGACGGGATGACGGCGCTGGATATGGCTGAAAAGGAGAGGCCTGCACTTATGATACTGGACATCATGATGCCTAAGATGGATGGGATAGACGTCCTCAAGCGTGTGAAAATCATGGACCCTAATTTACTGGTAGTAATGATGACTGCACACGGCTCTGAACAGATTGCAGTTGAGGCCATGAAGTTAGGCGCCGATGACTATCTCACAAAACCATTCCATCCGAAGGATGTAACCGCCCTGGCAGATAAACTGATAAAGGAGAGGGGTGTAAGACTGGAAAACCTTAAACTTAAAGAAAAGGTTGAGAGGGCAGAGAGGTATCTGGCCCATCTCGTTGACAGCGTTAATGAGGCCATCATTTCAACGGATTCAAACGGTAAAATCCTGTCCTTCAATAAGGCCGCAGAAGGACTTTGGGGTATGCAGAGTGAAAACGCTGTTGGAAAAGGGATTGAGGATCTATTTTTTAAGGGAAAGAACCCCCATTATGTGGAGAGGATACTTGAAGAGACCAAGGAGAAAGGGAGCTTCGAGGGTGAATTCCTGTTCCTCAGGGATGACGGGACGACATTTCCTGGACACTTTAATACGTCGGTGGTCAAGGAGGAAGAGACGAGGAGAGGAGTTGTAGCGGTTGTGAGAGACCTCACTGTAGAAAAACAGCTCCAGCAGCAGCTTGTAGAGTCTCAAAAGTTGGCATCCCTTGGGAAGGTGGTGGAAGGCGTAGCCCATGAGGTCAGAAACCCTTTGTTGTCAATAGGAGGTTTTGCCAGAAGGATCAGTAATAAGACGGAGGAAGGGGACCCTGCAAAAAAGTATCTACATGCCATCATCAAGGATGTGGAGAGGCTTGAAAAGATGGTCAATGACATAGAAGGGTACGTCAATTTCTCGAAACTTCATAAACTGACCTATGATGCCCTCGATATCGCTGCGATAATGAAGAACCTGTTGGAAGGGTTTAAGGACAGGATGGCGTCTGCCAAGGTATCCTCGTCTCTGAATCTCTCTCCAAGCCTCCCGACTATCTATGCAAACGAGGTTTATATAACAGAACTTTTCTCATGTATTATAGAAAACGCCATAGAGGCAATGCCTGACGGCGGGAAGCTCGATTTAACTATCAGGGTGAAAAACAACTATATTGTCACGGAAGTTGCTGACACTGGAATAGGCATACCGAAAGGGAAAGAGGGGGAGATATTTGACCCGTTTTTTACCTCTAAGATGTCAGGTGCAGGGCTCGGACTCACCAAATGTCACATGATAGTGAGTGACAACAAGGGTTATATAAGGGTCAACAGCACCCCCGGAGAGGGCACGGTATTTACGATAGGGCTTCCCGTAGAACGCAGGCAGCCGGTTAGATTGTAATGAAACTAACTCTCCTCCCTAAGCTCCC
>Ga0209431_10003920_pt1 | contig 11724 bp, 9 predicted proteins | sample RifCSP13_3_FD_184021 | JGI IMG/M metagenome (GOLD analysis project Ga0209431, IMG submission 184021) | Soil microbial communities from Rifle, Colorado - Rifle CSP2_sed 13_3 (SPAdes) (version 2) | ecosystem: Environmental > Terrestrial > Deep subsurface > Rock core/Sediment | place: Rifle...
AAGATTCTATTAGGGTTACAATTCACAAAACCGCAAGTTTCGATAAGTATGATGAATTGCCCTTGCCTTTCTCATCGTCCACCTCTATAATCTTTGTTATGAGCCAGTCCTTTAAACTTTATCGCCTGCAACAGATCGACAGCCAGATCGATCACCTCCACTCCCATTTGCGAGAAATCGCAGCCGCCCTCGCCGAGGAAAGCACCCTGCGCCTCGCCCAGACCCGCCTCAGCACGACCCAGAAAAAACTCGCCGAGGCGGATAAGAACTTGCGTAAGGCAGAGGCAGACGTACAGGCGCAGCGGATCAAGATTGAACAAACTGAGACAGCCCTTTATGGGGGTAAGGTCCGCAACCCGAAAGAATTGCAGGATTTACAGAAAGAATCAGCGGCTTTGAAGCGCTATCTGAATGTTCTCGAAGACCGCCAGCTGGAAGTCATGCTCGTTGTCGAGGAATCTGAGAATGAACTACTGGCGGCCTCCGCAACTCATGAAGCCGTTCTGGACGAGTCTACCCAACAAAAAGCCAGCCTGCTCACCGAGCAGGCGGCTTTGCTTAAGGAACTCGAACTTCAGGAGAGCGAACGCCAGGCTGCGACAAGTAGCATCATTGCCGCTGATTTACGGCTATACGATCAATTGCGCGGACAACGCAGTGGTGTTGCAGTCGCCCGGGTACTCGATAAGACCTGCGCAGCTTGTGGATCGACACTCAGCGCTGCCCTGCTGTCCGCAGTGCATTCCCCAAACCAGATCAGCCGTTGCACTACCTGTGGGCGGATCCTTTACTTGGGTTGACCATGCAAGGATTTCTGCGTGGATTCTCTCTTGACCAACTGTCATTCTGGCTGGGTTTCCTGGCTGGGATCTTATTCTGGTGGTATCTAAATAAATCCCGCCCGATTCTAAGCCAGGTCTGGCAAAGCGTTCGCCTCCGCCTCCGGGAAGCGCGTGCTGGTTTAATCACATCCGTTGAGGTACGTCATCGCAACGACACTCTTCGCTTCGTCCAGCAGCTGCACCTGGCATCGCCATTGTTCTCATTGGACGAGATTCTCGTCTCGCCACGCTTGCTGGCTCCACCGATCCCACCTCAACCTGGTGGCGACGATCTACCAGCGGACATCACCAACCTGACCATTCCCTATTTGCCTGATTGGCCTGAGCTGGCCTCCCAGTTTAACGCCAGGAGTCTCTCCTTTGCTGAAGCGCTCAGCGATGGTGCTAATCTGATCTTGATCGGCCAACCTGGCAGCGGGAAAACAGTAGCCCTTGCCCACCTGGCCTGCCAGGTCTCTCGCCGCGATCCCTCTTTTGGGGAGCTAGCAGAACGTCTCCCATTTTTCATTCACATTTCTGACCTGCTCCCAGAGGAGGCTTACGATGGCCAGCTCATCGAGCGATTATATGCTGCCCTCGCACCGTATGCCTCCGCCTTAACCCTACCCCGCCTTCCGAACCTGCTCCGCCAGTCATTCGAGACCGGCCACGCTTTGCTCCTGTTAGACGGGCTGGATGAAGCGCCACCGGCTTTACTAGCCGAAGGTGTATCCTTCCTTGCATCTGTGCTGGAGCAATACCCAGCTACCCGCATCGTTGCCGCTGCCTCAACAGATAATTTCACCGGATTACCAGGTCTGGGCTTGATCCCATTAGCATTGACAGCCTGGGGTGAAGCCCAGCATCGGCAATTCCTGGACCAGTGGGGAACTCAATGGAGCCTCTACATCCCCAATGCTGACAAGTCAAAAGCCGATCAAACCATGCCAAGTCTGCTCAACGCCTGGTTACTTGGAGAAGATCGATCGTTCACTCCTCTTGAATTTACATTAAGAACCTGGGCTGCCTATGCAGGGGATGCGCTTGAGCCTGGACCGACTCAAGCCATCGAAGCCTACCTGCGCAGGATGACCGCCGGCCTTCCCACGGCCCGTCCAGCATTGGAAGCTTTCGCTTTGCAAATGATCATCACTCTCCGACAGACACTCACACCAAAAGAGGCGCGCGCCTGGAGCGGGGAAATCGAATCTCCGCTTGGCTCCCCATCATCAGAGGATAGTGCACCAGATGAAACTGCCCTCAAGTCTTTGACTGGAAAACGCATCGCCCGTAAACTCCCTGGCATTTTACCTGACTTACTGGAAAGAGGCTTGCTGGTTGAACGCCTGAACACCCGCCTGAGCATTATCCATCCCGCAATTACTGCATACCTGGCGGCCAGTGCGCTATCAACCATCGGCAACGGCTCTAACTTGCAGACCGAACCGACCTGTCTAGGGAAATCTCTAACGCTGGCCTACCTATCCGCTCTTGGTGATGTTGCCCAACTTGCGAGGGTAAATCTGGAAAGTTTTGTCGACCCACTATTACGTGATCAATTCTCCACAGGTCGCTGGCTGCGGATGGCTCCTAAGGATGCAAGCTGGCGTTCCATGACCATGCGTTTCCTGGCGAACATTATCCAGAGGAACGACCTACCCTTAGCCCAACGCACCCAAGCCTTGATGGCTTTATTGACTGCGGGTGATCCGGGTGTAGGTACTTTGCTGCGCCATTGGCTTTCCTCTACAGAGCCAAGCTTACGTATTTTGGCTGCTTTCGGATCAGGGTATTTACAAGATGTTCAGGCAATTCCGACACTGAGCAACTTACTTAACGATTCTTCTCCTGCAGTGTCTCGGGCAGCTTGCTTGGCTCTTGTGACCATTGGTGATAAACGAGCAATCGAATCCCTCGCCCCCGCCTTATTGCATGGGGAGGAAAGTTTACGCCGCTCGGCTGCCGAAGCGCTTGCTCTCCATTCAACCGAAGGTCATCCCCTCTTGAAGGATGGCAGCCAGGTGGAAGATCTGCTTGTGCGCAGAGCAGTTGTCCACGGTTTAGTGAAAATCCGCCAACCCTGGGCGAGACAATTATTAGAGAAAATGGTAATCGAAGATGAGCAATGGATAGTGCGCAGCGCCGCGACACATGCCCTGGAAGAGATCGCCGCTCCGCTACCATATATTCCCCGTCCCCACCAAGAACTTAGCGATACTCCCTGGTTGATTGCCTTTGGCAGCCAGCGCGCAATCGGAGTCTCCCCCGGTGAGCCGGCTTTCGACTTACTCCTCACAGCGATCAAAGAAGGAGATGAGGAGCAAAAGCTCGCGGCTATGGAATATTTACGCCTGCATGGCGATGAGCGCGCCCTCCCAATGCTTTACCGGATCCTTAAAGACGACCAGGGTGAATTACGCGAAGTGGCCTTTACAACATTATGGCACATGGCAGCTGCTGGTATTAACCTCCCTTCCCCAGCCACCATACCGCCATCTTAGATTACTCCTTTGCAAGATAGTTCATAATCCTGCGCTGAGCAGTCTCAGCATCCAATCCGATCAACGAGACGAGCTTATCACGCGCCGTCACTCCCCCAATGATCTCAATCTTCGTCATTGAAACATCTAGTACTTCAGCCAGAAACCTGATTAAAGATTCATTGGCCTTTCCCTCGACGGGCGGCGCGGTCAGACGAACCTTAATCGTCCCATTCCCCAGGATTCCCGTAATCTCGTTCTTCCGGGCTCTTGGAGTGACCCGTACCATCAATGCGGAACCGGTTTTCCCAACCTTAACCTGATAACCTCTCCGGCTCATACCCTCTTCAACCCGCCAAAGATAGCAACAAACTTCTTAAGATATATTCGATCACCTGCAGCAAAATTATCAACACTAGCGGGCTGAAATCGAACATCCCGGTGCTGGGCAGAATCCGCCGGATGGGGGCTAGCATTGGCTCGACGATACCATCGATTGTACGCTTGACAGGATGGTAACGGTCCATGAAATAGGAAAGGACAATATAGGCGATCAATAGCCAGCTGATCGCCAGGACAGCATAATGAACGATCAAAATCAGTATTGTCATCTAATCACTCCCAATTCGACTTCCCGGAAATTTTCAACTGTCGGGAGGTTGCTTACATTTCATCGCGGCCGTTCCCCCAGAATGGCCGTACCCACCCTAACCAGTGTGGCACCCTCCTGGATTGCGATCTCAAAATCGGCGCTCATCCCCATCGAAAGCTCCGACCAATCTGTCTTAGGAAACCTCATCGTTAGAAAGCTTTGCAGATGGTGCAAACACCGAAAAAATGGGCGCGACGCTTCCGGATCTGCGAAGAAGGGCGGCATGGTCATCAAACCGCGGATTATTAAATGTCTGAGCTCTAGAACCGGCGCAATTTCATCCGCCAAAGTGTTCCATTCTCCTTCTTCCCAAGCTTTCCAGCCGAACTTGCTCTCTTCTCCGCTGACATTACATTCCAATAAGAGTGTCAATCTCTTCCCTAATTCGGCGGCGAACCGGTCTATGCGCTCCGCTAATTTCAAGCTGTCGACTGAATGCACACAGGCGAAATGCTCGCACACCGGGCGCGCTTTGCGGCTTTGCACATGCCCGATCATATGCCATTCAAGATCAAATTCTCCGCCTAGCATCCCCATCTTTGGGAGGGCCTCCTCAATGTAATTCTCACCCAGGATGCGCGCACCCGCTGATACAACAGCCCGTGTGGTTTCTAACGTATGCCCCTTCGTCACCACCACCAGACGCACCGCATTCGGGTCACGTCCTGCCTCCCGCGCTGAAGTCGAAATCCGCTCCAAAATTCGTTGATAATTCTGTTTAATTTGTTCACTGGCTAAAAAATTCAGCTCCGAACGCACCACCATCTTCTTTTACCCTTTATCGATCTTTCCATAATTCCCAATTCACAACACGCAAATCGCAATTTGCTAAACCGCGATCAATGCGCCAAACCTGCCTGTTTTCCCTCCCTCGCCCCGGTGAGAATACCAGTCTTCCAGATGACAGGCAGTGCAGATTCCGGCGATTTCGATCCGCTGCACACCAACTTTTTCTAACAAAATCCTGTTTGCCGCCCACAAGTCGAAATGGATCGCCTGGCCTGATCGCGTCAGCAGCGCTTCTGCATCCTGTCCAAAAGCCTTGCGCACTTGCTGGACCACCTCTGGACCGACTTCATAGTGATGTCCAGCGATCGAGGGTCCAATCGCCGCCAGAATGTCTATTGGGTGTGAGCCAAACTCCGCCTGCATCTTTGATACCGTGGCGGTTACGGTTCCTCTCACAGTGCCCATCCATCCAGCGTGTGCCAGGCCTGCGACACGGTGAAGCGGGTCATATAGCAAGATTGGCACACAATCTCCAAAACGCATGAAAAGCGTCACCCCTGGGCAGTCGGTCAGGATAGCATCTGCCTTGAGATGGGGCACACTCGCCGGGCGGGGTGCCTTGGTGCTGATCACTTCAGCGCTGTGTACTTGCCAGACATCATAAACGGTCTCTGGCGCTTTGCCCAGGGCGCGGAAAGACCGCACCCGGTTTTCCAGCACCCGCGCCGGGTCGTCCCCGCGTAATCCACCTACATTGAGCGAAGCCCATGGTTCTGGGCTGACCCCTCCCCGGCGGGTGAACACCGCATGTGTCACGCCTGCCTCGGCCAAGGAATCGAAGGTGTAATAACGAATCGAGTCCGGTTGATGAAAGGTCACTCCCTTTTCCTTTGTCTACAAATTTCCCTGTTTACCTGATTCCTCTTTCTTCTCCCTAATTCTGGCAAACTTCTCCGCCATATACTTCCTGGTCTCTGCCATCGTCTCTTCGACCAATGGATACCCAAACCAGGCTGTCGTCACGCCGAAAAGGGAGCCCGTTAATGTGCGTAAAAGGGGAGTGCTCTCCCTAAAGGAGATCAAGATGAAGGGTGGTATGGAGTTTAGCGGAGGTTGACTCAGCAGCTGGCTCAAACCGTCCATACCGATCGGAAAGATGCCAATCGCAATCCATATATACCAGGGCAGTGATTTGATCCGCCGTCCAGTGAGGCTGAAGACTAGACCGAAGGCTAAGATTCCACCGTATATTGCCACGTCGCGCTGGCAAAGCCCGACTTTATACCCAACCAGCGGATTGCCAACGAACCTCCGTGCTCCCCATTGGTCGTTTTCATCCAATCCGATCGCTTGCCCAAATGGAATCAAACCATCAACCTTCGCCTCCACCCGGGGATAGGCCGGCTGTTCCCCAAACAAGAACCAGGACCGATAGGCGAGTTGGTGACAAACAGCGCCATAAGCCCGGTAAATGATAACCGCTGGAGTGGTAAAACCGGCCTCCATAAACACTGGCGCCAGCACAGGCAGACCCATATAGATCACAACTAAGCTGTTGATCAAAAGCAAATAATGGTTGGAAAGCCAATAAGAAAACCGGTCAGCCCCCGTAATCGTCGAGCCACTTCGGGCTTTTGCTTGATCATTGAACTGCTTGATCGCCTGAATGTCCTTCGCCCGCTCTGTGGCCGCCCTTAAAGTCACCTCAAGCTCTTGCTTCGTAAAAGGCGCCTTCAATCGATAAGGCCCTACCTCAACCACTGGGACATCCAGCCCATAAGCACGTTGCAGATCCCGGTTACCATCGACGTTCACTACCTCCAGACGGTGCGGGATTTGTGCTTGTAAGGCCTTTAAATTAGCCAGAGCTACATCGCACAAATGGCAATCGTCTCGACTGTATAAGGTAACCGCGATCATTTTCCGACTCCTACCTGGGCTAAATACCTGTCTAATTGTTCACCCGTCATTAAACCTATATGGTACACCTGCACGATCCCCTCAGCATCTACCAGGTAAGTGGTTGGGTATCCGCGCACCCGGTAGAGGTCTTGCACTTTGGCACCTGGGTCTAGTAAAACCTCAAAAGTCAATCCCAGCTCATCGACAAACTTTTGCACCTCATCTGCTGGTTCGTCAAAATCCACCGCTAATACGGCTAACTCCGGGCGATATCGCTGATACCGTTCCTGGATGGCTGGCATCTCCAGGCGACATGGACCGCACCAGGTTGCCCAAAAATTAATCAATACGACCGTCCCCCGCAATCCACTTAGTCGAATGCGGTCCCCAGCCAGGTTTATGAGTTCAAAATCAGGTGCCGGTGAACCGATCGCCGGAGAGGCAGAAAGGCTCTTGCCTGCTGCAATTTCTTGTGCACCGAACAAGCGCTGCCCATTCACTCTTCCAAAGAAGACCAGGACTCCTAACCCAACCCCAACGATTAACCCGGCGAATAATACCAGAACGTCTTTCCGCTTCAAAGCTAACCGTCCTATCGTTAGATATGCCCTTCATCCGCCGATGGGCGCTTCCCGTTCTTCACTCGCGAATACCTGATCCCCACCTTGCTTAATATTCGTTGGCTTGAGAAGCAGTGCAGCTGGCAACGCCACAAAGATCAGCGCTGCACCGAAAAACCACCAATCGATAAAATTCCGGCCTTTCTGACGAGCGATGAAGGCCGGGATCAGCCCCAATATCCCCGCCAGGCAGACGCCGATCAAAATATATAAACCAACCCTTGCTTCGTCAAAAGTCCCGAAGAAAAAACCCAGGCCGGCAATCTGCTCGAAACGACCAAAGAAAAGCAAAATACCGACCGCGATCATCAGCACACCCATGGCGATCTCGACGTAATGAACCACCTTCCTGTACCGCTTTAAAGCAGCTGTCACCAGGCTGATTTGCGTAGCTGCAATGAGGAACGGGATCGCCAACCCAGCAGAATAAAACACCAGTAACCAGAATCCTTGCGATATAGAACCAGTGCTCAACGATAACGTCAAGATCGTCCCCAGGATCGGCCCGACGCACGGCGACCACCCGGCCGAGAAGAACACCCCCAGCAAAGCCGACGATAGGTAGCCCCATTTCGGGTCAGGAGTCTTTTGCCGGCGAACATCATATAACAGGAAAGGGATACGGATCAGACCGGTCATGTGCAAACCGAAGATAACCACCACCACACCGCCGATCTTGGTCAAATACGGGCGTAAATCGAATAGCAGGCTGCCAATCGCCGAGGCTCCCAATCCCAAAAGTATGAATACGGTGCTGAATCCCAACACGAAGGCGACCCCGTGGCTGACAGTCGTCCAGCGGTTCGTATTCTGACTACCTACCGCCCGCCCGCTGAGATAACCTATGTAGGCTGGCACCAGTGAAAATACGCACGGTGAGAGAAACGAAGCTAATCCACCTAAAAATGCGATCCCTAAACCGAAGTTTGTTACGTCCATTAACAAGATTCTCCATTAATTATTTTCGAGGTAACCATCATCCGCCTGCCTACCTCATCCAACCATCATGAAACTACTCAATAACAGATTGTGAACGATTATTCTTCCAAAACTTTGATTCGAGTACTGGTTTCTCCAGTAACGGTAATATCGTTATCGCCAGTGTCAAATGGTACTACTGGGAGCGTCCAACGGAAGATCCACTTGGCGTCTTCCGGGCGAGCGTTAACACACCCATGGCTCATCGGTTCACCGAAATTATTGTGCCAGTAGGTAGAATGGATCGCCACCCCCTCTCCGTGAAAGAGAGACGTCCAGCCGATCCCGGGAAGATCCCATCCTTCTGTGTTCGTCCCACCGGACATGTGTAATGAGTGTAATTTACGCCAAATGGGAAATCCTTCACTGCCGATCGCCGAGATTGGCGTCGAGCCAGTTGACACTCCAGAGGATATGCGGCAAAAATAAACTTCACGCTCGCCCTCAAAGCAGGAGAGCATCTGCTCCTCCCAACGTACATGGACGACGATGCGCTTATTCTCGGCTTCAGGGTTGATCGGCACTAGCTCTTCCGCCGGGATCGGGCGGAATGCCTTCGCTGGCGCCCACAGGATATCGCCTGGATTCCCGTACCGTTCGTTAACTCTATACCAGACCTGGCCATTTTCGTCGCCTTTGATCTGGTCCACCCATAAAATTTGGTTGTAGTATAAGCGTAGGGGCAAGCCGTTTTCGACACGGAATTCAAGGAAGCTCGATCGCGGGGGCGGGTTGTCGAGGATCGCGTCCACCCAGGGTACCGTCACTTCTACCCACATGCCCAGCTCCTGGCCCGTTTGAGGTAAAGCAGTCATCGGCTGGTTGGGTAAATTGCGCACCGGGATGAGATCTCCCGACCATATATAACCTTCCGGAGTCTCTACATAGCGCTGGTTATTCCTTAAGGGACGAATCCCAACAGATTCTCGCAGCCAGGGAACGACAGTGTCCTCATAGAGAACGCCCAGCGTCTTGCTGTTATGATCCGGCTTTTCCTTTAGATCGACGGAATACCAACCTACTCGGCCTAACCGCTCCGCTTGGGGGAAATCTGGCAAGGCGAACAAGCGCTGCCCCCACGGGCGCAACGCCAGGCTACCCAAGGATAGGGCGCATAGCTTGAGGAAATCACGTCGTGAAAGCGATCTTCTCTGCATCTCAATTCAATTGACGATCCGACCAACCATCATCTTACCAAAAGGAATTTAATTTCGTGTGCTACCGATGGTAGCTAAAAAACTCGATACAGATTACTGATTACTATCCATTAAGCATACCCGCAAAGAGTATCCGGGTCAATATATGAATAATTGGAGGAGTATTAATAGTTGGTGAGCAAATTCTTCTTCCAACATCACATTGATTAGTACTCCAATACCATGCTAAAATATTAGTAAGCTTTTATTTTTCTTCTGGAATTCCCACTGCTTGGATGAATTGATGCAGACCCAGGAATCCATCACAGATGATATGTCCAAACTGCCAAACTGAAAACCCTTCCCCGGCCCGCTTCTGTGCAAACTGCGGAAAAGCCCTCGTTATGCGCTGCTCGAACTGCCAGGCGGAACTGGCTGCCTGGGCGCGCTTCTGTATGTATTGCGGTCAGTCTGCGCGTATTAAGACAGCCGATGATGACGCCAGGCACGCCCGTCTGGCAGCCGCTGCCCCAGCTCCCCTGGCTGAAAAAGCACGCGCTGCAACCCTTTCTGGGGAGCGGCGTGTCGTCACCGTCCTGTTCGTTGACGTAGTCGGCTCAACCGATCTGGCCGGGCGACTGGACATCGAATCTTGGTCGCGGCTCATGAATGACGCCTTCGACCGCATCACGCCGATCATCTATCGCTATGAAGGCACGATCGCGCGTTTATTAGGTGACTCGCTGGTTGTCTTCTTCGGTTCACCGCTCGCCCACGAGGACGATCCCATGCGGGGAGTACGCGCGGCTCTCGACTCGCTACAGGCTATCCAGGTATATGCTGCCCAAGTTTCAAAGGAATATAACATTAAATTCGATATGCGTTTTTGCCTGAACACCGGACCGGTGGTTGTCGGCCCAATAAGCAACGATCTCAAATATGAATACACCGCAATCGGAGGCGCCGTAAACCTCGCCGCGCGCCTTAAGTTCGCTGCCCAACCGATGACGGTTTTGGTCTCAGAGAATACGCATCGGTTCGTGGCACCCGTTTTCGATTGTCTGGATCTCGGATCGATCGAAGTCAAAGACCGCGGCGAGCCGCTCCGCGTTTACCAGGTACTCGGTTTGAAAGCAGAACCAGGCAGCCTGCGTGGCCTGGTTGGCCTGGGAAGCCCAATGGTCGGGAGGGACAAGGAACTGGTCAGGTTACTCACCCTATGCGATACGGTTCGCACTGGGCTGGGTCGCGCCGTACTGGTTAAAGGTGAACCTGGACTGGGCAAGACTCGCCTAATCACAGAGTGGGAGGCTGGCATCGCCGCTTCCAACCGATCGCCGGCTCCCCAATGGGCCGAAGGACGCTGCCTGTCTTATGGCCAGGGCATGGCTTATCACCTGGTATCTGATCTACTGCGATCGCTGCTTGGAATCAATCGACTGGCTGGCGAAGTGGAAACGCGCGCCGCTCTCCTGGCGCTGATGACCGATCTGTTCGAAGAGAATGCCGACCAGCCTTCTGTGGAGCCGGCGGGAGCGGTCATCCCCTCCGCCGCTCTGGGGGTCTACCCTTACCTGGGCCATCTTCTCAACTTGAACCTGGAAGAGGAAGCCCTGGAATACCTGCGGCCGCTCGACCCTCAGGCTCTCCAGGCACATTACGCTACTGCGCTGCGCCAGTTATTGCAGGCCTTAGCATCTCGCCGGCCACTGATCTTGATCCTGGAAGACCTGCACTGGAGCGATCCAGCTTCGATTGAGACGTTAGCCAAGTCACTGCCGTTGGTCTTCTCAGCATCAGTATTGTTCTGCCTGGTGATCCGGCCCGATCGAGATTCCACAGGTTGGAAACTGGTCACAGCAGCGCGTGAGCTCCTGGGAAATAGCTTGTCGGAAATCTCCATGGAACCCCTGTCAGAGAGAGACAGCCGGCAGCTCATTGCCAATTTGCTGGAAATCGAGGCCTTGCCCGATCCGATGCGCACCCTGATCCTACAAAAATCCGAAGGCAATCCTTTCTTCGTCGAAGAGGTTGTACGCATGCTGATCGAACGCAACGCAATTATGCGCCATGGGAGAGGTTGGATCGCCAGCCCAGGCATCGAGAAAGTCGATATCCCTGACAACCTGCAGGGATTATTAACGGCGCGCATTGACCGCCTGTCTGATGAGGGCAAATACACGCTACGCGTGGCTTCGGTAGTGGGACGCCAGTTTCCTGTCAAGGTGCTCCAGCAAGTTTTGGGACAGGACGGTCCAGCTGCCAAGTCTGCACTCGGAGAAACCATTAACACGCTCAGCAATCTTGAGTCGGCCGGGTTGATCCGCGTCGCCTCAGTCGAACCAGAGCTGGAATACCTCTTCCTTCACACGCTGGTGCAAGATGCAGCTTACGCCTCGATACTGG
>Ga0209431_10003921_pt1 | contig 11723 bp, 13 predicted proteins | sample RifCSP13_3_FD_184021 | JGI IMG/M metagenome (GOLD analysis project Ga0209431, IMG submission 184021) | Soil microbial communities from Rifle, Colorado - Rifle CSP2_sed 13_3 (SPAdes) (version 2) | ecosystem: Environmental > Terrestrial > Deep subsurface > Rock core/Sediment | place: Rifle...
ACCAGATTTTCCAGTCGGGTTGCAAGCACTACTTCCGGCAGGGTCGATTTTTTGTAAGTTATGATACCGCCAATACCCAGCTTGAATCCCATCCCGGTAACCTGTTCTGCAATATCCGTTGTACCGGTAAAGGCATGAAATATGCCGGTTAATCCTTTGTTCCTGTATCCCTCCAGGATTTCAAGGATTACAGGAAACGACTCACGGGCATGAATTACAACCGGCAGGTTGTACCGGAGTGACAGGTCGAGTTGCCGCGAAAAGGCCAGCGATTGTTCCTTTTGATGGCTTTTATCCCAGTAAAGGTCAATACCAATTTCTCCAATTCCGGCATAGTGCCCGTGTTTCAACTCGTGTTCAACCCTGGCCAGTTCATCCCTGTAATTTTCTTTAACCGAGGACGGATGCAGTCCCATCAGGGGATAACAAACATCCGGAAATCTTCCGGCAAGATTGTTCATGGGATCGATGCTCGTACTGTCGATATTGGGAAGGATTATTTTCCCCACACCCCGGTTCAGGGCGGTTTCAATAACAGCATCCCGGTCGTGGTCGAAATCAGGGAGATAGAGATGTGCGTGTGTATCGATGTAGGAAAACATCAGACTCAAGATAGAAGATTAAAGATTAAAGATTAAAGATTAAAGATTAAAGATGAAAGATAAAAGATTAAAGAACAAATATAGGAATTCGTTATTCTTCAAACCAACTGATAGACCTTTCCCGGCAAACATTTCACCAACCCCTTAAACTCCATGGTCAGCAATAGGGAGGATATTTTGCTCACCGGCATATTGCCGTAAAGGGCAAGCTGATCGATGGTCAGGCTGGTTTCCTTGCGCAACAGGTCTGCCAATAGTGTTTCTTCGGGCTCCAATTCGATGAACAATTCCTGCTGGACGGCGCCTGCAGATCTCTCAGTTTTCTGCCAGCCCATGAGATACTCCAGGTCTGCCAGGGTTTCAACCAGGGCGGCACGGTTGGTTTTAATCAGCCTGTTGCAACCACTGGAGTACTTATCCGTTATGCGTCCAGGAAAGGCGAAAACATCGCGGTTGTATGAATTGGCAATATCGGCAGTGATCAGGGCACCGCCCTTTTCGCCTGATTCCATAACGAGGGTGGCATCTGAGAGTCCGGCAATTATGCGGTTTCGCTTGACAAAATTTACAGATTCCGGCTTTTCATCATGTCTGAATTCGGTCAACAGGGCTCCTTTTTCTGCAATCTGCCTGGCTGCTTCGCGGTGTGCCGATGGATAAATGAATGTCAGACCGTGACCCAGTACAGCAACCGTGTCGATATTGTTCTTCAGGGCTGATTTATGGGCACAGATGTCAATGCCATAAGCAAGTCCGCTTACTACCAGTATATCCGGATAATTGGCTGCAAGATCATCCACCAGCTCCCGGGTAATGGTACGGCCATAATCGGTGGGATTGCGGGTACCCACTATGCTGATGATCTTTCTGCGGTTCAGCTCAGTTTTCCCCTTTGCATATAAAATAACAGGAGCATCTTCACACTGCTTTAGCCGCTCAGGATAATTCCCGTCGAGGAAGAACAGTGCATTGATCGTGTGTTTTTCAACAAATTCAATTTCGGCATCAGCAATATCCAGCTTTCTGTGGTTCATGATATGATCAGCCAGTGTGGTTCCAATTCCCGGAATTTTCGCCAGGTGTGCCCTTTTCTCCCTGAAAACACTTTCGGCGCTGCCACAATAGGCTATCAGCCGTTTGGCAAGAACAGGGCCAATTTTCGGGATCAGGCCAATACCAATTTTATATCTCAGTTGATCAGGATTCATACTGGCAACCATGGGGGAATTACGGATAACTCTATTATTGTTGTGGGTTATGATTGTTATGATTGTTGTGATTGTTGTGATTGTTGTGATTGTTGTGGGTTGCTGGTGTTACGGGTTGACGGTTCTACTTCTCATTCCTGTTCTTTAACTGATTCAGCGTAAACAACAGCGAATACCTTTCATCAGCACTCAGCGCGGTGATTGAAACCTCAGGATATTTGGCTATGCCTTTACCGGTTCTCCTGTGCAGGATAAGCTTTTCACGATAACGCATAAAAACGGATTTCAACTCAAACCCTGCAAATTCCTTTTTTGGTATTTCAATCGAATTCTTCCTTGAAGTAAAAATATTGGGTGAAAAATACCGCAGCACAAGCTTGTCCGATTCATCACTGAAATAGATGTAATTGTAATTCCGGAATGTATTGTAGAAGGCATTGATCACGTATGCAACAGCAAAAAACATGGCCAGCAGGTTGTTTGATAACCCTTTGATCAGATCGCTGTGAAAGGGTACGAATAACAGGACCACAACGGCAATAAGCATAACCATGGTGGTGATCAGGTTAGCCAGGTTTTTCCGGAGAATGGTTCTTTTAATGTCCAGGATCATGTTTGATATTTTCGGTTTATAAAGGTAAGATATAAATGACAAAGCACAAAAAGTTTGGCAGGATGAAACACATTTTCAGGGCAATCGTATACAATCATACTTTTTCACTTGCAGGAATTTACATTCACGATTCTCAATAATTAAAACCAACAGGGATGAAAAAAATCATGGTATTCGCTTTGCTGTTCCTGATGTTGATTAATACATCAATGCGGGCACAGGAAGAAAACGGATTCAGATTTACGCTGAAAACAAATCCGTTGGCGGCACTGGGTGGACCGCTTTATGTGGCTTTTTTCCCGATTACCGGGGAGTATAAGGTGCTTTTTGAAGCAAAAACCGCCAGGAAACAATCCATTGAGGCAGGTATCGGCCTGTTAGGCCCCAGTGTATTGATCAATCTGGATGAGATTACAAACAACGATTCGGTGAGTGGATTACGCACCATGGGATTCAGGGTTCAGGTTGCCTACAAGTTTTTCCTTACAAAGGAGGCAGCACCTGAAGGGTTTTTTGTAGGCCCTCATTTTTCTTACGCCAAAGCACGGCTGGAAAACAAGGATAATCCGGACAATTATTTCGAAGCCTCCAAAATTAATATGAATGTTCTGTTTGGCTATCAGATAATCACCTCCGGAGGATTTACCCTGAACATTTATACCGGACTTGGCCTGAAACTCAGGGAATACGTATTTTCTGACGAAACCCAGGATACCTGGGACTTTAAAACCGGTAACAATGTCGCTCCCAGTGTTCCCTTCGGATTCACATTCGGATACGCATTTTAGAAGATTCACATAGCAAGGTTTCAAATACAGGACCCAACGGGTGTTTTAACGAACACCCGTTTTTTTTGGATTATACCAAAAATTGGTTGTATTTTTAAACAAACAAATCCAACGTGTATGAGAAATCAGATGGCTGCATTGTTGTTGGTCCTTGTGTGGGCCTGCAATCCTGGGATGAAGAAACCTTCGCCAGAAGTTTGGATTCCCTTATTCAACGGGAAGGACCTTTCCGGTTGGGAATTAAAAATTTCAGGATATCCGCTGAATGAGAACTATATGGATATTTTCAGTGTCAGGGATAGTATTCTGACAGTTTCTTATGACAAGCTCGACAGCTTCAGGGGTGAATTCGGTCATCTGTACACCAAACAAAAATTTTCGCATTACAAACTTCGCATCGAGTACCGTTTTACCGGTGAACAGCGTCCAGGAGGACCGGAATGGGCCATCCGTAACAGCGGTGCCATGCTTCATGCACAATCGGCTGAAAGTATTGGCCTTGATCAGGACTTTCCGGTTTCCATTGAAGCCCAATTCCTGGGTGGACTGGGGGAAGGTGAGCGGACCACGGCAAATGTGTGTACGCCAGGCACTGATATTGATATTGACGGACAACCTGTGGAAGGGCACTGCACCAGTTCAACATCCAAAACTTACCATGGTGACCAGTGGGTGACTGTTGAAATGATCGTGTTGGGTGACAGCATCATTCATCATATCATGGAAGGGGATACTGTACTTACCTATGGAAGGCCCAGGATTGGACCGGATATGAGACCGGAAATCTATGCTATTCCCGACGGAACACTCCTGACGGAGGGCCATATTGCCCTTCAGGCCGAAAGCCATAATGTGGAATTCAGGAAGGTGGAGTTGCTGGATCTGTCAAAAAAGTAACCGGTTGCAATCAAAAGATCGATTTCTTAAGTACAAAATATCAATATATGAAAGAAAAAAGCATAGAACTGTTAAACAAGGCTATTGCCGATGAATTGGCAGCGGTTCATCAATACATGTATTTTCATTTCCACTGCGACGATCAGGGTTATGATCTGTTGTCGAACCTATTCAAACGCACCGCTATTGAAGAAATGATGCATGTTGAAAAACTGGCTGACAGAGTTCTTTTCCTGAAAGGTGAGATTGAAATGAACGTGGCTGAACCTGTGAAAAAAATTCATGATGTAAAACAAATGCTTGAATTGGCATCATCCATGGAGACAGGTAGCGCAAAGGATTACAATAATTGGGCAAATGAGTGTTCTAAAAACGCCGATTCGGTTTCTAAAAAGCTTTTTGAGGTGCTGGTTGAGGATGAGGAACGTCATTTCGACCAGTATGACAAGGAAACAGAAAACCTGACTAAATTCGGCGATAACTATCTTGCCCTTCAATCAATTGAAAGAAGCAAGAACATTGGTGCCGGCAGACCAACCGAATAAGGTATTGCATTAAATTTGACCCGGGGAACCGGTTACCTTGAAGCCATTTCGGTTGCAACGCTGTTGAATTCTTTGATCTGTTCATTTTTGATCTGGAACGAAAGTGAAATATACCACACCTGGGTTTTTTCAAACGAGGTATAATCACTGTTTGTGCCTGATCCCTGGTAGTCATGATTAAGAAAGTTATCGAGGTAATACCTGAGCTTAACGTTCAATCCTTTGGGGAACTGTATACCTGCAAAAAAAGAGGGGATAAAACTTGGTGTGCGGTCACTGAACCATTTTCTGTATTTTAATTTTTCATCGTCTATGATGGTTTTTTGTTTAAAATGGAACATCCATTCGTATTCTCCGCCACCATATACATAAAAATGATCTTTGAAAGATCCCAGTTTTATGGCCAACGGAATCCCCAGGTTGTATGACCTGTATTTGGTTTTAATATCATTTTCGGAGGTAATAAATCCCACATTCCGGATACCCATGCCGCTAAAAAATCCAATATTATTTCCGGCATCAAGATGCACATATTCACCGGCGTGGAACCAAAGTGTAAAACGCAGGTTGCTGTTCACGTCGTCACCATTTTGTTCAATCATGGCCGATTGCAAGATCATTTCGCCGCTGGAGGTTCCGTAGACCTTTTGTGCCTGGAGTTCTGTAACCGTAAGAACGAATGATACCATCACAAATACAGCCGGTATTTTGTATTTCATAGTATTATTTCAGTTTAATCAATAAGATCCTGTTACAAAATTAGCGTATTAATATGATTCATACCTTGTGAAAAGGCTATCATCTTTTGTTTTCAAAATAATCCTTCAGCAGTTCAGAGCATTCCTTTTTCATAACACCCCCCTGCACAACCGTTCTCGGATGTAACAGGGGATGCCTCACAAGGGTATAGCCTCTTTTTTCATCCGCCGCGCCATAAACTATCTTGCCAGGCCGGGTCCAGTATGAGGCACCAGCGCACATCACACAGGGCTCCAGGGTTACATAAAGCACGCATTCATCCAGGTATTTTCCCCCGATCATATTGGTTGCTGCTGTAAAGGCCTGCATTTCGGCATGTGCGGTCGGATCATTCAGGGTTTCGGTGAGATTATGTGCACGTGCGATGATCCGGTTTTTCCAGACAATGACGGCACCCACCGGGACCTCGTCACGTTCAAACGCCCGTTGTGCCTCCTTTAATGCTTCATGCATGAAATACTCGTCGCTGAAAAGTTCCATGGACAAATATTGTAATTAAATTCCTATTTTCGCATCGAGCCAAATGATTATTACAACACTATGTACAGAACACATACCTGCGGAGAGTTGCGTATCACGGATACTGGTAAAAAAGTAACCCTTAGCGGCTGGATATTGCGTTCGCGCGATCTCGGCGGAATGACCTTTCTGGATTTGCGCGACCGGTACGGTGTTACGCAGCTTGTATTTAACCTGGAAAGCAATGCCGCCTTATGCACTGAAGCGCGTAAGCTGGGCAGGGAATTCGTTATCCAGGCGGAAGGACAGGTTGCAGAAAGAAGCAATAAAAATCCGAAAATGCCCACGGGTGATATCGAGATACAGGTTGCCCGGTTCACAATACTTAATTATTCCCTCACACCTCCTTTTACCATTGAAGACGAGTCCGACGGAGGCGATGAGTTGAGGATGAAATACAGGTATCTCGACCTGCGGAGAAATCCGCTTAAAAACAACCTGCTGCTCAGGCACCGGATGGCTTATGAAGCACGGCATTATTTTAATCTGCAGCATTTTATAGAGGTGGAAACACCGGTGCTGATCAAATCCACTCCCGAAGGTGCCAGGGACTTTGTGGTTCCCTCACGTGTAAATCCGGGCCAGTTTTATGCGCTTCCCCAATCGCCCCAGACGTTCAAGCAATTGCTTATGGTGGCCGGGTACGACCGTTATATGCAAATCGTGAAATGTTTCCGGGATGAGGACCTGCGCGCCGACCGTCAGCCTGAGTTTACCCAGATCGACTGCGAAATGTCCTTCGTTCACCAGGAAGATGTCCTGGAAATGTTCGAAGGAATGATTAAACACCTTTTTAAAGCCATTAAAGTTGTTGAATTCGGTGAAGTTTTTCCGAGGATGACGTATGCAGAGGCCATGGAGAAGTATGGAAACGACAAACCCGACATACGTTTTGGGATGGAATTCATTGAGCTTACCGGAATAGCAAAGGGCAAAGGATTCTCAGTATTGGATACCGCAAATTATATCGGATGTATTGTAGCTTCAGGGTGCTCTGAATATACGCGCAAACAGCTGGATGAACTTACGGAATTTGTGAAAAAGCCCCAGATAGGGGCAAAAGGATTGATCTATATCCGCTGCAATACCGACGGCACCTTCAAGTCATCCATGGATAAGTTTTATACCCCGGACGACCTTCAGGGATTGGCGAAAGCAGCAGGTGCTGTAGCCGGGGATCTTATGCTGATCATGGCCGGCGAAAAAATGACCACACTCAGGGCGCTTGGTGAATTGCGCCTTGAAATGGGGAACCGGCTAAACCTCCGCAGTAAGAATATATTTAAGCCCCTTTGGGTAGTTGATTTCCCGTTGCTTGAATGGGACCGGGAAACCAAACGGTTCTATGCCATGCACCACCCGTTCACCTCTCCCAAGACCGGGGATATTCCTTTGCTGGATACCGATCCGGCAGGAGTAAGGGCAAATGCCTATGATTGCGTGATCAACGGTGTGGAAATCGGTGGGGGATCCATTCGGATCCATGAGGAAGGATTACAGAAAAAAATGTTCCAGGTGCTTGGGTTTACCGATGATGAGGCGGAACGGCAGTTCGGATTCCTGATGCAGGCTTTCAGGTACGGAGCTCCGCCACACGGTGGTATTGCCTTTGGATTCGACAGACTGGTTTCACTTTTCGCGGGTGAGGATTCCATCCGTGATGTAATTGCCTTTCCTAAAAACAACGCAGCCCGCGATGTGATGGCGGATTGTCCCAGTGAAATATCAGATGTGCAATTGAAGGAACTGTCGATACGGGTGCAGAAAAGCTGAAGGAGGCAATTTTATAAATGATTTTGCCCTTATCTTTGTGCCATATGGCATAAAGATAAGGGCGAAATCAAAGTTACCTGTTCTTAAATTAACAGCAATGTTTTTAAACAACACCTGGCCTGGTATGTTCGATTCCGAACATCCGTTGTACCTAAACAATACAGGATTCGGAGGCCATGTAAATTTCATAAAGAACTATAAAACAAAAAGATAAATAGTTTGGCACGGTTAGTGTAATTTGGTATGCATCAATAAAACGAAACAAACCAAAAAACAAATAAAAACAATGAAAACAAAAAACAACATCAACCAGATTGCTTCCGCAAGCATTTTAGCAGCTTCCTTGTTTGTATTTTCAGCCTTTGCTCCCGTAAATGCTGCGACAACAAATAACAATTCACTTTCGGATTACGAAGTAAAAGCTGCAGCAGACCGTCTTGAGGCTTTTTACATTACTGTTGAAAAGGCCATCAGTTATACTGTAACTGAAACAACCGTTAATGAAGAAGTAAGTGAATTCGAAGTTGCTTTCGCTGTTGAAAGACTGGAAAACATGAACAAAACCATTGAAGATTCGATCAGGTACGTTGCTCCTTCGGTAACCGGGTTTTAATCCAGCTTCAGTACGGCCAGAAAGGCCGACTGAGGCACTTCTACATTGCCGATCTGCCGCATCCTTTTCTTTCCTTTCTTCTGTTTCTCAAGCAACTTCCGCTTCCTGGTAATATCACCACCATAACATTTCGCTGTAACGTCTTTCCTGAGTGCTTTCACCGTTTCCCTCGAAATTATTTTTGCCCCGATGGCTGCCTGAATGGCAATATCAAATTGCTGGCGAGGGATCAGTTCACGCAGTTTCTCACATATCCTCCGGCCGAACGAATAGGCATTGTCGCGATGAATCAGTGATGACAAGGCATCCACCATATCCCCGTTCAGCAGGATATCAAGCTTGACCAGATTAGCTGGTTTATAACCGGTATAATGGTAGTCAAAGGAGGCATATCCTTTGGAAATGCTTTTCAGCTTATCATAAAAATCAAAAACAATTTCAGCCAGGGGCATTTCAAATCTGAGTTCAATCCTGTTCGTGGTAAGGTACACCTGGTTTTTCAGTACACCGCGTTTGTCGATACAAAGCTTCATCACCGGTCCGACATAATCGGCCTGGCAGATGATCTCGGCCTCAATATAAGGTTCTTCGATCACATCGATATAGATTTGATCGGGCAAACCGGAAGGATTATGCACATCAATGGATTCACCCTTATTGGTAATTACCCTGTATGAAACGTTTGGAACCGTGTTAATTACATCCATGTCGAATTCCCTGTCGAGACGTTCCTGCACGATTTCCATGTGCAGCAGTCCCAGGAACCCGCAGCGAAAACCAAATCCCAGGGCAGCAGAGGATTCGGGAATGAAGGAAAGCGATGCATCGTTGAGCTGCAGTTTTTCAAGTGATGCCCGCAATTCTTCATAATCATCGGCATCAATCGGGTAAATGCCGGCGAACACCATAGGCTTCACCTCCACGAACCCGGCGATAGCCTTATCGCAGGGCCTGTCATAGTGGGTGATTGTATCTCCTACTTTTACATCTTTGGCCGATTTGATCCCGGAAATAATATATCCCACATCGCCGGTGCTGAGTACTTCACGTGATTCGAATTTTAGTTTGAGCACCCCGATTTCGTCGGCCCCGTAATCTTTTCCCATGTTCACAAACTTCACATGATCACCTTTGCGGATTGTTCCGTTCATGATCTTAAAATAGGCGTATATTCCCCGGAAGGAATTGAAGACCGAATCGAAGATCAGGGCTTGCAGCGGTGCAGCGGGATCACCTTTCGGATGTGGTATCTGCCCGATTATCCTTTCCAGTATTTTGTCCACACCTGCGCCTGTTTTTGCACTTACCTCAATGATTTCTTCACGCTTACACCCGGTAAGATCAACGATCTGATCCTTCACTTCCTCAGGCATGGCGCTGGGCATATCCATTTTGTTCAGCACGGGAATGATCTCGAGGGCATGGTCAACGGCCTGGTAGAGGTTGGAAATGGTTTGAGCCTGAATACCCTGGGTGGCATCAACCACCAGCAGGGCACCTTCACAGGCAGCAATTGCCCGTGATACCTCATAGGAGAAATCAACGTGTCCGGGGGTATCAATAAGGTTCAGGATATAGTTTTTTTGCTGAAACTCATATTCCATCTGGATGGCATGGCTCTTGATGGTGATGCCACGCTCCCGCTCCAGGTCCATATTGTCCAGCACCTGGTCCTGAAAGTCCCTGTCGGCCAGCGTATGTGTCAACTGGATGAGACGGTCGGCCAGTGTACTTTTCCCGTGATCAATATGGGCTATGATGCAAAAATTCCGGATGTTGTCCATTTACAAAACATTATGCTTTTGAGGACACAAAGATATTTATTTAAAGGATATTTGAAATATGCTTCAGGGAACTTGCCGACAGTAAATAAATCATTATTCTTTTGTATTTTCGGGGAGATAATAGTCTACTATGAAAGACACCCTGCAAATCATCTCCTGCAACTTCGACGATCCCGGCCATTGTAACGCACTGGTCAGTCTGATGAGTGAGTATATCAGCGATAAGATGGGCGACGGTATTCCATATACCCCGGAACAAAAGGTAAAACTTGTAGAAGGATTGAAAAAACATCCGTCGAAGCTGATTTTGCTGGCAAAGGACGGAGACCAGTATGTAGGACTATGCAACAGCTTTGTGAATTTTGCGACCTTTACCGTAAAACCTTTCATTAATGTTCATGATGTGATTGTCACGAAAACGCACCGCAACATGGGACTTGGCCGCAAGTTACTGGAGGCGTTGGTGGAAAAGGCCGGTGAGTTGGGATGTTCGAAAGTTACCCTCGAAGTGCGGGAAGATAACCACAATGCCATGCACCTTTATAACAATATGGGATTTTATGATGCCGAACCCAGGCAATATTACTGGTCGAAGTTACTGTGATTCCGGGTGCGGGATTTTATCACGCGTTTTTCCCTTCATTCATGCTTCAGAACAGTTCCCGGATTGGTGGAAGCTGACAACCAGGCCTGGTAATAAATGGTAAGCAGGGAAGCTAAAAGGACCAAAACCAGGGGGATCAGAAAATACAAAACATTCAGATTGATCCTGTTGGCATAATCATTCAGCCAGGAGCTTACCAGGAAGTAAACACCAATCCAGGCTGCTGCGGATGAAATAGTCACCAGCATGATCAATTGCCTGATCTCAACCCTGATAATTTTACCGGTATCGGCTCCAAGTGTCTTACGGATCCCGATTTCCTGTTTTCGGCTGTAATAGGCATATGTAACCAGGGCAAAAAGGCCCAGACCTGCTATAAGCAGGGACACTATGGCAAGAACGGAGAAAATCCTTCCGGTTTCCCGGATGGAATGATAATGGTCTTTCAGGTTCTCATCGAGATAAAATGATACAAAAGGATAGGCTGTTGTATATTTTTCCCATGTAGTTTTCAGGTGCATCAGGGTGGCTTCCCGATCCTCCGGAGTTATCCTGACGGTAAGGTAACCTTCGAATTTTCCTGGCATGAGGAGTATTACAAGGGGTCTGAGATCGTTTTCAAGGGTTTCGAAATGGAAATCCTGTACAATCCCGATGATATTAAACTCAAAGCTCATTCCAGGTTTACCCGTCAGCCGGACCAGTTTGTTACCCTCAGGATCATCGATTCCCAGTTCCCTGGCCATGGTCTCATTGATCACACAGGCGGCAGAATCATCCGGAATCCGCCTGTCAAAGAACCTTCCTTTGGCCATGGTGATCCGGTAGGTGGAATCAAAATCATAACTTACCAGCAGATTGGATGCGGAAAGGTTTTGAATAACCGGGGAATCAGATAAATAATAGGGCGTCCTGGAGAATCCGCCTCCCGGGATATGTGTGGTACTGGTAACCGATAATACCGCGTGGTGCAGGGCGATCTGTGATTTGTAATCATCGAGCTTTTCCTTTAAACCAT
>Ga0209431_10003924_pt1 | contig 11717 bp, 9 predicted proteins | sample RifCSP13_3_FD_184021 | JGI IMG/M metagenome (GOLD analysis project Ga0209431, IMG submission 184021) | Soil microbial communities from Rifle, Colorado - Rifle CSP2_sed 13_3 (SPAdes) (version 2) | ecosystem: Environmental > Terrestrial > Deep subsurface > Rock core/Sediment | place: Rifle...
CCCAGTAGTGGCCCTCCAGGTGGTTCACGCCGATCAGCGGGATGCCGGCCGCCAGCGAGAGCCCCTTGGCGGCAGCCATCCCGACCAGCAGCGCCCCGACCAGGCCCGGGCCGACCGTCACGGCTGCGGCCGGACCAACGATGCCATTCGGGAGGGCCGATGTCCCGAGCAGGGCGCCCAGGACCACAATCCCCAGGAGTCGGCGGGCGAGCATCGCGGGCACCTGCAAGCCCACGGACCTACCGAAACCCGCGGCGAGTCAGCGCCCTCGAGCCGCCCATCCCGTCACGTCTCCCAGTTGTCCGCGACCGTGTTGTTCGCGCCAACGAGCGACCTCGCGCCCGTCGTGTTGCCTCGGAGGTCGTTCTCCTTCACCATCAGGTAGTTGGAGGTTCCGTCCGCCAGGACGCCGTACGGATTCTGGGCCGCTCGGTTCGCGAGGATCCGAATCCGCGTGGAGTTCTGGACATAAATCCCCGCGTGCGAATTCTCGAGACACACGTTCCCCTGGATCCGGTGGTTCGAGGAGGTCAGGGCCGCGATCCCATCTTCGTTAAGCCGAGACACGTTGTCCGTGACCGCGCATTCGGACGCGTTGCTGATGAGCTGGATTCCCGGGACGCTCGAGCAGTGCGCGATCACGTTCCCGGAGACGATACAGTGCGCCGAGTTCGTCCGGATGTCGACTCCGGCGGACGCGCATCGCTCGATGTGGTTCCCGACGATCGACATGCCGCGCGCCTCGTACACCTGGATCCCGGAGCCGCAGTCCTCGACCCGATTCCCGACGACCGTCTGTCGGTCGTTGAAGATGAGGAAGATCCCGACCCGGTCCGAGAACGTCACGAGGTTCCCGATGATCGCCCCGCGGGCCGTCCCCTCCATGTACATCCCGTCCCACACGTTGTCCTCGAAGTACGAGTTCAGGATCGTGTACAAGGTCCGGTGCATCACGATCCCGATCTGGTTGTTCCAGAAGTAGCAGCCCTCCACGCGGACGCCCTTGTGGGGCGGCGCCTCCGTGTTCGGGTTGTGGACGACGGTCAGGCCGCGGCCGCGCTGGGACAGCGTGCCGAGCCAGTTGATGAACGCGCAATCCCTCACGAGGACCTCGGCGCCGCCCGTGATGAGGATGCCGCGACACGTATCCGTATTCCTCCCGTCGAGGGATAGCCGCTCGACGAAGACACCCTTGAGCTGTCCCGAAATCTCGACCATCCCGCTCGAGTTGGCCGTGAAGCCCGACCCGTTCGTCACGAGGCGGGTCGCGGAGCCCGTCCCGCCGAGCGCGATGTCGCTCCGCGTGATGCGGAGCGGGCTCGAGGCGTTCCACGTGCCGCCCGGGACGAACACGACGCCGCCTCCTGCGGGGAGATCGTCCATCGCGGCCTGAATCGCGCTCCCGGGCCACGGGTCCGCCGAGGTGCCCGCGTGCTTCGAGGACGCGAACTCGCTCGCGATCCGGATCCCGGCGATCCGCTTCGCATCGATGTCCGTGTTCGAGATCGTCGAGCCGGGGATCCCGTCGCCGGGGGCCCCGAGCGCGGGCTGGGCGAGGCGGTCCACGAGGAGTCCCGCGAGGATGCCGCCGCCCGCGATCGCGCCGACGCGGAGCAGGTCCCGCCGGCTCGTCTCCCGTTCGACGACGCTCGCGAGTTCTTCGCGCGCCTCATCGTCCACGCGAGCTCCCTTGTGCGGGACGGAGTCCGCGATCTCATCCGAGAGTTCCTTCCCGTCGGGGTCCGTACCTCTGCGCCGCCTCGAGGTCACGGCCGCGACACCGGCCCTGCGGGCTATAAATTACTTTGCGGCCGATTATCTCCCGGGGCGAATCGGGCGCGGACTGCATTCGCCCGTCCTCGTTCCGATCCGACGCACGCGCAAGGTGTCAATCTTCCCGTCCGCAATACGCTCTCCAACGTCGGATCGGGCGTGAGGCGCGAAGACGTGCGTCCGAGCGAATTCTGCGGGCCCTCACGGCACGGCGCACGACGAAGTTCCTCCATGAAGGTATTCTGTTCTCAGACCCGATAACATTCGCAAAAAGTGTTTCAATTTGCTTAAGACACCACGGCGCATCCGTTTTGGTCCGAGCCTAAATTTGGCCGCTCGCATAGGGAAGAAGCAGACTGTGGGGGGTGCGGGATAGTGGTCGCGCCCCAAGGAAGAGGAGGAGTGTGGGTACGGGCCGCGAGTACGGAGACGATGTTCCGCGTGGAGCGCACGCCGGGGCGTTTGCCTCCGCGAACCGGAGTGAAGCCGACGTGACGGACGAAGTGCTGTCCGCCATCGACGTCTTCGCGACGTTCGAACCAAAGCTCCCGTCGACGGCGATCGGAACGGAGGAGGGACGGGAGACGGACGGGGTCCTCGTCGCAATCCCCGCGTTCAACGAGGAGAAGACGATCGGAAGCCTCGTGCTCGCGGCCCAGCGCTATGCGGAGGAGGTCGTCGTCGTGGACGACGGCTCGACGGACGACACCTCGTGGATCGCCCAGCGGGCGGGCGCGAGGATCGTCCGGCACCCGTACAACCGCGGCTATGGCGCGGCCCTCCGGAGCGCGTTCGACTACGCGCGGAACAACGGGACGAAGGCCCTCGTCGTCCTGGACGGGGACGGCCAGCACCGGCCCGAACAGATCCCTCGCGTCGTCGGGCCCGTCCTGCGCGGCCAGGCCGACATCTGCATCGGGTCGCGGTTCCTCTCCCGGAAGGCGCTTGGCAAGGTGCCGCGGTACCGCCGGTTCGGGATCCGGGTGCTCACCGGCCTCACGAACGTGGGGTCCCGCAACTCCAAGCTCAACGACGCCCAGTCGGGCTTCCGTGCGTACTCCCGCAAGACGATCGACACGATCGATCCCGCGGAAGCGGGCATGGGCGCAAGCGCGGAAATCCTGTGGGACGCGGACAAGCGCGGGCTCTCCGTCCGAGAGGTGTCCATCGAGGTCGACTACGATGTCGACACGTCGACCCACGGCCCCGTGAGGCACGCCCTCGGCGTCGTCGTGTCGATGCTGCGGTACATCGAGACGGAGCATGCCCTCCTCGCCTTCGGCCTGCCTGGCGCGGTCCTGTTCGTCCTCGGCCTCGCGCTCGGAATCTCGGTCCTCGAGGGAGTCGGCACGGGACGGATCAGCTCGAACGACGTCCTCGGACGTTCCCTCGTGACGTCCCTCTTCATCACCCTCGGGATGATGCTCTCCTTCACGGCCCTCGTCCTCCACGCGGTCATCAACGCGAATCGCCGCATGCGGTGAGGCGAGGGGAGGGGCACGCGATGCTCGCTGACGACGGAACGCAGGGTGCCGCAGGCGTCGAGCCGGCAGCCCGGACCGGACCTCGCGTGACCGTCGTGATCCCGGCGAAGAACGAGGGCCGCCGGATCGGGCGGTGCCTCGAGGCCCTTCGGGGCCAGAGCCTGCTCCCGGCGGAGATCATCGTCGTGGATGGCCACTCGACGGACGACACGGTCCGGGTCGCGGCCGCGTACGGGGCGAAGATCCTCTACGAGACGTATGGGACGCGCGCGGGCGCGAACCAAGTCGGCATCGAGGCGGCCCAGGGAGACTTCATCGCGTTCACGGACGGGGACTGCGTGCCGGACCCGCAGTGGCTCGAGACCCTCGCGTCCTCCTTCTCGGGCGGGGTCGTCGGTGTCGGCGGCCGCATCCTGAACGAGGGGGATTCGTTCTGGCAGCAGTCGATCGACGTCGCGCTCGACACGGTCATCGGGAGCGCGAACTCCGTCCAAGGCCGGCCCTACCTGGACCGCCGGTTCGTCTCGAGCATCAGCGGGTGCAACTCGATGTACCGGCGCTCGGACCTGGCCGCGGTCGGGGGCTTTCGCACGGACCTCGTCACGACGGAGGACACGGAGCTGAACCGGAGGCTCCTCGCGCGGGGCCGGCTCCTGTACGTCCCGGACGCGATCGTCCGGCATCGCCACGAGCGCGGGCTCCGCGACTTCGGACGGCGCATGATCCAGTACGGGCACGGGCGCGGCCAGAGCCTCCTCCTCGGCCCGCCGTTCTGGGCCTCCCTGTTGGCACCCGCCATCCTGGTCCTCACGGCGTTCAGGCCCGTCCTCGCAGTCGCCGCGGTCCTCGTGTACGTCGGAGTGCTCCTCGCATCGGCGGTCGGGCCCGCGATCCGGTTAAGGCGCGGCGCCCTCCTCGTCGCCTTGCCCGTCATCTTCGTGATCGAGCACGTCGGGTATGCGATCGGGTTCTGGAAAGGTCTCCTCGCGGCCCGCCTCCCGAGGGCGAAGAGGGACGCGCAGGCCCCGGGGGACTCGCGATGAGGATCGCGCATGTCGCGGTCGAGATCGTCCCCTCGGGTCCCGGTGCGTACGTCGGCGGGCTCGTGAAGAACCTCGCCACGATCGCGGAGGCCCAGGCCGTCGCCGGGCACGACGTCGACATCATCACGACGGACATCCGGGGGCGCGGGGCCACGAACGGTCGCGGGCGGGGCTTCCGGGTCCGCCCCGTCAGGACGATGGGCGAGTACGGATCCTTCGTGTTCGCGGGCAGCTTCGTGACGGGAGCGGCACGGGAGTTGACCCGAGCCCACCGGATGGACCCGTACGACGTCGTCCACGTGCACTCCGCGTACGCGTCCCTCGCGGGCATCCGGTACGCCCTGTCCGGGGTCGACGCGCCGTCCGCCTTCACCCTGTACTCACCGAACTTCGGGCTCCTCCCGGGACACTCGTGCAACGGGTCGTTCCTCCGCAATGGGGACCGGGTCGCAGCCGCGATGCTCCACGGGTTCGACCGGACCGCCGTCCCGAGCCACAGCCTGAGGGCGCGGCTCCTCGACATGGGGCTCGACGGGGACCGCGTCTCGATCGTGCCGCCCGCCCTCGATCCGGGGCTGTTCGGGGCGCTCCCGGAGAAGGAGGCCGCCCGGGCGGCCCTCGGGGTCCCGCCCGAGGTCCCCGTCCTCCTGTACCTGGGGAACTTCTCGACCTGGAAGGGCGTCCACGACCTCCTGCGGGCCATCGAGATGGTCCTGAAGGCCCACCCGGAGGCAATCCTGCTCACCGCGTGGGGCGAGCCGTACGAATGGAGCGGGAACGTCCGGGGGGAGATCTTGGACCTCATGGACCGCCTCGGCGTCGCCTCGGCCGTGCGCCAGGTCGGGATCCTCGACGACGTGAGGCTCGCACTCCGCGCCGCGGACATCCTCGTCTCCCCGTTCCACTGCACGTGCAAGGTCCTCGACTACCCTCTCTCAATCCTCGAGGCGATGGCGTGCGAGCGGGCCGTCATCTCGACGTCCGTGGGCGGCATCCCGGAGGTCCTCGGCGACGGGGACCGCGGCGTGCTCGTGCCGCCCCGCGATCCGACGAGGCTCGCAGGCGCGATCACGGAGCTCCTCGACGACCCCGTGCGGGCGCGGATCGTCGCGGCCCGCGGGGCCGAGTGGGCGCTCGCCCGATTCCGACCCGATCTCGTGAACGAGGCACTGCAATCCCTGTACCGCGAGCTTCGTGAAGGTCCCAGGCCGGGGGATGCGCATCCGATCGCAATCGCTCGCTGACGCGGACCGCGCGAGGATCGTGGCGGTCGTCGGCGCGGACGGCACGGGGAAGACGACTCAGGTCCGGAGGCTCTCGGAGCGGCTGCGCGCCGAAGGCGTGCGGGCGCGGAGCGTGAGGCCCGTGTTCCTTCTCTTCGATCCGTACCGGCTGTCCGAGGGCGGCGGGAACTCGACCGCGTTTCCCGGGAGCCCGCGGATGTCCCGGCTGAGGCAGGACGGGACGCGGGGCGGGCGGAGACCGCGGAGCCCCCTCCTCTTGACTGCGGTCGTCGGATACGCGTACGCGCTCGCGTCGTACCTGGCCCTCCGGTGGGCCCGGCGACGCAGCGAGGTCGTCGTGTGCGACCGCTACTTCTACCAGTTCTTTTACGATCTCGTCGGGCCGGCCGGCTCGAAGCTGGCTCGATCATTCCCGCGGCCCGACCTCGTCGTCTGGCTCGATGCGCGGCTCGAGACGATCGTCGCCCGGTCCGGGCCGAGCCCGCCGGATCGGCCGGAGGTGGAATATCTGAGTTCCGTCATCGAGTACTACCGGGAGATCGGGGAGAGGCTCGACTTCCGGAGGATCGACGCGGAGATGGACGAGACGCTCGTCGCGGAGGCCATCTGGGACGCGGTGAAGGAGGGCCTGACGTCGTGCGACACATGAACGAGGACGCGTTCTGGGCGGTCGTGTCGGCCGTGTCCCCGTCGTTCGCGGCGAGGCGTCAGGGAGGCCGCGCGGACGAAGCTCGGGACGTTCGCGAGGCGATCGCGTACGCAGATTCGAACGGCCTCTACTTTCCCTTCGTGTCGCGGCTCGTCGAGGACGGCATCGAGATCCCGAGAGAGGAGTCCCGTCGGTGGCCCGCCGAGCGCGAGCGGCTCGCCCGATTCCGTCGTTCCCTCCGTGTGCTCGATGCAGCGTCGAGCCGGACGGGCTCCGCGTACGCGGTGATCAAGACGATCCGTACGATCCCGAACCTCCCACGGGACGTGGACATCCTCGTCCGGGAGGAGGATCGGAGACGGTGGCTCGATGCTCTCGGGCAGGCGGGCTTCGCCCTCCGATACCGCAGCGCCGCGGAGGTCTCCCTCGAGATGCGCGACGCGATCCGCGTCGACGTGTACAGCCGGATCGAGTACCTCGGCCGAGCATTCCTCGACCCGGCGTACCTGTGGGGGTCCATCCGCGCGGAGCGTACCCACGCGGAGGAACACCCGGGCCTCACGGATGAAGCAGAATTCCTGCTCAACTCGTGCCACGACATCTTCGGACACGGCTCGCTCACCCTGATGGACTTCCTCGACCTCATCGCGTTGCGACAACGGGTCGACGTCTCCCGATGCCTCGACCTCGCGACCGCCGCGGGCTGGGGTCATGTGCTCCGCCTGTGGCTCGACCGGCTGGACCGCCTCGAACGGCTGATTCGGGATGAGCGCGGACCGCCGAGGTTCCCGTTGCGTCACGGCCGGCGGTTCCTGTGGGAATGCGTGGAAGCCCTGGCTGACCCGCCGCAGGGGCGACGTGAACGACTCGCGATCGGCCTCTCGTTCCTGTGGGACGACGCGTCCGACCTATCCGAGGAGTCCGGGCTCGGAGGTGCGATGCGGCGATCCCCGCAGGTCCGAAGGCTCGTGAACGTGGCGGGCCACCGCCTGCGCACCCTGCGGGGCGACCGGAAGGCGGCCATGCCCTCGTTCCGCGACGAGGGGGGATGAGCCCGTGAAGGTCCTCCTCGTGACGTCCATGTTCCCGCCGTACTGCGGAGGCGGCGTGAGTTCTCACGTGCGAACCCTCGCGACGGCCCTGAGCGGCCTCGGCCATGAGCCGTGGATCCTGACGAGCCGCCGCGGCCGGCCCGTCAATCCGGAAGAGACCCGACATGCTCCGCCGGGGACCCGCGTCGTGTACGCTCGCTCGTTCGTCGACATGGTCCTCCGGGTCGGGCGGCTCGTCCGTGAGGAGCGGTTCGACCTCGTCCACCTGCACGCGTTCAACGCGCTCGCGGCCGCCCCGTTCGTCCGGGGTGGTCCCGCGGTCGTGTTCACCCTCCATTCGGACAGCGCGAACTACCTGGCGTCCGTCCGAGGATGGGCGCGATCCCATCCCGCGTACCGGCTCCTCCTCGCGTACGAGCGGCTCGCGATCCGCCTCCCGGACGTGACGATTGCGGTGTCCGGGCGGATGGAGGCCTACGGCAGGGGAATCCAGGTCGGACGAATCGTACGGATCCCGAACGCCGTCGACAGCGACTTCTGGACGCCGTCCCGCGAACCTTCGAACGGCTCGCCACGCGCGATCCTCGTGCCGCGGATGCACGTCCCGAAGAACGGCATCGAGTACGCGATTGAGGCGATGAAGTCGATCGCGCGGCAAGCTCGAGACGCGCGGATGTTCGTGACGGGCGATGGCCCGCTGCGCGAACGCCTGGAGGCGATGGCGGGGAGCATTGGGGGGGACCGGGTCCGGTTCCCGGGCATGGTGAGCCCCGAGGAACTCCGGGAGCTGTACCGCCGAGCGGACGTCGTCCTCATCCCGTCCGTGACCTCGTCGGGAACTCAGGAGAACACGAGCATTGCGGCCCTCGAGGCGATGGCGTGCGGCACGCCCGTCGTCGCGTCGGACATCGGAGGCTTGTCCGAGGTCATTCGGACGGGACAGGACGGGTTCCTCGTGCCCGAACGAGATCCACATGCCCTCGCAAAGGCGACCCTCGCCCTCCTTACGGACCCCGAGCTGGCACGGCGCATGGGCGAGGAGGCCCGCGAGCACGTGAGACAGGAGTTTTCGGTCCGCGCTTGGGCAAACCGCGTCGCTGCACTCTATGAGTCCATCTTGCGGAAGGAGGCGTGAGACCCCGCGTGACCCCTCGGAACGTGCGGTTTCTCTCAGCTGGGGTGCTGGGGCTCAGCCTCCTCGTCGTGGGGGGACTCGTCCGTCTCGGTTTCCTTTCGACCCTGCCGCTCATCTTAGCCGTGGGCCTGGGAAGCGCCGCCTTCCTCGCCCAAAGGCCGCGAACGATTGTCGATGTCGAAGCCCCCGTTCCATCTTGGAATCCCGTCTCTAAGAGGCGCGCGAAGGTGCTTCTGGCGACGGCGTTCTTCCTCCTGTCGGCCGCGAGCATTGCGGTCCTTCTTCCCGTCCTTAACGAGAAGCCGATCGTGTACTACGTCTTCGTGTCGGCCAGCGCCGCCGTCCTGGTTGGGTTCATCTTTCTCCAGGAAGATCCGCGGGAAATGGTCGGGGCGCTCGTCATGGTCGGAGTCTTCTCCGCGAACATCCTCGGATCGAATCAGCTCGCGTTCCCCGGAGGACTCGGCGGCGCAGACTCGCCGGTGCACATCACCTATCTCGTAAACCCCATTGTGGCGGGAGGGACGATCCCCGTGGGCTCACGAGGGGGCTGCGGCCTCATCTACACGACATTCCCCGGTCATCACCTCCTCGTCGCCTCCACTGCTATCATCGTCGGAGGAGACCCCGCAAGCACGTACTATGCCCTCGGTTTCGCGACGATGCTCCTCCCCGTCCTCGTCGTCTTCCTCGTCGCGCGAAAGATACGAGGAGTCCGGACCGGGCTCCTCGCCGCGGCTGTGCTAGCGGGGTCAAGCTACTACATTGCGTGGGCATCCCACGCAGCCCCTCTCACTTTCGCTCTCCCGCTCATCGCGGCCAACATCCTTGTGCTCCTGAAGCTGGTCGAGGATGGCCGGGCCCGATGGCTGGTTGCCGCCTTCCCGTTGATGCTCGCCCTGATCCTCGCGCATCCGTACTCGTCCGTCATCTTTGGAGTCATGTTGTTCGGTGCCGTCGCAGGCCACCGGCTCGTAGAGCGAGATACCCGGGCTCAGACTTGGACGCCCACGGTCATGGGAGTTGCATTTGCGTACACGCTGCTCACCGAGTGGTCGAACTTCTCGTGCCTCATCACGAAATCGCTTCAGCTTGCGGAAGGATACTACGCCGCGTTCACGGGGGAAGCTCTCGGGTCTCCGCCTGCGGTGTACGACGCCTTGCCGCTATCCCTCATCGTCCTCAACACGGTGGGAGACTCCATCCTGTTCTTCTCGGCCACCATCGGGTTCTTCTCTCTGATCTCCGAGAAGCTCTCGAGACGGGGCATGCTGGTCATTGGCCCCTCGGTCACGCTCCTCGTGTTGTCCACGATCGGCCTCCTGACGCGCCTCGACTACATTCTGCCGAACCGGGTGTACGTGTTTCTCCAATTCGCGGGCCTCGCACCCCTCGCCGCATTCGGCTTACATCACATGGCGTTGCGATCCTCATCCCGTGGTCGGTCGCGGTGGGCGGCGCGCGGTGTGCCCATCGGAGCCTTGCTCGTCGGAGCGTTCGTCCTTATGTCTTCAACGAGCATCATCGCCGGGTTCGAGACGAGTCCGTTTGCCACGGGGTTGCCGTACGTCAAGCTGTACGAAACCAACGTCGAGGAGGCCGCAGCGACCTGGTTGTGTGAGCACACACCACCCCTCGCCCGGGTGGAAACCGCACAGAGCCTGCATGGGCTCGCTCAGGGCGAAATCACAGATTGCCTGAGGTCAGACGGGACCGTCGTGGACCGCATCAGCGTCACGAGAGGAGGACTCCTCGACCTCAGAGGGGTCGCCCCGGGCGCCTTCGTGGTATACTCGGAATTCGATTTGAATCCTGGCTTCGGCCTCGGCGCCACGAGCGCTGGCCAGTACGGACAAGGCATCTACCTGCGACTGGACCCGCGTGCAATCGAAGAGTTCGCCGCATATGACCGCTTGTACGACAACGGAGCGATTCATGTGTACCGATTGCCATAACGAAGAGGGGAAAATCGGGGTTGAACCGGAGGCGAGGAGTCAGCCGTCGGCCCCCTCGGGGCGACAGGACAGGGGTGGGGCGCCGCTGACGATTCCCTCCCGGTACTCGGGGGGCGACCAACGTTCACCTCCAGTGCCTACCCTCCCGATTGCGGTGTGCGTGGCGTGCGCCGGATTGCGGATGTATTTCAGAAGGCTGTTTCGGCATTCCGGTTCTGCGTTTAAGGTCCTGGCCGAGCTCCGCCGTCTGAACGCTCGGATTCGATTGCCCGACGGACAAGAGCTCGCCGTTCGACCGTTTTCGAACGACCCCGCAATCGTTAAGGAAATCTATTTCATGAGGAGCTACGAGCGCTTCTTCCTCCCGCGGGAAGGCGACGTGGTAGCTGATGTGGGGGCACACATTGGGGTGTTCGCCAATCGGGTCGCGAAGATGATCGGTCCCAACGGAATGCTTCTCTCTTTCGAGCCGGAGGCCGAGAACTTCGGATTCCTACAAGCGAACATCCGGATGAATCGTCACAGCAACGTCATCGCATTCCGCAAGGCAATGAGTTCCTCCAAGGGCACGCGGCCGTTTCGGGTGAGCGGGACTGGCGCGAGCGGCGGACACACTCTGGAAATTGCACCAGCAAGCCCTTCCAGCCACCCCTTCCGGTCAGTCCTGACCGAAGTCGAGTGCGACACACTGGACTCGGCGCTCCGCGAACGAGGCATCAAGCGACTGGATTTTCTCAAGATCGACGTTGAAGGCCACGAGTTAGAGGTCTTGAAGGGCGCAGAGGACTCGATTCGTCGGTTCCGCCCCAAGGTGGTCGTTGAAAGAAAACCGGTGGGCCAATCACCGGATCATGTTCGGAACTGGTTGGTCAGTCACGGATACACCGTGATGTCTGCCAGGGACCTTCCATCTCTGGTCTACGGAGATCCTGCGGCGCCGGGATCCGCGGAGGTGGGGTAAGCCAAGGGCATCGAAGGAACCTGGGATTCGACGAGACTGCACACTCCCATCCCGTCGGGAGACAGAGGCGGCCGGCGGTCTCGTCGAGTACGGGCAACGCAGTGGACTCGGTCGAGATTGATAGCCGACGTCGCAGTAGTGAAATACCAGCCCGACCCTCTTCACAGGCAACCATCCGGCTCAGGAAGGCAGCGTCCATACGATGTGCGCGGATCAGCTGAACATTGCACTGATCATCCCGAACGTCGATGTGTTCAGCGGAGGCGTCGAGCGGACGTTGAAGCTCGTCGAGCACGCTGGCACCGCGCGCATCCGATACACCGCCTTCGTCCCCGCCGGCGGCAGCCCGAACGCCGAGGTCGTCGCGCGTCTGAAGGAGCTCGAACTGGCAGGCCGAGTTGAAGTCCGGCAGACGCGCGAC
>Ga0209431_10003926_pt1 | contig 11715 bp, 15 predicted proteins | sample RifCSP13_3_FD_184021 | JGI IMG/M metagenome (GOLD analysis project Ga0209431, IMG submission 184021) | Soil microbial communities from Rifle, Colorado - Rifle CSP2_sed 13_3 (SPAdes) (version 2) | ecosystem: Environmental > Terrestrial > Deep subsurface > Rock core/Sediment | place: Rifle...
AGAAAAATGCAGGGTGATTTTATTCAGTGGGATAACTTCTCCCCCATGTAGCTTCGCATAGTCTCTGGCACGGTTTTTTGCCATATCTCCAATAGTGATGTACTTTGTTATTTTCATTTTTTTACCCTCCTGTTTTTATTGTTTATGTCCCTGTCCTGTCCCTGTCCCCTGTCCCTGTCCAGTCCGGCGGTGGTAACAATTCATGCGGCCTCCTGTGGGATATAATATTCATCGCTTTCAAGCTGGAAATCCCATATTACAAAATACCCTTCCTGTATTCCGAAGCTTCCATACCTTAACGGCCTATTGAGGCCTGTCAGGTCTCCACTTTTTACAAGAACGACATTTCTTGCGTTAAACTGAGGGATATAGACAAGATACCTCGCGCCCACTTTCAGGTCTTCGATATTCGTGATTCGGGGACCGGGCATAAACTTGTCCCATCCCCGGCCAGTGAATTCAGTTTTCATACGCCCTCCTATTTTTAAAGTTTATGTTATCTGCCCTTGTCCTTATATTATCTTATATATCCCATTTCCGTGAGGCTTGTATGGCTGTTGCTACCCACGATTATATGGTCAAGGAGCTTGACGCCCAGGATTTCCCCTGCCTCCCTTAGCCTTTTTGTCAATTCTATATCTTCTTTACTCGGTGTAGGGTCTCCGCTGGGGTGATTGTGCCCAATTATTATTGAGTTTGCGCCCTCAACAACTGCCCGTCTGAATATTTCCCGTGGATGGGCTACAGCCGCGGTTAAGCTTCCCAGGCTCACAAGTTCAATACTTTTTATCCTATTTTTAACATCTTGGATTAGGCACCAAAAATGTTCTCTTTCTCTTTCCATTGGATGCTCGGCCTGTAAAATTGCCCTAAAAATCCTTGCCACATCTTCGGGACATCTTACAATTTCTCCCACCCCTTCTTTTAGCTCAAAACGGCGCTGGGGCTCCTCTTTTACCGGCTCCCTGCGTCTAAGCCCTTCAAGGAGGTCAATAGCCTGTTCCTCCGGGCTATTTAACCCCTTCTCTGGTATTTGGTTCACTCCTGCGAACATCTCAGATTGTTTAAGCATGGTTCACCCCTCCATAATATAGGTTAAATACACTCTCAGGCATGAGGTCTAAATAGTCAATCTCAGCCTCTTCTGTGAGTTCTAAAATGTCATCGTCCAGGTCTTCAAACATTGCATCGGAATCAGGGAGGTCAACCGTCCAGTTCTGTTTTGCAAAACTGTCTGTGAGTGAGTCAGTTTCATAGTTAAGTTTTTTCATGGTTAATAACCTCCCCCAAGAATGTTGGATCGTTATCTCTGTAATGCTTAGCAGCCTCTAAGCATCTACTTGCAGCAATACAGCCAGATAGACACCTATACAGTTCCTTATCGTCCAGTGATGTAGCCCCCTCCGAAATCAAACGCCCTATCAAACCATCCTTTTTTATACCCCTGTAAGTTTCCATTTTCCTACCCTCCCGTTAAGTTTTATTTGTTACAGTGCCTTCCACTTACTGACTCGTGAGGACACCGGGGATATGAGGCATACAAGGTCATATAGTGGCCCACCGCCTTTTCTGGCACGGATATGACCTTTGTATATCTTTGATACCCCCGCAACCCGTAGATAGGTGCGCTGCTCTTGGTATAGCTTCCATCCTGAGGCCTCCATCTCCATAGCTTCCTCTTTCATCCATCCCTCTACATCTTTTGCCTGTATAAGCTTTTTCATCTTCCCCTCCCGTTATTTTATTTTGAACACAATTTATTTCTTGTTACGCTTATATAATTGCAACCCTCGTGCAAAACGCATCAAAATTCTTTTAAACCCTTGGGAACACTGCATTTGTCGTCATGCCAAAAGAAAATACCACAAAAACATCGTTGTGGATAACTCACCATAAAACTGTGTATAACCATGTGGATAACTCCAGCATATTCCAGAGATGTAACACTTGAAATATTGATATTATTGAGTTTTTTCAATACTGTTACCGTTTGGGAACATGAAAAAAGGCGTTTGTTACGGAAAGGGAACTGAGATATCGAAAAAATCGATTGACATTAAATTAAATGAGGAATAATATACAGCATACCGGCGGACCTCCGCACGCTACGGCAAATAGAGGGATAAAAAAAAAGAAAAAAGATGACACCCGGCCCGCTTCTGGCAGGAAACCTATGTGGGATGAAAAAAGCCATAGGGAGAAGGACTGATAGAAGGGAGACAGACCCCTTGAAAAGCATATCAGACCATATTATTCTTTTTTCTGGCACACCGATAGAATGGTGGAAACGAAGTAAGACAGGAAATGAAAATCAATTTCATTAAACCTTATTGCGTATAGCTCCATAGCAATGCATCCGCTCATCAATGTAATAGCCCCTTCAATATCATCACTGAGATAAGCAAACCCCGAAAGAGTTACACTATTACATAATTACATAATTACATACACTATTGACAAAAAACCCGGTTTAGTGTAATAAATAAGATTATGAAAACTAAAAAACTTAGTGAAATGACAGAGTTAGAGAAAAAAGAAAAAAAAGAAAAATTGAAGAAATTTCGGCTGATGCGAATCAGGAAAAGCACCGCGGAACGTAATGAACTAAAGCCGATTATCCAAGGAAGGCCAACAAAATATCATGACGGGATACCTGATCTAGCTTTTAAGTTCTCTCTACTTGGTGCTAAAGACGAGGAACTATGCGAATACCTTGACATTTCACTTGATACTTACCACAAATGGAAAGAAAAGCATAAAAAGTTTTCAGAGGCGATTAAAGACGGGAAAGGCTTGTGTGACGCCAATGTAGCCCTCAGCCTATACCGCAAAGCCTGTGGATACGAGCGTGAAGAGGAGGAGCTTAAGATAGTATCAATAGGCAATGGACAATCCGAGGTACAGCGGCATAAGATCCTTAAGTGGTATCCACCTGACACCACAGCAGCCTCTTTCTGGCTACGGAATCGCCGGTCAGCGGTCTTCAAGGATAGGCATGAGATTACCGGTGCGGATGGTGAATCGATATCCATCACGATAGAGGCGGTGGGCCAGCGCATAGCCCAGGCAGTGATAGCTGATACTGAGGAGGCCAAGGCTATTGATGTTAGCCCTGTGGATAACTCAGACAAAGAGGACGGCAAACCGTGACAGGACATGCATCCTAAACTATCCACAAGGTAAAAAACATATAGTTATAGGCAAATAACATAATGATAACAACAAAGGAGACATAATCAACCTTATGCGACGTTGCCAGCCCACAGAAAAGGTATGACTTTCTTCCACTCTGAGGACTGCATCCTATAGCCAAACCTGTTAGTAAACCTGTTGATAAGCCTGTTAGTAAACCTGTTAGTAAACCTGTTAGTAAACCTGTGGTCCCTGTGGATTAATTGTGGATAAACCTGTGGATAAACCTGTTGATAAGCCTGTGGATAAGCTGTTGATAAATTATAAAAAACTGTGGATAAGTCGTGTGCCATCCATCTTTCTTTCCGACACCCTTCCACACTCAAAACAAAAATAAATTTTCTTGCATTATTTTCCAATTAGCAATTTCAATTTTTTTTCTGGAAAATTTTAAAATTTCTGTAAGCTTTTTGTGTATTGCCACGTATATCTATGTGAACGCACTGTAGTACTGTGAATTGAAGAGATGCTCCATCGCTTATGGTAAGGGTTGATCTGATAAGAGATATTGGCTTAGAGTAAGCCTTGTGCAGTTACATCTTGCATCCATGATTGTGTCGAGATAATCTCCACTTATCTTCTGCCTTCTTGGTTTGGTCAGTAACCATGCGTCCATTTCTGAGAGTTCCCGGTCTATGTTGACATGAGAATATGCTGGGTTGGATTTCAGTGCTGCAATATATTCGAGGTCTGTGAGAGAGCTTTTCTTTACATCTTTATTTTTTTTATCCTTATCTATACTAACCTTATCTATACTTAACTTACCTATACTAACCTGTGTTTCCAAATTGGACACATCTTGTATACATATTGTTTCCAAATTGTATACACCTATATATTTTGATGCTGTGTATCTATCCTTTTGAATTTGATTGTTTACCTTCCAATCCTTTATAATCAATACTTTATCGTCAAAGACATAAACTAATCCCTTCGCCTGGAGTATCTTTAGATCATCCGGCTTAGAATCTGTCATTCGCATAACCATGAAATGCTCACAGTATCCATCATCATCCGCATTCATACCCAAATGGAAATATAATGCCTGAGCAGATTGAGACATCATTAAAAAACTGCTTGAATTAGTGATTACTTTTGAAAACATCCGTCTATTTGCCATTTTTTACAGTCTCCTTTTTTTGTTTCTTTCCTTTGTTCCAGTTGGCATTCTTGCACCTTGGACACTGCTTGACTTTAGGAACCCTCGGATACCAATTCCAGCCGCAACACTTACATTTTAGCAATTCCATGTTATATTCCCTCCCTGTATTTTTATTTATTATAAAGAAATTCAATCTTTTTGTCAACTACTTTCCACTGTGGCAATATTTCGTCTTTCGTCATGGTTCGTCACTCGCTTCGTCATGATTCGTCAGTTTTTTCATCTTTCGTCATGATTCGTCATTTGCAAAAAAGTACTATCGGTAAAATTCATTTAGAATATTTTCTGTATTGCATTGTTTTGTTTATTGTGTTATTCCTGCTATAGAGAGGTTCCCTATTGAAACTAAAGCTACAGGCTACAGATATATTTTATAGGAATCTTCAAAGCAAGGCCCCGATTATCTTAAATCGTGGTGGTGCTCGTTCTGGCAAATCCCATGCTCTTCATCAAGTACTTCTAACCCGCTTCCTCAGTGAAGAAAATAAAAAATTCCTTGTTGTCAGAAAATCTCTTCCGTCTCTTCGTATTTCAGCGTTGATGGATTGGGAGCGTTTAATTGACAGGGTTGGGGTCCGTAAGAAGTTCAGAGAAGAACGTCTGATGCTGAATTTTCACTACAAATCTAATTTGTTACATTTTGGGTCTGTTGACGATCCCGAAAAGATCAAATCGAGCGAATGGAATTATGTTTGGATGGAGGAAATGACGGATTTTGATTTGGCAGACTTCCAGCAATTAAGGCTCAGACTTAGTGCTCCAACAAAAACAATGAATCAATTATTCGGGTCCTTTAATCCTATTTCAGAAAAGCATTGGATAAAAACAGAAGTCTTGAATAAGATGAGTGGGGTTGATGAGATAGTTTCTACTTATAAGGATAATCCATTTTTATCGGATGATTATGTTAAGACATTGGAAGAGTTGAAAGACCAGGATGTAAATCTTTATAGTGTCTATGCTTTAGGTCAATGGGGCAGTCTTGAAGGATCAATATATAATAAGTGGGAGATTGTAGATTCATTCCCATTCTCGGTTGATGAAGAAATATATGGTCTTGATTTTGGGTTTAATAACCCTACAGCACTGATAAGAGTAGGCATTAAAGATGGGAATCTATGGGAAGAGGAGCTTTTATATCAATCTGGATTGACTAACAGTGATTTAATTGATAAATTACAGGAGCTTATTAAAAGCAAGAGTTCTATAATATATGCTGATTGTGCAGAACCACAGAGGATTGAAGAAATTGCAAGGGCTGGGTTTAATATACATTCTGCCGATAAGTCGGTAAAAGATGGGATTGATTTTGTAAAACGGTTCGCTCCGAAGATTACTAAATGGAGTTCTAACCTGCTTAAAGAAAAACAGGGGTATATATGGAAAAAGGATAGACAAGGGAATTCGCTTGATGTCCCTATTTCATTTGCGGATCACCTGATGGATGCGGAACGATATGCGATATATACCCACTTGAAAGACAGCAAAATGGATATGAATATAAAACAATCAAGCTTTATCAACGATTATGAATCTGGTTTTATCTTTAATACAAGGGAGTCCTATTTGGAGACGCTCGAATGGTAGAAAAAGAAAAAAAAGCTGATGATAGCATAAACTCCTATACAGAAACTAAGGGGAATCTATATCAGGAAATGGCAAAAAGTGATCCTCTTGGTTTATTTGCTACAGTAGGATTTACGCCTTATAACCCTTCTCACCTTGTTACCCGAAAAGGGTTATCTATTTTTGATTCCATGAGAAAAGACGAGCAGGTGAAAGCTGCTATGGGATTCAAGAAGCATGCTATTTTATCTTCAGGATGGGAAATTGTCAGTCCTGAAGGACAACCGCATGATTGGGAAGTAAAAGAGTTTGTAAAATGGAATCTATCAGAATTTATTGATAGCACTCTTGAAGATTCCCTCCTGGGGGTGCTAACAGCTCTTGACTATGGGTATTCGATTTCTGAGCTGATATGGGGAAAAAATAGCAATACTGATTATGGTGACAGGATATGTTTAAAAGCCATTAAAAATAAGCGACCACATGAATTTGATTTTAAAGTGGATGAATATGGGAATTTGCAGAAAGATGGGATTATACAAAGATCTTATTTAAAAGATTTATCGTTGCCAATAGACAAGTTTGTCATATTCAGCTATGAAAAGGAGTTTGGCAACCATTACGGGAAGAGCGATCTTGAATCTGCCTACCGTGCATGGTGGATAAAAGACAATGCTTATAAATGGTTTGCAATGATGCTTGAACGACTTGGGATACCTCCTATTTTTGCATTGTATGATCCATCTGCATATACTAAAGAGCAGTTGACAGACCTGAAGACAGTTATCAGCCGGTTACAGGCAGCAACTACTGGGATAATCCCTAAAGGAAGAGGCGAAAACAGCCTTGAGTTCTGGAACCCCGAACTCGCAGGAGAATCTACAGATGTATTCACAAAGGCATTTGAAAGATTTGACATGGATATTACAAGGGCATTATTGATGCCAGGTCTTTTAGGAGCTTCAATTGACCATACACAAGGATCATTTGCAAGGTCAAATGTCCATTTCAAGATGTTTATGCTGTCTATCGATTATGTAAGAACCAGTTTAGCAAATATGGTTATACAGGAACAGATTGTCAGGAGATTGGTTGACCTGAACTATGCAGTAAAAGAATATCCTTCATTTAAGTTTTTGCCTATCCAGGGGGAAGTACGGACAGAACTATTAACCGCATACATAACAGCAGTGGAAAAAGGGATTATTAAAAATCAGGCGCATGATGAAATTCATTTAAGGAAAGAACTTGGTTTCCCACCAGTTGATAGCATTTCTCAAGTGGATATCCCTGATGAACTTAATTCAAAAGAACCTGCAAAAGAATCTGATCCATTAAAGAAAATAGAGAAGCCAGATAAAAAAGAGTTTGCATTACTTCTCAGACAGCCAAATCAATACGAGAAAGTCGTAAACTTTAAGAGAATAGACCAGCGGTTTGGCTCTCTTGGAGATAGCGTCAAAAAGCAGATGGTTGAATCTATGGTTGATAGCCGTGATGCTCTTGTATCCTTTATAGACCGCAACTGGGGAAAGATAGATTCATTCCTGGACACATTGAAAATCAAAGGATTTAATGACATCCAAACCATTATACATGAGATGCTCAGGCAATCTTTTGGCGATGGTAGAGATGAAGTTACAAATGAATTATCTCTGGCAGGAATAAAAAAGTTTGATGATGAAAATGCTCATATCTACCCGCCAATATATATGCCAAAAGAAGCTTTGAGCTGGCTGAAGGATAAAAGTTTCTTCATCTCAGGCGTGATGAAGGATGATCTTGTGAAGCAAGCCCAGATTATCCTGATGAACGCCTTGAAAAATGGAGAGTTGCAACGAGAAACAATGCAGAAACTCAGGGCAATATTTGAGCCATATGTTGGCAGTATGGAAAACATAGTTGACCCTGCTGTTGTAACTCCTATAAGACTAGAGACAATCATCCGCACGAATATCACGGAGAGCTTTAACATGGGTCGTTTAACCATGATGAGAGAGAATGCTGAACTTATCCAGGGTGTTGAATATTCAGCTATACTGGATGACAGGACAACTGAAATATGTCGGCATTTAGATGGGAAGATATTCAGGCTTGATGACCCATCATTGCCTAATTTAACTCCCCCAAATCATTTTAATTGCAGAAGTATACTAGTTCCTGTTACAATCTCAGCACCAAAGCCAGTATATATCAATGGTGCGGATAAAGGCAGGGCATTAGATTTGGTATCTCCTGGATTTGGTGGGAATATTGAAAAATATACAGAAGAGATGAAAAAGATGGAATAGGGGGTGATATGATGAACAGTATAAATAATGTAGAGATATTTGCTACGGGCACTCATAATGGTGACACCTATACAGAGGCTGATCTGGATGAAATGGTTGGCAATTATTCAAAGGTAGGTTTTATGCCTCCGCTAAAAGACGGACATTGTAAAGATACCCCTGGGATGCCTGCTTTAGGTTGGATTCAGAATGTCAGGAGGATAGGGAATAAACTGGTGGCTGACTTTGTAGATTTACATGAGAAGGTTTATGAAGCTATTAAAACCAGACGATATGGAACTGTATCTTCTGAGATATACTGGAATCTTAAGAATAATAATGGTACATTTAAAAAAGCTTTAAAAGCTGTAGCACTACTTGGGGCGGAGATACCTGGAGTAGCAGACTTAAGACCTCTTAGAGAGGTTGTGTTTAATGCGGAATCTGGGGACATAAAAGCTTATGAAATAGAGTTGAAGGATATTAGCTTAGATGTTCTGATGTATGATGATCATGGGATAAGTTTTGTTATAGGAAAATTAAAAGGCGAGTCTTCAACTACTGTACAAACCATTGTATTTAATAAAGATAAATGGTCTAAAGATAAAGCCGAAGAATGGTTAAAGAAACATAATTTCCATAGCGGAAAGGTTGATGAAAATGAAAATTCTTTAAGGTTCAGACAAAAAAACCCTGAAGAATTTGAAAAGGACAGTTTCAGGACAATACAGCCTGGAATGATGAAAGAAGAAAAATACAAATATGAGGAGGGTAAAGATATGATGACAGCAGAAGAGATTAAAAAATTGCAGGATGACCTGGTTGCCGCACAGACCAAGATCAAGGAGTTTGAAGAGAAGGGTGAAAAACAGGGTGATGATAACAAGACAAAGGTCCTTCTTCATCAGCTTGAAGACACTCAGAAAAAACTTGATGATGCCGTAAAACTGTATGAAGAGACAAACAAGAAGGCCAAGGAGCTTGAGGAAACTCAGAAGAAAGAACGCATAGCAAGAAAGGTGGCTGATTGTAAAGTTCCAGCATTCCAGCCTTTTATCAAGGTCTTTTACGAACTGGCAACTGCTGAAGCAGAGAAGATTGTAAAATTCAGTGAGAATGGCAAGGATGATAAAACCGTTACTGCTGAAAGTGTTGTTGACCTCTGTGTGAATACGCTCAATAAGGCCACAGAGAAGCTTTTCAGGGTAGAAACAAAGATTGAAGAGTTTAAAAGGAATGATCGACCAGCAGAGGATAACCCTGCGAGTGAGGTTGATAAGAGGACGATAGAATATATGCAGAAGCATGGGGAAAAGGATTATATGACAGCAATGAGTGCTGTTCTTGCTGCTGATCCTGATCTGAAGAAAGCTTATGCACAGTCTTAATTAAACAAAAAGGAGGGAATAACTATGGCTGAATTTAAGAATTTAGAGACATATACATTGGAAGCTGCTGCCGACCTTAGTGCGAAGCAGTACCATATAGTAAGAGGCAGTGCAATAAGCAAATGCAATATGGGGTCTGCTGCAACAGATTCAGGGCTTATTGGGGTTCTTCAGAACAAGCCACAGAGCGGAGAGTTCGCCTGTATAGCAGATGGAGGTATAAGCAAAATTGTGGCTGGCGGGACTGTAACTGCAAACCAGCTTGTAACGACCAATGGTTCAGGTAGGGCTGCAAATGCCGGAAGCGGTGACATGATAGTTGGAAGGGCACTTGATACTGCAACTACTAATGGGGAGATAATTAGCGTTAGATTGCTTACCCCAGTCAGATTATCTGGTGCTGCTTAACAAATTTAATTAAAGGAGGATAAAATTATGCCTACAGGAAGAGATTTACATATAGATACACCATTAAGCAATCTGGCAATAAAAGCATTCCAGGGTTCAGGATCTTTTATTGCTCAGAATATCTTCCCTATTATTCCAGTAGGGAAACAGAGTGACAAGTATTACACCATTGACAAGGATTCATGGCTGCTTATGCCGAATACAAGAAGGGCACCAAAGACTTCCCCAAAGAGGATTGAATTCAAGGTAAGTTCAGATGGTTATTTTGCTGATAACTACGCCCTTGCCGGAGAGAATTCTCTTGAAGATCTGGCGAATGCCGATAACGCCCTTCAGCTCAGGCAGAATACAACCAATATTGTCATCGAAGGATTGCTCCGGGATTATGAGGATAGGGTAGCAAGGCTTGTAACCAGTGCTACAAATCTTGGCTCTGCGACTCTTCTTACTGGAACAAATAAATGGAATGATTATGTCAATTCGGATCCTATGGCTGATGTTACTACAGCCCATGCGTTCATCCGAAACAGGACAGGTCTCGCTGCCAATACTATGGTCATCGACAAAGATACTGTATCCGTTCTCAGGAGACATCCATTGCTGTTGGATATGTATAAATATACAGCAGGTGGGCAGATCACTGTAGACCAGTTGAAACAGGCATTCGATGTTCAGACCGTACTCATTGGTGAAGGGATCAAGAATATGGCAAAGGAAGCAGGGACTGCATCTATTGTCAATATCTGGGGGAATAATGCTATCCTTGCAAGGGTAGAGCAGGCTATTTCTCTTCAGACAGCGACATTCGGGTTGTCATTCAGATGGACTCCTGCTGGCATTGCTGTACCTATGCAGGTTACAAGGTACAACGACCCTGACCCTGGCCGGAAGACTGAAGTTGTTGAAGCTGGGTACTATCAGGATGAAAAAATCGTGGCCGCTGATCTTGCATATGGAATTATGAATACATTGTAATTATTGCTGGATGTCACCATAAAACATCGGCGTCGGGGTGGGAAGCAGTGTCCGAATCCAGTAATTAAAAAAGGAGCTTTCATATGGAGCGGGTATTTACAAAACAAGTGGGAAGATTCAATACAGGGGATAGGCGGGATTACTCTGCCACTGTCTGGAATGACATTGAACGATCTGCTGGAGAGAAACTTGGATCATTTTCTCAGGAACTTGACGGGGCAATGAAAGAGCACACATCTGTGAATGCAATTGCTTCCGAGTTAATTGAAAGAGGTAGAGGAAGACCAAGAAAAATATGAGGAAGGAGGTAGCGTATGGGTGGAAAACTTGAACAGTTATTTGGACCTATATTCAGAGGCATGGCCGCCACAAAAGCCAATTCATCGATAGTTCAGTTCGCTGGGATAACTACATTAAATTCAGGGTCAACTACAGTTACGGTGTCCACAACTCTGGTAAAGAGTGATTCCCTTTTCTTCTTAGGGACACAGGCTCCGGCTGCGGTGGGTAGTGCTACAGGGAAACCGATTGAGGTCAAGACTGTAATTGATAGTAGTTATTTTGTGCTTGGCACGGCAGATGGTGTTGCTATGGGAAGGGACACTAATATCTCATGGATGTTATATAGACAGAATTAAAAGGGGGTAAGGAAGATGCCTACAAATATTAAATATGCAACTATTTCCTCCGGTTCTACCTTATCCACAGCTATTGATGTGGCGAATAGTGATTTGTTCGGGCTATATATCCCCAT
>Ga0209431_10003929_pt1 | contig 11711 bp, 14 predicted proteins | sample RifCSP13_3_FD_184021 | JGI IMG/M metagenome (GOLD analysis project Ga0209431, IMG submission 184021) | Soil microbial communities from Rifle, Colorado - Rifle CSP2_sed 13_3 (SPAdes) (version 2) | ecosystem: Environmental > Terrestrial > Deep subsurface > Rock core/Sediment | place: Rifle...
GGGTTGAATATGCCTTTGAAAAGTCCCTAAACCTGTCTTCCCTAATGCTTCCCGGCGCCTCCCCCGACACTGAAGGGGTTTTGCGTTTTGCCAGAATAAGAATGCTTTATAATACTGACAGACCTCATTTTGTGGGGGTAATGGCATCCGGCGACGTTTTTCCTTCCCAGGGGATAAACGTTCTTTCGACCGGGACTGCGGGGACCGCAACCAGGAGAGTTGCCGTGTTTCAAAGCTGGCCGGAGGTGCCGTCTGTTTTTGATTATGCAGTATTCTCATCGACCGGGATCGTTAAGTAGTTTATAAATTTATTCCTGCCATGGTTGGACTCGACATTGGAAGCAAAACGGTTAAATTAATAGAACTTCAAAAAGAGGGGGGCGGTTTTGCGTTGGCTGCTTCGGGGATAGTCGGCTACTCCGGCTCAACGGTTGAAAAAATGACTGACGAAAAGGAAGTGACCGCTTTAGCCCAAATTATCAAAAAACTTCACGCCGAAGCGGGTGTCAGCTCAAAAGATGTGGTAGTCTCACTACCTGAACAGCAGGTCTTTACGCGCACCATTAAGTTCCCCCTTCTTACTGATGCTGAAATCTCCTCGGCAGTCAAATGGGAGGCGGAGCAGTACATCCCTATTCCCGTTGCCGAGGCAATAGTCCAGCACTCCGTTCTATTGAGAGATGAAAAATCAACCCCTCCTTCCGTTATCGTCCTTCTTGTTGCGGCACCCCGAGTGGTTGTTGAGAAATATACAAAAGTCACCCAACTTGCGGGTCTTAATCCCATTGCGGTTGAGACGGAGCTGATTGCCCTTACCAGGGCTCTTGCCCCCCCGGGGAAAACCGTAATACTTATGGATTTGGGAGCGGGTTCAACCGATATCGCAATTGCAAGAGACGGTTTACTGAGCTTTTCCCGCTCAATTCCTATAGCCGGGGAGGCTTTTACCCGTGCTGTTTCCCAAGGCCTTGGGGTAAGCGCTGTTCAGGCTGAAGAATACAAAAAAACCTATGGCCTTTCGCCCGGCCAGCTTGAAGGAAAGGTAAAGGTGTCTCTTGACCCGGTGTTAAAAATGGTTGTTGATGAAATTAAAAAGGCGATAAATTATTACCAGACTGAGGAAAAGGGTGAAGCCCCTACCGCCGTGTTGATTTCTGGAGGTACGAGCGGAATGCCCCAAATAATTTCTGCAATGACGGACCTTCTTGGACTTGAAGTGATAATTTCAAATCCTTTTGGAAAAATAAAACTTGATGAAGCAACCGCAAAGAAGCTTGCCCCTTATGCCCCGTTGTATGCGATTGCCGCAGGTCTGGCAATGCGTGAACCCTAAAACATATGGCGATAAAAATTAATCTGCTCCCGACCGAGCTTAAGCTCAGTAAAGGCACCGCCCAAGCCCTTAAAGTTACAAGAATGCTGGGGGTTATTGCCCTGGCTGTTTTCCTTGTTTTTGGATTTTTACTGGGAGGCTTTTTTGTAATCAGTTCCGTTGAACTAAAGAATGTTAATGAAGCAAACGACTCACTTAAAAGCCAGATTAGGGCTCTTCAAACGAGTGAAGCACAAATGGTGGTGTTAAAAGACAGGATTGCAAAAATAAGGGCCATAGAAAAGCTGCCTTCGGCTCTCGATAACTTCAACAACTTCGAGCCAATTCTTTCGGATTTGCCGGGTACAACCGAGGTAAGCGGACTTGAAATAGACTCGACAGAAGTAGAAACCACAATGATTTTTAAAACTAACGCCGACATAAAGTCATTTGTCGAAAGGCTTACTGGGACAGAAACCTTTAAATCGGTGGATTTTGATTCGTTTTCCTTTAATCCTGCAACGGGTTACACAGTGAGCATGACAATAGTGAGCCAATAATATGAAAGGAATTCCTGAAAACATGAAGATGGCTGCAAGATCGGCTGGCCCGCTGGTATTGGTCTTGTTTCTTTTTTTCTTGGTTGTTAATTTCGGCCTCCCTAAGGTGGGGGAGATAAGAGACGAGGTAAGGTCCGCCAAGACCAGTCAAAATTCGCTTACGCAGAAAATAAATATTCTCCAGGACTTGAGTTTAACGATAGGAGATTTTTCGAGTTCGGCGGCAGTTGCTCTTCCTGATTCCAACACCGCCCTGGCCGCAGTTTCCCAGCTTAAGATACTTGCTTTGCAAAACGGCCTGTTTTTGACGGATCTTAAGACCGGCCCTCCTGTCTCCGACGCTTTAGGTCTAATGCGTGTCGATGTAAACTTTGACGTAGAGGGGGGAAGGTCCCAGGTTTCGGAGTTTTTAAGGGGGATAAGCCGAGTTGCCCCCATTACGGTTGTAAGCGGAATTGACTTAAATGAAAGCGGAGGGGTTACCCAAGCGGGCATATCCGTCAAATCCTTTTGGGCACCTCTTCCCAAAACCCTTCCGACAAGTGAACAGGCGGTTTCGAGATTAACTCCCGAAGAAGAAGAAGTACTCTCAAAAATCAACACCCTCACACAGCCTGTCTTTAGTGAAATTTCTCCCACTTCCGGTGGAAGGACGGACCCTTTTAACCCCTGATTATTCGCTTACGTTTAAGGAGACTGCGCGCTGTTCTAAAGTGGCCCTGACTTTAAGAAGATTTCTTAAGGACTTTATCATGCCTCCACCGCGGCCAATAACCAGGCCGATATTTTCGGGGGCGGTTTTAATGGTGTATATTAACCTTCCGTCCTCCTCAGTCTCGACTATCTCAAACTCTTCCTTGCCGAGGACGTTTTTAAGAAGAAATTCCAGTAAGTCTTTCATATAAGTTTACTTTTCTAAAAGTTTTTCAACGGTTGAGCTTATTTTTGCACCTTTCTTGACCCATTTTGAAACTTCATCTTTCTTGACGTTTAAAACTTTTTTAAAAGGATTCCAGGTTCCCAGAATTTCGAGAACCTGGCCGGTGGTCTTTTTTCTTGAGTCCACCGCAACAATTCTGTAAAAAGGAGCCTTTTTTCGGCCAAATCTGGACAATCTAATTGCAATCATTGTTGGGCTATTCTACATTTTCTTCGAGCGCGTGTCCAGCAGCAGCCTGCTCGGCGAGACTTTTGCTTTTGCCCTCCCCCACTCCCCAGGTCTTTCCGTCAACCGTCACTTCGATAATGAACTTTTTGCTGTGATCGGGGCCCGATTCCTCAACAACTCCATATCTCGGGGCCGAAAGTTTTTTGCTTTGGACCAGTTCCTGAAGGCGGGATTTATTGTCCTTAAGGGGTTCACTTGCGCGCGCCTTAAGATCCGAAAGAAGACTGCTGTCTATGAACTCCTCGGCATCCGCAAGACCTCTGTCAATAAATATTGCCCCTATTATGGCCTCAACCGTATCGGCAAGGAGTGAGGTGTTTTCTCTCCCCCCGCCTTCCTCCTCCCCTTTGGAAAGGTAGATTATAGCCCCGAGCTTAAGTTCCTTGGCGAGAGTGCCCAGGGATACCGTATTAACCAAGTTTGACCTGAGAGCGGTTAGATAACCTTCTTCTTTTTCGGGAAACTTTTCGTACAAAACTTTGGAGACAACATACTCCAAAACCGCGTCTCCCAAAAACTCGAGGCGTTCGTTGTGATTCCTTACCCCTTTGTGCTCGTTAACCCAGGAGCGGTGGGTTAGGGCAAGATCAAAAAGGTCTTTGTTTTTAAACGCTTTTTTGAGTGAGGCGACGTCTGTCATGGTTAAATATGGGAAGAAAGGCCCTCGACCAGTTCAGTGAACGTTTCGATCTGAGTTAAATCAATGGCCTCTACATCGAAGCCTGCGGTTTTGAGGATCTCTAAAAAATCGGTTAACTCCGCAGAACTCATATGCAGGTCCTCCCTTAAAGTGGATTCATCCTCAATATCTCCTTGATCAGTACCCAAAAAATCGGCCAACTCCCTTCTTACTCTACTTTTGATCTGGGCAAGTTCATCGTCCATGTTTATTGGTTTTCTCTCTCTCCGTAAATTGTACCAAGAACCCCGTTTATGAAGGAAGAGGAAGATTCACTGCCGTATTCTTTTGCAAGTTCAACGGCCTCGTCAATGACGACTTTCGGGGGAGTATCTTCATTTTCAAGCTCATATACCGCAAGTCTAAGAACGGCAAGGTCGATTTTGTTTAATTTATCAAGAGGCCACTGCGGGGCAGCCTTCGAGATCAGTTTATCGATCTTTTTTTGCTGTTTCAGGATTTTTCCCACCAGCTCCGGAGGATTGGGTTGTTTGGTGAAGGTATCCGCAAAAAGAACTTTAACCGCCTCTCGGCGCCTTAAGTGACGTGGATCTGTTGCGGTTTTCATTTGGGCCTATTTATAAAAGCCACAGTAAGGACAGGCTTTGTGATTCTCTCTTAATTTTCCGCAGTTTCCGCATTTAACCAGATTGGCGAGTTTGAGCTTTGGCTGTCCCCCGCGCCTCATACCGGTTCTTGATCTTGTGTGTTTCCTTTTAGGTAAAGGTGTCATGAGTGAATTTTAACCCGAAAGGGTGTTTTTAGGCAACATGCAAATATTTATCGACCTTTTTAATTAAAAAGGTATACCTATCAGGGTTCGCAACGATTTCTTCGGCCATGTCGCGCGACTTCTTTATCAATTCATAATTTGCCCAGGAAGCAATTTTAAGTTCCGGGAAACCGCTTTGGGCCGTGCCGAATATTTCCCCGGGCCCGCGCATTTTAAGGTCGAGCTCGGCCAGTTCAAACCCGGAATGCGACTCCTCCATGGCTTTAAGCCTGGCAAAAGCACTACCCGAATGATAATTTGAGAAGAGCAAACAGTAAGATTTTGCCTCTCCCCTTCCCACTCTACCCCTTAGTTGGTGGAGTTGGGCCAGCCCGAATCTTTCCGCCGCTTCAACTACCATGATGGTTGCGCCCGGAATGTCAATTCCAACCTCAACGACCGGGGTGGTAACAAGAATATCAAGCTCTCCTGAGCGGAAGTCGTCAAGCACCCTGTTTTTTTCAGACGTCTTAAGCCGTCCGTGCAAAAGTCCCAGTCTTTGTTTTTTGAAAATTACTTTGAGTTTCTCAAACTCGGTTGTGACAGACTTAACGTCAGCCAGAGTTTCCGTTTCCGAATCTTCTATTAAGGGACAGACGACAAATACCTGGGAGCCGTTTTCTGTGATCTGGTCCTCAATCCACTTGTATGCTTCCTTCCTCTTCTTCTCTGAGATAGTCCAGGTGATGACTTCCTTTCTGCCTTTCGGCATTTCGGTAAGAACCGACAAGTCAAGATCCCCGTATGTAGTTAGGGCTACTGTTCTTGGGATGGGGGTTGCGGTCATGGTGAGTACATGCGGAGTTCCGGATTTCTTGACCAGGTGGGATCTTTGTTCAACACCGAATCTGTGCTGTTCGTCAATTACGACGAGTGCCACCCGGTCAAACTTAACCTTTTTGTGAATCAGGGCATGCGTTCCCACAAAAATATCGCTTCTACCCAACTCCATCTTTTTGACGGATGAGGTAATAAGGGAAATTCGAACGTTAAAGGGTTTAAAAATGGTTTTTAAGGTTTCATAGTGTTGGGAGGCAAGTATTTGGGTGGGGGCCATGAAAATGGTCTGAAATCTCAAGAAGCCTGTTCATGGGAACACCCCCGGTCATATCGGCAACAATTTCGTCAACCGCCTTTTTTTGTGAAGCCGTTAACTCAAACGGCAGATTGTCGGTAAACTGTTTCATGGAAGGCTTTTCCACGGTTAATTTAAACGCGGATTTATTTTTCTTCCACGCAAATTTTCTAAGCTGGCTTTTGAGCTGAAGCTTCAAGAGTTCGTCAAATGCCAGTCTCTCCCTTCCTTTTTCCGCTTCATTAAGATCCTCGGGAAAATGAACTTTTCGGATAGCACTGGCAAAATCGATGAGGTTTAATCGCGCTAATACGTCTTTCGCCAAGAAGTCCCCGGTAAGTGGAGCCCCGCTCTCAAAAGCCAATAGAACTACCCGCCTGATCCATTTTGAAGAAAGGCCCGAAGTTTCGGGGTAAACAGGAACAAGTCTGCCGGTGTGGAGAGTTCTTCCTTCATCCGCATCAATTAGTTCGTAGTCTGGCGAGGAAAGACATAATCTTCTTGAGAAAAATCCGACTTTTCCGGAAAGGGAAACCATACGCCCCGGGTATAAAGTCTTAATCAAAAACGGCTGGTTAAACCAGATAACGGAAAGTTTCCCGGTTGCATCCTCAACCGACCCTATCTGCATTTTAAGCCCCCTCCTTGAGTAAATATTTTTAAGGGAAACGATATTTGCGTGAATAGTCACAACTTCCCCCGCCCGGACCCTATTAATCGTAGTGATCTGCGAGTAATCCATGTAGCGGGAGGGAACGTGATAAAAAAGATCCTCAAGGGTACTTACGCCGATTTTTTCAAACTTTCCAGTCAATATCGGTCCAACCTTGGGAAGATCGGATATGGGAGAGTCAAGATCCATTAAGCCAAATTATATTACTATCTTGCGTAAAGAATATATGGAAGTATTGTCCCAAGAAGAAGAGCCAGGCTTGAGATTACGACTATGATTACAAAAATCTTTTTCCCTTTTTTCGATATCATTTTGCTTTAAGAAAAGTTCTTTCTCCCACTTTTATTTTATCCCCGGCTTTGATCGTAATTCCTCCATCGGAAACTTTCTCCCCGTTAACGTCAACCGCCCCCTGTTTAATTAATTCCTTGGCAGCGCTGGCACTTTGTCGGGTGGTAAAGGGAATGATGGTTTTTACTAGTGAGTCCCCCGCCTTAACTTTTATATTGAATTCCGGTTTATGCTCCTGAAAAGTTTGCTTGAAATTTTTCTGAGCCATGTCTGCCTCTTCCTTGCTATGAAACTCACCCACCAAAGCAATTCCCAATTCCTTTTTGAGATTTAACGGATTTTCACCGGCTTTTAGCCGCCCTTCCACATCCCTAATTTTTTCTTCACTCGAGGACGTTGCGTTTCTAAAGTACTGAACGATCAAGTCATCATGCATTGACATAATTTTTCCGAACATTTCCTCGGGCGGGTCGCTAATCCAGATTGCATTTCCCCAGCTCTTGCTCATTTTTCTTCCGTCCGTTCCTTCAAGATAGGCGGTAACAACCACAAAAGATTCTTTGTTTCTGAAGTCTTTTTGCAACGTGCGGCCGGCCTGCATATTGAAAGTTTGGTCAGCTCCGCCGATCTGAATATCGGTATCCAAAAAGTAGCTGTCGTAACCCTGCATTACGGGGTACAAAAATTCATGAAGTCCGACCTTAGTTCCCGCACCCAATCTCTTTTTTATAAGTTCACGTCCGACAAAATCTCCGACCGAAAAGTGCTGCGCAAGTTTGACTACATCCGCAAAACCCAGTTTTTTCAACCACTCGCTGTTAAATTTAACTTTAACTTTGGAGAAATCAACAATTTTACTTGCCTGTTCCTTGTAAGTCTTAAAATTTTCCTGAATTTGCTCATAAGTTAAAATCGGTCTTTCACTTTCTTTGTCGGATGAGTCTCCGATTAGCGCAGTAAAATCTCCGATCAAAAAGATGACATTATGTCCAAGCTCAACAAATTCCTGGAGTTTTCTTAAGGGAACCCCGTGCCCGATATGAATTTTTGTTGCCGTAGGATCGATTCCGAGATAAACATTAAGCTTCTTTTTTGAACGCAAAAGTTTTTCCAGTTCGCTTTTGCCGGGAATTATATTCGTTACTCCTCGAGTTAAAACCTCTTCAATTTTGTCCATAGATAAATTCTAATTCTTTTCTTCCCTATTTGCCAATGCCAAAAGCTTGGAAAAGCCTTTGATTATTGTGTCTCGTATTCCGGATAAAATTATGAAGTGCTTTTTGACCCCACTAACCGTCTCAGGATCGGTAAAGTCTTCATCTCCATTAATTAATTCGGAAAGTTTATGAATTCTATTTTTGAATCTGGGGAAAAGTTTTAATAATCTGTCTTTATTGATTTGATCAACAGCCATTATCAAACTTGCCTGCTCGACAATTTTTTTATCCACCGGTTTTGAAACACGATCGGTAATGTTAATTTTGAACTTGTCGAGTGTGGGTTTTGAGAAACGGTATTCATCCTTGTAAAAGGTTATATTTGGAAATTTTACAGGGACAGGATCAATCGAAGTTCCTTGCGTTCCTCTGGAAATAGCCAAAAATGTGTCATCGAGACGGTGTCTTTTTAGTTCACGATTAATAACCGCCTCTGCAAAAGGCGATCGCGTGATGTTTCCTCTACAGACGATCAGAATCAACTTTTTCTTCATGGTCCTTAACTATAGATCTTTACATTTTCTCTGTCTGATTAGTATCCCCAATCTTTTATCTTAGATAAACGCGACCTTGTTTCTCTCCAGCTCTCGATAGTTCTGCTACGGCTTTGATCGAATTTATCAGCAATTTTTTGCAGGTCCATGCGATGGTTTATGGGAATTACATCCCCAACAGATGTTGGTGCAAGCAAAACCGTGGTGCCATTCCCTCTGGGATTCTCAATAAACCCCAACATTGCAGCAAGAACAATTGGTTTTCCTTCTTTTCCAACCGCCCGATCAACTCCACAAAATACAATATTGGGATGTTTAGATAACCTGGCGATAAGCGGCATATTGCGGTCGGTAGCCTCTACGGGGATTAATGTACATCCCGGTGTTCGTTCCGACTCGTGCAAAAGAAAATCAGCGCTCGGACCGTTATTATCGGGAACTGCCAATATAAAAGGATGCCTACGGATTATGCTGAGTCTGGTAACAAATCCTTTTGTGTCTCTTCCGTTGATTATTTCAGCGATTTTTTCGGAGATCGTTTTCCCGATTTTAACGTCGCTTGCCGAAAGAATAAAATGCTCGTTGCGCAAAGGGTCTCCGTGAGCAAATAGCGGTGCTATCGCAAAAGGAGTGATGGGTATGATCTTGTCAATCAAACCGAAAAATATCCTCTGTGTAGCTTCACCCGAAGGAATTCCTTTAAACTCCACAGCCGCTCTGACCTCAGCCGTCAAAGCAATATCAGGATGGTTTTCTATATGAAATTTTAATGCTTCTAATAGAACCTTTTTACCTATTCCATTTCCGCGATCCATAGATACTGCACGTCCGAGTTCCCAAGAACCGTCAGACTGCTTAATCAGCGAAGCGGTGGCAATAAACTTACCTTCTTTTTTCGCAAACCACGTCAAAACATCTCTCCGGCGGATATCGTCGACAAGTTTCTCCTTATCATTTGTAATACCGTGTTCGACGTACACTGCCTGTAAGAGTTTTATCAACTCATTGGCTGTCTCCTCCGATGTTAAATTTCCCGGCTCAATAATTTTTAAGTCAGGATTCTTTATTTCCAGGTTTGCCAGTTGTTCATTAAGTATCTCTTTATTCATATTTCTCACCTCTATTCGGGCAATAAAAAAAGCCCCTTTAATTCCCGAGATAAACTCAGAAACTAAAGGGGCCCTTGGTAGGACTGTACAACCCTTTTTCGATTATTCGTTCAACAAAAAACCGCGATTAACGCGGCTTCGAAACAAAAAGAATAATCCTTAGTTGTTCGAAAGCTCCGTTTCCGACACTTTCTAGCGCTTTTACGGGCGCACCCGTGATAGATTTTGTCTATCCGGCTCTGCAGGGTAATTCACCGGCTTAAGCTTGCGAGGTCTTGCACCGACCGCCTCGTCTCTAGTTTCCACTTAAAGCCGATTACTTCACTGCTTCAAAGCCTTTAGATATGTCAATAGTCTTATAGTATCACAAAACCGTTATTTGTCAAATTGGGCAATAAAAAGTTTTAACCCTTCATGAAATTTTAGGCATGATTCAAGGCTGATCCATTCATTGTCAGAGTGGATTTCGCCCCCCATTGGCTTCATCATCAAAACTGGAATATTTAAGCCCCCAAAATTACTTGCATCCGAAGCTCCGTATGCAGGCGCAATCTTTAATTTTTTCCCGTAGACTTTTTCCATTGAGCCAATAAAACTTTTGACGACTGGAAGCTTGGTATCTGTGAATGTGGGCAATGTGGTTGAGTCCACGACAACTTTAAGTTCGGGATCAATTTTGACTGCCAAATTTTTAACTTGATTAGTAATTTTTTGAGCGCTATTTCCTTCTGGAAACCTGAAATCAAGTTTCATAATCGCTTCTGGGCAGACCTGGTTCGTTGAAATTCCACCCTGAATCTGACCAATGTTCATTGTTGTGTCCCAGTTTTCCTTGAGACTGTTTACGCCATAAATATCGGTTAGCTTCTTGGCCAAAATGACCAAAGGCACAAGTGCATTTTTGCCTTTCCAAGGCCTACTGGCGTGAGCAGGAGTACCTTTAGATTTGACCGAAAGCCAGCAAACACCTTTTGATTTATTAACAAAACTTAGATTGTCACCCCCGTCAGGGACTATAAGGAATTTTGGTCTGAATTTTAACTTTTCTACCAGAAAACTTGCCCCCATGTCGCCCCCCGTTTCCTCATCGGTAGTTATGGCAAGCGTGAATTTGAGCTTGGACCCATTTGATATAAGCTCATTGAGTAGGGCTATTCCCATTGGAATAGAGAACTTCATATCGCTTGATCCTCTCCCACTAAGCTTGTCACCATTTTGCTTCAAGGTAAATTGTTCGGGCTTTCCGGCGACAATATCAATGTGTACCAGGTATCCGACATCAGGAGACGGCGTGTTGGAGTTTCCTGCCAGAAAGATCTCTGCGGCTCCATTTTTGACCCGTTTGGTAAATGCGGCCTTACTGATCAGACTTTCAACATAGTCTAGTGCTTTTGAATTTTCGCCCACATTTCCTGTGAGAGTCTGAAATGCAACAAGTTTTGATAATTGTTTTATAAATTCGTCTTTTTTCATGGTTTTAAACTAAAAAACCTCCTTGCGGAGGTTCGTCTATTTGTGCCTTTTTGGCCACCAAACGCTTACTCCGCAACAAGGAGGTTAAAGCGATAATGCCAAGCCAATTTCATACTCATGATCCTAATGATACATCAATATTTTAGCTTGTCAAATCAGCACCATTCCTCCGGTTTCTTTCCCAGTCCCATAAAATCTCCACTTTGACCTTCGCCTATTCCGTAAACCAATCTTTCGAATTGTCTCGGACTCATCCAAGATGTGTCAGGCATACCCAATGCTTCTACCACAGGACTTAAGTTATAGATTATGTCGCAGCAACCAATCTTCGGCTTTCTCGGGCATGTTGCACAAAGCTCAAAAGCTCTCTTGGGTAAAATCGCGTGGTTTTTAATGATTTTTGCTCCCAAGGATTCAAGAATTGGACCCGAGTTTTTATTTCCAAAGGCTATCGTTTGGAAATGATGGTGCTTTTTGAAAAGTTGGGTCATTAATTTTAGACCTACCCCTTGGTGTTGATATTCCTCTAAAACCGCCCAGCCACCAAATTCCCATATATTCTTGGTATAAAACTGAGTATATGCTGCTGTTCCCACAACTTGCCCCAGGGTGTTCTTAGCCACAATTAAAGTACCCTTTTTGGTAAGGCTTTTATAATGCCCCACTGTAACGGGAAGCATCAAGCCTTCTTGGTTGAAATGATTTACCAACCCTACAGCCTCCTTTATCAGAGGGGTTTCGACTGAGCTTGGAAAAACAAGCTCCGTGTGTAAAATTTTGGTTTCTTTTTCTTTATTCATATTTCTCACCTCTATTCGGGCAATAAAAAAAGCCCCTTTAATTCCCGAGATAAACTCAGAAACTAAAGGGGCCCTTGGTAGGACTGTA
>Ga0209431_10003934_pt1 | contig 11709 bp, 17 predicted proteins | sample RifCSP13_3_FD_184021 | JGI IMG/M metagenome (GOLD analysis project Ga0209431, IMG submission 184021) | Soil microbial communities from Rifle, Colorado - Rifle CSP2_sed 13_3 (SPAdes) (version 2) | ecosystem: Environmental > Terrestrial > Deep subsurface > Rock core/Sediment | place: Rifle...
TCCTTAATTCAATTACCAGCGGTTGCCGGATCTTGAATAATTACCCCTGTTTAGATTCGGTCCGCTTCTGTCTTCCATAGGTCTTGCGACGTTTACGACGATTTTTCTGCCTTCAATTTCAAAGTTATTGAACTTTTTGATGGCTTCATCGGCTTCCTTATCGGAACTCATTTCAACGAATGCAAAGCCTTTGCTTTGCCCGCTATACCTGTCTGTAATCAGATTTAGACTCGAAACCTTACCAACCTGCGAGAATATTTCTTCAAGTTGTGCACTGGTTGTTGAAAACGGAAGGCTTCCAACGAATAGTCTTTTTACCATTAATATCTCCTCCTTTCTTGTTAAATTTATTCTTAAATGAGAAATGTATTAAGAGAATGTGATACGAAGAATTTTTTTCGAGGTACCAAAATACTTTTAACTACTAACTACTCAACTTAAGTTTGGTAAGCATATCAGAAAATACTTGTAAATGCAACTATGGGATAGAGAACTAAATTTTATTGAAGAAAATCAGGATTCCGACAATTATAAAAGCAACGGCTGCTATCTTTTCAATAACATTTGTAGAAATAAACTTGGCACCGATTGTCCCGATAACAATCGCAATTACGGTAGCCAGAGCAAATCCAAAAATGGCGGAAACAAACAGGGTTAAGGGCGATTTTTCTTTGGCACTTAAAGCAACAACGGCCAACTGAGTTTTGTCTCCAAGTTCAGCCAGGAAAATTAAGAGGAAAGTTGAAGCAAATAATTTTAAATCCACGCTTGCCAATTAATTATATTTCCCATTCGCAATACTTTCAATAAAAGGGAATTATGCTCCCAAATGTTAGCGCACTTAGGGCGTTTTTTCTGGAGACAGAAGAAAAGTTTGAGCGGATATTTTTTAGATAACAAAGTTATCGCAAACTCGCTTATAATTCTGAAGCTAATTTAAAACCTTTACTTTTATAGAATTTATCAAAGCTAAAAATAGCATTTGCATCGTTCTCGTCCGCAACCGCCATAACTACACAGTCAAACAAAGTATTTTTCTTACTTGTCGTTGGGCTGAAGTTGCCTAGAGCATTTGTTAAAGTCTTTTGGTTGACTTCTGCAATTTGAACATTTGGGTCTGAAAAAACTACTGCCGTACCGTATGCAGTTGCACCGCTATTAAGTCTTGCTTGAAGAACTGTCGTTGCCTCTAAAATTGCTGAAGCTGGATAAATTACTTGAGCACCTAGATTATTAAGCCTATTCGAAATCTCAACAGCACGTTCGTGATTAGAATCATTAGGATAAGCCTGAGCCACAATTGCATCTGCATCGACAACAACTACTGGTGGCTTATTCGTTGCCATTTTGCTCTATCCCCCAAAGATATTTATCTAAATTGGCAGATAAGTCCTTTGGCCCTCGTGGCTGATACTTTTCTCCAACCTCTGCCACCCGCAACATTGCTTGTGCAGATACAGTACCTTGCTGAGATACTGCGGTGATACCCTTTTCTAGAGCTTGCCTTATGATTTCCGCCTTGCTTTTGTTTTGGTTTTGAGCAGTTTGAGTTATTTTTTCCTTTAAATGCTCAGGGATATAAAGATAAGTTTTTAACATGAAGATATATTAACATGTTGTACAACATGTTGTCAATCAGCCCCCCAATGTTAACGCGCTTACTTGTCCACCATAATTTGTGTTAATGAAGGCGGAGGGCGTTTTTTCTGGAGACAGAGGAAGAGTTTGAGGTGATATTTTAATGATGGGGAGTTTTTCGAACTTAACTAGATAAGCTTGTTTAGTTTCAGAATAATCAAAAATTTGAAAATTTGACAATTTCCTCTATAATTACCGCCATGCTAAAGCTCAAGAATAAAACTGTAGTTTTTCTCACAGCAGCAATGACATTAGCCATTGTAGCTGCGGCTGCTTCAATATCACTTGTCTACAGTAAGAATACGAAAAAAAGTGGACCTATAAAAACAGAGACAACAGAACAGACACCCGATCCGCTACCGTCAACCTCATCATCCCCAGAAACAAATACCGATCTAAAACAAAACGACACCAAACCAGCGCAAAGCGGATTTCACCTTGCTTCTGCAAAAGTATTATCGGGACAGGAAAGAAAACTGCTGGTTCTCACAGGCAATGGGTTTGGATCTGGCTACAAAAGAGTAATTTTCGAAAACGATCCAAACAAATATGCCGGATACGGCCTTTACAATTGGTTTGACAATAAAATCGAGCTTTATCTGGATGAAAGTATGCCAGAAAACCAAACATTCAGTGTAACTGTCGAGCGCGTAGACGGTAAAAAAAGTAATTCTCTAAAATTCTCAACTGGAAGTTCAAATACAAGTAACGCCACAGTAGATTGCAAAACTCCCACAAATTTCAGTGGAAGCGGACTTAGTGCTTCAGAAGTACAGCTTAATTGGGACACGGATCCCAATGTAAAAGAGTTCAGAGTGTTACAAGGATATTACAATAATGGAACTTGGGATTGGTTATATCCAAGAAGTGTTACAAGTTACGAAGGATTACCTAACGGATCTTTAAAAATAAGTGTACTTCAATCAAATAGTACTTATTACTTCTCTCTTACTGTTTGGTGCAAAAACGGCTATTCCTCAAAACCCACAAATAACCTTGCTGTCACTACCCTTTCCTAAACTTAATTGATGTTTTGTCTGCTCCCTAATGTTGACGCACCCAAGACGTTTTTTCTGGAGACAGAGGAAGAGTTTGAGCCGATATTTTTGTGATGGGGCGATTTTCGAACTTTAAATATTTTCTTCTAATTCTTCCCTCGTAATTCCTGCTTGCTTCAAAATACTTTGTAATGTACCTCGAGCAACTTCTTTGTGATTTGGAACAATTGCTGTATAAGTTTCCCCACCAAACGTTCCTTTCAATTTTATGTGACTACCTTTTTGGGAAACTATTTCAAAACCAATTCTTTTGAGTGCTTTTACAATTTGCCTTGCAGAATAAAGCTTAGGCATTTAATGACAAAGAGAAGCTCTGCAGTTTAGGATGCTCTATTTTTGCAAGATCTTGTTTCGGTTCATCTTCAAAATACAATTCTAGAGCTTCACGAAGATTACTAACGGCTTCTTTTTCGGTTTTACCTTGGCTGGCAACCTCTACTTCCAGAGATCGGGCAACGAACCACTTACCTTCTTTCCAGATTACATAATGGAAGTTTTTCATACAGGCAGTATTATATCATGGGGTTATATTAAGAAAACCTCAGCTCCCCAATGTTAACTCACTTAGGACCTATTTTCTAGAGACTGAGGAAGAGTTTGAGACGGTGTTTGTGTAGCCGCTCCACCTCGTGGATGAAGTTAGAACACATTTGCTTCAATTTGACTTCCTATAAGCCTATTATTAGAATACTGCCGATGAGACACGAAAACGGAACAGTAAACACAACGCATCCAGGATATGGCAATATGCGGGACTTCTTCATGAATCGCAGCCCTGGAGCATATGGCGTAATGGTGGGCAAGCATGGAGAATTAGAACTTCCAACCCCCGTATTTTCGGATAGTTTAAGAGCAGGTTTGACAAAAGAAGATGCCGACTCTCTTCTATATCTCTACGGTCGCGTAGCTGACTTCATGGGAGCCAGAAATGTCCAAGTTATTTTCAACAGAGAAGGGTGGCCAATTATAAGAACGGACGGTGATGTTTTTCCAAACACAAAAGTTTACCTTGATATGTCATTTCTTGTGAACGCTAGAATGGCGTGGACGGGTGACGTTTTTTCCGACAGGCTCATCCTTAACCGCTGGTTACATGACGCCGAATTGGAAAAGATTGCTAATGACAATGGCGGTGTGGAAGTTTACTCTAGCGGTGTTTACGCCGAACATGCTGACGTTCCTGAAATAGCTGCGCAGTTTCCCAGATATCCAGATTTAGCAGAGGTTATGAGGGAACTTCAAAGCAGAGACAAAGATCCTGTTGTTAGAGCAATAGAAGGCATCACGGAGACTTGGGAAGGGAATTGGGACGTTTACTCTAGGATTCCACCTACCTTGAACCAGAAAACAATTTTGGAACGATACCAATCTTACAGGTATATGGCAGAAGTTCATTGTTTTGTATCAACACTCGACGAAATAATTGATGAAATAAAAATAAAGGTACCTGCAGTGCAGGAAGCTTACTTTGCAGCTCGAGACAAATTTGTCAGTGAGCAACAAATTTAGTCAGCTCCCAAGTGTTGCCGCACTTATTTGTCCGCCATAATTTGTGTTAATGAAGGCGGAGGACGTTTTTTCTAGAAACAGAGGAAGAGTTTGAGCCGATATTTATGTAAGTGTGCCGCCTGACGGACGAAGTTAGAACGTATTTCTGTATAAAAAAAGGTTATTATGTTCTTAGCGGGAAGATAGCCTCTTTTATGTTTTTTTCAAAAAAACTTAGGTGACCTGCTCCTGTCAAAATTAGAATAGCTCTATCGTCTATTAGCATTTTCTGGATGTTTTTCAACATCTGTCTTTGTCGTAATTTATCTTTTGGCCGATCTATAATTTTATTTTCCAAAATATCTATTTCTTTGATGTGTTCATATTCTGATTTATTAAAGTCCTTCCATGTAAGGCCGCGTTCGTCAATGATGCTTAATATTTCTTCCTCAGCCTTTTTCAATTCTTTCTTTGTAACGGATTTCTTCACAACATCCAAGGGTGTATCAAATCCATGAGTTTTCTTCTTGTGTTTTATTGCCCATCTATAGGCAAAACTCATTTCTTTAGGGTATTTCCTGATATTTTTAGTTTTTAAATCTTTATTTACTATCTCAACAAGAAGTTGGTCAGGATATATATCTTCCAAAAGTGACTTTAGTTCTTCCTCGTGTTTCGGAAGCATATTATGTAAAGTTCCAACAATATAAATCTTTCTCATTTAAGTAGGAAGTAATGAAATATAATAACGTAGGAAAATCAATAATCCAAGTTATAACTCCAACTTCGAGGCTAAAATCCCGAGCTCCCAAAAGTTGGAGCACTTAGGACGTTTTTTCTGGAGACGGAAGAGGCGTTTGGGGCTATATTTTTGTAATGGGACGATTTTCGGACAAATCATTCTCTTTAATTTGAACCAGAACGCCTTGCGAACCTTCCCATTGGAGAAATAGGATGTCTTTCTATGTAAGCATGACTAATCTCAACCAAGGCAGCAGCAATATCTTCCTTCTGTGGATCATCGCCAATTTTTTCTACCAGAGCATTCAGTTTCCCGACAATTTCTGCTGGCCTGCCTGAAAATTCAGTCAAAACAGCATCAATTAGTGCCGAATGCCTAGGTTCTAAGCCGTAGCTATCGCAAACATTGGTAAAACGCTCTCCTAAGATCTCAAACTCACGAGAGTGAAATTGGTATTCTTTTGGTTCTTGTTCGTTTACCATAATTTTCGGTAATTATAGCGGAAAAAATATAAATGTCAAACTATGGGACGATTTTCGAACTTGCGTTTTAAGATGAAATTATAATCTTTCTTTCGGAGCGGCTTTTCCCTCTTGACTAAGAACTCTTCGTGCTTCAGCTATTTCGTGGGTCCTTACTTCCTCAGCAGATAAAAGCCTTATGCCTTGGGGTGTATTTTCAAAGCCTGGACCAAAAGTTACATCTCCTCTAAGTACGGCCTCGTAATGACCTCTCCTACCCGTAAATCTTGGACTTCCTGAATCTTCTGGTCGAGACATATAATTTACTCGCCATAATTATACTAGGTTCGTCAAATAAAACAGTCTCAACACAACCCTCAACTCTGTTCGGCCAACGGACATAGACGCTATTCGAACTGCTAATCCCAACCTTTAAGAAGACCTCCGTGATAGTGCATCTGATAAACTCTATGCCCCTTATATTCGATGGTCTCTCTGCCAAAGAATCCGTAAGAGTCATCGAAGTCTCGCTCGCATCTATCTATATATTTCCAATCTCCATCGCTTGATGAAAGTGTCCCCATTCCAGAAAATCGAACAAACTCAGCACTTTGTCTTAGAATTCTTTTTAAGAAATCATAAATTTGATCCTGTGTAGGGACTGAAGATTGTGTACCTTGTTGTGATTCTGAAAGTTTCCTTAAACCTTTCCAATTTAATGCTCCGTAGTAAACCATTGTCCATTTTGGCTCTCCGCTCTCGTATACAATCTCTTGACCAGCAAAGTTATTTTCGCCCGTAAGATAAATATCTGTGTAATGAAAATTACCATCACGATACTCAAGTTGAGTGCTACCTTCAATTTGTGAAGATTCAACAGGTGTACCGTCCCTAGCATAACCATCTCGTCTCGCACGAATTACAAATCTGTGGAGATTTTCTTCCAATGTTCTTTCTCTCTCTGCCATGAGAGAGAATTATATAACTATCAGAAATAAAGTCAAACTATGGGATGATTTTCGGACTAAACTATATCTGAGGGCTCAACGTAGCAACCTCAGGGTATTCCCTCGTTACGTGTGGCATGAAAAGAGCACCCTGATGATGTGCTCTAACCCGTTCTGATAATTCTGCAAAATCTTCGGCTTCATCGATTATCTCTCTACCATTAAAAACTAGGTAATTGCCCATATGAGCTTCAAGCCAATCTGGATCTTCTCTTAACTCCAAATAATATCTTTCTGCTTCCAAATAGTATTCTGGCAGATTTTCTGTTCTTAACTGTTCAGGTGTTGTTGCCATTTGCCAGAATTATAATACCTGGAAATTGACTGTCAACTTTGAGGCAAAAAATCAGTGCTCCCAGGTCTGTTCCGTTGAAACTTTCTAGGAAAATTTGATTTCGAGTTTTTTCCCTAAGGACTCGGCGATACGCTGAACCAAACCGAGGGAAGGGCTTACGCTCATATTTTCGATTCTGGATATGACAGCTTGGGTCGTACCAGCTCTTTGAGCAAGCTGTCTTTGCGAAATTTTGCCTTCAATTCTAGCCCTAATAAGTTCTCTGGTTACTTGGTAGGCAGCCTCACTTTTCTCCCATTCTTTTTTAAATTCAGGGTCTTTTAGTTGTTGCCTAAGATATTCGTCTAAAGTTAAATCTTTCATTGTAAAATCATGATATCTTATTAGGTATCACAAGTCAAGCACTTCATGGCACCTTTTTAGAGCTATATCCAACTCATTAGTTGGCGTTTTTTGCTTCTTTTTTCTAAAGACATGCAAAACTTTAACTTCTTTGTCGGGCAATGATACACAAATAATTCGGATGTTATCTCTTCCAAGAATCCTTAGTTCCCACAGAGAACTACTTGTAATTTTCCTGATGTTTGGAATCGCCGGACTTAGACCATATTCTTCCACATACTTAAGCTGGCGAAGAATCTTCGTTCTTAAGCTTGGCTGACAAGTATCCAGAAATTTTTTAATCGGTGAAATTTTACTTTGAGGGTCATAAAAACGAATCTTGTACATCAGAAAGAATTTTAACAAACCTAAAATCGAGAAGAAAGTGGGGTTCTAATAAGACACAATTTGCTCCGCGGGTAGGACTCGAACCTACAACCTTGACCTTAACAGGGTCCCGCTCTACCATTGAGCTACCGCGGAATGTCAATGTGCGGAGCTAATTTTAACATGATAGATTTTTATTGCCAAATATCTGGTAAAATGCAAAAACGATTAAATAATGAGAAAGTATTTACCGGTCATCGGCATAATTGTAATTTCGGCAGTTGTGGGTATTGTCGGATGGAGTCTTAAATCAAAAAAACAATCTACAGAAACCACTGGAATTACCCAAACTCAAACTTCCCTAACCTCCGGTCAGTTCACCTTCACAACCCCGAAAAAAAGCGCCCATTATGAAAGCAACACTCCGGTCCATGGCGCGGTTTTGGCTGGTGTCCCGACCAATGTGGTGATTGACTTTAACTTCGATCTTGCACCTCCCTCCGAAATAAAAATCGAAAAAGACGGCAGGAATTATGGATTTGGAGAAACTGTTATCGACCAAAACAAACTGGCTATGAGGCGAAATATGGCTTCGGACGCTCCCGATGGCTTATATACTGTCAGCTACAATGCCTGCTGGCCGGATGGTTCCTGCCACGACGGCAGTTTTCAGTTTGCAATAGACAGAACGAAATCTGGCGAGTTTGAAGATATGACCAGCCAAAGCGAAGTGACTGTTAAACTTTCCCAAATAATGTTTGAGCCGCAAAATATTAAAATTTCCAAAGGAACCAAAGTAACTTGGGTAAACAACGATAGTGTCGAGCACTATGTCAATACCGATTCACATCCCGCCCATACCTACTTTCCCCAGCAAAATTCCCAGGCTCTCAAAAACGGCGATACATACTCAATAACTTTTGAAACTGCCGGAATTTACCCGTATCACTGCTCTGCCCACGCCCAAACTATGGCCGGCTCAATTCTTGTGGAGTAAAATCGCATTATGGCCAAATTAAAACTGACTTCAAATATCCTCTGGCCGATTGTGGTGCTGTTGATTCTTTTTGGAGCTTTCTGGCTCAAACCTTGGCAAACTAAACCGACGGAAACGATTTCTGTAACCGCCGAGGGCAAAGCTCAGACTGCCCCTAATGTTGCCACAATTACAGCAACGGTCGAAACCAAAAATAAAGATTTGGACAAAGCCAGAGCCGAAAATGAACAAAAAGTATCGGCAATTGTTATCAAACTAAAAGACCTTGGAACCAGCGAAAAAGACATCAAAACCCAAAATATTTCCGGCGGTCCGGGTTATCAGGTTATGGACACCCCCCAAACCCAGATTTACCCCATACCGCCAAGACCAAATACCAATTCTTTTTCGGCATCTTTGGAAATAACCATCCGCAACTTTGATACTGCAGACGAAGTTTTGGCGGCACTAACCCAAAACGGGGCAAGCAATCTTTACGGCCCTAACTTAACTTTGGATGAGAATGCTCAGGAAGAAATAAAATCCAAAGCCCGCGAAAATGCCATTGAATCTGCCCGCAAAAAAGCAGAAGAATTGGCTAAACTTTCGGGCAGAAAATTAGGAAAAGCCGTAAAAATCCAGGAGGCGGGAGACATAATTTACCCCCAACCTATGATGGCTCAAGGGGAATTGGACCTGAAGCAAAAAGCCAGCCAAATCCAACCCGGCCAAAACGAAGTAACAATCAACCTCGCAGTCGACTTTGAACTTAAATAATCTAGAGATAATCCCGGAGTTTTTTGGAACGGGTCGGGTGCCTTAGTTTTCTGATTGCCTTTGCCTCAATTTGTCTAATGCGCTCGCGCGTTACGCCAAACTCTTTGCCAACTTCCTCCAAAGTCCTTTGTTTGCCGTCCTCGAGCCCAAATCGGTATTCCAAAACCTTTGCTTCCCTTGGCGAAAGGGTCTCCAAAACTTCCTTGATGTGATCTTTTAAAAGCGCATGGGTTGCCTGGTCGGTAGGGCTGGCCGAGGAATCCTGAATAAAATCCCCAAGCCGTGAATCCTCTTCCTCGCCAACAGGCGCTTCCAGTGATGCCGGCTCCTGCGAAACTTTGATTATTTCGCGGGCCTTTTCAACCGAAACACCCATTTCAAGTGCCACTTCCTCCGGAGTCGGTTCGCGGCCCAACTCCTGCATTAATTTTCGCGATAGTCTGTTGAATTTATTGATAGTCTCGACCATATGAACGGGAATCCTGATTGTCCTTGCCTGATCGGCGATTGCCCGGGTTATGGCCTGCCTGATCCACCAGGTCGCATAAGTTGAGAATTTATAGCCGCGGCGCCAGTCGTACTTCATGACTGCGCGCATCAAACCTATATTGCCCTCCTCGATAAGATCCAAAAGGGTCAGGCCCCGGTTGACGTATTTTTTGGCAATGGAAACAACCAGTCTGAGGTTGGCGTTAATCAACCGTTCCCTAGCTTTTTTGTCTGCCTTTTCAACGCGCTTTGCCAGGGCAACCTCTTCCACGTAAGTCAAAAGTGAGACGCGGCCGATTTCTCTTAAATACATGCGAACGGGATCGGAAAGATAACCTTCCTCCAATGTTGCCAGCCTCTCCAGTTCCTTTTCCAGATCGGTTACGGATTTTGAAACATCGGAAGTGTCGATTTCTGTAGTGTCGAAAACATCGATTCCCTCATCCAGAAGCTTGTGGTAAAGATCGTCGACCTCGTTTATTGCGTATTCGGGGTTGGGGAAAATCAAAAGAATCTCGTCCTGGGTCACAAAACCCTGCTCTTTGCCGCGCTTGACAAGCTTTTTGATCTCGGCTTTGACGTCAATGGGCTTCGGTTCTTTTTTCTCTTTCGGCTTTACTTCTTTTTTTGGATTTTTCTTATTCATTTGGATTTGGCGATTTTAGCTTTTCAGATACTTTATCAAACTTTTTGGCTAAAGTTGCAATTTGGGCTTGGTCGCCGGTGCTTTGGGCCTTTCTCAGGTTATTTGAAATATCGGCCAGCTTTCTTTTAATCGACATTCGCTTCAAGCTATCTGCAATTTTAACAATTTCCAAAACCCAAAGCTCGCGCTCCGAAAATGCGGGGTTAATGTTGATCAAGAAAAGGTGATCAACAAAGCCTGCCAAATCGCGGGGCAGTTTTTTAAAAAGCGTTTCCTGGCTGTTCGTTTTGGAAGTTTTCATTATATCACGGGTCCACTCCCAGAATTTTCGGGCATCATCTTTCTCAAAATCTTCAGGGGCAAGCATCGATAAGATTTTCTTCTCAATTTCTTTCGGCAAAACGAAAAGTGCCAGGAAATAATCTTCCTTTGAAATTTGCGGCTTTTTTGTATTCTGGGAGGCTTGATTGGCAGCTGGGAATCCCTGCGGCTCTTTGGCAAACAGATCGTTTCTTTTTTTGGAAACAGCATCGGCAACTAATACGGATTCCAAATTTAATACTTTAGAGAGCTTTTCAATGTAATGGGCACGGACCATATCGTCTGCGATTTTGGAAATTGTAGGAATCACCTCACGGCCGATGTTTTTTTTGCCCAGCGCTGTTTCTGAATCATGTCTTCTTATTGCCGAATCAATGAAAAAATCATAAATGTTGACAGATTGGGACAGTGCCTTGTTAAAACCCGCAGGATCTTTCCGGCAAAACTGGTCTGGATCCTGGTATTTGCCCAAACTGGCCACGTTAACCGTAATGTCGGCATGATCCAGAAGCTCGATACCTCTTCTTGCCGCCAAATCCCCAGCAAGATCCGTATCAAACGCCAAAATTACACTTTCGCAATACCGTGAAAGCAGAGCAACTTGTTTATCGGTTAAAGCCGTGCCTTTGGAGGCAATCACATTTTCAATACCGGATTGTTGCGCCGAAATAACGTCAAATTCCCCCTCAACCAAAACCGCCTGGTTTTTATCCCTGATTGCTCCTCTCGCGATATCAATACCAAAAAGCACCGAACCTTTGTTAAAAATCGGCGTGTCCGGAGAATTGATGTACTTGGCCTCTTTTGACTCTCCAATGAGCCTTGCCGAATAGCCCAAAGTCTGCCCTTTGGCATCTTTTATCGGAAAAATGATCCTTTTGCGGAAGCGGTCGTAATAGCCGCCTTGCATCGCGGCTTGTGACCTTGCTGAGTTTGACTGCCGTGAGACAATTAATCCCGCGGTGGCAATTTCAGGGTGAGTAAAGCCCTTTTTTTCCAAAAACTTTAAAATATTTTCCCAGCCTGCGGGTGCATACCCAAGGCCGAATTTTTCCCATGAAGATTTTTTAATGCCGCGCCCCAAAAGATAAACTCGGGCAACT
>Ga0209431_10003937_pt1 | contig 11699 bp, 8 predicted proteins | sample RifCSP13_3_FD_184021 | JGI IMG/M metagenome (GOLD analysis project Ga0209431, IMG submission 184021) | Soil microbial communities from Rifle, Colorado - Rifle CSP2_sed 13_3 (SPAdes) (version 2) | ecosystem: Environmental > Terrestrial > Deep subsurface > Rock core/Sediment | place: Rifle...
CCCGGGCTCGCGATCGGCCCCCAGTTACGTGCCAGGTGGCCCACCTCGATCGCCCCGAACGGCAGGGCCACGGACCCGTAGGCGTTGTCGGTTTGGCCGCCCCGGCGAACCCGCGGATCGAACCCCGGGTCGTCACCATCCGGATCGTCCCGGAAGTACAGGTCTCCGTACACCCGCAGTTCTGCGGCGAGGGGGCCGGTCTCCACCCAGCCGCCGCCGCGGTACCACGGCCAGGCGTTCCCGGACCCCAGAGGCCGCGCGGCATCCAAACGGCGGCTGCTGGAGGCCCGGGCCCCAGCGATCGCCTCGAGGCCAGCCCGCGTCTCGTTCTCACCGGACAACGTGCTCCGCTCGCGGGCGAACTCGTCTCGCAGCATCCGCACCCAGCCGGCTACCGGCTCCCCCAACGTGTCCGGGTTGAGCCTCGCTAGCTCCCGGGCTACGTCCAGGCGGCGGTACGGTTGTACTAGCGGATTGAGCCCGCCCACGAGACCCCGGGTTTCAAGCCGCGCGAGGTATTCGTAGGCCCAGTGGTCCACCGGAAGCACCCGCGAACCCCTAGCGGGGGTTTGAGCCCAGGAATCGCCATTCATGAGGGCCACGGCGAGCAACGCCAACGAGAACGGAGTGCGCATGGGGCGCAAAGATACCACCGGTCCAGCCACCGCCAGCGACGGCGGTGCTGGTGACCTAGGCCGCGGGAGCGGCAGCCAGGCGCACCAGCAGCCGCGTCAGGTCCCCCACCTCGCCGCGCACCGCCGAGACGAAGGCCGCAGGCTCGAACCCTGCAGTCACCCGGCGCCGGAACAGATCCGGCCCGGCCACCAGGTCCATCTTGTTGAACACGTGGACCACCGGGCGCGGCGTCTTGTTCAGCTCCGCCAGGACGCCGTCCACCACCTCGACCTGCTCCTCCCAGTCCGGGTGGGAGGCGTCAATCACGTGAGCCAGCATGTCGCCGCCGCGCGCTTCTTCCAGCGTGGCGCCGAAGCTCGCCACCAGGTGGTGGGGCAGCTTGCGGATGAACCCCACGGTATCAACCAACCGCACCCGGGTACTCCTGCCGTCTCTGCCGTCCGACCCCGGGCTTAGGCCCGGAGTCAGCGTCACCTCCCGGGTCATCGTATCGAGCGTCGCGAACAACCGATCGTCCACCAACGTGTCGGCGCGGGTGAGGGCCTTGAGCAGGCTGGACTTCCCCGCGTTGGTGTAGCCCACCAGCGCCACGGTGGGGACGGGGCGCCGGCCCTGGCGTAGCACATGCCGGTGCCGGGAGACTCGCTCCAGCTCGCGGCGCAAGCGGGAGATCTTGCGGCGGATCATACGGCGATCGGTCTCGAGCTGGGTCTCGCCGGGGCCTCGCAACCCAATACCGCCGCGGATACGCGAGAGGTGGACCCACATGCGCGCCAATCGGGGCAGCAGATACTCGAGCTGGGCCAGCTCCACCTGCATCTTGGCCTCTTTGCTCTTGGCCCGTCGCGCAAAGATATCCAGGATCAGCTCGGCCCGGTCCATCACCCGGAGCTTGAGCGCCGCTTCCAGGTTCTTCCCTTGGGCCGGCGACAGCTCGTCGTCGAACACCACCAGCGTGGCACCCGCGGCGCCCGCCTCGTCACCTAGCTCGCCGACCTTGCCCTGGCCGATGTAGTAGTTGGGAGTGGGAGCATCCAGCCGCTGAGTCAGGCGACCCACCACCTGGGCGCCGGCCGTGTCGGCCAGTCGCGCCAGCTCGTCCAGATGCTCGCCCATGTCATGCGCTCCGTTGTGCCCCCGGCGCGCGGTGCCAACCAAGATCGCCCGCTCAACCACGGGCCGGATATCCACCAGTTCGCGGATGGGTCGCACCCTCCGAGTCTACCGCCTGCAATTTACGGGACGGCTTGCTGGGTACCAAGGACGCCGCAAGCGGAATCCGCATGATCGGTGACCAGCGGTATCCCATTGGCGAACAGCCACTTGACCTACTTTACGGTACAAAGTACATTGTGCCGTTGAACAGCGGACCTTGGCGACCGCTTCAGTTGCGCTCCTACAAGACCTCGGAATGATGGCAAGCTACGACGCATGAAGCTCCAGCGACTAATCCCAGCCCTTGTGATGTGTCTCGTATGTCTCGCGCTGAGTCTGGCGGAGGCGCAGGTCACGCCCCCGCCCACCCGGCAAGGGCAGCAGATCCCCGGCATCCCGCCGGGGCTAACGCCGGAGCAGACGGCACAGCTGCTACAGCAACGGCCTGACCTCGGTCGGCTCGTCCGGGAGCGGCTTCAGGCCTCGGGCGCGACTCCCAGTGAAATCCAGGCGCGCCTGCGCGCCGCCGGGTACCCTGCCAGCCTGCTGGACGCCTTCCTCGGCGCCGACACCATCGCGCCGCCTAGTCCCTCGCAGCCGATGCTCCAGGCGATCGCGCTTCTGGGGCTGGCGCAGTTCAGCCTCCAGGATTCGCTGCTGCTCGCTGGGGATACGCTGGCGCTGAAGCTGTATCGGGATTCCCTGCGGGCCGACTCCATCACCCGGGAAGACTCACTGGCGCGGGTGCGGAAGGGGCTGCCGGTATTCGGCCTGGATGCATTTCGCCAGCCCTCGACCAGGTTCCAATCGGTGGTGAGCGGGCCGGTAGACGATCGCTACGTCCTGGGGCCGGGCGACGTGCTGGTCCTGCTCCTCACGGGAGCCGTGGAGGACGCGCAGACGCTGGAAGTCACGCGGGCCGGGTTCCTGGTGATCCAGCGCGTGGGGCAGATCTACGTGAGCAATCTCACGCTGGGCCAGCTCCGGGATCAGCTCTACCAACGGCTGGGCCGAGTGTATTCGGGCGTGACCCGCAGCCCGGATGCGAAGACCAAGTTCATCATCACGGTGGCCAACGTGCGGATGCTGACCGTTCGCGTCACCGGCGAGGTGGGGCGACCCGGATCCTACCAGGTGCCGGCGACGGGATCGGTCTTGACCGCGCTCTACGAGGCCGGCGGTCTGACCGAGCGCGCCGGGTTCCGCCAGATCCAGGTGCGCCGCGGAGCGCAGCTGGTGGCGACGGTGGACCTCTACGACTACCTGCTCCACGGCATCGTGCCGACCGACGTAGCGCTCGCCAGCGGCGACGTGGTCTACATCCCGATCGAGGGAGCGCGCGTGAAGGTCGTAGGGGAGGTCAAGCGGCCCGCGGTCTACGAGGTCAAGCCGGGCGAGACGTTGCGAGACCTGATTGGCATCGCCGGAGGCCTGACACCGGTGGCGGCCACCGGGGCTGTCACCATCCACCGCATCGTGCCGCCGGAGCGGCGCACGGAGCTATCGCAAGCTCGCACGGTGGTGTCGGCCCGCCTCACGCCAGCCTTCCCGGGTGACACGGCGTCCGTGCCGCTGGCCGCTGGGGACAGCGTCACGGTGTACCCCTTCGTGGCGGGCCGCCGGAACGCGGTCGCCGTCCGCGGCGCGGTCGGGGTGCCCGGCACCTACCAGGTCGAGCCGGGGATGCGGCTATCCGACCTCATTGCGCTGGCCGGTGGAGTGCGGGAGGATACCTACACGGGCCGCGCCCAGATCGTGCGCACCGCTCCCGATTCCACGCGGCGGATGATCGGCGTCGTAGTCCCGGTGCCGGGACGGGCCGACGGCGACGACCCCGCCCTCCAGGAACGGGACGAGGTGACGGTCTTCGCTAAGCCCAGCTTTCAGCCCGATCGCTACGTGGCCGTGTGGGGAGCCGTGCGCCGGCCAGGCTACATCGCCTACGCCGACTCGATGACCCTGCGGGACGCGGTGTTGCTGTCGGGCGGGCTGCGGGAGAACGCCTACCTCGACTCAGCATCCGTTTCGCGACTCGTCGCGGGCAGCGACACGCTCCAAACCGTGTTCAGCACGCCGTTGGACTCCTCGTACCAGTTCGCCGGACCGGCGTATCCTCCACGGGTCCCCCGCGGGGTCGGGGCGCCCGCAGTGGTGCTCCGCCCCTACGACCAGGTGTTCGTCCGCTCCCAACCCGGATGGGAGCCGCCGGGCACCGTAGCGCTCACCGGCGAAGTGCGCTTCCCGGGCCGGTACGCTCTCCGTAGCAAGGACGAGCGTCTGCTCACCCTATTGCAGCGCGCCGGGTCACTCACGCCCGCCGCCTACACCAATGGCATTCGTTTCTTCCGGCTGGGCCAGGTCCAGCGGCCGGACACCGCACGGCTGCGCGTCGCATCGGACACGGCGGGCGTGCAGCGCTTCGAATGGAGCGTGCCCGGCGACCCACGGAACCTCCGCGGCCCGGAGCATCGGGACTGGGGGACGTCAGGCCGCCTGGGCGTGGATCTGGAGCGGGTGCTCGGGAATCCGTCGCACCGGGACAACATCGTGCTCCAGCCGGGGGACTCCATCGACATCCCGCGCTACGATCCGGTCATACGGGTCGAGGGCGCGGTAAACGCCCCGGGGACCAGCGTACCCTACCGGCCGGGTGCCGGGATGAAGTACTACGTCAACGGTGCCGGGGGGTTCGCCCAGCTGGCGGAGCGCGGCAGGACGTTCGTGCAGCAGCCCAACGGACTCATCGAGAAAGGGAACCCGGAGCCCGGCGCCGTGGTGGTGGTTCCGCAGAAGCAGCCGGGTGAGAAAGGCGTGGATTTCCTACAGGTGATCACCTCGCTTGGCCCGCTGTTTTCGGCGATTACGACGATCGCGGTGGTGTTGGCAACGCGCTGAGGGAGACCCCGACCGCGTCAGCGGGACCTCGGCCCAAAGTGGAACCGTAGCCCCATCGCTCCCAGAGCCACAAACTTGGTGTCGCTGGCACCCGCCACGTGACCGGCGTTGCGCACCAGATTCTGACCGATGTCCACCGTCACCCACAACTGGGGACGGGGTTGGTAGCGCCCCCTGAGGGCCAGCCGGTAGGTCCGCTCGACCACTCCCAGGAACATGGCGGGGCTGTTTCGGAAGGTCGCGTCGCTGGGGAACGGCGTCCGCAGATCGCCTTGCCCCTGGCGAAGCAGCTGCGCGGCGGGCGTCAGCCGGAGCCCAGAGATCGGCGGAAAGAGATCCACCGCCAGGCTCAGCCGGTCGTAATCCGCGAAGTTGGTACCCAGTCCCCGGCTCAGATAGTCGTACCGATCCTGCGCTCGGTAGGACCGGAAGGCGTAGGCGGAGACCCGCTGATACTCGGCGCTCGCTTCCGCGACTGGGCCGAAGGGCCGCCACCGGGCGCCCAGCGTCAGCCCGTAGCGCGTCGGCGCCCGCGACAGCCCGGAATCGGGGCGGACATCGATGTCGTCGAGCAGTCCCTCTCCGTAGAAGTCGAACTTCCCTGCTCGGTACCACAGTTGAGCGCCCAGCATCAAGTTCTCCGCCCGATCCTCGGCGGGCGGGTTCTCGTGCTCGAACAGCAACACGGTGAAGGGGTTCAGAAGCTGCCAGGATGGACCCGCGTTCCCCGCGCTGTAGAGAATGCTTTCCATGAACGCCACCGTGAGCGTTCGGCCCACGTACGCCACGCGGTTCGCGGCAAGATAGCGGTGGTTCGCTGCCAGGGTGTCCAGCTCCGCGTTGAACGCCTGGAGTGCGAACCGCCCCAGCCTGACATCAAGTCCGAGCTGGGGGTAGCCCAGGGGGTTATCCGAGAGCAGCAAGCCGTGGGTGCCCGGTGGCGCCCAGTTCCGGGTCAAGCGTCCGAGCACGATATCCGCGGGGCCGGCCGCCAACGAGAGGTAGGTATGGTCGCTCAGCCCTGCCACCCGGAGACCCGGCGCCCGCCCGTCGGGATCGCGCCGCAGGTAGGTGTCGCCGAGGACTCTGGTCTCCGCCGTGAGAGGACCAGACGCGAACCATCCCCCCACCTCACCCCAGGGCCACACGCCACCCGGGCTCATGGGGCGAAGCTCGTCGAGCCGCTGTGACGTCGCACCTCGTACGCCTCCGAGGACGACGGCTCCTACCCGCGGGGACCGGCCGGGGGCCAATTCACCGGCGAATTCCGCGCGCAGCAGCCGCACCCACGACGCAGCGGGCTCCGGGAGCGTGTCCGGCATCAGCGCCGCGAGGCCACGGGTAACTTCGGAGCGGGTGTAGGGCTGTGCCAGCGGGTCGAGGCCGGGGAGGTAGCCTTGGCTCCTGAGCCGGCGCAGGTATTCGTCGGCCCAGTGGTCCGTTTCGAGCAGCCGTGATCCAAGTGGGCGGGTCTGGGCAAAGAGCACCTGCCCTGGGACGCCGGCCAACCCGATCAGTACCATGGCCACCAGCGGCCCCGACCGCCGGCGAGCCGGGGTCAGGGCACCGCCCCGGCGCTGGGCGGCCGTCGACCCTGCGGTGTCACGGAGCAGATCCACCCAGGCGCGCTGCGGGGACGCGGCTTCGCACGATCTCCGTCGCACCGGGTGGAGGAGCGACCGGCAGAGGATCGCTGCGCTCGGCAATCCGTGCGAGCTGCTCGTCTCCACCCAGCTTCCGGACCAGCCGCGAGACCGCCCGGAGCGCGCCTGGGCGATCCACGGCGCTCCGGGCCGTGAGCCAGATCACTTGGAGATCCAACCACGGGCTCCCCGCATTCCGTACATACAGCAGGCTGAGGCGGGACTTCCAGGGGCGGATGACCTGGTTGTACTTGATGTCGGGATCTTCGCTCCCTCGCAGGATGTCTCCCTCATCCGAAAACACGATGGACGCCAGATCGGTGATGCCCGGACGCACCGAGAGAAGCTGCTGCTCCTCCCGGGTGTAGAGCCCGGTCTCCCGCTCCACGTTCGGCCGCGGGCCGACCAGCGACATCTCGCCGCGCAGCACGTTCCACAGCTGTGGGAATTCGTCCAGCTTGAACCGCCGGACGAAGCGCCCGATGTGGGTAATGCGCGGGTCGTCTCCTGACGTGGAATCCACACCGGTCCGGTCCGCCCGGACCACCATTGAGCGGAACTTCACCATTCGGAACGGCCTGCCACCGCGGCCCGTGCGGGAGGCAACGTAGAACGGCGACTGGAAATCCTGCAGCCAAATGACCAACCCAACCGGGAAGAGGATTGGGCTCAACGCAATGATCCCCGCCGCCGCGGCGAGCAGGTCGCCCCAACGTTTCATTAGCCGGTTTCCTGCTGCGTGCCCAGCATGCCGTGCGCTCGCTGCACGACGTCATCTAACGTCGCGTAATACAGCCGCTCGAGCGGCCCGCTGGTTGGGGCCGGCGCTGGCGGGAGCGTGATCCTCGCCGGACGCGCCTTCAACCTGCCCGGTTCGAGTGCCTCGCTCACCCCAGCGATGACTTCTCCCGCCAAGCCGCACGAGCTCCAGTCGCCGTCCACCGCCAGGAGGCGGCCCGTCCGCGCCACCGAGCTCACCACGGGCTCGAGGTCCAGGGGATTTATGACTCGCAAGTCGATCACCGCGCAGCTGATTCCGTCGCTCGCGAGCCGCTCTGCCGCCTGACGGCAGAGGTGGGCGCTGTACCCGGCACCCACCAGCGTCAGGTCGCGTCCCTCTCTTACCAGGCGGGGACCTTCCTTACGTAAGTCCAGCTCGGTGACGGGCCCCAGCTCCTCGTCCACTCCGTAGAGCCACCGGTCGTCTATGTACACCACTGGATCGTCGCACAGCACGCTGGCAACCAGCAGGTCACGCGCATCGCGCGCGGTTGCGGGCATGGCCACGCGCAGGCCGGGCACATGCGCAAACCAGGAGTGCAGTGCTTGAGAGTGCTGAGCACCCTGCTCGCCCCCGCGGTTGACAATGCCCCGTACCGTGAGCGGCACCGACACTTGACCGCCGAACATCGGACGCCATTTCGCGGCTTGGGTCACGATTTGGTCTACCGCCAACAGCATGAAGTCAATGCGCGGATGAATCACCACAGGCCGGTACCCGCACAGGGCTGCGCCGAGCGCGGCGCCGGTGCAGCCCAGCTCCGACACCGGGGTGTCAATGACCCGGTCCCGCCCGAACTGCGTGTCCAAGTCGGTCATCGAGTTCCCCACATACCACGGACTCCAAAGCCCCTGCCCGATGGCAAAGACGTTCGGGTACCGCGTCATCAGGTACTCGAAGCCCTGGCGAATGGCGATCCCGTACGCAGTCACGTGGTCGGCGCGTAGACGGTCTGCAACAGGGCCTCAGCCGGCGGATACGGATCCTGGCTCGCCTGGTCCCAGGCCGCGCGCACCTGGTCACGCGCTGCGGCCCAGAGATGCTCGAGTTCCGCCTCGCTCAGGCGCCCCCCGTCCATGAGCGCGTCGGCGAGCCGACGAATCGGATCGCGCCCCTTCCACACGGCGAGGTCGTCCTTGCGCTTGACCCCAACGTCCTCGTCCTCGCTGGGGCCAACGTGACCGCGCCACCGATAGGTGACCATTTCGAGGAACTGGGGACCGCCTCCCGCCCGGATGGCCGCGAAGGCGCGCTCGGTGGCATGTGCTACGGCCGCCACATCGTTCCCGTCCACCCGCTGCCACGGGACGCAGTGCGCCTCCGCGTAGCGGCAAACCGAATCCCGGGGCTGGCGCAGGGTGATATGGAGGTGGCTCGAGAAGAAGTTGTTTTCACAGGCGAACAGCACCGGGGTTTTGAGCGTGGCCGCGAGATTCATGGCCTCGTGGAACACGCCCTCTTCGGTCGCCCCGTCGCCGAAGAACGACACTGCTAACCCACCTCTACCGTCCAACTTCGCCGCGAGCCCGGCTCCGACGGCGATGGGGATCGTGGCGCCGACGATCGGAACGGTTCCATACAGGCCATGCTCGAGGTCGAGCAGGTGCATGGAGCCGCCCATCCCGCGGGAGGCACCGGTGTGTTTTCCCTGAACCTCCGCCAGCAGGCGGTGCACCGAGCCGCCGAGCGCCAGGAAATGGGCGTGCGATCGGTGCGCCCCGAACAACCGGTCCCCGGGCCGAACGTGGACCGCCACCCCGACCGCCGCCGCTTCCTGCCCGATCGCGAGGTGACAGGGACACCGAACCCGACCTTGCGTGACCATGTCACCGATCTGCTCCTCAGCCGCTCGGATCAGGATCATCCGCTGGAGGGCGTCCAGCAGCCACGCCGTGTCACCGGCGGGCACCACCACCGCGTCGTGACAATTACCGGCGTCCGCCAGCCCCCCCAGCTCGGCGCTGGCAACCTCCTCGGGAGCCTTATGCCGGGCGGCCATAGCAGCGGCGGATGCTGGTACAGATGTAGTCCACCTCGTCGTCGGTGAGCGACGTATTCATGGGGAGGAGAAAGCAGCGTCGGAACAGCCGGTCGGTTCGAGGCAGGTGAAGATCTCCCAAGCCAAGCCCGGCAAACTGGTGTACCGCCTTACCGTTCCACTGGATGATGGTGCGCACGCCGTCCCGCTCGAGGTGCTCCCGCAGCCGGTCCCGCTGGCCCGCCTCCACTTCGTAGTTCTGATACACGTCGAAGTGGTCCGGATCACCGGTGGGCCCGGGGGGCAACGTCATGTCATCGAGATCCTGCAGGCGCTCCCGATACATCGCCGCGATGCGCCGGCGGCGCTCGATCTCTTGCGGAAAGCGGCGCAGCTTCACGTTCAGGATGGCCGCTTGCAGGTTGTCCAAGCGCGAGTTGAGCCCCCACGTGACGACCTCTCCGGTTTCGTCGCGGCCATGATCGCGCAGCAAGCGGACCTTGCGAGCCACCTCGGGATCGTCGGTCGTCACCAACCCACCGTCGCCGAAGCACCCCAGCACCTTGGCCGGGTAGAGGCTGAATGACCCCCACGCACCGAACGTTCCGGCGTGGCGCCCCCGGTACTGCGACCCCAGGGCCTGCGCCGCGTCCTCAACCAGCGCCAGTCCGTGGCGCGTGGCGAGGTGCTGCAGCGCATCCATGTCGCAGGTCCGTCCGTTCAGGTGTACCGGCAGGATCCCGGCGGTTCGCGGCGTGATGGCGGCGGCAACCGCCTCAGGATCAATCAAGTGATCCGGACTGCACTCCACCAGCACCGGCGTGGCGCCGACGAAGTGGACCGCCGAGGCCGTCGCCACGTAGGTGTGAGACGGCAGAATCACCTCGTCACCCGCGCCGATGCCAAGCGCCCGAAGCCCGAGGAGCATGCTGTCCGTGCCGTTCGCCACACCTATCGCATGCCGAGCATGGACGAACCCAGCCACGGCGTTCTCAAAGTCCTGGAGATCGCGCTGCAGGATGTACGCCCCACGCTCCATGACGTCCACCAGCGCCTGGAGTACGTCATCGCGCTGCTGGTTGAAGAGGTGGGGGTAGCGGAAGAAGGGAATCTGCGAAACAGCCGTGGTCTGCGTCATCCGGGGTCCAACGCCCTTTCGGCCCAACGAGTCCTCTGGCGCCCGCGTGACGCCAGGCCGGCGCCCGCTATGCAAAAAGCGAGTCGAAGCTAACCAGGAACCCCCTGCCCGACAAGACGTTACGGCACATCGTGGGCTCGAATAGCTGCTCCTTGGATTGCGCCGGCTCGGCGGGGTACGGTAGCTTGCCTGCGGTCCTCTAGCCACCCCAGCATGCGCGCGAACCAACGCCCGCGATTCGAAGACCTCACGGAAACCACCGGAATCCCCCTGTCGGAGGAAGCCGCGGACATGATGTACACGCGATACGCCTGGGGAGCGCGCCTGGCGGCGGGCAAGCGCGTGCTGGAACTCGGCTGCGGGGCGGGTCAAGGCTTGGGCATGCTCTCAGGGGCGGCGACGTTCGTGATCGGAGGCGACTACTCCCGCCCGCTGTTGGCTGGCGCCCGCAGGCACTACCGGGCGCGCGTTCCCTTGGTCCAGTTGTCGGCTGACGAGCTTCCCTTCGCGAACGCCAGCTTCGACGTCATCCTGTTCTTCGAAGGGAGCTACTACGTGCGGGACATGGCGCGGGGCTTCCGCGACATCGCGCGCGTGCTGCGGCCCGGAGGCAGCGTGGCCTTCGTGAATGCGAACCCGGACCGGCCCGATTTCATCGTGAGCCCGCTTAGCGTCCACTATCACACGGGTGACGAGTTCACAACCATGCTCGCACAGCTCGGGTTCCGCGTGAGCGTGGAAGGTGCTTTTCCCGTTAGTCCCCAGGCGCATGGCGGGCGCAACGGCGGGCGCGCCCTCACGCGGGTGCTCTCGCTGGCCCGCCGGGCGCTCGGGGCCCTTGGCTTGGTCCCCAAGACGCTCAGGGGTCGCGCCCGATTGAAGCGTCTGGTCTACGGGAAACTGACTGAGGTGCCGGCGGAGATCCGGGAGGGTTTCGCCAGCGTGGCGCCACGGGCACCGATCGGCCCCGGCCAGGTAACGGGCTTCAAGGTCATCTATGTCCTGGGCCACAAACCGGCAGGACCCAGCGAACCAGCCTAGCGCAATCTCGCCTTACGGGCTTCCATCGCCCCCGTCGTTGGGCGCCCTCACGGCCCGAAGCAGGCGGCGGAACGAGAACGCGTCTCGCAGGTCCCGGCGCGCCACCTCGAACTCCGCGTAGGCCACCGGGTACGCGCGGCGCTGGGCCTGGATGCGCGCCTGCCCCAGGACGGTTCCTACGCCCGCCAGGGATCCCATGAGTAACCCCAGCAACGCCAACAGTGGCGCCTTCCGGCTTGGTACCGCGGTGCCCTCAGGCTGCTCCAGCACCGTGATGACGGGGGTGTCCCGGACTTCGTTTACCCTGGCCTCTTCGAACGCCCGAGCCAGGGAGGTGACGACCTCCTGGCGGAAATCAACCTCGCGCTGCAGCTGGTCCGCCTGAAGCCGCAGTTCGGGAGACTCTTGATAGCGGGCATTGCGGAGCAAGAA
>Ga0209431_10003945_pt1 | contig 11686 bp, 14 predicted proteins | sample RifCSP13_3_FD_184021 | JGI IMG/M metagenome (GOLD analysis project Ga0209431, IMG submission 184021) | Soil microbial communities from Rifle, Colorado - Rifle CSP2_sed 13_3 (SPAdes) (version 2) | ecosystem: Environmental > Terrestrial > Deep subsurface > Rock core/Sediment | place: Rifle...
CCAAACCTCAAGTTCGGCGAATAGATGGTTTCGGCAACGGCTGCACGTTGAATGTCATCAAGTCGAGACCATATCTCTCGTAGCCGATAGCCGGTCAAGTGCCCGGAGATCAGACTGATGAGCTGCGGTTTGCGAATAATCTTCTTGTCCGCGCCCAGGAGCCTGGCGAACCACTTCAGATTCTCGGCTTTTTCTCGATCAAGCCACTCTTTAACGGACATTCTTTGAACCGGTTTGTATTGAACGGACATGTTGTTAATTTTCTGTTTTCGATTTGTCAGGCCAGCGTTCCCCAAACTGACATGCACGCCAGCCTCTCGAATCGCGAGAAAAACAACTCTTGCTTCTCGAGTCTAGACGCAATTATATTTCAACCCTGGAGCGCAGCAAGTGAGATGCTGAAAAGAGAGCGATAAGCAAATATTCACCTATCGCTTCGCGAGTGAAGCCATGTCAATAAAGTACACAAACAGAATAGGCCAGAAGTATTACCTTCATGTTGGAGAGACAAAGACCGGCAAGCCGACATATTACTTCTCTTTGACGGCTGGCGGTCCACTTGGTGAGAGTGTGCCACGCGGCTTCGACATCTATGAAAATCCCGACGGACAGGTATTCTTGAGAAAGATCCTGCCGAAACTGATCACGGACGACGAACTTGTGGTCGTCGAGCGAGAGCTGGGCCGCATTGCTCGCTTAAGGGGCAGCCGGGTCGAGCGGAAGCTAAAAGTTCTAACGGTGTACGTCGCGGATCTTAAAGAGGACTGGATTGAAGAACTCTCGCGGTTGGCCCCGTGTCGGCCTCAAGCCCTCATGGACGATGCACCGAAGCAGCTTTGGTCCTACGATGCGCAGCTTCAATTCGTGCTCATTGACGAGAAACGACGCCTGTTCCAGCCAAGACGTTATTGCTATTTGGGCAGAATCGATGATTGGATTGACATCGGCGAACGTGGTTCGCTACTCACGCTGGCAAAGCGATACATCAGGCACCTGGGCCACGAATCTTACTTTGAACTCTTCTGAGAATGCCCAAGAAGATCAACAAAGCACGGTTGGATGAGTTGATTGACGAGGCGACGGTTGATTGCTACGGCGAGGAAGAGGAGCATACGGCTTTGCTTACCATGATTGAAGAGCAGGTTGTCTGTCCCTTTCATGCGAAAGTCATTGGTGAGACGGTTGAAGTCACCCGCTTCGAGTGGCCAAAGTCCGGTTACAGAATGCTCGCCGTGTGCCGTCATAAAGGACGAACAGATCGCGTGGACATCAGCTCCTTGGAATGGATTGAACCTCGTCCCAGAGGCTTTGAATGGATCGCCGCTTACCAGGCGTGGTGCAAACATAATGCCTAACCGACTCGTGTCCCCTATCAACAATGTGGGTCATCCAGCAAAAACATGTAATTCCGCATGGGCCGAGGCTACTGCTATACCCGAATTCTCCTGAAATCTCAGTGACCTTCCTTTTCTGTACAACAGTCTGTACAATAGAGCTCAGGGGGTTCTTATGAAAAAACTTGCAACCAGTACAGACGACAAAGCAGCAGCCCTCCTACGCGTAGCTTCATACCTCGGTCGACCTCAAAAGTTTATGGCGGTTGCGGATGCACGGGCCGAAATGCGCCGCACGTTGGAGCTCGCAGCAAAGGGAAGCGTTGTGCTTACTACACACGGCGAACCAGAAGCAGCCGTCGTGCCTTTCGCCACCCTAGAAGACATGCGGCGGGCGTTGTTACATCTGCTCGTCGCGGAGATGGAGACGACTTTCGCGCGTGTGCAGGAGCACGTGAAATCTGGATCAGAGGAGGCTCCAACATCTGGATATGAAGAAATGGAAACGCTCGTTGGTGGAGTATTGCGCGGAGCTCGACGACGTAGTCGTAAGTCTTCTCGCAAGGTGTTGCATGGGTGAGCCCGCAGCTTAATCATCCAAGTAGAAGCCAGGATGAACTGCGCGTTGTGGTGGATGCGCAAATTGTCTTAGCGATGTTCCTGGCACGTCGCGATCGGCCAGGATTAGTCTCACCAAAGCGGCAGCTTCTGGGACTCTTGACTGAGCCAAAGTTTCGTTGGTTATGGTCTTCTGACATCATCAATGACTATGAACGTGGCGCCGACGCAATTGAAGCAGACAATCGGATCATGCGGCGGGCCGAATTTGATGGCGTTGGGTTTCAACTATTTCTCGCCGCGCTGCAGCTTCAGCCGCCAGTCGCCGTTTCCATGGCAACCATGAGTAATGCTCGGCGTCGCATTTCGCAAGCGCCGCGATCAGCGGAGCGGGATCTTGAAGATGCCGTCTACCTGGCTTGCGCCGTCGATGGCCGTGCCCAGCTCTTGACTACAGAAGATTCTGACCTGCGTCTCTTAGGAGACTCTTATGAGGACGTTCGAATTATCAACTGGCGAGAACTCAAGCGCGAATTTTTAAGGCGAGGGCTAGCGATTGATTAGAACCCTCTCTGGAAAAGGGGTCCTGAGATTCCAATTTGGAATCTTGCGGGTTGAATTTTTTTGTGGCCAATTTGTGGACAGAATTAACAGCACAGGACATGTAACGGATGGCACTGGATGGGAAAGAATGTAGAATGCTCGAAAACTCTTGGTGGCTGCAACCTTAGAAAAGGCAAAGACTTGCGTTTTTGCCGAGATGGTGGTTCATAACCCCAAGGTCGGGAGTTCGAGCCTCCCCCCGCTACCAATTGCCCTTTTCTTTTCAATAGGTTACAAGCACCGCTCGCCCTCAGACCGTTTTTGTTTTGCCGAGATTTTGCCGAAAATGAAAACCGTCTGACGCAAATTTATCGCTGTGCTCTCGTCAGCCCTTGAGAAATCGAGCTTTAGAATTGCTCATAACGAGAGCTTGGGAGCACTACGCCTACGGTCGCCGTGCCCTGCCGAAAAACGCACCTCTGCCCTTTACCCATAGCAACTAGGTGAGCACAACTGCTGTCGACTATTCGATCCTCATCCGTTTGATCAAATCATGGAAACGCGGTTCGGACCGTAGGCTGTCCCATTGAGGCTCAACTTTCAAAAAGACCATTCACACATCTCTTTCGGAAAAACCTCTTTCCAAATAATCAAGTGCTCTCTCTCGCTCGCCCACCGCGTTATACGCCAATGCAATGTTATAGGGCGGAACGTATGTTTCAGTTGATGATTTCAGTAGTTCGTTAAGGACCACTCGTGCTTCGGAAAGTTTGCCCCACTTAGCTAGGGCGTAAGCGCGATACGCGTGTGACTGTGAATTACCTGAAAGCTCTGCGGCTTTCTGCGCCTCCGCTAATGCTTCAGAGTGCATTCCTTTCTCCGTATAAACTCTTGAGATGAACAGATGCGAAAGCCAAAAATTCGAATCGAGATCAATCGTCTTTTGCAAGCGATCGAGAGCGTTGTCGTAATCTTTTGCGAAAAAGAAAATTTGCCCTTCTTCTGCGCTGGTTCTTAACGACAACGGGTCGAGTTCTCTTGCAAGTTTTATTTCGGCGAGTGCCCTGTCATGCCGTCCGCTATTTGAGAACAAGTGCGCATAAGCATAGTGCGCGTCCGCGCTTTTAGGATCCAGGTCCAAGGCTCGCTGATAGTGTTTTTCCGCGGCTTGCCAATCCCATTCATACCAAAAACTTATCAATCCCAATATCACATAGCCTTCGCTATTGCCCGGGTCAATTTCAACCGCGCGCAAAGTGGCCTCTTTCGCTTTGGGTACTACTTCCGAGGAAGGGTGTCCGCTGGTTAATGCCATTGGTAGATATGCACCAGCAATGCCGAGATGGGGGAGCGCATAATTCCGGTCGAGCGCTATCGCCTGCTGAAAATAGGCGACGGCTTTGTCGGTTTCCGCACGCGTTAACTTGAGAGCGTGGAATCGGCCCTTCAGGAAAAACTGATAAGCCTCGACATTATCCGTGTAACGCCTATTTTCTTTGTTTGTGAGTCGAATCTTGAGGACGGTCGCCACGCGCTCCGAGATTGAATCTTGAACTCTGAAAATGTCGGTGAACTTCTCCTCAAGTTGTGAAGCCCATAACTGTTTTCCGTCACTCACACGAACAAGGCGGGCGATCACTCTAATTCTATCGCCCGAAGTCTGGAGACTTCCGTCTAAAACGGCTTCAACGTTAAGTTGACGGCCGGCTGTGATCGAGTCTTGGTCGGGCGAATCGTAACGCCTGACAGCACTCAACGGACGAACTGTAATTTCTTCAGCCTCGCTCAGCTTGGAAATCAAAGCGTCCGCCATTCCGAGTTCCAACGCCTCATCCCGTTCCTGCGCGACCAAAGATTTAAAAGGCAGAACGGCAATTGTTTTGGTCGTTGTGTTAAGCGATGAGCGCTGCCAGAAATACATTCCGACAACGCTGGCTACAATCAAAGCGACTGTGGCGATAAGCAGAAATCTGGTCCTTAGTGTTCGAGTTCCTGGTTCAAGAGTGATATTTGTTGATTTTGGTTCGGTGACACTCAAATTGGACGCTTCCGCTGGGAGTTCGCGCAACAGAAGAGAGCCTCCAACCGTAGCCGCTTCCTTGCTCGGCAATTTGCCTGTCTCGTCTTCTTCAATCTGACGCACTTCGGGAACGAATCGAAATCCGTGCCCGCGGACGGTTTCGATGAATTTCCCTTGTCCGGTACGTTCACCCAAAACCTGTCGCAGCAGCGAAATGTTCTTATCTAAATTATTTTCTTCCACTATCGCATCCGGCCAGACTTCATTCAGTAACTCATCCTTGCGAACGAGATGATTGCCACGTCTGACGAGAACGCAAAGTGTGTCGAAAGCCTTTTCAGAAAGCGGCACCCGCTCTCCTTCGCGCGACAAAAGACGTTCGGCAACATCCAGACGAAATGTGCCGAACTCATATAACTCCCTGTTTACATTCGACATGAGCGGTTTCAGAAAAGAGTCAGAGTCTTTTCAGGAAATCCGAAAGCTGCGCAGATTCCGTTGTGGTGATTATGGCATTCAACTGCCGCAACTCAGAAGTCTCTGGGAAATCGAAGACGACATCGCGGCCTGGAAGCATAATCCTACAAAGAAAGAGGAAAAGGATGAGAAACATATTCTTAAAAGCACTCGGCGGAATCGCGTTGGTAATTTGTTTGTCGGCAATGTTCACTCCGGCCTGGGGATCCGGGCAAGGCGGAGGCGGCAGGTTAGAAGGCACGTGGGATGTTCAGGTAACAATCCGGAACTGTCAAACAGGAGCGGAAATCAGAAGCTTTGCATCCGTGACCACATTCATGTTCGGCGGAACGACCCTCGACTCAACCTCCGGCACACCGCAAGCCCAAAGGACACCCGGACAAGGTGTTTGGAGTCATGTTAGCAGCGATACTTACCGCTTTAGCTTCAAGACTTTCAGTCTTGATGCCGGAGGCAATTTTACAGCTGGACAAAGATTACCCACGAAGCGTTGTTAGATTCAAATGGCACGCAATACAGTTCGGCGGAAACTGCAGAAGTCTACGCCCCCAATGGAACTTTAATGTTCATAGGTTGTTCGACCACGACAGCCACGCGATTTGAATAGAGCCTTGCAACGCGAGTTCGACGTATCAGATGCAACGAATAATTACTCTCCGAGCTTGGTACGTCGAACTCGCGATGAAACTGCATCGAACGACCTGCACGACTCGACCCTACCATATTTTGAATTGTCAGCTCGCCGAGAATCATCTCCTGTTCAGGCGAAAACAGATTGGCCCGGTTCGCGTTGGCAACTATGGTCGGCGGCGCACAGTCTTGTGCTTTGCTGAAAGAACAAAAAACGGTCAACGTCAAAACAACTGCGAGGAATGGTTTCAAAAACCCCTCAATCATGAGTTCTCTATCTAAGGCCTTCTTGTTCTGCCGACATTGTCTCTAAGTCAAAAAGCGCTACAGCCTTGCCGGGAGTCAGCATTCAAATTAGAAGGAATAACGTTATCTGCGCCAATCGGAAATCGACAGAACTCGTTTATTGAATAGCGCCACACTCTGTATCAGTGCGAGTAAAATAAACATTGAACCGCTGTTGATATTCTTGCGAAGTAATAAGAGCTCCGCAAACCATCCTGTGCTGCCTTACCGGACTCCGCAAAGGGAAGCTGTTAACCTGGCCCAGCCAGAAGTTGTAGCCCCCAATATCCGCATCGCGTCTTAGGAAACCGAAATACATGGTCGCGACCAATGCGCGATTGTATTCAGCATCCAAAAATGGGCGATTATCCACGGCAGCTCCAAACCCAGAGGGCACGCAGGGTGCAGATGCCTGGCCACAACTGTTCCAATAGTCGTTTGCCAGGTGAAACAATACCAGGCCGCGCCCGCCCGAATTGAAATGCGCAATCAATGTATCGCGCTGCGATGAGAGATTCGCCCCGCTATCAGAGAGTATTGTTGCTAACAGCGCGTCCACGAACTCCGGGCCATTGAGACTGGCCGGATACTTCTGAAGAAACTCTGTCCGTTGCACAAAGTCACCGGCCAGCGCTAACTGCTTCTGGGCCAAGTCTCCGCCGCCAACCACTCGCGCCCGGTCTTGGATAAATGCCTCATAGCTGGGCAGCTGTGATACCTCGGGGTTAGCACGAGGCTGACTATTTCCAAATACCGCTCGATACAGCCTAAAAACATACGAGCCCGTCTGCTGGAACTCCGGTTCGAAGAAGAAAACGTCTGCAACCCTGGTCCGGCGCGCAGTAATGCACTCCAGATTAGCCCCGCAACTGGTGATCTCATTAGTCCAGTAATCGAATCCTCCCTGGTCAGGCACCCGGTTCTGAAAATCGTAGTACTGCTGCCGCACAAAGTAGCGGGCATTCTCTAGGGGATTGGGCAGAATCTGGCCCCGTATCTCGCCGTCAGGGAAGTTGCCTGTGTGAACATTAAAATAGAAGAGACCCGCTTTGAGTTGGGCGACCTGGGTCGCAGTTAAATTGATAGTCTCATCATTCACGGTACCGGTTGGTAGCGGAAATACAATAGGCCCGCCGACCTCCACATGAGCAGGACCATGAATGTGGGCTGCTATCTGCGCGCTCGATAGTCCGTTAAAGCTCAGGTTCACTTGTGCGCTTGTTTCATCATTACTCAACAGAACTGTACCGACTCCGGAAGCCGTCGATGTGTTCGGCGCGGTCTCCCGCGCCCCAATTAGTTGGGCCACAAATAGTCGTGTAGCTGGGGCTGTAGTGTCGTTGTCGAGGATGGTTAGTATCGCCGTGTTCTGGCTGCCCAGGGTTCCGCCCACCGGACTATTCAAGCTCAGATTGAGGGTCTCATTACCTTCGACTTGAGCGTCGTCAATGATCGGGACGCCACCTGACTAGAACCCTGCAGCGTCACGGCAAGATCACTGATGCCATCGCCGTTGAAGTCTCCCGCGGCGATGGAACTAGGACCGTTCCCAGCCGAGAAGTTGGTTGGTCCGCTAAAGCCGCCTGTGCCGTCACCAAGAAAGAGCGAAACATTACCGGCGTTGAGATTTGCAGTCGCGATGTCGCTCTTTCCATCGTTGTTGAAGTCTGCAACCACGACCGATATGGGGGCCAGATCTGTAGAGAAATTAGTAGCGGGATCAAAGTTTGCGGTGCCGCAAGAATCTGACGCAGATGTTGATACGTTGCTCGCCTTCAATACTCCAATTAGTAATAGCGGACCAATCAGTAGAAATATGACATCTCTTGAATTCGGCGTGCGAAGCATTCGTATTCTCCTACCAACAACCCCGAGTTGCAGAACAAGTTGAGAAAGAGTATCCGCCGCTCTAGTCCAAACAGAGTTCCGCGCACTACATAGTGCGCTCAATTCAGCTCGCGACGCGCAACCGTTTACCCTTTACGCCGCATCGTCACACCTCTCGCGGACCATCTGCAGGCTATTTAGCCGTCGCCGGGAGTTTCTTGAGCGATTTCTCGACGCTCTTGGCTAGAGACTTCTCTGTTTTGTTCACGAAATCTCCGGTGCCGATGGCCCGAGTTGTGGCGAGGACCTCCCCCGACTGAGCGTCAACCAGGGAGATGTTGACAACCATCATGTCAATCCACATTGCAGGGCCCCCGAGCAGCAAACCGAAGGCTTTTCTACCTTTGGTGTTCTTGTTGCCAACCGCTCGAATAAATACCAGAGTGTCAGCGCGACCATCCGAGTTTATCTTGCTAACCTCATCACCCAGCGTAAAGCGTCCTTTCTTAACATCCTTCGGCTTCCGATTGAGTTGCACACCCAGCACGTCGTAGCGATTCTGAATGTCGGCCAGAGCAAACGAGACGTCGTCGTTGCCCTCGCCAGTTTGCAGAGCAAAAGGGCTCTCAAGGACTGTATAGCCCTTCTTCTGGAGCGCGGCGGCAACAAGTTTCGGCAACGCTTCAGCTACCTGATCAGACTCCTTCTGCATTCCTTCGCCGCCTTTCATTCCTGATTTTGTCAGCTCAACTCTGGCGGGTAGGACCAAGACGCTAACTATCGTCTTTTCCTTCTTCTTAAGTTTGGGATGAAGATGCTGTGACGATGCTTGGCCTCCGACCTAACATCAGGGGAATCAACAAAGGGATCGAACGATATCGGTTGCTCATCTCTGTCCTCCAATCTAAGACTCAGTTTTTTGGTGGTTGAATGGACAGTGTTTTATCAAGAGCATCACTGTCGTGGAACTACGCAGATTTCTCGAACTGCAGCCCCACAGCACTGACCGGCAGCGCGTTCTCCGGCGGCTGCTGTTTCGTTGAAAGACATTGCGGCATTACCTGGGAACCGTTTTGAAGTTATGAGAGGGGACCGCACAGGCCAGTACAGTATCCGCATTAACGACCAGTGGCGAGTGTGCTTCGAATGGCCCCAGAAGTCCCCAGGGCCTATCAATGTTGAGATTGTCGACTATCAATAGGAGTAATTATCATGTCGGTAACAGCTATACATCCTGGGGAACACTTGGCCGAAGAGTTGGAAACTCTCAAGATGAGCGCGGCTGAGCTTGCGCGCCAGTTAGAGGTGCCGACCAACCGCATTACCGAGATTCTTAACGGGCGGCGCGCCATTACCGGTGATACAGCGCTACGCCTTGGTCATTTTTTCGGCACGAGCGCTGAGTTTTGGCTGAATCTGCAGAGCCTTTACGAACTGCGCCAAGCCGAAAAGAAGGCGTGGAAGTCGATCAAGGTTCTACCAACCTTCAAGGAACGCGCGGAGAATCTGGCATGAAGCCGGTGGCTGCTCCTTTTTATGTGGCTGCTCCCCTTTTTATGAAGCATGGTGAGCGTGAGCACGCGCAGCCACTAACCTATTTACCCACTTACCTACCTAGCCCTATTCCTGTCCCACTTAATTGTTGACATCTGCCGTGGCCCTGCGGTACTGCGGATGTCGTTTTCGACAAGAGGCTGGTGTAAAGAATTAGCTGGGGCACGCTAGACCATCGTCAGCGTTTGAGATGGTAAACTTGACGAGAATTGGTTGTGCCCAGAATTAACAGCACATGAGGTATAAGGAGCTGTAAGGAATGGGAAAGAATGTAAAATCCTCGAAAATCTTCGGTGGCTGCAACCTTAGAGAAGGCAAAGACTTAAGTTTTTGCCGAGTGGATGATTGATACCCCCAAGGTCGCGGGTTCGACCCCCGCCCCCGCTACCAATATTTTCAACAGCTTACGAGCCGCAGCCCAGGTTTACTTGGCAAGGCCCGTCCGCCGCAGCAAGTCAGTGAACCGAGAATCTGGGCGAAGCACGTCCCACCTGGGGTCCACGTTGAGAAAGGCCATCATCCAAAAGCGATCTCGGTATGCTCTTTCCAACCAATCGAACGCCTCATCGCTTTGGCCCAGCGCTGCGTAGATGAGCGCTAAAGTATAGGGCGGGATATAGCGATCGCGAGACATAAACTTCAACCTGGTGAGCACCTGCCGCGCCTCGCGCTTCCTCCCTGCCAAGGCATAAGCGTGCCCCAGCCACGCGAGACGGCTCGCACTACCATCGGAAAGCTCCATGGCCCTATGAGACTCCACGATGGCCTGATTGAACATACCTTTTTGCTCGTATGCGTGCGCGAGGAACAAATGCGCTATCGAGAAGTTTGGATCCATCTCCAGCGCCTCCTGAAGCTGCGCAATGGACTCGTCAGTCCGGCGCGCGTAGAAGAGAAACCAGCCAACATCCACCTTGACACTGAGGGAGACGGGATCAAGCTGTTGTGCTCGTAAGATTTCAGCCAGCGCCTGGTCGAACTGTCCCGTGGCCACGAAATACATTGCGTAACCTTGATGAGCAGTCGCTGAGTTTGGGCTTAGTTCAACGGCCCGCTGGAATTCTTCCCTGGCCCCCGCCCAATCGCGGTCATAGAACAACTTGGTCCATCCCAAAGCGCTGTGAGCCTCAGCGAGCATACCGTCAAGCTCCAGGGCTCTTACCGCTGCTTGTTTCTGCTGAGGGTAAGCTTGCTCCGGCCGGAGGGTACTGAAGTTGCCGAGCAGGCCAAACGCTCTAGCCATTCGGGCATAGGGCTGCGCATAACCCGGTTCCTTGTCAATTGCTTGCTGGAACTGCTCGATGCTTTTCTTCATCCCGAATTCGGTTAACTTGTCAAAAAAATAGAGACCCTTTAGATAAGCCTCATGCGCGTCCGGGTTAATCTGGCGGGGGCTGGCTAGGCGAACCTGCTGCTTCGGACTCAATTGGAGGGCGATTTCCTTCGAGATGGCACGAGCTACCTCACTTTGTACCGTCAAGACGTCGCGCAGGTCGCGCTCGTAGCTGTGGGCCCAAAGATGGGTCTGGTCGCGTACCTGGATGAGCCGGGAGGTGATCCGCACACGGCCGTTCGAGCGACGCACGCTGCTCTCCAGTACATAGTCCACTCCCAGCTCGCTGGCGATCTGGCCGATCCCCTTTCCGCTACGCTTGTATTGCATGGCCGAGGCACGAGCGATCACTCCCAGGCGCTCTGGCTGCAGGTTTGCGAGCTCAGTAGTCATCTCCTCGGTCATGCCGTCGCTGAAGTATTCTTGTTCCGGCTCACCGCTTGGATTCTCGAAGGGAAGAACCACCAACGTCACCTTGCCTGTCTCAGGCGATCGGGTTGACCAGATGCGATGGCGGGTCACGTAGCCTGCCACGGCCAAGAGAGCACTAAGGATCAAGGCCAAGGCAAAAACCCTCGGATGAAAAATCGGCCGAGTCGCATGCGCGGCCAATTGTTGTTCCTCAATGCGCGGCTGCCGGGCGTTCCACCAGGCCTCCACCTCCGCTTTGTAAGCGTAAACCGTAGCTCGCTTCTTATGAAGATGGCGACGAATTGGCAGGCCTTGTTCGGCTTCCCAGCGGTGGACGGTGCGCACGTCCCGCTTAAGGTACGCCGCAACTTCCTTCCAGGAATCCAGGCGATCGCCTCCCGCCGGCTCGGTTGGCGTGGGCCTTGGGAGAGGCTCATGTCCACTCATGCTGACACTCACTCGAAGCAGTAGTAGTGCGCATGATTATAGGCCGTTTCTGCCGCGCGGCAACCGGATTTTCGTTCTGCCGGCCCCGCGACAGAATGTGACATCTACGGCCGACCGATGATGTCACTTGCGGGAAGTTGCCGTACCTGCGCATTCTCAGATGAAGGCAAGGCAGAAACGAATGGAGCTCAGGTCTATAGACGTCTTCCCAATCGGGAAACAGCGCCATCGCGCGCGTTGGAGAGGCGGGCTCCTTCTGTTAGTTCT
>Ga0209431_10003946_pt1 | contig 11685 bp, 9 predicted proteins | sample RifCSP13_3_FD_184021 | JGI IMG/M metagenome (GOLD analysis project Ga0209431, IMG submission 184021) | Soil microbial communities from Rifle, Colorado - Rifle CSP2_sed 13_3 (SPAdes) (version 2) | ecosystem: Environmental > Terrestrial > Deep subsurface > Rock core/Sediment | place: Rifle...
CGGACGAGCGCGCGTTTTTGCCGCAGGTTGCCCACCTCATGAGAATCGTCCTCACCGGTTCGATCGCCTACGATTACCTGATGTCCTTCCCAGGTCGGTTCCGCGATCACATCCTGGCGGACCGACTCGACCGGCTCAGCCTGTCGTTCTTGGTGGATTCACTGATCCGCCGCCGCGGCGGGATCGCCGCCAACATCGCTTACACGATGGCGCTTCTCGGCGAGCGGCCGCTCGTCATGGCGACAGCCGGCGAGGACTTCGACGATTATCGGGCCTGGCTCGAAAGGCACGGGGTCGACACCAGCGCTATCCGGGTGATCCCCGGCTTGCTGACCGCCTCGTTTTTCGTCAATACCGACCAGGTGAACGCACAGATCGCTTCCTTCTATACGGGGGCGATGGCCCGTGCAGCGGAGCTTCGGTTCCGCGATCTGCCGGCCCCGCCGGACCTGGCGGTGATCTCACCAAACGACCCGGGAGCGATGGGGGCCTATGTGGACGAGTGTATGGACATGGCGATCCCCTACATCTACGACCCCAGTCAGCAGATCGTCAGGCTCGAGCCGGAGGTCCTGAGGGTGGGCATTGCCCATAGTCGGGCGCTGTTCTGCAACGACTACGAGTTCGGCTTGATCTCCGAGAAGACCGGCCTTGGCCTGGATGCCTTCGTCGGGCAGGTCGAGTTCCTGGTCATCACCCGTGGCGAGCACGGTGCCGACGTCTACCAGGCGGGCAAGACCCTGCATATCCCGGCCGTCCCGCCGGGAAAGATGGCGGATCCGACCGGGGTCGGGGACGCTTTCCGCGGCGGATTTCTCAAAGGCTATGCCCATGGGCTGACCCTGGAGCGATGCGGCCAGATGGGCGCGCTGGCGGCCACCTATTGCCTGGAAGAGGAAGGCACCCAGGGGCATCATTTCACTCTAGCCGAGTTCGTCGACCGGTTCCGTCGGACGTTCGGCGGAAATGACGAGCTCAATCGGCTGTGACACGCGGTCTTCCTCTCGGCTTGGCCGGAAAGCCGCGGAGGGATTCGGCGTCTGCCACCTGTGATGGCGAGCGCAGCGAGACGATCGCCTTTGCCATCAGCCTGGAGTGACCCGGTGACGGGTCGCGACGGCCAGCTTCACCGCGCCAGGGCCCTCCTGGAACAGGACCGTGTTTGGTGCGCCTATGCCCTAGCCGACCTCGAGCCGCCTTGGGTTGGAGAAACCGCTTGGCTTGTAGGCACGGCCGCGGTGGCCATCCTCTTCCGGGGCCTCACGCCGCCATTCCTCTTCGTCCACGGCGATCCCTCGGAAACCAATGAAGTCCTCCAAGGCCTTCCGCAGGGCAGGTATCAGTATTCCCTGCTTGGGGCGCATCGCAGCCAGCTGCGCGCACGGCTCCACTCGACCAGGGAGCTGCCCATGTGGAGGATGGTCCTCCGGCCGGAGTCGTTTCCCTGGCAGCATGCTGCCGAAGCGGAGCGCCTCGGGCCGCGCGACCTGGGCGCGCTGCTCGATCTCTTCGGCGACCATCCGGATCGGCCCGACTCCTTCATCCCGTCCCAGCTCGAAGCGGGCGTCTTCTTCGGAGTCCGAGAGGACGGTCGACTTGTCGCGGCCGCCGGGACTCATTTCATAGCTGAAAGGCCGAGTGTTGCGGCGATCGGAAGCGTTTTCACTCATCCGGATCGTCGGGGGCATGGATTCGGGGGGAGGGCGAGCGCAGCGGTCGCTCGGACACTGGTGGAGCGAAAGCTAGGCACCATCGTTCTGAACGTGGCGATGGACAACGGGCCGGCGCTCGATCTCTACCGCGCCCTAGGCTTCTGGCCTTTCTGCGGTTACTATGAAGGTGTTGGAGAAATCACCGCCGCGTGACCCGCGGCCTTCCTGAGAGACGACATGAAGGGCCGCGGAATCCTGCCACGGCCCTTCGTCGGGATGGCAGGCGAGGCGGCGGATCGACCGAACGACGGAGAGTCTGATGTCCGATCGCTATGACGTCCGAGATCCAGGCCTGGCCGAGCCCGGCCGTAGGCGCATCGACTGGGCCGACCAAGAGATGCCCGTCCTGCAACAGATCCGCGACCGCTTCGCCAAGGAACGCCCGCTGGTGGGAACCCGCGTCGCCGCCTGCCTTCACGTGACGACGGAAACCGCCAATCTCATGCGGACGCTGCAGATCGGTGGGGCCGACATCGTGCTGTGCGCTTCGAACCCGCTCTCGACCCAGGACGACGTGGCCGCTTCTCTGGTGACGCACTTCGAGATCCCCGTCTTCGCCATCAAGGGAGAAGACAGCGCCACCTATTACAAGCACATCCGCGCCGCGCTGGATCATGCGCCACAGGTGACGATGGACGACGGTGCCGATCTGCTCAGCACGCTGCACAAGGAGCGCCGCGATCTGCTCGACGGCGTGCGTGGCGGGACGGAAGAGACGACAACCGGGGTGATCCGCCTGCGGGCCATGGCGGCCGACGGAGCCTTGGGGTACCCGGTGATCGCCGTCAACGACGCCATGACCAAACACTTCTTCGACAACCGCTACGGCACCGGTCAGTCCACCATCGACGGCATTGTGCGAGCGACAAACATCCTGCTGGCCGGGAAGACGTTCGTGGTCGCCGGGTACGGCTGGTGCGGCCGAGGGTTGGCGTCGCGGGCCCGCGGGCTGGGGGCCAACGTGATCGTCACCGAGGTTGAGCCGCTGCCGGCCCTGGAAGCATTGATGGACGGCTACCGGGTGATGCCGATGAAGGAAGCGGCGGAAGTAGGGGACATCTTCTGCACGGTCACCGGTGACATCAACGTCCTCGACCGCTCACACTTCGAGGCGATGAAAGACGGGGCGATCGTTGCCAACTCGGGACACTTCAATGTCGAGGTCAATATCCCGGCATTGGAGGCCATGGCCACCGAGAAGCGCCGGGTGCGTGAGTTCGTCGAACAGTACCTCTTGCCCGACGGCCGGCGTATCAACCTTCTCGGCGAGGGCCGATTGATCAACCTGGCGGCCGCCGAGGGCCATCCAGCGAGCGTGATGGACATGTCGTTTGCCAACCAGGCGCTTTCGCTTGAGTACCTCTTGAAGAACGCCGATCGGCTGGAGAACAAGGTCTATACGATTCCTGAGGAGATCGACCGGGAGATCGCGAGGCTGAAGCTGGAAGCTATGGGGGTGCGAATCGACTCGCTGACGGCCGATCAGGAGAAGTATTTGCATTCTTGGGAAGAGGGGACGTAATCACAAACCGGGTTTCTTGAAGAAACCCGGTTTGTCGCGTGATCACGGTGTGACGGTGGGCGCAGGGCTCGGTGTCGCCGTCGGCAGCTCGACGAAGATGATCATGTAGACCTCGTCGCCGAACAAGGCGCCGTCCGGGGCGCGAGCCTGCCATCGGCCAAAGTACTCCCCTGGCTGCCGGGGGGCCAGAAGCTCGATTTGCCATTCGCCGGTCGCCCCCGCCAGGGCCGGATACAGAGCGATTTCGGCCGGACCACCGAAGGGATTATCCCCGATGGGAACCAGGCGATGTTCGGGCCCCCAGTCGCACGTGCCGTCGTTGCGCACCGCCCAGCGCTTGTCGAATGTCTCACCCGGCGTAAAGATCGAGCCGTCGGGGACGGTCAGATCTTCCACGAAGCGCGCCCCATTGATGCAGGTGCCGGCTGAAGGGGTGGTCGTCGGCAGCGAGGCCGGTCGAGCCGTCACCGCTCCGGGAGGAGGCGCCACCTCGTGCGACACGCCTGTGGTGGTCTCGGAAGGGGATTGGACTGGTGCAATCGGCGGAGAAGAGGAATTGCGAGTGCAGGCGGCGCTCACGGCAACCGCGGCGATTCCCACGAATAGGCGATTCCGGGAGAGAGCCACCTGGCGGATTATAGCCAGTGCGGCGTGCGGCGGTCATCAACCTCCGGGCGAAATCGGACTCAGGTGCGATTTGGTGCAGCGGTGCCACTTGTAGCGGGAGCCCTCCATTTCTCGTGAACGGGGTGGAAGGCGGGGGTTCCAAAACCCTCCCACTTGGTGTGCATGATCCGATCGATCAAGAATTCGAAGGGCACCTCGTCCGGACTCACGTGATGCTTGGCATCGGCAAGGGCCGCGGCGGAGACGGCTGTGTCGGTGACCGCCCGTGCGGTGCCCGAGATGTAGAACTCGTCGGAATCGGGCCTTGGCTGGGGGAAGGTCTGAAGCGCGAACCGTCCGTCGCGCGTGAGGTCCCGTAGCTTGGGCGAGAAGGGCATGACGAACACATACAGGCCGGAGTTGGAGAGGACCGGACAGACTGGGTGGAGCCGCGGCGCTCCGTCCGACCGGACGGTGGCAAGAAAGGCGAGGCCGACATCGTACTGGAAGATCAGGCCTTCGCCTTTCCTGGCTAGTTCCGGCTGAGTTTCGGAGACCTCCTTCCATGTGACCATGCTCGTTTTCTCCAGGAAGGTTCGGGCCCGCGACTAGAGCAATCCGGCGGTGGGGGTGGTCGCGAGATCCCAGAAGCGATCCGTGAGCTTCAGGCCTCCAGATCGGCCCCCACGGACTCGACCAGGGAAACGGGCAATGAGTCGGCCGTGTCGCTCGCACCGCGCACCCCGGCTTCGATGGCGACCGCCATCTCGGGGTGGTCGCGCAGGTACTGTTTGGCGTTCTCCCGCCCCTGCCCGATCCGCTCCTCGGCGTAGGTGAAGAAAGACCCGCGCTTCTCGATCAACCCCAGCCCGACCCCCAGATCCAGGATGTCCCCCTCCTTCGAGATCCCCTCGTCGTACAGGATGTCGAACTCCGCCACCCGGAACGGCGCCGCTACCTTGTTCTTCACCACCCGCACCCGCGCCCGCGTCCCCACCACCTCCTGCCCCACCTTGATGCTCTCCACCCGCCTCACGTCCAACCGCACCGAAGCATAGAACTTCAACGCCATCCCCCCCGTCGTCGTCTCCGGATTGCCGAACATCACCCCAATCTTCTGCCGCAACTGGTTGGTGAACACCATCGCCGTGTTCGTCTGCTTGATCGCCCCCGACAGCTTGCGCAGCGCCTGGCTCATCAGCCGCGCCTGCATCCCCATCGTCGCATCCCCCATATCCCCCTCGATCTCCGCCCGCGGCACCAGCGCCGCCACGCTGTCCACCACCACCACTTCCACCGCCCCGCTCCGCACCAGCGTCTCGGCGATCTCCAGCGCCTGCTCCCCCGTGTCCGGCTGCGAGATGTACAGGTTGTCCACGTCCACCCCGCACTTCGCCGCATACCCCGGGTCCAGCGCATGTTCCATGTCGATGTAGGCGCACACCCCGCCCAGCTTCTGCGCCTCGGCCACGATGTGCTGGCACAGCGTCGTCTTGCCCGACGACTCCGGCCCGAAGATCTCCGTCACCCGACCCCGCGGGATGCCCCCCACCCCCAGCGCCAGGTCCAGCGCCAGCGACCCCGTCGGCACCACGGCCACTTCCAAGTGCGACGCCTCCCCCAGCCTCATCACCGCCCCGTCGCCAAACTGCTTCTTGATCTGCGCCACGGCCGACTCGAGGGCGCGATTCTTTTCTTCGGGCATCGGTCAACCTCGTCGAATTCCCAGGAATGTCACGAAGTCTAGCCCCAGCGTACGCGCGGGTCAAGCACGAGCACTATTTTCTGGCAGCTCCCTCGGCGCCGGTCCATCGGAAGAACTCGCAGGTGCCGAAGGGCGCTTCGCTTCGTCGATCCTCAGCCTCACCCCCTTCCCCGCCCTCACCCCTTCGGGTGCCCTGAAGAGGGTAGAGTGCGAAGGGGCGTAGAGAGCGAGCCCTTCGGCAGGCTCAGGGCAGGCTCCGCGAGGGGCTCTCCGGCCTACGCGCGGCCTCATATGGCGGAGCTTAGGCGGAGAGGGGGGTGAGATTTGTAAGGGGAAGGGGGAGGGTCGGGGTGGTGGTGAAAGAGAGAGATGGTGGTTTTCGACTCCCAAGAACGAGACTAGCGAAGCGGCGCCTTCGTCCGCGGTTGCTATAATCGACGGCAGGAGAAATGGATCCAGGGATCCGCTATCGGGGAGGGAATGGAGGTCGTCTGCCCGAAGCGAGACGCGCCACGGCGGTCGCCTCCGCCCTCCGTTGGGGTATCGCGACGGACACCCTGATCCCTCGGGACGCGCCATGGTGATTCTCCGGCAGGACCGAAGGAGCTTCAGGTTCGCCGTCGGCGCCGTTGCGGTCTGGGCCGCCTTCAGCCTGGCGTACATTCTCGGACCCTTCGGCGGAGATTCTCCCACCTGGATCGCGAACATCGGCACCCTGCTCGGCGCATGGAGCGTAGCGGTTCTTGCCATGCTCCTGTGGCGAGCCTACGCTCCCGACGAAGTGGGGAGGCGCGTCTGGCTGGCGCTGTTCCTTGGCTTCCTCCTGTGGGCCATCGGTGACACCGTCTGGGCGTTCTACGATCTGCAGCCCGGAGGGGAGGTTCCGTATCCTTCACCGGCCGACGTGGCCTGGGTCGCCGGCTATCCGTTCCTGTGGGCAGCGCTTTGGATGCGCTACCGATCGATGGAGGCGCGGCCGGGCCGCCGGCAATGGCTCGTCTTGGCTCTGATCGTCCCCGCCGGCGTCGTAGTGTTCGGCTACGTGCTGTGGCCGATCCTGACCTACTCCGGGTACGACCGGTTGATCGAGCAGGCCCTGGACGCGTTGTATCCCGTCGGCGAATTCATCCTGTTCACCGGCGCTGTCCTGGTGGCGGTGGCGATGCACGGCGGCCGTCTGTCGTTCCCCTGGCGGATCATCGCTCTGGGGATCATTGTGCTGAGCCTGGCGGACCTGGTCTTCGCCTACGCCACATGGAACGACTTGTACGTCATCGAAGGCACCCCCAACGCGATCACCATACTGGCCGACGCGCCCTACATGGGCGCCTATGCAGCCATCGCCGTGGGAGAATACGTCCTGGGTCGACTCGAAGGCGCTTTCTGAGCCGCCGCCTTGCGTGATCTTCCCCCGCGGCCCAGGATGGACCGGCCGATGCTCGTGTTCACCGACGAGCGCGGCGCCGTCGTCCTAATCGAGGACGAGCTCGCTCGGGCGTTGGGGTTTGACGACCCGGACGACGCCGTAGGCGATCCGCTCGCCGCGACCCTGGGGCTGGCCGCGGCCGAGGCCGAGGCGCTGCTCAACGAGATCTCGGCCTCGGGAGGCTCGCGCTACCGCCTGGCCCAGCTCAGGAACCAGCGCACCGGCCGATCGTGGTGGGTCATGGCCAGCGGGTCGGCGGCGGTCGCCGAAGGGCGGTTCATAGGGGCCGACATCACGCTGACCCCGCCTGCCTACACCCTCTCCGCCGACTACCTCAGCCATCGGTACAACCTCAGACAGCTAGCCGAGTTGGTGCGCAGCCGCCTGCGAGACGGAAGTGGACTTGTCATCTCGGAGGAGAAGGAGAAGGAACTCGGGTCCTACTTTGCGGCCAGGATGCTGGCGCTCTATGTCCTTGTGGTGCGCATGGCCGGCCGGGATCTGGGTGCGACGCTCGAGGAGAAAGTCCGGCGCCTCAATCGGGAGCGTGGATGGTCGATGGAAATGCGTCGCGGGCGCGTGACCTTCGGCGAAGCGGACCTCCCGCCGGAGGCCTGGCGCGAGATCGCGCAGGTGGCGCATGCCTACGCCATCAGCGTGACTTCGAAACGCATTGTCGCCAGGGAGCTGGCCGAGCTCGACGTCAATTTCAGCCGGACCACCGTCCAGCGGGCGACCCTGTACGGGCTGCGGACGGACGTCTGAGAATCCGAGACTCTCGGCCCGCTCCGGCCGACCGTTCCCCCCGGCGAAAACAAAACCAGCGGCGATACCGCTGGTGAGGGAACGCCCCGCCATGCCGTGTGTAGCCGGGTTTTGAACCTGCTGACGCAGGTGGGAACCGCCTGATGAGTCCCGCCTTGGCCGAGGCCTAGCGCGTCGCTCATCCGAGATAGATTCCCTTATGGTACGTGTTGGCTCAAAACGGTTGAGCTACATCACGCACAGGGCAGGGCTATCCTTAGATATACCACTTAACCCACCCCCCTGCCAGCCGATCAGTCGCCCGGCACCAGCCGCAGGTGCAACTCGCGCAGCTGCTCCGGTTCGGCCGGCGACGGCGCCCCGGCCATGACGTCGCGCGCCGCTTGGTTCTTCGGGAAGGCGATGACCTCTCGAATGGTGGGCGCGTCCACCAAGAGCATGCACAGACGGTCGATCCCAGGAGCGATCCCACCGTGAGGCGGCGTTCCATACTCGAAAGCCTCTAACAGGTGCCCGAATCGATCCCTCGCCACCTGCGGATCGAGACCGATCAACCGGAAGACCGCCTCCTGAAGGGCGCGCTGATGGATGCGGATGCTCCCTCCCCCGATCTCGAAGCCGTTCAGAACCAGGTCGTACTGCTGACCGCGCGCTCGCCCCGGATCGGTCTCGAGCAGAGCAACGTCCTCCGGCATGGGCGCCGTGAAAGGATGATGACTGGGATCCCAGCGCCGCTCGCCCTCATTCCACTGGACGAACGGGAAGTCGACCACCCAGCAAAAGGCGAGCACGTTTGGATCGCGCAGACCGAGCCGGTCACCCAGGTGGAGGCGCAGCCTTCCGAGCGCCTCGTTCGCGACGGGCGCCATGTCGGCGATGAACAGCAGCAGGTCGCCCGCTTCCGCGTTCATTCGAGTCTGCAGCGCCGCCAGAGCCTCAGCCTTGGCATGCTTGGCGAACGATGATCGGACTTCAGCGCTGTCGCCGAGAGCCAGGTAGGCCAGTCCCTTGGCGCCGGAGGACAACGCGAACTCGGTCAGGCCATCGATCTCTTTGCGACTCATTCCGCCACAGCCCTTGGCGTTGAGCGCCTTGACGATTCCTCCGGCGGCCGCCGTTTTCTCGAACACCGCGAAGCCGCTGGCGGCCGCCACGTCGGTCACGTCCTGCAGCTCGAGGCCGAAGCGCAGATCCGGGTTGTCCCTCCCGAACCGTTGCATCGCCTCGGGGTAGGTCAGCCGGGGCCACGGCTTCGCCAGCAAGCGTTTGCCTGGCGCGAGCACCTCGACCAGCTCCGTGTACATCGCCTCGGCCACGGCCATGACGTCCTCTCGCTCGACGAAGGACATCTCCAGATCGAGCTGGGTGAACTCGGGCTGACGGTCGATGCGTTGATCTTCATCGCGGAAGCAGCGGGCGATCTGGAAGTAGCGTTCGATTCCGGCCACCATCAGCAACTGCTTGAGTTGCTGCGGCGACTGCGGCAAGGCATAGAACTCCCCGGGGTACAGACGGGACGGCACCAGGTAGTCGCGTGCGCCCTCGGGAGTCGTCTTGAATAGAATGGGGGTTTCGATTTCCCAGAAACCCCGTTGGCTGAGGTAGGTCCGAATGAAGCGAACGACCTCGTGGCGCAGCTCCAGTTTGCGCCGCATCCCTTCCCGCCGCAGATCGAGGTAGCGATAGCGCAGGCGCAGCATCTCGTCGACGTCGGTCTCTTCGTTGATCGGGAAGGGCGGCGTCCGCGCCGGGTTCAAGACTTCGACTCGATTCGCATGCACTTCCACTTCGCCGGTGGCCAAGGAAGGATTCTCCATCCCGCTCGGCCGCCGCCGCACCTCCCCCTCCACCCGCAGCACCCATTCCGCGCGCGCTTCCGCCAGGGCGGCGTGCGCCTCCGCCGCGACCTCCGGATTGGCCACGACCTGAACGACCCCCGCCCGATCGCGCAGGTCGATGAACGTCACTCCGCCGTGGTCACGACGCCGATGCAGCCATCCGGCCAAGACGACACGTCGGCCGGCGTCCTCGGCCCGCAGGTCACCGCAGGCGTGATCTCGATACATGCTCCCTCCCCGGAAAACAAGATGCCGCCCTTCCTTGCGGATCGGGCGGCACGTTCTAGGCCAGGCCGCGAAGTCAGCGCGGACGCAGGGCCGCCCGTTCGGGCGTCACCGAATTGTTCACCCGCGGCGGACTCGTCATCATCGGCGCTCCCTGCGGAGCGGATTATAGCATGGCCTCATCGCTTCGCTTTCCACCGGTTCCGCTGATCAACTTCGCCAACCAGGAAAGTGCAGGAGCGATCGTCGAAGGCGCAGCTCAATCTTTGATGGCGCCATCGTAATCCGCCGGGGTATCGATGTCGGCGCGGATCCCCGGATCTTGGACCTCCACGCGAATGATTTCTCCTTCACGCGCTCGCAGATAGCTGCGCAGACTCTCGCCTTCGCCCAGAGCCAGCAAATCACGCCAATGGGCTCGGGGGATGAGCACCGGATGTCCTCGCCGTCCGCCATAGACGGGGACGCACAACCGATCCGGCGCTCCCACGCCTGCCCCAAGCACGGCGCGAACGGTGGCGGGTTGGATCGAAGGGAGGTCCCCCGGTGTCAGCAGGGCCGCCAGCGTCTCGCCGCCGATCGCGGCGAGCCCGGCCTGGATCGAAGAGAGCATCTCGCCCCTCCCGAACGCCGGGTTCACGACGAATTCCACCTCCCCGTCGGACAGGGCGCGCTCCACGGCCGCCCGGTCCTCCCCGACGACGACGATGATCCGATCGACGCCCCCTTCGCGCAGAGTCCCCACGACAGCCTCCACGACGGTGCGGTCGTGCCACGGCAAGAGCAGTTTGGGCGACCCCATACGGCGCGACTGTCCGGCGGCCAGCACGATGCCCGAGATCAACACGTCCTCCGCAGGGTGTCGAGGTCATCCGGACTGTCCACTTCGAAGAACTCGATCGGATCGGCGTCGACGGGCAGCCACGCCCAACGGTCCAATAGCGAGCGACCGCCCTGATCACCGCGGAGGGCATGCAGCTCGGAGAAGACGACCCGATCAAACAACACCGGATTCCCCCGGCGGCCGGCCCCGACAGGCGCCACGATCGCCGGCAAGGCTTGCGCGTGCTGCTCCACCAAACTTCGAATGGTGCGCGCCGAAACGCGCGGCATATCGGCAAGGAGGAAGACGGCCGCTTCCACGTTCGCCTCGACCGCGTCTAGGCCGGCCCGGACAGAAGTGCTCTGACCCTTGTCCCAGTCGGGATTCTCGACGAAGGTGACACGGTCTTGGGCGAGCGACGACCGGATATTCGACGCCTCGGCCCCGAGCACGACGACGATCGGATGCAGACCCGCCTGGCGCGCCGCGTCGATGACGTACCGCGCCAGGGGCTGACCCTTCCACTCGACAATGGGCTTGGCTTGCTGCAGGCGCCGCCCGGCCCCGGCCGCCAACACGATCCCCGCAATACGACCAGCCACGCGGCGGACGGGGTCCTCCGATCCCAGAGCGCACATCAGGACGGCACGCACTCGCTCGGTGCCGAGCGTTCGCGCCGCAACCTCCTCTGCAATCGCCACTTCCGCCTCGACCTCTGCCCCGTTCAATACGGCCCGCACTTCGGAGCCGGGAGGTATTCCCTTCAATCCTCCGGCGCCGGAGGATAGAAGTGCCGCAACATGCTCGGCCGTGAGAGGCTCACCGGCTGCGATCCCGAGAACCTGCGACACCAGCTCCGGACGGTGCGCGACGCGGGAGTCGAGCGGCGCTCCAATCACCTCCAGGCCCGTTACCGGGGCCACAACGTCGACCCAGGATGGAAGGACGGGTTCATGTTCCGCCGGCGCCTTGATCCACCTACCCCGCGCTCCATCCGCCTCCAAGGCGAGCAAGGCGCCTTCGGCGTGGGTCCGCCAGCGAAGGGCCTCCAGGACCTCCGGCT
>Ga0209431_10003948_pt1 | contig 11684 bp, 6 predicted proteins | sample RifCSP13_3_FD_184021 | JGI IMG/M metagenome (GOLD analysis project Ga0209431, IMG submission 184021) | Soil microbial communities from Rifle, Colorado - Rifle CSP2_sed 13_3 (SPAdes) (version 2) | ecosystem: Environmental > Terrestrial > Deep subsurface > Rock core/Sediment | place: Rifle...
TAATCCTCAGCGGTTACATCCCCACCCAGGTTAATCGTCTTGTCCTGATCGCTGTTGTTGATGATGATGACTACCAGAAAATCATGCATTTTACCCGCAAGCACCAGCAGGTCGTTATCCGCTGCATCAGCCTTGATCATAACCATCCCCGGAAGCAAAAACCGGTAAAACTGCTGGAATGCTCTTCCAAGCGGGGTCAACTTATTGTTCTTAATAACATAGTCGGCCATTGCCCAATATACCCATCCGGAAATATGACCGAATTTCAATCCGAGATATAACGATTTAGCCATACTGAATGCAAGGTCATACCCCTGCTTGTCAAAATCGGATGTCTCCGTCATCCACAATTCCCGGTCGTGTGTCTTTACAATTTTTTCATACAATGCGGTCCACCCTCCGGCCGAGCCATAGTCCGGGGCTACTCCGTCGACATAGCTATGAACGGCATAAAAGGAGAGGTACGGTTTAACCGTTTCATCTTCAAGAATTTCTTTAATGTATTCATTATTCATACCCCAGGTTACTTCACCCATATGTTCCGGTCCGAACAGCCTGGTAGTTATCCCTTCGGTGGCGAATCTTTCTCCAACAGTCTTCAATATGCCGGCATATTCCTCAGGGATTACCACACACGATTCAAAGGGATTGGCAAAGTAAGGTTCGTTCTGGATATTAATCCCCCAGACGTCTACACCGGTTTGTTCCTTTACAATTCTCACATAGGCAACCAGGTATTCTGCAAATTCAACATAATGTTCGGGTTTCAGCCATCCTCCTACCTGTTCGCAGCCATCAGCACCCCCGCACCAGGAGCAGTACTGATCAAGATCGCTGTCGCTGGGTCTTCTTCTCACGGGATTGCCCCAAAGGGTGCCATGAAATTCCTCCAGCCCCTTCATCCAGATAGGGGGAGTCCACACTGTAGCCAGCAGTTTAACTTCTTTGAGCCCGAGATCCCTGATAAAAGCAAATTGTTTGCCGTTATCAGTAGTGGCGTCAAATTTAAATTTACTCCAGTCGATTACTGCCGGATCGGAATTGTCATTCACCGGCTCGGCATCCCAGTATATCTGGGTCCGGATAAAAGTACAACCCAGGGTATCGATTACCTGGTTAAGGTATTCCTGATCATAATATGGCGCGTTATCCCACCAAACCTTTTTTGCGCCAAAACCCCCGAATCCCTCAATAGTCTGGTAAGTACTGTCGGTTGTGATGGTCACAGGAATTTCCTGTGCAGGGGAACTAAAGCATAAAAATCCCAGAAAACTATGCAGTAAGATGATGTTTTTTTTCATTGTTGAGCGTCTTTATCCATCCTGAAGGCCATTACCTGGAGTTTTACGTTAGCAATGATATCGAGTATATTATAGGTCCTTGCTTTTGAGATGTTCTGCATGTCTGAGATCAACTTTTCTTTAGCCATTGAATTGAGACTATCGGCAAAAATGATCTGACCATAGTCGACGGGATGACCTGCAATGAACTTCAATGCGCTGGTATCCGGCGCAATATTTACCACTGTACTGAATTCCACAACCGGAAAGTCATCAGTATTTACGGGCGCTCCTTTACAATATTTCTCAATGTCTTTTTTGTCCATCGAATACTGGGATGTAAACACAAAGGGGTCAGTCATCTGAATATTATTCAGATCTTCAAGCACCTTGCTATTTTGGAACCGTTGTGAAACAAGGCTATAATCAATGGTTATCCTTTCTTCGGAGCCTACCAGGATGGTGGAATATTCATTCAAATACCATAGCTGACAGTAAGGGAACACCTCAATAAAAGCTTTCACCTGTGCTTTGAACTCTCTTTCCGTAATCCAGTTTGGAGTAGCCCACTGGCACATGATACCGCCTTTCCGCAATTTTCTTTTGCAGAGTTCATAAAAATCACGTGTATAGATATTGTTGCTCAACCTGGGATGAATGGCATTTGACGTAATAATATCAAAGGTAGCGGGTGTTCTCATGAGATAACCCCTTCCATCCTCAAGGTTCATATGCACTTTGGGATGGTCAATCACATTATTATTCCACTTGTTCATTACATGCCCTGATTTGATTACACCCTGACTGATCTCGGCAACCTCAACGGTGTCAATCTCAGGCTGGATAAGTGATTCAACTGTAAAACCCAGTCCGAATCCGATTACCATTGCCTTGTTGGGGTCAGGATGCAGCATATACGGTATATAACCCAGCATGCGATTCACGATCTGATCCTTGATAGTGGTAAAGGCTGTGTTATGTCCGTTTACATTCAAAGCATAGTAATTGTTGTATTCCCTTATTGTTACCGTTGCATCAGGTCCTTCTTCGTAAAATGGAACACTTTCAACAAAGTTCTTCCAGATTTCCACTTTATTTCGGTCCCACCATGAGGAATACTGCTTATCGGGCGTGTTGAGAAATAATAGAACCGAAATAATGGCAGTAGTGGAGAGGAATATAGCTTTTAACCTTAATTTTAAAAAGGGATTCGCTAAAATCAATACGATGCCCAGCAGTATGTTCAGCAATACAATGGATATGAAGGAATGAATGACCCCGAATGCAGGGATAAGCAGGAAACCTGCCGCAAATGATCCAAGAATGGAGCCGGCAGTATCGAGAAATCCGATTGTACCCATGCGTTTTCCCAACTGATGAAGGTTGTTGGCATACAATTTACTCACTATGGGATAGACCATGCCCGTAAGTGTAGTGGGAATCAACAGAATAAGGAAGAATACCAGGTAATCTTTACCCATGGTATTTGCCCATGTATCATAAATGCTTCGTTTCAGGTTCAGGGCGAGTGAATATCTGGAGAAAAGCAACATCAGGGCGAAGGAAGTTAACCCAATGAGGATTTCGGTTATTGCCAACACGTTCACCAGGTTGCGGGTATTGTCGATCCATCTGCGGATGATAAGGCTACCGACTGAAAGGCCGAAGATAAAACTGAGTATAATTACACTTGAGAAATAGGTAGTTTTATCGCAGGAGTATCCAATGAATACTCTTGCCCAAATTACTTCATAGGCCAGGGTTGCAAAACCTTCAATGACAAAAACCCATAAAACAAGGCGCAACAATCCGTGGGACAGCATGCCGGAAGGAACCGGGGTCACTTCTTCGGTTACTTTTTCAGGCTCATTTTCCTTAGACGGCAAGGACACTCTTTTAGAAACCCATAGTGCAAGCAGTGCATTGAATAGATTGATCCCGGCTCCCGTATAAAGGGTTGCCATAACGCCAAGGTATTTGATCAGGATGAATCCCGCGAGAAAACAACCAGTAACCGCACCCAGGTTATTTACCGAGTATAAATTGCTGACATTCCAACCCAGATTGCGCAACTGCCGGACAAAGTATTTAAGAATTACCGGAAGTGTTCCGCCCATCAGGGTGGTGGGAATAAGCAAATATAAAAAGGAAAAGGCAAACTTCAGGTATTGCCCGGCATCGGGTGAGATCCCAAGTTTCTGGATAACCGGAATATAGGCCTGGATAAGCCACTTGAAAGTAATAGGGAAAAGCAGGGCAAACAAGCCAATACCAAATTCCAGCAGCAAAAACAATTTTAACGGATTATGGGCTTTGTCCACCAGCCGGCCGAATATCAGGCTACCCAAAGCAAGACCTGCCATGAAAGCTGAAAGGACGGTTCCCATGGTGTACACATCTACACCAAATACAAGACCGAATTTACGTATCCATACAATCTGATTAATAAGGGCGCTGGCTCCGGAAAGTAAAATAATTACGACTATCGCCAGTTGCAGTCTCAGGGCGGATTTTTTATCTGGAGATTTCATGGTGGTTTTATAAATGCGGGGCCGTCAAACAGCCCCGCATTAAACAATAAATTATATTTGAACGAGTACCAATTGCCGGATCAACCCGGGTTTTGAACGATCAACTCATTCTGGTCGGTTTCAATGCTGGGTATGGGGAACCACATCTTACCCGCTGTGTTGTTGATCCAGTTGGTAAATTCAAAATCTGTTCTCACTGAACTAAATCCGTTTGCCTCAGATCCCCATGTTCCAAGGTCAATATAACCGGCATAATGCCAGCGTTTCAGATCGAACCACCGGTGGTCGTCTTCACCGGAAAGTTCACGGAACCGCTCATCCATGATCCATTGCATAATAACCTGCGCATCGGTTTCACCATTATTCAGGTCAGCAGGAACCGCACCGGCACCTCTGGCCCTGGTTCTTATCTGGTTGATCAGATCAATGGCAGCTGATTTGCTTCCTCCGGATTGAAGTATTGCCTCTGCCTTTAACAATAGGACGTCGGCGTACCTCAAAATTCTGGGGTTGTTTGCTGAATTTGTCAATCCCTGGGGACCAATGTTCTTGGTATATTTAACCCACTGGAAACCGTCATACCTTCCATCTTCCGTTGCAACAAACGATTCATCAATCCTCGGATCGCCTGCTTCAAATGCATTGATGAGCTTCTGTGTCGGATAAAAAGGTGTGCCTGCCCAGAATGACCACTCGCAGTTGAAGAAGCCCCAATAGGAATGCATGGACATGTTCTGACCGAAATCGTTATTCAGCCATATGTTTTCGAAACCTTCCTGAAGTCCGGCCTGCCACTCAAAAAGTGATTCACTGTTGTTTTCTGCCGCAAAACTGAAATTGTCCCCGAAACCGGGAACCAGTGTACGGGTAGTAATACTGTTAAAAGCACTGATTGCAGCAGTATAGTCAGCAGTGGCGCCGGCAGCATCAGTTTTCTTGTTGTAGCATGCCCTGAATACAAGGCACTTACCCATTAAGCCATAGGCTGATTCCCTGGTTGCCCTGCCTGTATAAATATCATCCCATGAGTCAGGAAGGATGGTTACGGCCAGTGTCAAATCCTCAATCGCCTGATCGAGCAACTGAGTTCCCGTGGAATTGGGAGTTTTGGCAGTAGCAAGATCCTTGATCCTTTTATTGATCAACGGTGCCGTACCCCAAAAATTCCATAGCTTGTAATACATCAATGACCTCAGAAACAAAGCTTCACCCTTGATCCATTCTGAAGTTTCCGCTGTGATATTGACTCCGGGATCACCTGGAGCTTCCTCTATTTTTTCAAGTATAACATTGGCTCTTGAAATTATCCTGTAATAGGCGATCCATAAATCATTGAGTCCGCCTTCACTTTGAATAATCCCGTTAAATGATTCAAAAGGATACCCTCCCCTGGTTGTCAGGTCGTCACCGGGCAAAATCCATACATAGTGCCTTGGATTATTGTTGTTGAACCAGAAGATGTCGGTCATTTTTGCATAGGTTCCGACAATTGCCCTGAAGAATTGATAATCATCCTTGAAAAAGGACGCTTCGGTTTCCGCCATAGGCTCCAGGTCAAGATTACTCTCTTTGCAGGAATTGAATGAGAAAGAGAACATCCATACCAGCATAATTGGAAATATAGTTTTTACTATTCGTGTTTTCATAAACATCATTTTTTAATGTTATTTGACTGCCTGTTAGAAACTTGCATCAATTCCTATGGTAAATGTCCTTGGAATTGGAATGGCTTCATTTTCCGGATCAAGTCCGCTCCACTGTGTGGCTGTAAACAAGTTGGATCCTCCAACCCAGATACGTGCCCTTTCGAATACCTTTGTATTGAACTTGGGCAGGGTATAGCCAACCTGTAAGTTAGCCAGTCTTAAATAGGATGCGTTTTCGATCCAGCGGTCGGAGAATCTGTTGTTGGCACCCGGATCAGCTGCAGCAGCCCGAGGCATAGTGGTTGAGTGATTCGTCGGAGTCCATCTGTCCTTTACGCTTGAAAGCTGGTTGACACCCCTGCTGCTCATACTTTCCAGGCTGGCTCTCACGCCATTTATTTTCTCAACATCGCCGACCCCTGTAAAATAGCAAGCGAGATCGATTCCACTGTATTCGATCGTAAAATTCAATCCGTAGAAGAAACCCGGAATGGTTTTCCCCAGATAAGTGCGGTCGAAATTGTCAACAACGCCGTCAGGTCCCGGTGTATAAAAGCGGTGGTTTTCATCGGGAGGACCGTTGACATCCTTAAACCACATATCACCGGCATGCTGACTGGTAGCAATCTTGTCCTCGGTGGTTGCCTGGTAGTCAAGAACTTCCTGTTCACTCTGGAAAATACCACCCAGCTGATAGCCCCACAATGAATTAATCGGGTAACCTTCTTCAATCCGGCCTCCCCATTCATCACCCATGGGTGCATTATCATACATCTGGATAACTTCGTTTTTAACCGTTGTCAGGTTTGCATTGGCGGAATAATTGAGCTTTCCGACTTTCCCACGGTATCCAAGGCTGATTTCAAAGCCCGTGTTTTTGATTTTACCTATATTCACAATGGGATTTTGCTGTGATCCTACACTGGCGGGTAGATTTGAAGATTGAATTAAACCATCGGTGGTTTTATCATAATATTCCAATGTAAAATTCAGTGAATTGAGCAGCAATCCGTCAATTCCGAAGTTGGTCGTTATGGTCTTTTCCCATGTCAGGTCAGGATTCGGGAAGTTTCCGGCCACTATGCCCCAGTAGAAGTATCCGCGTCCCGGATTCAGCGGATCGATGCCGAATGTAGTGTGCGGAGCACGGCCAAGTAAGGACAGGTATGCGAAAGCCTGGGTTTCCTGATTTCCGATTTGTCCCCAGCCGGCACGGAGCTTCAGATCGTTTAAGAAAGTAAGATTCTGCATGAATTGTTCGCCTGAGATACGCCATGCGGCAGAGAATGCAGGAAATACACCCCATTTGTGACCGGGAGCAAACCTGGAAGAACCGTCACGTCTGACCACAGCATCAAAGTAATACTTTGATTTGTAATTATATGTCAATCGGCCCAGGTAGCCCTGGAGGGCATTCTTGTTTTTAATCTGCCCGCCGCTTGAATAGCCTTTAATGCCTTCCTCAATCAGCCTCTGGTTCGGATCGGGAGAACTTAGCTGTTCTGAACTGGATTGGGTAAAGGTAAAATTATAGGTCTGGTCCATGGCATTGACCAGCAAATCGATATTGTGTTCGCCAAAGGATTTTGCATAGGATACTGAAAATTCCTTGATAAGATTACTGTTTCTCGAGTCTCTCTGACCAACGCTTCCATAGGAATTACCATCACCATAAACACTCCAGTCGCTGGGCGTCTGGTTGAATATTTCTCCTTCGTAAAGGTTCCAGTTACTCCTCACCTGATTCAAGAAGTCAGCACTTATTGACCCCCTGAATTTCAGTCCCTTCAACGGTTCCACTTCAATGTAGGCATTTCCGATATTCCGGAGGTTGGTATAACGGTTATCCTTTGTGGAGGCAGCACCAAAAACATTGCTGTTGGTTTCCGGACCCCAGAGCAATGTAGCTGCAAACGGGTTAAATGTAAAACTTGCAGCAGGTTCATAGCCATTTACACCTGTACCGTCCAATGAATAAATAGGCTGCCAGGGTGATGCCCCTGCTACGTAAGTAAGCTCACCGGGTGTAGCATCCTGTGCTTTTTGATAGGTTAACCGGTAGTTAACGCCCACGGAAAGGAACTTGTTGATTTTAGTTGTAATATTGGTTGCAAGCGAATACCTGTCCATGTTGTTCCTGATCAGCGGGCTTTCTGTTCTCGAATAACCGGAGGAAACATAATAATTGGTAAATTCATTTCCACCGCTGATTCTGAGGTTATAATCGCTGACTTCGGCATTTTCCCTGTACATGGGTGAAATCCAGTCATAGGTCATGGAATTGCCTAAATAATCTGGACTGGTTGCATCAAACACAGTTGGGAAATTTGGCATTTCATCCGGATTATTCTGATATGACTCAACATAAAGAGCTGTAAATTCAGAAGTGTTGAGAACATCGTATTTTTTTGGAATATTCTGTATACCCCTTTTGAGATTAATATCAATCCTGGGCTTTCCTGCCTGGCCTTTCTTGGTAGTGATGAGAATAACGCCATTTGCTGCCCTTACGCCATAAATAGCCGATGCAGAAGCATCCTTAAGTACAGAGATGGATTCAATATCAGCAGGGTTGATCATACTTAACACATTCATATTACCTCTTATGTCGGATGTCACGGCAGCCTGATTCCAGTCAGCACCGGCACCCTGGCTTGCCTCTGCTCCGCTTCCGTATTCAGTAAGCGGAATCCCATCAACTACATACAGCGGATCTGAAACTCCCCAGGTATTCGTTCCCCTGATGCGGATAGTAGGTCTTGAATTGGGATTTCCGCCGCCACTTTCAACAAAAATTCCGGCGGATTTCCCCTGAAGGGACATCTCGGGCGTTATTGAAAGAGAATTGCCTATATCCTTGGCGTTTACCACTGAAATGGATGTGGTAATGTCTTTTCTTTCCCTGGTGCCATAACCTATTACTACCACTTCTTCAAGATTTTGTATATCGGGAATAAGTGAAATATCTATCGTACTTCTTCCTCCTACCTCTATTCTTTCGGAATTGTAGCCTACATAAGAGAAAACCAAAACACTGGTTGCTGAAGGGACTGCAACGCTGTAACCGCCATCGGAACCGGTGACTACACCCTGCTGGGTTCCTTCAATTAGGATGTTCACACCCGGCAAAGGTTCACCGGAATTGGCATCCGTTACGGTTCCGGTAATCCTGATCTGCTGGTTGCCGGCACTGGTTGTTGTAAGTACGATCAGCCTGTCCAATACCTGGTAAGAAATATCGCTTCCCTCCAGTGCTTCAGATAACAGATCAGCAATAGAGCCGTCGGTTTCGGAAAGAACCACTTGTTGACGGACATCAACCTGGTCGGTTTTATAAAAGATTCTGAAATCACTTTGGGTTTCAATAGCCTGGATCAGGTCGGACAGCGTACCTGTCTGAAAATCCAGCTTTAAGCTGGCATTCTGACTATAACCGGTTGCAGAAATCTGCAAGGTTGTCAGAATTAAAATCAGGGTAGATAGTTTCATAATCAGAAGTAGTTTTTTTGCGTAATTGGTGAGATGAAAATCACGCCGGAATAGATTTTTTGTCATAAATTTGAGTGGTTAAAGTTTGACTTGGTTACTGCTTTTTAGCGAAAGCGGTAACGGTTAACATTACTATGATCGGGAAGTGTTCGCGCATTTTCCGATCTTTTTTTTCTTTTCAGTGGAAACAACTCATAGGCAATTCATTTTAGGTTAAAGGTTACAGGTATTATTTTCTGGTAATTATTATTTCATCCTCATTTACTATATACTCGATGGGGGTGGTAACTTCAATGGCTTCCAACACCTCATAAACTGTTTCGTTGTTCACAAATTTTCCGGTATATCTGTCCTTTTTCAGTTTATCATCCTCAATTCTGATCTTCATGTTGAACCAACGTTCCATTTTAATGGCCATATCTTCAAAGGTTTCATCGGCAAAGATCAGCAACTGGTCTTTCCATGCAGTTACAACCGAAGTATTTACCTTATTGATCACATGCAGATCTTTTTCATCCGTTTTCTTCATTTTATTATCCGGCAGATCCTTTATGACAGCCATCTGATCGGGGCCGATCAGAACAGGTTCCACACCATTTTCCCTGCTCTCAACCCGCACAAGACCCCGCACAACAGTAGTCTGTGTTTTCCTGTCCTCGGGATACGACTTTACATTAAATGCAGTTCCCAGTACCCGGATCTTTGCATCATGGGTATTGACAACAAAAGTCGATTTGCCCTTGGTTACATCAAAATAGGCTTCCCCTTCCAGTGTGATCTCCCTGGATTCCTCTCCGAAACATATGGGATATTTAAAACGGCTTCCGGAGTTAATCCATACATGTGTTCCGTCAGAAAGAATTACCTGCGATTTTTCCCCAACAGGTACGATGATCTCATTATATACCAGGCGGTTTTTAACGGGAAATTCCTTGATAAACAGGGTATTCCATACCCAGGCCAGACCTGCAGACAGGAAAATTACTGCTGCTATCCTGGCAAGCCAGAAATAAATGTTCCGGGTTTTGGTGACCGGCCTGTCCTGTTTTTTAACCCCTTCCAGCAGGTTCTGCAATGCTTCATTTTTATCAGCCCTGATTTCGGGTTTCCTGTTATTCAACAGGGTGATTAATATGTCTTTTGCCTTTGCAATTTCAATATCCCTGTCTGGATTTTCCCGGATCCATTTTTTCCAGTATTCAACAGAGGATGCCCGTGTTCCTTCCACAAACTCCCTGAAAGAGTCATCAAGAATCAGATCTTCGAAGTTTTTATGTTCTTTGGCGTTCATCAGATAACATAATTTTATTATTCCTTAGTGTTACCAACACGGAGGATTTTGAAATTTATACTCAGTAACCTGAAGAAAAATAAGCAATTTTTATAAAGAAGGTGCAAATTTTCCGAGGAGGAGAAAAAAAGGCTGGATCAACAAGAGATCACGCAGTGCAACCATACCACGGTGAAGGGTGTTACGGGCTGACTGAATGTTAATATCCATAACAGTGGCGATAGTTTCAAAATCAAGATCTTCGAAATAGCGGAGGTAAACGGCCTCACGCTGCCTGGGCATAAGCCTGTTCAGTGCTTCAATAACCTTATTCCGGGTTTCTTCGGTAACCTGGTTACTGATCAGAAAATCCTCTCCCGAATAAACGATCTCAAAGGGATATTCAGGATGGTCTTCGATACGCACAACAGGTCTGCTGATTTCAAGACTGTCGATAATATGATTACGGAGTGATTTAAATAAATAGGGTTTGAGGTTTTCAACCGGTTTGAGGTTGGAACGGTTCTTCCACAATTTAAGAAACAGATCCTGTATGGCATCCTTCACCAGGTTTTCATTGCCTGACAATTTTAATCCATACCGGAAAAGATCATCATGCACATTCAGAAAAATTCCTGACAGTGCCTCTTTATCGCCATGCAGGAAATTTTGCCAGAGATAGTGGTTTTGATTCATGTTGCATGATGGTACAACACAAATATAGGAAAAAAGTAATGAGGGAAGAGTAATGAGTAATGAGTAATGAGTGATGAGTGATGAGTGGGGAGTGGGGAGTAGGGAGTGGGGAGTAGGTGTTCATATAAAGCAGAGACCCCGCGGGTAAAGCGGGGTCTCTGAATGGTTACGAAATTTTAATTTCACGTGACGGCTTATCCCTGGCTTCCTCCTTTTTTGGGATGACCACCTGCAGGATGCCATCCTTTTGGGTTGCCCTGATCTTCTCGGAATTCACGGTAAGTGGCAGGGTGAAGGAGCGGCTGAAGGAGTAATAACTGAATTCTTTCCGCATTACTTTTTCCTCATTTTGCTCCTGTTTTTCTTCCTTTTCAGATGAAACGGTCAACACATTGTTTTCAAGATTAATCTTGAAATCCTCCTTGTTCAGACCGGGTGCAGCCACCTCAATCCGGTAATCATCCTTGCTTTCGATGATGTTAACTGCCGGCAGGCTATACCGGTTTTCGGCATCAGGAAATTTTGGCAACAGGTCACCGTTGAAAAATTCTTCAACAAGGCTCGGCCAGGATGTTCTGGTTCTCAATGAAGGTAACATGACTTAATCCTCCTATATTTTAGTTTGACATTGAATAAAATTGTTTATACCCGGAACTTTTCAAATTCAATGCCAGGAGGAAAAAAAGACATTATGGCAGATAAAATGTCATAATATCGACAAAATGACATAATGCATAGATGCAAGACCTTGCGTCTCTACGGGTTTAACCAC